>OICY01000295.1_pt1 | contig 21787 bp, 17 predicted proteins | sample 1581441 | NCBI WGS metagenome assembly OICY01 (sample SAMEA3882514, study PRJEB24775) | human gut metagenome | biome: human-associated habitat; feature: intestine environment; material: feces | place: Netherlands | collected 2009/2010 | reverse complement strand
ATGTGCTGATCGACGGCAACCGCTGCCCGCCGGGGCTGATACAGCCCGCCGAGGCCGTCGTCAAAGGCGACGCCAACAGTGCGTCGATTGCGGCGGCATCGATTCTGGCAAAGGTCAGCCGTGACCGCTATATGCTCGAGCTGGACAAGCAGTACCCGCAGTACCAGCTTGCCAAGCACAAGGGCTATCCGACCAAGCTGCACTACGAGCTGATCGCGCAGTACGGCATCCAGCCGTTTTACCGCCGCAGCTTTCTGAAAAAGCAGGGCTACTGGCATGACTGACGTCGGCCGCACGGGCGAGGCCGTCGCCGCCAAGTACTACCAGCAGCGCGGCTGGCTGCTGCTGAACCACAACTACCGCACGCGGCTGGGGGAGCTGGACCTTATTTTGTATAAGGAAAACACCCTTGTCTTTGCCGAGGTCAAGACCCGCACCGGCGCGATGCTGGACCGCCCCGCCGCCGCGGTGGACGCCCGGAAGCAGAACCGCCTGATTTTGGCGGCCCAGCAATACCTGCAGCACAGCCCCTACCGCGATGCCGCCATCCGCTTTGATGTGGTGGAGGTCACGCCCGCCGCCCGCGGCTGGCAGGTGCATTGCATCCCGGGCGCGTTTGAGTGTTGAAAAAACACTGGGGGAAAATTTTGTCAACGCATGGAATGTAGGGGCGAGCATTGCTCGCCCGCTAACCTTGCCGCATGACCCGTTTACGGTATGGCTTCGGCAGATGGGCACGGGCGAGCAATGCTCGCCCCTACAAAGTGTGCCTGCACAGTATATAAGGTATAGCGCCAAAAAGGCTTATACATATAGAGGAAAGAGAATAAGAGAAAGGGTGTAAACGTATGCAGTATTTGAGCACCAGAGATTCCGCACTCCGCGTTTCCGCACAGGAGGCTATCGTCCGCGGTCTGGCACCGCAGAGCGGTCTGTTCGTGCCGGAGACCTTCCCCCAGGCTGATTTGGACGCATGGAAAAATCTCTCCTATCCCGAGTTGGCCGAGAAGGTCCTGGCCGGTTTTCTGACCGATTACAGCGCTGATTTCCTGCACACTGCAACGGCATCTACCTACGGCGCTGCCTTTGGCGGCAAGGCGGGCGAGACCGTCAAGGTCCGCGACGGCCTGTATTCTCTCGAGCTGTGGCACGGCCCGACCTGCGCCTTCAAGGACTACGCCCTGCAGCTCATGCCGAAGCTGCTCGTCGAGGCCAAGAAGATGCTGGGCCGCACCGAGACGACCCGCATTCTGGTGGCAACCTCCGGCGACACCGGCAAGGCCGCGCTGGCGGGCTACGCCGACCTCGACGGCATTGAAATTGAGGTATTTTACCCGAACGACGGCACAAGCGAGATCCAGCATCTGCAGATGGCGACCCAGAAGGGCGAAAACGTGCAGGTCTACGCCGTGCAGGGCAACTTTGACGATGCCCAGACCGGCGTCAAGAAGGTCTTTGCCGACGCCGACGTCGCCGCCGAGCTGGAAAAGCGCGGCATCCGCCTGTCCAGCGCCAACTCCATCAACTGGGGCCGCCTCGTGCCGCAGATCGTCTACTACTTCTACGCCTACTTCCGTCTGGCCGAGCAGGGCGCAGTCGAGTGGGGCAAGCCTGTGGATTTCTGCGTGCCCACCGGCAACTTCGGTGACATTCTGGCGGGCTACTACGCCAAGCAGATGGGTCTGCCCGTGGGCAGGCTGGTCTGCGCGTCCAACAAGAACAATGTTCTGACCGACTTCCTGCGCACCGGCACCTATGACGCCCGCCGCACCTTCTACAAGACGACCTCGCCGTCGATGGACATCCTGATCTCCTCGAACCTCGAGCGTCTGCTCTACCACGTCAGCGGCAGCAGCGAAAAGGTCGCGGGCTGGATGCAGGAGCTTTCCGCCACCGGCAAGTACACCGTTGACGCCGAGACGCTGGCAAAAATCCAGCAGAGCTTCGCCGCAGGCTACGCCGACGATGCCGACGGTGCTGCTGAAATCAAGGCCCGCTTTGACGGCGACCACTACCTCTGCGACACCCACACCGCTGTAGCCTTCCGCGTGGCCGAGACCCGGCGCACCGACGCGCCGATGGTCGTGCTCTCCACGGCCAGCCCGTTCAAGTTCCCGCGCGACGTCCTGACGGCTCTGGGCGGGGAGGCCCCCGCCAGCGACTTTGCCGCCATGGCTGCGCTGACCGCCGAGACCGGTGCCGAGGCTCCCGCCTCGCTGCGTGAGTTGGATAAGCTCGAGGTGCGGTTCAAGACCGTGCTGCAGCCCGCCGACATCCGCACCGCGGCTCTTCGTTAAAAGCAACAACTAGAAAGTGAGGGCCCTATGGCCATCTTTGCAATCGGGGATATGCACCTCTCGCTGGGAACGGACAAGCCCATGGACGTTTTCCCGGGGTGGGAGGGGTATCTGCCCCGACTGGAAGCCAGCTGGCGCAAGCTGATCGGCCCGGACGACACCGTTGTTCTGGCGGGTGACACCAGCTGGGCCATGAACCTGAACGACACAAAAGCGGATTTTGCCTTTATCCAAAACCTGCCGGGCCAAAAGTGGCTCTTAAAAGGCAACCATGACTACTGGTGGACGACGACCCGCAAGATGGAGAACTTCCTGACTGCCAACGGCTTTGACACGCTGCATATTTTGCACAACAACGCCTGCACTGTGGGCAATGTGGCGCTGTGCGGCACCCGCGGCTGGCCGTTTGACGACGTTGCCGCCCAGGGCGAAAAGCTCATGGCGCGGGAGGCGGGCCGTCTGCGCATGTCCTTACAGGCGGCGGGGGATGCGGCAGAAAAAATCGCTTTTCTCCACTACCCGCCTATCTACCCCGGCGCACAGGCGCAGGAGCTGGTGGATGTGCTGAATGAGTTCGGCGTGACCGAGTGCTACTACGGCCACCTGCACGGCAAGTCCATCCGCTACGCAACGCAGGGCGAGCGCGACGGCATCACCTATCGGCTGATCTCCGCCGACGGTCTGTCGTTCTGCCCGTATAAAATCAGGTGATGCGGATGAAACAGAAAGCAAAAAGCATTGTCACGGCGTTGCTGCTGGGGGTCTTATGCGCGGTAACACTGTCCGCCGTCATTACGGTGCCGGACTGGGAGACCGCCCGCGCGGATCTGCTGATCGGTATGCAGTACGAGACAACGGGTCTCGACCTTGACGCCGTGCCCGGCTGGCTTACGGCGCTGGTCATGCTGCACCAGAATTTTCCGCTGGACGGCTGGGCCTGGGGGCCTGCCGCCGCGGGGCTGGCCGTGCTGCTCTGCTGGGTGCGCGGTCAGCGTGAGGCGAAACCAAAGCGCACGGAGCTGGTGCTGAGCATTGTCTTTGGCATTGCTGAGGTATTGGGCCTGAGCATCTGCAAGCTGGGCAGCTGGGCGTTTGTCTTTAAAAATCCGTATCAGCTCTGCGTCGGCGTGCTCTGCATGGCCGGGTACGCGGTGCTGTTCTACCACGCGGTCTGGGGGCTGTACGCCCTGCTGGGCCGCAGCCGGACGGGCGTGGAGGACTTCCCGCAGACCCGCTTCGCGGCGTGGTTCACCAAGGCACCGGGCCGCGCGTCGTCGCTGCTCATCGGCGCGGCGTGGCTGCCGTGGGTCGCCGTGTTCTGGCCCGGCTCCGTGGACTGGGACTCCTGGGGGCAGATCTCACAGGTGCTTGGGGTGCAGGAGATGACCGCCCACCATACGGTGCTCTCCACCTGGCTGCACGGCTGGCTGTTCCGGCTGGGCCGTGCGCTGGGCAGCGACAACCTCGGCGTGTTTCTCTACATAGCATTGCAGTTTCTCGTCTGTGCGTGGGTGTTCGGGCAGGTAACGGCCTTTGCCGCCAGGCTCGGCTGCTCCCGCGGTGTGCAGTATGCGGTCACAGCGTTCTTTGCGCTCGACCCCATCTGGGGCGCGTTCATCCAGACGCAGGTCAAGGACACGCTCTACACGGGACTGTTCGTCCTGTTCGTGCTGAAAACCGCCGACCTGCTGCTCTTTCCGCAGGAATGGCAGGGGAGCCGCCCGCGCCTGACCGCTTACGCGGTGCTCGGCGTGCTCTGCTGCCTGCTGCGCAAAAACGGCATCTATGCCGTTGTGCCGATGCTGCTGGCGTCGGCCTTCACCGTGAGTGAAAAGCGCCTGCGCCGCCCTGTGCTGGCGGTGCTGCTGGCCGTCTGTATCGGCTCGTTCGGGTTTGACACGTTCACCGAAAAAGTCCTCGACATCCCCGCAGGCAGCGTGGGGGAGGCGCTCTCGGTCCCGATGCAGCAGACCGCCCGCTATATCCGCGACTACGGCAATGAAGTCACCGACGACGAGCGCACCGCCATTGAGAAGGTCCTCGACTACGACGCCATTGCCCAAAGCTACATGCCGGAGCTGTCCGACGGCGTCAAGCAGTACTACAAAAATCCCGGCAAGGGTGACCTGGCCCGCTATATGCTGGTCTGGGCCAAAATGCTGCTCAAGCACCCGGTCTGCTATTTTGAGGCAACGCACGCAAACTCCCACGGGTATTACACCATCACGAAATGCCGCGCCATCAACGATTACTACACGTTCAATAATGACATTTGCATGGAAATGTCTGAAATGAACGTCCACTATCTTGATAAATCCGGCTATCTGCGGTATGCTTTTGTACAGGCGCTCTCGGCATTTGAAAAGCTGCCGCTCGTGGGGCTTACAACGTCCATCGGGTTCATGGCGTGGCTGACTGCCGTGCTTGGTCTCTGGCTGGCGCGCTGCAAAGCAAAGCCTGTGCTGCCGATTTTTATCGGCCTTGGCATCTTCTGGCTGACCTGCATTGCGTCCCCGGTCAATGACTGTATGCGCTATTTCCTGCCTGTGGCGGGGTGTCTGCCGCTGGTTTTCTGTCTGGCGGCGGTGTTTTCCCGTGAAAAATCAGAAATTACCGTCTGATTTGTTAAAAAATTCAAAAAAGACTGGTATTTTCCGCACAGGCATGGTATAATAACTTGTATTTTTATGTACATCTATTTTTGGAGGAATTTATAAATGAAACTGATTTCCTGTGAAAAGCTCGAAAAGAGCATGGTCGAACTGCAGTTCTCCATTGACGCGGAGACCTTCAAATCTGCTGTCAATACCGCTTTCAAGCGCGAGGGCAAGAAGTACGCCATCCCCGGCTTCCGCAAGGGCAAGGCTCCCAAGGCCATGATCGAGAAGATGTATGGCAAGGACCTGTTCCAGTATGATGCCATCAACGACCTGTTCCCCGAGAACTACGAAGCCGCCGTCAAGGAGGCCGGTATCGAGGTCGTTGGCCGTCCTGACCCCGAGGTCGTCTCCATGTCCGAGGACGAGGGCGCTACCCTGAAGGTCAAGGTCGCCGTCAAGCCCGAGGTCGAGCTGGGCGAGTACACCGGTTTAACCGTCAACAAAGATGTCAAGACTGTTGACGAGGCTGATGTTGACGCCGAGATCAAGCGCATGCAGGACCGCAATGGCCGTCTGCTGACCCGTGAGGGTGCTGCCGAGAACGGCGACACCGTTGACATCGACTTCGAGGGCTTCGTTGACGGCGTCGCTTTCGAGGGCGGCAAGGCCGAGCACTACTCTCTGGTGCTGGGCTCCGGCTCCTTCATCCCCGGCTTCGAGGAGCAGGTCGTCGGCCACAAGGCCGGCGAGGAGTTCGACGTCAAAGTCAAGTTCCCCGAGGAGTACCAGGCTGAGGAGCTGGCCGGCAAGGACGCCACCTTCAAGATCAAGCTGCATGAGGTCCAGTACAAGGAGCTGCCCGAGCTGGACGACGACTTTGCCAAGGACGTCAGCGAGTACGACACTCTCGACGAGCTGAAAGACTCCATCCGCAAGGGCATCGAGACCAACCACGAGAAGCAGGCTGACCAGAAGGTCGAGAACGACCTGATCGACCAGGTCGTGGGCGGCATGAAGGCCGAGATCCCCGACGCCATGATAGAGAGCCGCATCGAGGAGCTGGTGCAGGACTTCCAGTACCGCATCTCCCAGCAGGGCCTCAAGCTCGAGCAGTACCTGCAGTATATGGGCATGACCATGGAGCAGTTCAAGGAGCAGTTCCGTGAGCAGGCCGATAAGCAGGTCAAGATGCGCCTGGCCATGGAGGCTATCGTCGCCAAGGAGTCCATCGAGGCTACCGAGGAAGAGTTCGAGGCCGAGATCAAGCGCATTGCCGATGCTTACCAGATGGAGGCTGACAAGGTCAAGAGCCTGGTTGACGCTGCCGCTGTCAAGAAGGATCTGGCTGTCAACAAGGCCATCGACTTCGTGAAGAAGAAGGCTAACATTGTTCTGGGCGCTGCCGAGGAGAAGAAGCCTGCCAAGAAGACCACCCGCAAGACCACCAAGAAGGCTGCCGCCAAGAAGGACGAGGAGCCGAAGGAAGAGGAGACCCAGGGCGAGTAATCACCCTGCGGGCATCCGTAAACATTGAGTAAAAGGGCCGGTACGGTTGTGCAGCTTTGCCGCCGTATCGGTCCCTTTATCATAAAACCGCTTTTCTGCAAGCTATTAAGGAGGGAAACCTGAATGAGCCTTGTACCTTATGTTGTCGAACAGACTGCGCGCGGTGAGCGCAGCTATGACATCTTCTCCCGCCTGCTCAATGACCGCATCATTGTGCTGAGCGAGGACGTCAACTCCGCCTCTGCCAGCGTCATCGTGGCACAGCTGCTGTACCTCGAGGGCCAGGACCCGGAGAAGGACATCTACTTCTATATCAACAGCCCCGGCGGCTCGATCTCTGACGGTATGGCCATCCACGACACGATGAACTACATCAAGTGCGATGTCTCCACCATCTGCGTCGGCATGGCGGCCTCGATGGGCTCTTTCCTGCTGGCCAGCGGCACCAAGGGCAAGCGCTTTGCCCTGCCGAACTCCGAGATCCTGATCCACCAGCCGCTTATCGGCGGGCAGGGTATCTCCGGCCAGGCTACCGACATCAAGATCCACGCCGACCACATCGTGCGCATCCGCGAGAAGATGAACACGCTGCTCAGCCAGTACACCGGCCAGCCGCTGGACGTCATCACCCGCGACACCGAGCGCGACAACTATATGACCGCGCAGCAGGCGAAGGAGTACGGCCTGATCGACGACATCCTCTATAAACACTGATTCGGGGGAACAACATGGCAAATCAAACGTCCGGCAAGGACGGAAAAGGACGCGAGCTCGTCTGCAGCTTCTGCGGGCGGACGCAAAATGAGGTAGAGCAGCTGATCATTGGCCCCAGTGCTAACATCTGCAAGGACTGCCTGGATATGTGCAACGAGGCCCTGTACAAGGACGGCGAGCGCCCGGCCCCGCCGCGCGCCGGTATGCCGCGGAACCGCCGCCGCACAGCCGCGCAGCCCGGTGCGGACTATGACTATGACCCGCTCGAGAGCATCAATATCCTGACCCCTGCCGAAATCAAGGCGGGGCTGGATCAGTATGTTATCGGGCAGGATGCCGCCAAAAAGGTGCTGGCTGTCTCTGTCTACAACCACTACAAGCGCATTCTCTCCCGCGAGAGCAGCGACGTGGAGCTGCAGAAGTCCAACGTGCTGATGCTCGGCCCGTCCGGCACCGGCAAGACGCTGCTGGCCCAGACGCTGGCCAGGATGCTCAATGTGCCGTTCGCCATCGCGGACGCCACGACGATCACCGAGGCAGGCTACGTCGGCGAGGATGTCGAGAACATCCTGCTCAAGCTCATTCAGGCGGCGGATTTTGACGTCGCCCGCGCCGAGATCGGCATTATCTACGTCGATGAGATCGACAAGATCACCCGCAAGAGCGAGAACCCCTCCATCACCCGTGACGTCGGCGGTGAGGGTGTACAGCAGGCGCTGCTGAAGATCGTGGAGGGCACGGTCAGCAACGTGCCGCCCAACGGCGGACGCAAGCACCCGCAGCAGGAGTTCATCCAGATCAACACGAAGAATATCCTGTTCATCTGCGGCGGCGCGTTCGATGGGCTGGAAAAGCTCATTCAGAGGCGCACCGACAACGCCTCCCTCGGCTTTGGCAGCCAGCTGCGCACAACGCTGGACAAGGATGAGACGCGCCAGAAGCTGCTGAAGAAGGTCGAGCCTGACGACCTCGTCAAGTTCGGTCTCATCCCCGAACTGATCGGCCGTCTGCCCGTTGTGACGGTGCTTGACCCGCTGGATGAGGAAGCTCTTGTCCGAGTTCTGACCGAGCCGAAGAACAGCATTGTGCGCCAGTACAAGGAGCTGTTCCACCTCGACAATGCCGAGCTCGTCTTTACCGAGGACGCGCTGCACGCCATCGCCAAGAAAACGGTGGAGCGCAAGAGCGGTGCCCGCGGTCTGCGCAGCGTCGTCGAAGAACTGCTGATTCCGATCATGTACGACATCCCGTCGGACGCCACCATCACAAAGGTGACCATCGATGCGGATACGGTGGCAGGGGGCGAGCCACGCATCGAGCACGGCATGATGCGCCCGCGCTACAAAAATATGGCGTCCCAGCAATAATTTGCAAACACACCGGTGCAGGAATGCGCCGGTGTGTTTTTGTTCACAAAAATTTTATATAGAAAACACTTGATTTTTTGCAGTAAAGTGAGTATTATATATTTAGCACTCAGAGAGATTGAGTGCTAAACTAAAAATCAAAAGAGAAATCTTTTATAGGGAGGAACTTCCACTATGAAAATCAAACCTCTTGCAGACCGTGTTGTCATTAAGCTGGTCGAAGAAGAAGAAACCACCAAGGGCGGCCTGATCCTGTCCGGCTCCGCCAAGGAGAAGCCCCAGGTTGCCGAGGTCATCGCAGTCGGCCCCGGCGGCAATGTGGATGGCAAGGACGTTGAAATGATCGTCAAGGTCGGCGACAAGGTCCTGACCAGCAAGTACTCCGGCACCGAGGTCAAGGTCGACGGCGAGGAATGCACCATCGTCCGCCAGAGCGACATCCTCGCAATCGTCGAGTAAATTTGATTTCATCGATTTCTTTCAGATAAAAGGAGAGATTCATTATGGCTAAACAGATCAAGCAGGGCGAGGACGCCCGCAAGGCGCTTTGCGCAGGTATCGACCAGCTGGCCAACACCGTTAAGGTCACCCTGGGCCCCAAGGGCCGCAATGTTGTGCTGAGCAAGAAGTTCGGCAGCCCGCTCATCACCAATGACGGTGTCACCATCGCCAAGGAGATCGAGCTGAAGGACGAGTTCGAGAACATGGGCGCACAGCTCGTTCGCGAGGTCGCCACCAAGACGAACGACGCCGCCGGTGACGGTACGACCACCGCTACCGTTCTGGCACAGGCCTTCGTCAATGAGGGCATGAAGAACGTCACCGCCGGTGCAAACCCGATGGACATCAAGCGCGGCATGCAGAAGGCCGTCGCCGCTGCTGTCGACGCTGTCAAGCAGCACAGCCAGAAGGTCAACGGCAGCAAGGACATTGCCCGTGTCGGCACTGTCTCTGCAGGCGATGCCGAGATCGGTCAGCTGATCGCTGACGCAATGGAGAAGGTCACCGCTGACGGTGTTATCACCATCGAGGAGAACAAGACCACTGCCGAGACCTACACCGAGGTCGTCGAAGGCATGCAGTTTGACCGCGGCTATGTGACCCCCTACATGGTCACCGATACTGAGAAGATGGAGACCGTCTATGACGACTGCTCTGTCCTGATCACCGACAAGAAGATCAGCGTATTCCAGGATGTGGTTCCTCTGCTCGAGCAGGTCATCCAGTCCGGCCGCAAGCTGCTGATCATTGCAGAGGATGTCGAGGGCGACGCTCTGTCCAACCTCATCATCAACCGTCTGCGCGGCGGCCTGAACGTTGTCGCCGTCAAGGCACCCGGCTTTGGTGATCGCCGCAAGGAGATGCTGCAGGATATCGCCACCCTGACCGGCGGCACGGTTATCAGCAGCGACCTGGGCTATGAGCTGAAGGACGCCACCATGCAGCTGCTCGGCAAGGCCCGCCAGGTCAAGGTCACCAAGGAGAACACCACCATCGTCGGCGGTGCCGGTGACAAGCAGGCTATCGCAGACCGTGTTGCCCAGATCCGCAGCCAGATCGCCGTTGCGACCTCTGACTTTGACCGCGAGAAGCTGCAGGAGCGCCTGGCCAAGATGGCCGGCGGCGTTGCCGTCATCAAGGTCGGTGCCGCTACCGAGGTCGAGATGAAGGACAAGAAGCTGCGCATCGAGGATGCCCTGAACGCGACCAAGGCCGCTGTTGAGGAAGGCATCGTCGCTGGCGGCGGCACGGCTACCATCAACGCCATCCCCGCTGTCGACAAGCTGGTCGGCGAGTTGGAGGGCGACGAGCGCACCGGTGCGAAGATCGTCCGCAAAGCGCTGGAGGCTCCTCTGCGCCAGATCGCTGCCAACGCTGGCCTCGAGGGCAGCGTCGTTATCGACAACATCCTGAAGGCCAACAAGCCCAACTACGGCTTTGATGCCCAGAAGGAGGAGTACGTCGAGGATATGATCGAGGCCGGTATCGTCGACCCGACCAAGGTCACCCGTTCTGCTCTGGAGAACGCTGCCAGCGTCGCCGCGATGGTCCTGACCACCGAGAGCCTTGTCGCTGACCTGCCGGAACCCCCGGCTCCGGCTGCTCCGGCCCCTGACATGGGCGGCATGTACTAAGAGACGCCGCAAAGCCTTGAAATTGCTTGATTTTTTGGATGCGCAAAAGAGAATTTGCGCCTAACTTACGCCACTTACGCCAAAAATTCAAGCGCATTATAGGGTAACAGAAATCGGCACCTGCCTCAAAAGCAGGTGCCGATTTTTATGTTATCCGGCAGCATGGTGATTGCAAAAAGTAGGATCGACGAGACGAAAATCATTCAAAAAGCATTTGAAATTTCCATCCGAATCCGCTATAATAAATGTACAGCGTGTGGCGTTTCTGCGTAAATCCAGTTGCAGAGCAGCCACGCGCTTTTTTTTGCGGAATCGGGTGAGAAATGGCAAGATGAGCGAAAACTTCATAGGCAAATCGTGTAGCAGAAATGCGTAAGTCCGGATGTTCTGGGACTTACGCATTTTTTATTTTTTGAAAGAAAGGTGATTTTTTTGGAAACCGGAAATCAGTTCTTGGGGACAGAGCGTGTGAGCAAGCTCATGCGGCAGTACGCCATCCCCTGCATTATCTCGCTGCTGGTGGGCGCACTTTACAATATCGTTGACCAAATTTTTATCGCCAACGCCAGCTACCTCGGCTCCTACGGCAATGCCGCCAATACGGTGGTGTTCCCGCTGACGGTGGTGGCGCTGGCTATCGCCGTCATGTTGGGCGACGGCTGCTGCGCCTTCGTCAGCATGGCGCTGGGCAGAAACGAGGTGGATAAGGCCAAGCGAAGCGTGGGCAACGCGGTGGTGTTATCTGTCGCCAGCAGTCTTGTTCTGACGGCGGTATACCTCATTTTCGCAAGCACCATCATCGCCATGTTCGGCGGCACGGTGAATGAGGAGACCTTCCACCACTCGCAGGAGTACTTCTTCTATATCACGCTGGGCATCCCATTCTATATGTTCGGGCAGGCCATGAACCCCATCATCCGTGCCGACGGCAACCCCAAGTTCGCCATGATCTCCACATTGGCAGGCGCTGTTATCAACATTATCCTCGACCCCATTTTCATCTTTGTCTTCAAATGGGGTATGATGGGTGCGGCAGTGGCCACGGTCATCGGTCAGGTGGTAACGGCGTTTCTTGCTGTGTGGTATCTGCTGCACATGAAGATCATCAAGCCTGCGTCCGGCGATTATGCACTGCGGGGAACTGTCTGCGGACGAATGCTGACGCTGGGTATCACCAGTTTTCTTTCGCAGATCAGTCTGGTGGCGGCCATGGCGGCCATCAACAATATGCTCCGCAAATACGGCGCTCTGGACGCTGTGTTCGGACAGGAGCAATACGCGCAGATCCCCATGGCTGTGGTCGGCATTGTGATGAAGTTTTTCCAGATCGTCATTTCCATCGTGGTCGGCATGGCGGCAGGCTGCATCCCCATCGTGGGCTATAACATGGGTGCAGAGAAGAAACTGCGTGTTCGGGAGTTGTTCACCAAGCTGCTGATTGCCGAAGCACTGGTGGGTGCGGTGGCGCTGGTGATGGCAGAGGGGTTCCCTCGGCAGCTCATCGCCATTTTCGGTGCAGCCAATGAGAGCAGCTACTATACGGACTTTGCTATTAAGGCGTTCCGCACATATCTCTGCATGATGGTGCTGGCCTGCGTCAACAAGGCGTGCTTTATCTTCTTGCAGGCAGTCGGCAAGGCGCTGACATCCACGCTGCTGTCCATGTTCCGTGAGGTGGTGTTCGGTGTGGGCTTTGCCCTGTTGTTGCCTGTGTTCTTTGGTTTGGACGGCGTACTGTATTCCATGCCGGTGTCGGATATTCTGACCTTTATCATCTCGGCGATCATCATCGTGAAAACCTATCGGGAATTGAATGTGGAAGGAGTGCAGAAAGTATGAAAAACAGAGTCATTACCATCAGCCGCGAATTTGGCAGCGGCGGACGCACCATCGGCAAAAAGGTGGCGGAAAAGCTGGGTATTCCGTGCTATGACGCAGAGATCATTCAGGAAATGGCAAAGGAAACAGGTTTTGCGCCGGACTATGTAAAAGAAGCAGGAGAGTATGCACCGGGGAGCTTCCTATCGGCAGCTTTTTCCAACCGAATGTTCGGCCCTACCAACGAGGATATTCTGTGGGAGCATCAGTACAAGGTCATCACGGAGCTGGCGGAAAAGGGTCCCTGCGTCATTGTTGGCCGCTGTGCCGACTATATTCTGCAGGACAAGGCAGACTGCCTGAAAGTCTTTATCCACGCGGATATGAAGTTCCGTGCGGAGCGCATCGTCAAGGTGTACGGCGAACGGGAGCAGTCCCCGGAGGAGCGCCTGCGGGATAAGGATAAACGCCGGGCCGCCTATCACCGCTTCTACACCAACATGAAGTGGGGACACGCTCAAAATTATCACCTGACGCTAGACAGCGGCGTCATCGGTATCGACAAGTGCGTGGACATCATCGCGGAGCTGTATTGAAAACTTTCCAGAAAAAACGTTTGAAATTCGTTTTGAAAATCGTTAAAATATAAGGCAACACCGCATAATTCCCGCCGGAGCGGTGCTTGAGCCGTCAGGCGGGAATTGTGCGGTGTTGCCTTAAGGTCGAAGTCTCCGCAAAAAGAGGCTTCGGCCTTTTTGTATAAACCGGCAAAGTGTGCTATAATAGACAGAAATAACGCAGCGGGGGAGCCGCCATGAAAAAATACGCAAAATATCCGGCACTGGCCGTTACGCTGGCGATTATGGCAGTGATCTTTGTCTTGTCCTCGCAGCCGGCGGAGCTGTCCACCAAGGTCAGCCGCGCCGTTACTGAGACCGTGCAGGCCGGCAGGATAAAAGCCATCACGCCGCTGTGGTTCAGCACCACAAACCTGAACGCCAATGTCCGCAAGTGGGCGCATGTCTATATCTACTGTGCCCTCGGCGTCAGCATGGCCGTGACCGTGCAGCTGTGGCTGCACCGCGTTACGCTGCGGCAAAAGGCACTGCTGGCATCGGCGCTGTGTATGCTGTACGCGGCCGGTGATGAGTTCCACCAGTATTTTGTGCCGGGCCGTGCCGCGCAGTTGAGCGACGTTGCGATTGACGCCATGGGCTTTCTGCCCTGCGTGGCGGCGGTGTATCTGGTGCTTTGGGCTGTCAGGAGGCTGCGCAATTAACAGGACTCAACCCAAAATTATATAGGTAATAGAGGTATTTTAGGTTGACCCGCCGCCCATACTCCCACCGGGGGGATGTGCCTTGTCTCTGCGTCGGTTGTATGGGCTTTGCGCTGTGCTGGTGCTGCTGGCGGGCGTCGTGCTCTGCCGCACCTACTGGGTGGGACAGCAGACGGCCTATGCCGCCAGTGCGGGCGGGCAGAGTGTTCAGACGCTGGCCCTGCCGCGCGCCCGGGGCGATTTCTATGACCGCACGGGCCGCAGGCTGACCGGCCTTTCCCCGCAGTATTACGCACTCTGCCTGCCCGGAGACGCCGGGTACACGGCGCTGTTTCCGTATGTCCCGTATGCGGAGCAGAGCCTTTTGTATGAGCGCCGCAACCTTGCAAGTCCCTTTTTGATACAGGTGGACCGCGACCTGACCACGCAGGGCATCACGACCTGCACTGTGCCGCAGCATTTCGGCGGCAGCACCGCCGCGCACCTGCTGGGCTATCTGGACAGCGAGGGCCGCGGTGTGTCCGGCTTGGAAAAAGCCTACGACGACCTGTTGACCGCCTCCGGAGACGCGCGCATTGTGACCTGCTTTATGACCGCGCAGGGACGCCTGCTGACGGACACAAGCCCGCTTGTGGCGGTGGAAACACCCGGCACGGGGCAGGGCGTGCGGCTGACGCTGGACGCCGACCTGCAGCGCGCCTGTGAGGGGCTGGCCACGGTGTATCTTCCGCGCGGCTGCATCGTCGTGATGGACACGGCCACCGGCGAGGTGCTTGCCTCGGTCAGTATGCCGTCGTTTGACCCGCAGAATGTCGCCGCCAGCATTGCCGCCAACGATACCTCGCTGCTCAACCGGCCTCTCCGCGCATTCAGTGCCGGGTCGGTGTTCAAGGTCGTGCTGGCTGCAGCCGCCTACGAGAGCGGCCTTGACTGGTACACCCACGACTGCACGGGTGAGGTCGAGGTTGCCGGGCAGACCTACCGCTGTGCACTGGGTCGCGCCCACGGCGTGGTCAACCTGCGCGGCGCGCTGGAACAAAGCTGCAACACCTATTTCATCGAGCTGGGTCGCCTGCTGGGGGCACAGCGCATTCGCAAAATGGCAGAGACACTCGGCTTCGGCACGGCCGCGCAGCTTGCGCCCGGCCTGCAAGGCGCATCGGGCACACTGCCCGATGCCGCCGCGCTTGAAAACCCAGGCGAGCTGGCGACGTTCAGCTTTGGTCAGGGGGCGCTGACCGTGACGCCGCTGCAAATTACAGCCATGATGAACACCGTCGCAAACGGCGGCGTGTACAGGACACCGGCCTTTGTACAGGGAATTGTTGACGCCGACGGCACGCTGACCGGGCAGACCCGGGCGGCTGACACCCGCACGGTCTTTGATGCGGCCACGGCACGGGTGCTGCGCAGCATGCTGGCCTCCGTCGTGTCGGAGGGTATCGGCAGCGAGGCACAGCCCAAAACCGGCACGGCAGGCGGCAAGACCGGCACAGCGCAGACCGGCCAGTACGACGAGAACGGCGAGGAGCTGCTCAACTACTGGTTCAGCGGCTTTTACCCGGCGGACGACCCGCGGTATACCATTACCGTTTTGCAGGACGGCATTTTAAAGCCCGAAACCTCCAGTGCCGCGATATTTGCAAAGGTTACCGAAATTCTGGCTGTGTGGGAGAACTCCTAAGCCTTCCCCCTCGGGGGAAGGTGGCCCCGCAGGGCCGGATGAGGGCAGACCTTGCCGCCGCAGCACTTTACCGGGCAGCAACGGCATATCCGCCCCTCATCAGTCAGTGGTCGGGGCCACTGACAGCTTCCCCCGAGGGGGAAGCCAATCTCTCCGTCAACCAATTTCCTCCAAGGTATTGCACTTTTGCGGCAAAAAAGCTACAATAATTAGTATCTGTAGACCGCAAGCAACCGATGCTGAAAGGGACAAACCGATGCAGCATATTTTTATCATAAACCCAACGGCGGGCAAGGTGGACGCCAGCGTGGCGCTCATCCCGCAGATCCACGCCGCTGCCAGCCGCGCAGGGCTTCATCCTACCATTGAGGTGACCCGCCGCGCCGGGCAGGCCCGCGACCTGGCCGCCCAATACGCCGCCGGCGGGGAAGAAGTATACCTCTACGCCTGCGGCGGCGACGGCACGCTGAACGAAATATTGCAGGGTACCGTCGGCCACCCGAACGCCGCCATCGGCTGCGTGCCTTGCGGCAGCGGCAATGACTATGTGCGCAACTTCGGCACGCAGGCGCAGTTCCTGGACCTTGACGCACAGCTGGCCGCACAGCCGTTCGCAGCGGACGTCATCCGCACGCCCCAGGGGTGCGGCATCGACATCTATGCCGCGGGCATCGACGCCCAGGTCGCCAACGGCATCCCCAAATGGCGGCGCGTGCCCTTCTGCGGCGGCACAACGGCCTACACGCTGTCGATTCTCGAGGCCGTGTGCAGCACCTTCAGGCACCGTCTGCGCATCACCGCCGATGACCGCCAATTGGAGGACACCTTCATGATGCTGGCGGTCTGCAACGGTCAGCAGTACGGCGGCGGCTACTGCGCCGCGCCCCACGCCAGCATGACCGACGGTCTGCTGGATGTGGTGCTGCTGCGGCCCGTGCCGCGTTTAAAGCTGCCGGGGCTGCTGGGCAGCTACAAAAAAGGGGAGCACCTTTCGGAGGGTGACACCGTCACCGAAAAATTCGCCCCGTACATGACGTTTTTCCGTACAGGCAGCATTGACATAGAGGTGCTGGACGGCAACCCGCTCATCACAACGCTGGACGGCGAGTGCTCGCCCCAGCTGCGGATGCACGCGGAGATCGCGCACAGTGCGGCGCGCATTCTGCTGCCGCCGGAGCTTGCCGCAAACGCAAACAAGACGCCTGTTCTGCAGGCTATGGGAGAGTAAGAATGTCTGAAAAAGTAAAGATCAAGATCGCCCGCAATGTGGTGCATCTGCCGGCCATCGCCCTGCGCGGGCTGGTGGTTTTCCCCAACAATGTGGTCCATTTTGAGGTGGGCCGCACCAAGTCCATTGCCGCCATCGAGGCCGCCATGCACGCCAACAGCAGCGTCTTTCTCGTCGCCCAGCGCGAGATGGATGAGGAAGAACCGGCCCTTCACGACCTGTATGCCTACGGTGTCATTGCCGAAATCAAGCAGGTGCTGCGCGTCTCCGACGACCTCGTGAAGGTCCTCGTCGAGGGCAAGACCCGTGCCCGTCTGCTGGAGCTGGACGTCGGCGAAAAGTATCTGCAGGCCACGGTACGCCCCGTGGCGGTGCGCGGCATCCCTGCCGACAAGCGCAACCAGGTCGAGGCTCTCGTCCGCAGCCTGAAGGACTGCTTTGAGGAATACCTGTCCTACAGCCCGCAAATTTCCAAGGATGTCGTCTATAACATCGTTTCCTCCGATTCGCCGCTGTATTTGAGCGAGTATATGCCCGCCAACCTCTTGTTCAAGTATGAGGATAAGCAGGTTATCCTGAACGAATCGACCCTGCTGGGCCGCCTCGAAAAGCTGCTGACCCTGCTGCGGCAGGAATGCCAGATCATGGACATCGAGCGCGACCTGGACGACAAGGTCAACGCCCGCATGGACAAGGGCCAGCGCGAATACTACCTGCGTGAGCAGATGAATGTCATCAGTGAGGAGCTCGGCGACGCCGAGGACACCCGCGCCGAGGCCGATACATACCGCGGGAAAGTCAAGGCACTGAACCTTGATGAAGAATCCACCGAAAAGCTGCTGAAAGAGTGTGACCGTCTGGCCCGTATGCAGGGCAGCAGCGCCGAGAGCGGCGTTATCCGCAGCTATCTGGATGCCTGCCTGGCCCTGCCGTGGCACACCGCCACCGAGGACGACCTTGATCAGGCCCACGCCCGCAAGGTGCTGGACCGTGAGCACTACGGCCTGCAGAAGGTCAAGGAACGCATTCTCGAGCTGCTGGCTGTGCGCAAGCTGAACCAGGACGTCAAGGGGCAGATCATCTGCCTTGTCGGCCCTCCGGGCGTCGGCAAAACGAGCATTGCGCACTCCATTGCCGAGTGCATGGACCGCAAATTTGCCCGCATGAGCCTGGGCGGCGTCCACGATGAAGCCGAGATCCGCGGCCACCGCCGCACCTACATCGGCGCGATGCCGGGCCGCATCATCAGCGCCATCACGACGGCCAAGTCCACGAACCCGGTCATCCTGCTCGACGAGATCGACAAGCTGGCGGGCGACTACAAGGGAGACCCGTCCAGCGCACTGCTCGAGGTGCTGGACCCCGAGCAGAACCGCACCTTTAAGGATAACTACCTCGATATTCCGTTTGATTTGAGCGAGGTGCTCTTTATCACGACGGCGAACGATGCCTCCACGATCCCTGGCCCGCTCTATGACCGCATGGATGTCATCGAGCTGCCCAGCTACACCCGCACCGAAAAATTCAACATCGCCAAGCGCCATCTGCTGCCCAAGCAGCTGAAAAACAACGGCCTGGAGGGGCGCGTGACCCTGACGGGCAGCGCACTGTATGCCATCATCGACGGCTACACCCGCGAGGCCGGCGTGCGCAATCTGGAACGCACCATCACGTCGGTGCTGCGCAAATGTGCGCAGAAGATCGCGGCAGGGGAGGCCGAGAAAATCAGCGTTTCCGCAGCGATGGTCAAGGAACTGCTCGGCCCCGAGAAGGTCAAGCCGACGTTTATCTCCCGCAAGGACGCCGTGGGCATTGCCAACGGTCTGGCGTGGACGAGTGTCGGCGGCGAGATGCTGCCTGTTGAGGTTGCCGTCATCCCGAACGGCACCGGCAAAATCGAGATCACCGGCAGCCTCGGCGATGTCATGAAGGAGAGTGCCCAGCTCGCCGTGACCTACGCCAAGGTCCACGCCGAAGAATACGGCATCACGCCCGACAAGTTCAAGAACACCGACCTGCACATCCATGCCCCCGAGGGCGCTGTGCCGAAGGACGGCCCCTCCGCAGGTGTCACACTGACGACGGCGCTGATTTCGGCGCTGTCCGGTATCCCGGTCAACCATGACCTGGCCATGACCGGAGAGATCACGCTGCACGGCAACGTGCTGCCCATCGGCGGTCTGAAGGAAAAGAGTATGGCAGCCTTCCGCGAGGGCATCTCGACGGTGCTCATCCCCAGGGACAACGCCAGCGACCTGTATGAGGTGGACGCCGAGGTCAAGGAGAAGGTGCGCTTCATCCCCGTGGGCACTCTGTCCGAGGTGCTGAAGCACGCCCTTGTGCGCCCGGGCCGCACCCCCGCCCGCGCTGTCCGTGGTGTGCCGCAGGCAACCTCTCTCATCGCCAACGACAAGCCCGCCGAGGGACATAAGGAGCCCGCCGCGGTGATGTAATTCGCCTTGAACGCCGCTCTGTAGGGACGGAGGCCCGCACCAGCCCGCGGGTCGATGACGAGCATCGACCCCTACAGTAACCCCCGTAGGGGCGGATTCCATATCCGCCACGGAGCAGAACGGCAGCCGCCAAGTCCGCGGGTCGATGACAAGCATCGACCCCTACAGCAACCCCCGTAGGGGCGGATTCCATATCCGCCCGCACTACGCCGTGCCGCGCATGCAGGGGGCAGCGTCCTCGACGCCCCGCAATACACAGCACACCCAAAACATAAAGGAACACCCATGAACTATAACAACAGCGAATTCCTCGCGTCCTACGGTCTGTCCCGCCAGCTGCCGGACAGTGACCGCCCTGAAATCGTATTTTCGGGCCGCTCCAACGTCGGCAAATCGAGCCTCATCAATAAGCTCTGCAACCGCAAGAAGCTGGCCCGCGTCAGCGCCACGCCGGGCAAAACGGCAACCATCAACTTCTACCGCGTTGATACGGCCTACTTTGTTGACCTGCCCGGCTACGGCTACGCCAAGGTCTCCAACGCCGAGCGCGAGCGGTGGGACGATTTGATCAACAGCTATTTTGAGGCGGATCGTGCGGTCTGCCTGCTTGTCCAGCTGCTGGACAGCCGCCACGCGCCCAGCGCTGACGATGTGCAGATGCTTGAGTACCTGCACTACCACCGCATTCCGTTTGTGGCCGCGCTGACCAAGGGCGACAAGCTGAAAAAGAGCGAGATGGCCGCCCGCAAAGAAGAATTTGAAAAGATCTGCGCTCCCTACGGCTGCCAGGGCGTTGTGCTGACCAGCGCCGAGAACGGGCTGGGCATGGACGAGCTGCGCGCGCTGCTTGAGGCCAGCATGACCCCCGAGACAGAGGACTGACCGATGGCCTACAACGAGTTTGCCTATTTCTACGACGAGTTCAACGGCGAGGCTGACTATGACGCGCTTTACGGCTATATTACCGACGAACTGAAGGCCCACGGCATCACAGACGGCATCCTGGCCGACCTGGGCTGCGGCACCGGCGATCTGACCCTGATGCTGACCCAGGCAGGGTATGATGTCATCGGCATTGACCGCTCCGAGGAGATGCTCAGTGTCCTGCGCGAAAAGGCCGACGAGCTGGGCCTGACGGGCCGCTTGCTGCTGCTGAAGCAGGACCTGCTGGACCTGGACCTGTACGGCACGATCCGCGCCGCAGTGTCTACGTTTGACACCTACAGCCACATTGGCCCGCAGGAAAATTTTGAGAAGGCCATCCGCAAGGCTGCCTACTTTATGGAGCGGGGCGGCGTGTTCATTTTTGACTTGAACACGCCCTATAAGCACCAGCACATTCTGGCAGGCCAGACCTTTGACATCGAGGCCGAGGACGCCGACTGCCACTGGTCGAACCGCTACGACGAGGCGGCGCAGCGGGTGGATATTACCATCAACATTGACTACCACGAGACGGGGGAGCACTTCCACGAGGCGTTCAGCGAGTACAGCTACGCACTGGACACCGTGTGCGCCATGTTGGAAAAGTACGGCTTCGCCGTGGCCAAAGTCGCCGACGGCGAGAGTTTTGGCCCGGTGCGCGGCGACAGCCCGCGCTGGATCATCACGGCTGTCAAGCAATACACACAAGAGGAAAAAGCTAATGGAACAGAATCATAACATGCTGCGCGGTATCTCCGAAAACGGCGGTATCGTGTTTTACGGTGTTGACTCTACGGAAATCGTCCGCGAGATGGAACGCCTGCACAAGACCAGCGCCGTCACCACCGCTGCCCTGGGCCGCCTGCTGACGGCAGCCTCGATGATGGGCATTATGCTCAAAAGCACCCAGGACTCGGTGACGCTACAGATCAAGGGCGGCGGCCCCGCAGGTCGCCTGCTGGCCGTTTCCGACGGCACCGGCAACGTCAAGGGCTACGTCGAGCACCCTGTTGTGGAACTTCCCCCGCGGGCTGACGGCCATCTGAACGTCGGCGCAGCCGTCGGCAAGGACGGCACGCTGGACGTCATCCGTGACTTGGGTATGCGCGAGCCGTACATCGGCCAGGTGCCGCTGACCTCCGGTGAGATCGCCGAGGACATCACGACCTATTTTGCTATCAGTGAGCAGGTGCCCACTGTCTGCGCGCTGGGCGTGCTCGTCGATAAGGACCTGAGCGTCCGCTGCGCGGGCGGCTTTGTCGTGCAGCTGCTGCCCGGCGCAACCGAGGAGGAGATCGAGCACCTCGAGAAGAACATCAAGGCCATGCCCAGCGTGACGACAATGCTCGAGGAGGGCAAGAGCGTCCGCGATATGCTGGAGTTGGCTTTGGCCGGCTTTGCACCCGATATTCTCGACAGCTACCATGTGACCTACAAGTGCGACTGCGGCCTTGAGCGCGTTGAAAAGATGATCCGCTCCCTTGGCAAAAAGGAGGTCGAGCGCATGCGCGACGAGGACCCCGTTGCCGAGGTGAACTGCCAGTTCTGCAACAAGAATTATAAGGTGGATCTGAATGAACTGCTCAAAAACTGGCCTTCCACCGCCGAAAATGAGCCGAGCGAAAACGCATAAAAATTTATGCAAAAAAATGTAAAAAACGCTTGACTTTTCCGCTCATATAGTTTATAATAAAACACGTCGCCCGGAGAGAGCGATTGAGCAAAAACTCTCCAACATGCGGCCGTAGCTCATCTGGTAGAGCGCCACCTTGCCAAGGTGGA
>OICY01000282.1_pt1 | contig 22491 bp, 19 predicted proteins | sample 1581441 | NCBI WGS metagenome assembly OICY01 (sample SAMEA3882514, study PRJEB24775) | human gut metagenome | biome: human-associated habitat; feature: intestine environment; material: feces | place: Netherlands | collected 2009/2010 | reverse complement strand
AGCATTTTGGCAACGCAGATGCCGTGCCGCAGCCGTCGGAGCGGTGCTTAAGCCGCAAGGCGGGAATTGTGCGGTGTTGCCTAAGGTTTTATAAAAAGCGGGGGGATCAATTCCATGTAAAAGTTGCCATGCCATAAATATAAATGAACGCAATGGCGGCGGGCATCACAAAGCGGAAGATCGGCTTCATCCAGGGCTGCACTTTTAAGCCTTTGCCGGTGTTGGCCTCCTGAACAAAAGCGTCCCACCCCCAACCGAAAGAGTTGCAGCAGAACAGCGCCAATACCAGTGAACCCAGCGGCAAAATGTTATTGGAAACAATGAAATCCCACAGATCCAGCCAGGCCGTGCCCGCGGCAAACGGCTGGAAATGCAGTACACTGTAGCCCAGCGCGGTGGTCAGCGCCAACAGAAAGATGCCCACGCCACACAGCAAAGCGCCCTTGGGGCGGCTTAACCCGGTCAGCTCCCGCACCATGGCAAGGATGTTTTCGCACACGCCCAACACGGTGGAAAGTGCGGCAAACACCATGAACAAAAAGAATAGCGTGCCCCACCAGCGGCCCCCGGTCATGTTGTTGAACACGGTAGCCATGGTGTCAAACAGCAGGCTGGGCCCGGCGTTCACTTCCAGCCCATAGGTAAAGCAGGCGGGGAACATGATGATGCCGGCCAGCACCGCAACCAAAGTATCCAGCACAATAATGTGGACGGATTCCCCCATCAGGGAGTGTTCTTTTTCAATGTAGCTGCCAAAAATCGCCATGCCGCCCATGCCAACGGAAAGGGTAAAGAACGCCTGGTTCATGGCGCCCACCACAACGCTGCCATCGATCTTTCCAAAATCCGGCACCAGGTAAAATTTCAAGCCTTCTGCCGCGCCCGGCAGGGGCAGGCTGTGCACCGCCAGCACCAGCATCAGCACCAACAGGGCCAGCATCATATATTTGGTAATGCGCTCCAGCCCGCCCTGCAGGTTAAAGCTTAAAATGGCAAATGCTACCACAACGGTCACCAGCAAAAACACCACATTCACCGTGGGGTTCGTAATCATCTGGGTAAATCCGAAATCTGCGTTTTGGCCGGTAAGGAACTTGATGAAATAATAGATGATCCACCCGGTCACCACGGTGTAAAATGCCATCAGGGCAATGTTGCCAATTAGGCTGGCAATGCCGAAAATGCCCCACTTGCAGCCGGGCTTTTCCAACTTCTGGTACATGCGGATAGGGCTGGCCTGCGCTGCACGCCCAACGGAAAATTCCATCGTCATGGCGGGCAGACCCAGCACGACCAGACAAATAATGTACAGCAGCATAAAACTGCCGCCGCCGTTCTGGCCGCACATCCAGGGGAATTTCCACACATTGCCGCAGCCAATGGCGCAGCCGGCTGACAGCATGATGAAGCCAAGCCGGCTTCCGAGCCGTTCACGATTCTTCATAAACTTATATTGTTTTCTCCCATTTTTATTTGTGCTGCCGCGCGGGAAAAGGCAGCGGCCCGCACGGCAGCATAGATAACCGCTACCATATTAAATCCATATTAGCTTACCACACTGCCATGCCAACTGCAAGCGATTTAAAGTTGTAAACCGACAAAATACAAAAACGCGCCCCGCGGCCATCCGTTCTTTGCCCAAAGCCGATGCCGCGCAGGCGCCCATTGTTGCCATGACGGCCAACGCCTTTGCCAAGGATGTGCAGCCGGCCAAAACCGCCGGTATGAACGAGCATGCCGCCAAGCCGCTGGATATGAAACGCTTGTGTGAGATTTTGCACCGGCGGCTGTAAGGACGCCTGGGAAGGCCGAAAAAATTCGGCAGAACATACAAACAGCACCTTGCGCTTTTGGATGCAATGTGCTACAATGAGTCAGAAACTGAATATAAAACAGCAGGTGCCTTTCATTGTTTGCCGGGCGGCTGAGCCTTCCGGCGCTCTGGAAAGGGTAAAAGGGAAGCGGGTGCAAATCCCGCACGATCTCGTCACTGTGATAAGGGAGCCTGCCGCCAGGGTGCATTTGCACCGGTCACTGAGCATTGCTTGGGAAGGCGGCGGCAGGCGTTGAGCTTTCAGCCAGGAAACCTGCCCGCTGTTGGTACGGGAGCATTGCTCCAGATCACGAGGAATTGGTTGTACCTGAAAAGCTCATGGAAAATCCGGGGGTCTTTTTGCGTTGCCGTTCTGCACACAGAAAGACCCTCGTTTTTTGTGGCAGTTTTGTCCGCAAAGCTGCTGCGCCTGGGTTTTGTTTCCTGTACCTGTTTTTCAGCAAATGGATTTGCCATAGGAGAAAGGAAGCAAAACACATGAAACACAACAACCTGAAAAAGCCCGCTGCCGTGCTGACCGCACTGGCTCTGGCCGCCGCCCTGCTGGCTGGCTGTGGTGCGCCATCTGACAGCATGGCTGCCAGCAGTGCCCCCGCCGAAAGCGAGGCTGTAAGCACCGAAACACCCGCTGAAAGCGCAGACGAGGGAGATGCAGACGAAGTGGCCGCAAAGAAATGTGCAGACCTGATCGATGCCATCTATGTGCAGGAGCGCACCGATGACACCGACGCCCAGTGCGAAGCTGCCAAGCAGGCATGGGACACCCTGACCGATACCCAGAAAGAGCTGGTGGAAGGCGAGAACGCTGACCCCGACTACTTTGGCCGCAATACCGGCGATGCCAACCTGGACGATTCCCGCAATGGGGATGAGATCGGCGAAAACGAACTGCTGGTCGTCAGCTTTGGCACCTCCTTCAACAGCAGCCGCGTGGCAGATATCAAGGGCATCGAGGATGCCCTGCAGGCCGCTTACCCGGATTGGTCCGTCCGCCGCGCTTTCACCGCACAGATCATCATCAACCATGTGCAGGCCCGCGATGGCGAGAAAATCGATAACATGAAGCAGGCTCTGGACCGCGCTGTTGCCAACGGCGTTAAGAACCTGGTTGTTCAGCCTACCCACCTGATGCACGGCGCTGAGTACGACGAAATGTGCGAAGCTGTGAACGAGTACGCGGATAAGTTCGAAAGCGTTGCCATTGCTGAGCCCCTGCTGGGCGAAGTTGGCGCTGACGCTACCGAAATCAACGCTGATAAGGAAGCTGTTGCCACTGCCATCACCACCGAGGCTGTTGCCGCCGCTGGTTATGATGACACCGCCGCTGCTGCCGCCGATGGCACTGCTTTTGTGTTCATGGGCCACGGCACTTCCCACACCGCAAAGATCAGCTACAGCCAGATGCAGATGACCATGCAGACCCTGGGCTATGACAATGTGTTCATTGGCACTGTTGAGGGCGAGCCGGAAGACACCGCCTGCGAGGCTGTGATCGAAAAGATCAAGGAAGCCGGTTACACCAAGGTTGTCCTGCGCCCCCTGATGGTGGTTGCCGGTGACCATGCCAACAACGATATGGCTGGCGATGACGCAGATTCCTGGCTGAGCCAGTTCAAGGCCGCCGGCTGCTTTGACAGCGTGGATACCCAGATTGCCGGTCTGGGCGAAATTGCTGATGTGCAGCAGATCTACATTGACCATACCAAGGCCGCTATTGATTCCCTGAATGGCTGATTTATGATGCATACTGCCCGGAAGGATCAACGTCTTTTCGGGCAGCTTTTGTTTTGTGCGGACCGGGGAAAACGCTGTGCGCCAAAATGGGGCTGCGCTGCGGCTGTGCCGCGTCCCCACGCTTTTCTTTGAATCTTTAGCCCCTCTCGCCAAACCATGCAGTGTCCCCGCCAACCTAAGGCAACACCGTACAATTCCCGCCTGACGGCTTAAGCACCGCTCCGGCGGCTGCGGCACTTAGAATTATGCGGTATTGCCTTTATTCTATCATTTCAATTTTTTACAATGCGAGGTAACACCCAATGAAACAAAATCGTGTGATTTCCGGCGCTGTGGCCGCCCTGGTGCTGGCCGCTCTGCTGGCTGGCTGCGGCTCCACCGCAACCGGCGCTTCTTCCGCTGACTCCACCCCCGCTGCCACCGAGGCTGCCGGCAGTGAAGCCACCGCCCCCACCGCAGAACCCCAGACCGAAGCTGCTCTGCCGGACGGCGTGTATACCGCCGAATTTGAAACCGACAGCAGTATGGTGCACGCCAACGAAGCCTGCGATGGCAAGGGTACCCTGACTGTCGCCGATGGCAAAATGACCTTCCATGTCAGCCTGGCATCGAAAAAGATCGTCAACCTGTACCTGGGCACTGCCGAGGACGCCCCCAGCCACGAGAGCGACTGGCTGCAGCCCACCACCGATACTGTGACCTATTCCGACGGCACCAGCGATGAAGTGTACGGCTATGATATTCCGCTGGACGCTGTGGATACCGACTTCCAGCTGGCCATTTTGGGCACCAAGGGCACCTGGTACGACCATACCGTCAGCGTGCGCAATGCCGAGCCTAAGACCGAAGATGCCGCTGCCGAAACCGCCGCTGTGCCTGCTGATGGCAGCTACACCTGTGCTGTCACACTGGAGGGCGGCTCCGGCCGCGCCACGGTGGAAAGCCCTGCCGCCCTGACGGTTGCCGATGGAACCATGACCGCCGTGATTGTGTGGAGCAGCCCCAACTATGACTACATGCTGATTGATGGAGAAAAGTACCTGCCCACCAACACCGAAGGCAACTCCACCTTTGAAATCCCCGTTGCTGCGCTGGATACCGCCCTTGCCGTTACCGCCGATACCGTTGCCATGAGCACCCCGCACGAGATCGATTATACCCTGACCTTTGACAGCGCCACGCTGACCCCCGCAGAATAATGCAGACGAAACGTTTTGGGCTTTGTGCCGCACTTTCTGCCGCAGCGCTTTTGCTGTTGGCCGGCTGCGCGGGCAGTAGCAGCACGGCTGCCCCCACCCTTACCGTGGAAAGCAGCTACCCGCTGCAATACGCCAAACAGTTTACCGTGGATGAATGCACCGGCGGGTACGAGCTGATCACCATTGCGGACAGCCAATATCTGGTGGTGCCGCAGGGCGCTGCCGTTCCGGAGGATCTGCCCCAGGGCACCACCGTGCTGCAACAGCCCATTGAGAATATCTACCTGGTTTCCACCTCCGCTATGGACCCCATCATCAGCCTGGGCGCGCTGGACAGCATTGCACTTTCCGGCACCAAGGCGGATGGCTGGTACCTGCCCGAAGCCAAAGCCGCGATGCAGGCGGGGCAGATTGCCTATGCGGGCAAGTACAGCGCCCCGGACTATGAAACCATTCTGGCTTCCGGCTGTGGACTTGCCATTGAAAACACTATGATCTACCATACGCCGGAGGTCAAAGAGCAGCTGGAAAAGTTCGGCATCCCCGTTTTGGTGGAGCGTTCCAGCTATGAAACCGACCCTCTGGCCCGCATGGAATGGGTCAAGCTGTACGGCATTCTGCTGGGCAAACAGCAGGAGGCGGAACAGCTGTTTGAAACCCAGGTACAGCGCGTTGCCCCGCTGGAAAACCAGCAGCCCACCGGCAAAACGGTGGCGTTTTTCTCCATCACTTCCAACAACCTTGTCACGGTGCGCAAAGGCAGCGACTATGTGGCCCGCATGATCGAGATGGCGGGCGGCAGCTATGTGTTTGCTGATTTAACGGACAGCGGCAACAATCTGGCCACCATCAATCTTTCGCTGGAAGATTTTTACGCCGGTGCCAAGGACGCCGATGTGCTGCTCTACAACAGCACCATTGAGGGCAGCATTGCCAGCACCGAACAGCTGGTGGAAAAATGCCCGCTGCTGGCGCAGTTCAAGGCCGTGCAGAACGGCAATGTGTGGTGTACCGCGCAGAGCCTGTTCCAGCAAAGCATGGAGCTTCCGGATTTGATTCTGGATATGAACCGCGTGTTTACCGAGGGCACCCCCGCGGACAGTGAACTGACATTTTTAACGCATGTAGAATAATTTTATTGCAGAAAGGCAGCGCCATGCACACCAAGCGCCTGACAATTACATATGTAGCCCTTGCGGCGGCGCTGCTGGGGCTGTTTGCGCTCAACCTGTTCTGGGGCAGTGTGGCAATTTCGCCGCGCGGCGTGGTGCAGGCGCTGCTGGGCCGCGAGCAGGATGAACTGGCCGCCAATATCCTATTGCAGCTGCGCTTGCCGCGCGCCGTTATGGTGGTGCTGCTGGGGGCGGCGCTCTCGGCAGCGGGCTACCTGCTGCAAACCTTTTTTGCCAACCCCATTGCGGGGCCGTTTGTCATGGGCATTTCCAGTGGGGCCAAGCTGGTGGTTGCGCTGACGATGGTGGTATTTTTGAACCACGGCCTGCTGACCAACTCGCTCACCCTGATTCTGGCCGCCTTTGCTGGATCCATGGCTGCCATGACCTTTGTGCTCAGCGTGGCGCGCCGGGTACACCGCATGAGCATTCTGGTCATCTGCGGCGTGATGATCGGCTATATCTGCTCCGCCGTCACCGATATTGTAGTGGCCTTTGCACAGGATTCCAACATCGTCAACCTGCACAACTGGTCCATGGGCAGCTTTTCCGGCATGACCTGGGGCAATGTGGCCGCCGCTGCGCTGGTGGTGCTGCCCTGTTTGGCCGCGGCCTTTTTGCTGGCCAAGCCGATGGCCGCCTACCAGATGGGGGAGCAGTATGCCCAAAGCGTGGGTGTGGCTGTGCGGCCGTTCTGCGTGGCGCTGGTGCTGCTTTCCAGTTTGCTGGCCGCCTGCGTCACGGCGTTTGCGGGGCCCATTTCCTTTGTGGGGATTGCGGTGCCGCACTTGGTCAAGCAGGCGTTGGGAAGCGCCAAGCCGCTGCATGTGCTGCCGGGCTGTGCGCTGGGTGGGGCGGCGTTCTGCCTGCTGTGTGATCTGATCGCCCGCAGCCTGTTTGCCCCCACCGAGCTTTCCATCAGCTCCGTCACAGCGGTATTTGGTGCGCCGGTAGTCATCTGGCTGTTGGTGTGCCGCCAAAGCGGGGAGGGCCGGGCATGAGCGAAGCATTTTACTGCCAAACGCAGGATCTTGCCATCGGGTACGGCAAAACGCCGCTATTACAAAACATTGGCATTGGCGTGCAGCGCGGGCAGATCTTAGCGTTGATTGGCCCCAACGGCGCGGGCAAATCCACCTTGCTCAAAACGCTGGCCGGGCAGCTGGCGGCGCAAAGCGGCGCTGTGCTGCTGCAGGGCCAAAACCTGACAACCTACACCCCCAATGCCCGCGCGCGCAAAATGGCCCTGATGCTGCCCCACACCCGCCACACCGAGCTGACCACCTGTTTTGATGTGGCCGCTGCCGGGCGCTACCCCTACACCGGGCGGCTGGGCATCCTGTCCGAGCAGGACAGGATGCAGGTGCGGGATGCCCTGCATCTGGTACAGGCGGATGAGCTGGCCGACCGGGACTTTACCAAAATCAGTGATGGCCAGCGCCAGCGCATTCTGCTGGCCCGCGCCGTCTGCCAGCAGCCGGAGATTATCCTGCTGGACGAACCGACCTCTTTTTTGGATATCAAAGGCAAAATTGAGCTGCTGACCATCCTGCGCCAGCTGGCACAGGAAAAACAGGTGGCCGTCATTGTCAGCCTGCACGAGCTGGAGCTGGCGCAAAAAATTGCGGATACCGTGGTGTGCGTATCGCCGCAAGGCGTTTCCGGCGTGATGACACCGAAAGACGCGTTTGCCGCAGAGAACATCCGCGCACTCTACCGCCTGACCAAAGAGCAGTATGAAGCACTGTACGGCCCCCAGCCGGAGCGTGAACCCGAACGGAGACCCGCCAAACAGGAGCCGCCCAGGTTTGAACATTACATCCGCAGCGGGCAAAAGCTGCTGCGCTGCGGCTACACCACCGGCACCTGCGCCGCCCTTGGCGCTGCCGGGGCCGCCCGCCTGCTGCTGACCGGCAAAGCACCGGAATCCGTTGGCCTGCGCACCCCAAAAGGCATTGTGGTGGAAGTTGCGCCCATCTACTGCCGCAAAACAGCCGCCGGCGCCCAGTGCGCCATCCGCAAGGACGGCGGGGACGATGTGGACGTTACCACCGGCCTGCCGGTCATAGCCGACATCACCCTGCTGCCGGATGCCCCCGGCCAGGTCACGATTGACGGCGGCCCCGGTGTGGGCCGTGTGACGAAGCCCGGCCTGGACCAGCCGGTGGGGCAGGCGGCCATCAACCATGTGCCGCGCCGGATGATCACCGATGCCCTGCACGCGGAGGCCGAAGCAGCCGGGTATGACGGCGGCTTTGACGTAATGATCTCGATCGAGGGGGGCGAGGAAGCCGCCAAACGCACCTTTAACCCCCACATCGGGGTGGAAGGCGGGCTTTCCGTCCTGGGCACCAGCGGCATTGTGGAGCCCATGAGCCAGCAGGCCGTCCTGGATACCGTGCAGCTGGAGATCCACCAGGCCGCCCTGCGGGAGCAAAGCCCCAAGCGGCTGATCCTGGCCCCCGGCAACTATGGGCTGGACTATCTGGCCCAAAACCTGCCGGAATACAGCAGCATCCCGGTGGTCAAGTGCTCCAACTTTATGGGGGATGCGCTGGATATGGCCGCTGCGGAGCAGTTTGCAGAGGTATTGCTGGTGGGGCACATCGGCAAGCTGGTCAAGCTGGCGGGTGGCATTATGAACACCCATTCCCGCATGGCGGATTGCCGCACCGAACTGTTCTGCACCCATGCGGCGCTCTGCGGGGCCAGTCAGACCACCTGCCGCGCTCTGATGGACGCCGCCACAACGGACGCCTGCCTGGACATTCTGGATGCCGAAAACCTGCGGGAGCCGGTGCTCGAAAGTCTATTGCAGGCCATCCAGCTGCATCTGGACCGCCGCGTGGCGGGGGCGTTCCGGGTGGGGGCTGTACTGTTTTCCAACCAGGCCGGGCCGCTGGGCCAGACTGAGACCGCTGCCCAGCTGCTGCAAAGCTGGCAGAAAAAGGAGCAATGAGGTATGGTACATTTTGTGGGCGCAGGCCCCGGCGCACCGGATCTGATCACCCGGCGCGGTGCGGCGCTGCTGCAAACGGCGGACTGTATTATTTATGCGGGCAGCCTGGTCAATCCGGCGTTGCTGGGGCTGGCCAAAGCCGGCTGCGCCATTTATAACAGTGCTGAAATGACATTGGAACAGGTGCTTGCCGTGATGCGCCAAATGGAAGCCGAACACAAAACCACTGTGCGGCTGCACACCGGGGACCCCTGTTTGTACGGGGCCATCCGGGAGCAGATGGACGCGCTGGACGCCGACGGCATTGCTTACGATGATACGCCCGGTGTTTCCAGCTTTTGCGGTGCCGCCGCCGCGCTGAACGCCGAGTACACGCTGCCCGCCGTCAGCCAGACGGTCATCATTACCCGCATGGAGGGCCGCACCCCCGTGCCGGAAAAGGAAAAGCTCGCCAGCCTGGCCAGCCACGGCGCTACCATGGTGATTTTTCTCTCCATCGGCTTAATTGATAAAGTGCAGGAAGCACTGCTGCAGGGGGCATACACCGCAAGCACCCCCGCCGCCGTGGTGTACAAGGCCACCTGGCCGGAGCAGAAAACCGTGCGCTGCACCGTTGGCACCCTGGCCCAAAGCACCAAGCAGGCGGGCATTACCAAAACGGCCTTGATCGTGGTGGGGGATTTCCTTGGCCGCTGCTATGCCCGCAGCAAACTGTACGACCCCGCCTTTACCACCGAATACCGCGAGGGGACCAAACCGTGAACTGTGCGTATCTTGCCTTTACGGCCAAGGGGCTGGCGCTAGCGCAGCAGCTGGCCCAAACCTGCCCCGGCACCGTCAGCCGCTGCGGGCTGGGCGGGGTGACGCTGGCCGGGTGGACGGCCCAGCAGTTTGCCGCGGCGGATGCCCTGGTGTTTGTGGGGGCGGCGGGCATTGCGGTGCGGGCCATTGCGCCCCACTGCCAAAGCAAGGCCACCGACCCCGCCGTTGTGGTGCTGGATGAATGCGGCCGCTTTGCGGTGCCGCTGCTCTCCGGCCATCTGGGCGGCGCAAATGACCTGGCCTGCCGGCTGGCTGCCGCCTGTGGTGCGGTGCCGGTGATCACCACGGCGACCGATGCCAACGGCCTGTTTGCCGTGGATGAGTGGGCCAAAAAACAAAACTGCGCTGTGTGGGAAACCCCGCGCATTAAATTCGTCAGCGGGGCACTGCTGGCCGGCAAAACGGTGCGGTATGCTTCCCCCTGGGCCATTGCGGGCACCCCGCCCGCCGGTGTGGCGGAAGCCGAAGAACCGTCTGGCGCTGATTTTGCCCTGACAATGGCCCCGCAGGGGAACGCTTTGCATCTGATCCCCCGCATTGGCGTGCTGGGCGTTGGCTGCAAGCGCGGTACCACCGCCGCCCAGCTGGAAGCCGCGTTTGCAGCGTTCTGCGCCGATACAAATTTGGCCCCCGTTGGCATTACCGCCGCCGCCAGCATTGACCTAAAACAGAACGAACCCGGCCTGCTGGAGTTCTGCCGCAGCCACGGCTGGCCGGTCAGCTTTTATTCCGCCGCCCAGCTGCGCGCTGTGCCCGGAACTTTCAGCGCCTCCCGCTTTGTGCAGGGGGTAACGGGTGTGGATAACGTCTGCGAGCGCGCCGCCGTGCTGGCTTCCGGCGGCACGCTGCTGCTGCCCAAATATGCGCATACCGGCGTGACCTTTGCCGCTGCCGTGCGCCCCTTTGCCCCGGATTGGAGATGGAAAACCGATGAAGCGTAACCTTGTATCCGTTGTGGGCCTTGGCCCTGGCGATGCCCAGTTTTTGACCGCGCAGGCCCGCCATGCGTTGCAAGAGGCTGATGTGCTGTGCGGTTACACCGTTTACATCGACCTTGTGCGCCCCCTGTACCCGGAAAAAGAAACCTATGCCACCGGTATGACCAGAGAAATTGACCGCTGCCGCTGGGCGCTGCAAACGGCCCAGACCGGCAAAACGGTGGCGCTTGTCTGCTCCGGCGATGCCGGGGTGTACGGCATGGCCAGCCCGCTGCTGGAGCTGGCGGCGGAATACCCCGATGTGGAAGTGGAGGTCGTTCCCGGCCTGACCGCCGCATTAAGCGGTGCCGCCGTGCTGGGCGCACCGCTGGCCCATGATTTCTGCGTGATCTCCCTTTCGGACCGGCTGACTCCGTGGGAGATGATCGAAAAGCGGCTGGCCTGCGCCGCCATGGGGGATTTCTGCGTGGCGCTGTACAATCCCTCCTCCAAAGGGCGGCCGGATTACCTGCAAAAGGCGGTTCGCATCCTGTTGCAAAACGGCAAGGGGGCAGGTACCCTTTGCGGCGTGGTGCGCAGCATTGGCCGCACCGGCCAGCAGAGCAGCCAGATGACACTGGCCGAGCTGGAACACACCACCGTGGATATGTTCACCACGGTGTTCATCGGCAACAGCGCTACCCACCAGGTCAGCGGGTGGATGGTAACGCCGCGGGGGTACCACGGGGTATGAGGATCGTTGTGTTCAGCGGCACTACCGAAGGGCGGGATTTCTCCCGCGCCGCTGCCGCGTTGGGCATTGCCGTTACCGTCAGCGTGGCAACCGACCTGGGGGCCGAGGAACAGGGCCAGGCCCCCGGCATTACCGTACATTCCGGTCGCCTGCTGCCCGGCGCCATGGCGGAGCTTTTGCAGGGCGCAGCCCTTTGTGTGGATGCCACCCACCCTTACGCGGTGGAAGCCACCAAAAACATCCGCGCCGCCGCCAACGCAGCCGGGGTAGAGTACCACCGCCTGCTGCGCGCCGCCAGCACCTTGCCCGCGGGCAGTGTGGTGCTGGGCAGTGCCGCCCAGGCCGCGCAGTATTTAGCCGCAACGCAGGGCAATGTTCTGCTCACCACCGGCGCCAAGGAGCTTGCGGCCTTTGCCGGGCTGGATGCCGCCCGCCTGTACCCGCGGGTGCTGCCCACCGTGGCGGGCATTACGGCGTGCGAGGGCGCGGGCATCCCGCACCGCAACATCATTGCCATGCAGGGGCCCTTTACGCTGGAACTGAACCTTGCACTGATGCAGCAGTTCCACATCCGTTACCTTGTCACCAAGGACGGCGGCAGCGCGGGCGGCTTTGCCGAGAAAGCCCAGGCTGCCGCCCAAAGCGGGGCTGCGCTGGTTGTGCTGCGCCGCCCGGAGGAATGCGGCGAGAACGCCGAAGAAATTTTGCAACGATGCAGGGAGCTGTTATGAAGATTACATTGGTTGGCATGGGCAGCGGGCTGCCCGGCAGTTTGACTGCCCAGGGCTTGCAGGCCCTGCAAACGGCAGGGCTGATTCTGGGGGCAAAGCGGCTGCTGCAAAACCTGCCGGATGGCTGTACCCCCAACCGCAAGCCAATTTACCTGCCGGATGAAGTGCTGGCCTGCCTGCAAGCGGAGCCTTGCCAGACCGCCGCGCTGGTTTACAGCGGGGATACCGGCTTTTATTCCGGTTCTGCGGCGCTGGTGCCCAAGCTGCGGGCACAGGGGGCGGAAGTAACGGTGCTGCCGGGGATTTCCAGCGTACAGCTGTTGGCCGCGGCGCTGGGCAGGCCGTGGCAGAACTGGCACCTTGTCAGCGCCCACGGATGTGCCTGCGCCCCTGCGGCAGAGTGCCGGAGCGACCGCCCGACCTTTTTTTTGACGGGCGGGCGCAATACCAGCCCCGCCGCGCTGTGTGAGATTCTAGCCGCCGCAGGCTTTGGCGCGGTGCAGGCCACGGTTGGTGAGAACCTTGGCACCCCGCAGCAAAAGGTCATCACCGATACGGTGCAAACGCTGGCGGGCGGCAGCTTTGCGCCGCTCAGCGTGCTGCTGGTGGAGCCCTGCCCCAAACCGCAGCCCCGCGTGCCCGGCCTGCCGGATGAAGCCTTCATCCGCGGCAAAACGCCGATGACCAAGCAGGAGGTGCGCGCCGCCGCGCTGGCCAAGATGGCCGTTGCCCCCACTGATACCCTGTGGGATGTCGGTGCCGGAACGGGCAGCGTGAGCGTGGAAATGGCGCTGGCCGCCCCCATGGGTCAGGTGTACGCGGTGGAATGTGATGCCGATGCCTGCGCGCTGGTTCGCCAGAACCAGGCCAAATTTGCCGCCAGTAACTTAACGCTGATCGCGGGCAAAGCCCCTGAAGCGCTGCAAAATCTGCCCGCGCCGGATGCTGTTTTCATCGGCGGCAGCAAGGGCAATATGCAGGCCATTGTAGATGCCGCCCTGGCCGCCAACCCGCAGACCCGGCTCTGTATCGCCGCCATTGCGCTGGAAACCTTGCAGCAAAGTATTGCCGCCCTGGCCGCCCACGGGCTGGCCGCACAGGTGACCCAGATTGCCGTAAGCCGCAGCAAGGCGGCAGGCAGCCTGCACCTGATGATGGCCAACAACCCGGTATTTTTGATCGTGAGGGAATGAGAATGCTGCAGCTGCTTTTAGCCGCGCCCAGTTCCGGCAGCGGAAAAACCACCGCCGCCTGCGCCCTGCTTTCCGCCCTGAAAGCCCGCGGGCTGGAGCCCTGCGCGTTCAAGTGCGGGCCGGATTACATTGACCCCATGTTTCACCGCGCCGTGCTGGGGGTGCCCAGCCACAATCTGGACCTGTTTTTCTCCACCCCGCAGACCGTGCGGCGGCTGTACACCAGCGGCGCGGCGGGATGGGCGGACTGCTCATAGCATTCAAGGATTACAATGTCATAAAGGGTGTGAGGGTGCCATGGGCTATTATGACGGCCTTGGCGGCGTGAGCGCTGCCGCCAGCGCCTGGCACACTGCCGATGTGCTGGACTTGCCGGTGCTGCTGGTGGTGCGCCCCAAGGGGGCCAGTTTAACGCTGGCCGCCCAGCTGCAAGGCTTAAAAGCGTTCCGCACGCCGCACCACATTGCGGGCGTTCTGCTGAACGACTGCACCGAGATGCTGTACAAGCTGCTGGCCCCCATGCTGGAACGGGAAACCGGCCTGCCGGTGGTGGGCTTTCTGCCCCCCATGCCGGATGCCGCCATCGAAAGCCGCCACCTGGGGCTGAAAACCGCGGGCGAAATTGCTGATTTGCAGCAAAAAATTCAGATTTTGACCGCCGCCGCGCAAAAAAATATCGACTGGCCGCGGCTGCTGGCTCTGTTTGACCGCCCGGCCCCAATGGCCCCTGCGGTTCAGGCCGCAGCCCCCACCGTGCGCATTGCCGTGGCACAGGATGAAGCGTTCTGCTTTACCTATGCCGAAACGCTGGAAAGCCTGCAGGCCGCAGGCGCAGAGCTTTGCTATTTCAGCCCGCTGCGGGATGCCGCGCTGCCGCAACATATCGGCGGACTGTACCTGCCGGGCGGCTACCCGGAGCTGTACGCCGCCCAGCTGGCGGCCAACACCGCCATGCGCTGCGCCATAAACACCGCCGTGCAGCGCGGCCTGCCCACCGTGGCGGAATGCGGCGGCTTTTTGTACCTGGGCCAAACGCTGGAAGATGACGCCGGAACCGCCCACCCCATGGCGGGTGTGCTGCCGGGGCAGGGGTTCCGCGTGGGGCGGCTGGTGCGCTTTGGCTATGCCGCGCTTACCCCGCAGGCGGACAGCATGCTCTTCCGCGCAGGGGAGCCGGTGCCCGTGCATGAGTTCCACCATTGGGATTCCACCTGCAACGGCACCGCTTTTGCCGCCCAAAAAGCCAATGGCCGCCATTGGGACTGCGGCTTTGCCAACGGGCATCTGTATGCGGGGTTCCCGCATCTATACTGGGCGGGCACCCCGCTGCCGCAGCGCTTTGTAACGGCTGCGGCGCAGTATGCCCAAACAAAAACAGGGAGAACGGTATGACGGAACCTGAACTGAACACACGGCTGCAAACCATCACCCCGCCCGATGAAGCTGCCCGCGCCGCGGCGCACGCCCACTGGGCCGCGCTGGCCAAACCGCTGGGCGGGCTGGGCAGCCTGGAAACCATGCTGGAGGACGCCGCCGCCCTGACCGGCACCCCGGAGCTGGATTTTGCCCGCCGCGCCGTGCTGGTGCTGTGCGCCGATAACGGCGTGGTGGCCCAGGGCGTGAGCCAAACCGACGCCAGCGTGACCCGCGCGGTGCTGCAAAACCTTGCCGCGCGGCGCACCAGCGTGTGCCAGATGGCAGCTGCCGCCCATTGCAGCGTTGTGCCGGTGGATATGGGCATTGCCGGTGCCCCGGTGCCCGGCGTGCAGGACTGCCGCATTGCCCCTGGCACCAAAGATTTTACCTGCGGCCCGGCCATGACCCGCGCCCAGGCCGTGCAGGCCATCGGCTGCGGCATTGCGCTGGTGCGCGGACAAAAGCAGCAGGGAGTTCAACTGTTAGCAACGGGGGAGATGGGCATTGGCAACACCACAACCTCCAGCGCCGTGGCAAGCGTGCTGCTGGGTGCCCCCGTGCAGAGCATGACCGGACGCGGGGCCGGGCTTTCGGATGCAGGGCTTGCCCGCAAGATTGATGCGATCCGGCGCGGCATTGCCCGCAACCAGCCCAATCCCGCTGACCCGCTGGATGTGCTGGCTAAGCTGGGCGGGTTTGATATTGCCGGGCTGTGCGGCGTGTTTTTGGGCGGCGCGCTGGAGGGTGTGCCCATTTTGATGGATGGCTTTATCAGCAGCGTGGCGGCGCTGTGCGCGGTGCGGCTCTGCCCCGCAGCAGCCAAGGCAGTGTTTGCCAGCCATGTTTCGGCGGAGCCTGCCGCCCATATGGTGCTGGATGCTTTGGGCAAAGCGCCGCTCATCACCGCCAACCTGCATCTGGGCGAGGGCACCGGCGCGGTGGCTTCCATCCCGCTGTGGGATATGGCTCTGGCCGTCTACCGCGGCTGCTATTCCTTTGCGGAGGGCGGCATTGCGCCGTACACCCCACAATGCTGACGCTGGTTATCGGTGGCGCAGCCAGCGGCAAAAGCGCCTATGCGGAGCACCTTGCCGTGCAGAGCGGCGGCCCGCGCTATTACCTTGCCACCATGCAGGTGTGGGATGCCGAGTGCGCCGCGCGGGTGGCCAAACACCGCGCCATGCGGGCGCAAAAACAGTTTGCTACCGTGGAATGTCCCCAAAACCTGCACTTGGTCCGCCTGCCGCAGCAGGGCACCGCCCTGCTGGAAGATTTGGGCAACCTGGCCGCCAATGAGCTGTACCGCCCCGACGGCAGCTGCCTGCCGCCCAAGCAGGCGGCGGAAAAAATGCTGGCGGGGATCGATTCTATCGCTGCGCAGTGCCGGTATCTCATCATCGTCAGCAACGAGGTATTCAGCGGCGGGGCGGACTATGCCGGGGAGACAGACCTCTATCTGCAGGCCCTTGCCATGGTCAACAATGCCGTTGCCGCCAAAGCCGACGCCGTCTGCCGCGTGGTGTGCGGCCTGCCGGTGTACTACAAAGGAGGGGAACGCCCATGACAGTTTTGCAGACGATCGCCGTGGCATTGGCCATGTTCTCGGCTGTGCCGGTGCCGCAGTTTGACTGGAACGAGAAAAACATGCGGTATTCGCTCTGTGCCTTCCCGCTGGTGGGGGTGCTGTGCGGCGTGCTGTGGTGCGTGTGCGCCAGCCTGCCGCTGCCCGCCATGGTGCGCGCGGCGGGCTTTTGCCTGATCCCTGTCTGGGTCACGGGCGGCATCCATCTGGATGGTTACGCCGACACCTGCGATGCCCTTTGCAGCTATGGCGATACCCAGAAAAAGCTCGATATTCTCAAGGACCCGCACTGCGGCGCGTTCGCCGTGATCCGGCTGTGCAGCTACTTTGTGGCCTACTTTGCGCTGTGCTGCTGCGTGCAGTTTACCCCGCAGGTGGGGGCTGTCTGGCTGCTGGCGCTGGTGCTGGAGCGTGCCTGCTCCGGTTACGCAGTGGCGGCCTTTCCCCTGGCCAAAAATACCGGCCTTGCGCACACGTTTGCCACGGCGGCGGACCGCACCACGGTGCGCCGGGTGCTGGGATGCCTTAGCATTGTGCTGGCAGTGGCACTTTTTGCCCTGGGCGGCGGCGTGCTGGTGCTGGCGGCGGGGGTTGCCCTGTGGCGCTACCACCGTGTGGCGGTCAAGCAGTTTGGCGGTATTACCGGGGACCTGGCCGGGTGGTTTTTGCAAAAAGCGGAACTGTATATGCTGGCGGCCCTTGTGTTTTGCCAGTGGAAGGGGTTTTTGTAACATGCTGTTTATTACCGGCCCGCTGTACAGCGGCAAGCGTACCTTTGCCAAACCCTTTGGCGGGCGGCAGATTTACGAGGTGCAGACCCTTGCCGCCAATGCCGAAAGCCTGCCCGCCCTTGCGGACGAGCTTGTCCAATATGACGTAGTAACCGCCACCGAGGTTGGCGGCGGCGTGGTGCCCATTGACCCCGCCCAGCGCGCCGCGCGGGAAGCCGCCGGCCGCCTTGCCTGCCTGCTGGCTGAGCGGGCCGACTGTGTGGTGCAGATGTTCTGCGGCCTGCCCACCGTGCTGAAAGGGGAGCTGCCGCCATGCTGATCTACCTGCTGCGCCACGGCTTAACGCAGGATAATCAGGAAAAGCGCTACCAGGGCAGGCGGGATGTACCGCTGTGCCCGCAGGGCCTTGCCCAGCTGCGCCGGGCGGATTTTGCCCCCAAAACAGTCATGATTACTTCCTTGCAGCGCACCCGGCAGACGGCGGAAGTGCTTTTCCCCGATGCGGAACTGGTTGTGGCAGACGGGCTGAAAGAGATGGACTTTGGCGTGTTTGAGGGCCGCAATTACCGGGAGATGGAGCACGACCCCCAGTACCGCGCCTGGGTGGAAACCGGCTGCGAAGGCCGCTGCCCGGGCGGGGAAAGCAAGGCGGAATTCTGCCAGCGTGTCTGCACAGCATTTGCCGCGCTGGTGGATGCCGCTTTGGCGGCGGGGGAACCGCAGCTGGTGATCGTTGCCCACGGCGGCACCCAGATGGCGGCGCTGGAACGGTTCGCCGTGCCCCATAAAAACTATTATTCCTGGTGTGCTCCCGCGGCGGGCGGCTTTGTGCTGGATGCCGCCGATTGGGTACACCAGAAAACCCTGCGCGTGGTCAAAACCGTGCAGTATACAAAGGAGTTACCATGCTGATTTGCTGGGCCGTTTTGGGTGGCTTTGTGCTGGATGCCATTTTTGGCGACCCGGCTTGGCTGCCGCATCCCGTTGTGCTGATGGGCAAAGCCATCACCGCGCTGGAAAAACGCCTGCGCGCACAATTTCCCCAAACGCCGCAGGGGGAGCTTTGCGGCGGGGCGGTGCTGGCCGCCATTTTGCCGGTAGGCACGTTCCTCATCACAGCGCTGGTGTGCAGGCTGGCGGCGGCGCTGCACCCGCTGGCGGGGCTTGCCGTGCAGATGTTCTGGTGCGCCCAGGCATTGGCCGCTAAGGGTCTTGCGCAGGAAAGCCGCAATGTGTACAAAGAGCTGCAAAAGCAGGACCTGCCCGCCGCCCGCAAGGCCGTGGCCCGCATTGTGGGGCGCGATACCCAAAACCTGACGGCGGAGGGCGTGACCAAAGCCGCTGTGGAAACCGTGGCCGAAAACGCCAGCGATGGCGTGATTGCCCCGCTATTGTACATGCTGCTGGGCGGCGCGCCGCTGGCGCTGACCTATAAGGCCATCAACACGATGGACAGCATGCTGGGCTACAAAAACCAGAAATACCTGTATTTTGGCCGTGCCGCCGCCAGGTTGGACGATGCCGCCAACTATCTGCCCAGCCGCCTAGCCGGGCTGCTGTGGGTTGCCGCTGCCGCCCTGACCGGCAGCAGTGCCCGCGGCGCATGGAAGATTTGGCGGCGGGACCGCCGCAACCATGCCAGCCCCAACAGCGCCCAGACCGAAAGTGCCTGCGCCGGTGCCCTGGGCGTGCAGCTGGCAGGCCCCGCCTACTATTTTGGCGAGTATTATGATAAACCCACCATTGGGGATGCGCTGCGCCCCGTGGAACCAAAGGACATTTTGCGGGCCGACCGCATGATGTATGCCGAAAGCCTGCTGGCTTTGGGGTTGGGCATTGCCCTGCGCCTGCTGGTGCTGGCGATGTAACAACGAAAAGGGGAGAACGGAATGGAACTGGTACATGGCGGTGATTGGGCGGGCTACCGCGCCCGCTTTGGGCATGATGCGCTGGATTTTTCGGCCAATGTCAGCCCGCTGGGCCTGCCCCAGGGCGTGGCGGATGCCATCGTTGCGGCACTGCCCACTGCGGACCGCTATCCGGACCCCCTTTGCCGGGAGCTGCGCACGGCACTCAGCCGGGCGGAACAGCTGCCGGAACCGTGGATCTTGTGCGGCAACGGGGCGGCAGATCTGATCTACCGGCTGGTGTGGGCGCTCAAGCCCCGCCGCGCCCTGCTGCCCGCCCCCACCTTTGCCGAGTATGCCGCCGCACTGGAAAGCGTTGGCTGCGAAGTAAAGCGGAAAACCCTGCATGAGGCCGATGATTTTGCCGTAACGGAAGCCTTTGTGCAGGCAGTGAACCAGAGCATTGACCTGGTGTTTTTGTGCCAGCCCAATAACCCTACCGGGCAAATTACCCCGCCGGAGCTGGTGCGGTGCCTGGTGCGCCGCTGTGCGGACTGCGGGGCCGTGCTGGTGGTGGATGAGTGCTTTCTGGACTTTTTGCAGCAGCGGGATGCCCTGACGGCCAAACCGCTTTTGCAAACCGCGCCCAACCTTGTTATTCTGAAAGCGTTCACCAAATTGTACGCCATGGCCGGGGTGCGGCTGGGGTATGCCTTGTGTTCCAACACCGCGCTGCTGGCCAAAATGCAGGCCGCGGGCCAGCCGTGGGGGGTATCCAGCCTGGCGCAGGCTGCGGGCGCTGCCGCTTTGCGGGAAACCGCCTATGCCGATGCCGTCCGCGCCCTGATTGCCGACCAGCGCCCCAGACTGGCGGCAGGGCTGCGGGCACTGGGGCTGCAGGTGATCGAGGGCAGCGCCAACTACCTGTTGTTCCGCGCGCCGGAAACGCTGGGTGTGGCCTTGCAGCAGCGGGGCGTCTGTCTGCGCAGCTGCGGCAATTACCCGGGGCTGAGCGCCGGCTGGTACCGCACCGCCGTGCGCACCGCGCCGGAAAACGAACAGCTGCTGCAGACCATGCGGGAGGTACTGAAATGAGCAAAGCAAAATGTATTATGGTGCAGGGCACCATGAGCGGCGCGGGCAAAAGCCTGCTGTGCGCGGCGCTCTGCCGCATTTTTGCCCAGGATGGCTGGCGGGTGGCCCCGTTCAAAAGCCAGAACATGGCACTGAACAGCTTTGTGACCCGTGACGGGCTGGAAATGGGCCGCGCCCAGGTGGTGCAGGCCCAGGCAGCCGGGGTGGAACCGGATGTGCGGATGAACCCCATTCTGCTCAAGCCCAGCAGCGATATTGGCAGCCAGGTGATCGTCAACGGGGAAGTGCGCGGCCAGATGCCGGCGGCGGAGTATTTCCGCCGTAAAAAACAGCTCATCCCCGATATTCTGGCGGCTTACAACAGCCTGGCGGAAGATTTTGATATTATCGTCATCGAGGGCGCGGGCAGCCCGGCTGAAATCAACCTGAAAGCCGATGACATCGTGAACATGGGGCTGGCCAAGCTGGTGGATGCCCCTGTGCTGCTGGTAGGTGATATTGACCGCGGCGGCGTGTTTGCCCAGCTGTTTGGCACGGTGGAACTGCTGGAGCCGGACGAACGGGCGCGCATCAAAGGGCTTATCATCAACAAGTTCCGCGGCGATGTTGGGATTCTGCGCCCCGGCCTTGCCATGCTGGAAGAGAAAACCCACCTGCCGGTGTTTGGCGTTGTGCCGTACTTAAAGGTGGATATTGAGGACGAGGATTCGCTTTCCGACCGGCTGCAGGTCAAAAATGCCGTCAAGCCGCTGGATGCTGCCATTGTGCGGCTGCCGCATATTTCCAACTTTACGGACTTTATGCCGCTGGAGCAGCACCCGCTGCTTGGCGTGCGCTATGTGCAGACCACCCGCGAGCTTGGCGCGCCGGACTGCGTGATCCTGCCCGGTACAAAAAATACCGTGGACGACCTGCTGTGGCTGCGCCAGTGCGGGCTGGAAGCAGCCATCAGCAAGCTGGCCCAGCGCGGCACGCCGGTGCTGGGGGTGTGCGGCGGCTACCAGATGCTGGGCCAGACCCTGGCCGACCAGGAAGGCACCGAGAGCGGCCGCCCGCAGACCCTGCGCGGCCTTGGCCTGCTGCCCACCCAAACCACCTTTACCGCCGAAAAGCGCCGCACCCAAAGCCAGGCGACCGTGACGGCGGAGCCCTTTGCCGGGGCGCACCTGACCGGGTACGAGATTCACACCGGGCGCACCACTGTGCAGGGCGCGCCGTTCTGCACCCTGGCGGACGGCACCCCCGAAGGCTGCGTGCAGGGCCAGGTGTTTGGCACCTACCTGCATGGCCTGTTTGACAGCGGCGAGCTGACCGAGCAGTTTGCCGCCTATCTTTGCCGCCGCAAGGGCATCGATCCCGCCGCGGCAGCGCCGATCTCCATGCAGGAATACCGTACCCAGCAGCTGGATCTGCTGGCCGATGGGGTACGGCATAACCTGGATCTGGCCGCCGTGTATGCGGCTATGGGCCTTGCACAGCCCGCCGAAAGGGGAAATGACCAATGATGCCGCAGCACCACCTGCCTGCCGATATTGAACGCACCAGCATGAAAATTATCACGGGTGAACTGGCCCAGCGCGGGCTGGACATCCCGCCGGAAAACGCCCCTGTAGTCAAGCGGGTCATCCACACCACCGCGGATTTTGACTATGCGCAGACCCTGCACTTTACCCCCGGCGCGGTAGCCGCCGGTATTGCTGCTATGCACGCCGGGGCAACCATCATCACCGATACCAACATGGCCCTGGCAGGCATCACCAAGCCGGGCCTGGCCAAGCTGGGCGGGCAGGCACTCTGCTTTATGGCGGACCCCGCTGTGGCTGCAGCGGCCAAACAGGCGGGCACCACCCGCGCCGTGGCCGCAATGCACAAGGCTGCGGCCGAATACCCCGGCGCCGTGTTGGCCGTGGGCAACGCCCCCACCGCCCTGCTGACGATTGCCGAGAAAATTGAAAACGGTCTGCGCCCGGCGCTGGTTATCGGTGTGCCGGTGGGCTTTGTGAACGTGGTGGAAAGCAAGGAGCGCCTGTTTGCCGTGTGCGAAAGCCACGGCGTGCCCGCCATTGTTGCCATGGGCCGCAAGGGCGGCAGCAACGTGGCGGCGGCCATCTGCAACGCGCTGATCTATTCCGCCGCCGAAATGCTGGACCCCACCGCCCGCGGATGGAAATAAGCAGGAGAATATCGCCACAGCCCGGTACCGCACTTTTTGGAGCAAAGCGGATACCGGGCTATTGTTATCTCACGGCGGCATTATAATGGCAGTATCAACGATACAATCAAAATAAATGGGAACGCTCTTCTTACCGCGTGAAAAAGGGCACCAAAAGCAACAGCCACAGCGGGCTTGCCCGTTGTGGCTGTTGTATTGCTTCTGCGTTTTGATTATGATAGGGCAACACCGCACAATTCCCGCCTAGCGGCTTAAGCACCGCTCCGGCGGCTGCGGTACGGCATCTGCGTTGCCAAAATGCTCGATAAGACATCCAGTATTATCTGCGCTTT
>OICY01000265.1_pt1 | contig 23340 bp, 20 predicted proteins | sample 1581441 | NCBI WGS metagenome assembly OICY01 (sample SAMEA3882514, study PRJEB24775) | human gut metagenome | biome: human-associated habitat; feature: intestine environment; material: feces | place: Netherlands | collected 2009/2010 | reverse complement strand
GGGACTTCCGGCCGGGTTTTTATCCGTTTTCGCGCCAGAGTTTTACCGCGCGGATGCGCGCGTGGGCGCGCGCGCGGGCCGCCTCGGCCGTGGAGACGTTCATCTCCATGCCGCGCACCTCCAGATCCGACTCGGCCCGGCGCAGCGCCGCCTCGGCGCGGGGCAGGTCAATGTCCGGCGCGGGCTCGGCCGTGCGGGCGAGCACGGTCACGGTGTTGGCGGCGACGTTCACCGTGCCGGGGCTCACGGCGCAGTAGTGCTCCGCGCCGCCGGAAGTATAGCGCACGACGCCGCTCACGAGCGCGCCGAGCAGCGGCGCGTGGCCCGGCAGGATGCCGGCCTCCCCGTCGGCGAGGGGGAGCGTGACCTGCTGGGCCTGCGTGTCCACGGCCGCGCCGCCGGCCGTGACGATCTCCAGATGCAGTGTGTCCGCCATGGCGCACCTCACTGCAGCGCGTCGCGCTTGCGCAGCACGTCGTCGATCGAGCCGCAGAACAAAAACGCCTGTTCGGGAATGTCGTCGCACTCGCCGCCGAGGATGGCCTCGAAGCCGCGGATGGTCTCGTCGAGCGGGACGTACTTGCCGGCCATGCCCGTGAAGTTTTCCGCCACGTGGAACGGCTGCGACAAAAAGCGCTGGATGCGCCGCGCGCGGTTGACGGCGGCCTTGTCCTCCACGCTCAGCTCGTCCATGCCGAGCACGGCGATGATGTCCTGCAGGTCCTTATACTTTTGCAGCACGCGCTGCACGGCGCGCGCGGTGTCATAGTGCCGGCGGCCGAGAATGTCCGGCTCGAGGATGCGCGAGGTCGAGCCGAGCGGATCGACGGCCGGGTAGATGCCCAGCTCCGAGATGCTGCGGTCGAGCACGGTCGTGGCGTCGAGGTGGGCAAAGGTCGTGGCCGGGGCAGGGTCGGTCAGGTCGTCGGCGGGGACGTAGATCGCCTGCACGCTCGTGACCGAGCCGTTGCGCGTGGAGGTGATGCGCTCCTGCAGCTTGCCCATCTCGGTGGCGAGCGTGGGCTGATAGCCGACGGCGGAGGGCATGCGCCCGAGCAGGGCCGACACCTCGCTGCCCGCCTGCGTGAAGCGGAAGATGTTGTCGATGAACAGCAGCACATCCTGCCCGGACTCGTCGCGGAAGTTTTCCGCGATCGTCAGGCCCGAGAGCGGCACACGCAGACGCGCGCCGGGCGGCTCGTTCATCTGGCCGAAGACGAGCGCCGTCTTGCTGATGACGCCGGATTCGTTCATCTCGTTCCAGAGGTCGTTGCCCTCGCGCGAGCGCTCGCCCACGCCGGCAAAGACGGAGTAGCCGCCGTGCTCGTAGGCGATGTTGCGGATCAGCTCCATGATGAGCACCGTCTTGCCGACGCCTGCGCCGCCGAACAGACCGATCTTGCCGCCCTTGGCATAGGGCGCGAGCAGGTCAACGACCTTGATGCCGGTCTCGAGCAGTTCGGTCGCGGGGGCGATGTCCGTGAAGGCCGGGGCCTCGCGGTGGATGGGCAGATATTCCGTGGCGTTGACGGGGCCTTTGCCGTCGATCGGCTCGCCGATGACGTTGAACATGCGGCCGAGCGTCGCCTCGCCGACGGGCATTTTCACGCTCGAGCCGGTGTCCACGGCGACGCAGCCGCGCTGCAGCCCGTCGGTGGAAAAGAGCGAGATGCAGCGAACCGCGTTGTCGCCGAGCTGCTGCACCGCCTCCATGACGATGCGGCGCTTACCGGCGTGCACCTCGATGGCGTTGTTGATCTCCGGCAGCTTTCCGGCCGGGAACTGCACGTCCACCACCGGGCCGATGACCCTTTTGACGATACCGTTTTCCATACGTTCTCCCTTCGTGGGACGCGGCGCTGCCGCCGCGGTGTTAGTCCGATTTGTCCGATTTTTTCAGCGCGGCGCTGCCGCCGACGATCTCGGAGATCTCCGTCGTGATCGCGGCCTGGCGCGCGCGGTTGAACTCCAGATTCAGGTCCTCGATGAGCTCCGCCGTCGAGTCCGTGGCGGCGGTCATCGCGGTCATGCGCGCGGCGTGCTCACCCACGCGGGCCTCGAGCATCACGGCGTAGACCGTGTTGTTCAGGTACAGCTCGAGCACGTTGTCGAGCACGGTCTGCGCGTCCGGCACGAACAGGTAGTTGTTGTTCGCGGCGGGCGCGTCGGCCTCCGGCGCGGCGGGCAGCAGCTGCCGGTGCGTCGGCGTCTGGTGCAGCACGGAGTCAAAGTGCTGATAGACGAGGTGGATCTCGTCCGCCTCGCCGGTGCGGTAGAGGTTTTTGAGCTCCTCGGCGATCTCGAGCGCCTCGGCCATGGTGGGCGTGTCGCTCAGCTCGGAGAAGATCTGCCGCACGGGCAGGTCCGTTCCCGCGAGCACGTCGCGCCCCCAGCGGCCGCACACGATCACGGAGCAGGGGCGCGCCTCGGCGCGCACGAGCCCCTCAAGGTGGCGCAGCAGCAGCTGGTTATACGCTCCGCACAGCCCGCGGTTGCCCCAGAAGACCACGTAGCACACGCGGCCGACGTGCCGCCGGGGCGTGAGATACGGGTGCTCAAAGCTCGCGTCGCCGGCGAGCAGGGCGTTGAGCACGGCCTGACTCTTGTCCGCGAACAGGCGCACGCCCGCAAGGCTCGTCTGCGTCTTGCGCAGCTTCGACACGGCGATCATCTTCATCGTGCGGGTGATCTGCTGCGTGCTGTTCACGCTGCGGATGCGCGCGCGGATCTTATGCAGGTTCGTCAAGGGGCGTCAACTCCTCTCTGCCGGCGGCGGGAATGGTGGTTCATAGATTTTTCAGCGTCTCGGCTGCGAGCTCACGCAGGCGCTCGAGCGCCTCGGGCGGGAGCTTTTTGCCGCTGTGCACAAGCGCGTGCAGCTCCGGATACGTCCGGTGGATGCGCGCGAGAAGGGCGTCGGCGTAGCGCGGCACGTCCTCGACGGCGATCGTGTCCGTGTACCCCTCGCCGGCGGCGAAGAGCACAGCGACCTGATCGGCCGCGTCCATGGGCGCGTACTGCGGCTGTTTCAGCAGCTCGGTCATGCGGCTGCCGCGCGCGAGCGTGTCGCGCGTGGCCTTGTCGAGATCGGAGCCGAACTGCGCGAACGACGCCAGCTCCCGGTACTGCGCCAGATCCATGCGCAGCCGGCCGGCGACCTGCTTCATGGCGCCGAGCTGCGCCGCGCCGCCGACACGCGACACGGACAGGCCCACGTTGATGGCCGGGCGCACACCGGCGTGGAACAGATCCGTTTCGAGGAAGATCTGCCCGTCGGTGATGGAGATGACATTCGTCGGGATATAGGCCGAGATATCGCCCGCCTGCGTCTCGATGATGGGCAGGGCGGTCATGCTGCCGCCGCCGGCGGCCTCGCTCAGGCGCGCGGCGCGCTCGAGCAGGCGGGAGTGCAGATAAAACACGTCGCCGGGATAGGCCTCGCGTCCGGGCGGACGCTGCAGCAGCAGGGAAATTTCACGGTAAGCCACGGCCTGCTTCGACAGGTCGTCGTAGACGATGAGCACGTCGCGTCCGCGGTACATGAAGTACTCGCCGATGGCGGCGCCCGCGTAGGGCGCGATGTAGAGCATGGGCGCGGTCTCGGATGCGTGCGCGCACACGACGGTGGTGTAGGCCATGGCGCCGCGGTCGCGCAGTTTCTGCACGACGCCCGCGACGGTCGATTCTTTCTGGCCGATGGCGACGTAGATGCACAGCACGCCGGTGTCCTTCTGGTTGAGGATGGCGTCGATGGCGATGGCGGTCTTGCCGGTCTGGCGGTCGCCGATGATGAGCTCGCGCTGGCCGCGGCCGATGGGCACGAGCGCGTCGATGGCCTTGATGCCGGTCTGCAGCGGGACGCTCACGCCCTTGCGCGCGATGACGCCGGGCGCGGGGCTCTCGATGGCGCGGCGCTCCGTCGTGTGGATCGGGCCGAGGCCGTCGATCGGCCGGCCGAGCGCATCTACGACGCGGCCGGTCATTTCTTCGCCCACGGGCACGGACATGATCTGCCCCGTGCGGCGCACGCGGTCGCCCTCCTGCAGGTGGCCGTAGGGCCCGAGCAGGACGACGCCGATGTCCTCGCGGCCGAGGTCCATGACCATGCCGCGCAGCGTGCCGTCAAAGGCCAGCAGCTCGCCGGCCATGGCGTCGGCCAGACCGCGGATGCGGCAGATGCCGTCCGACAGGCTCGTGACGACGCCGGACTGGAACACGTCGATACCGACGTGCGTGTCCGCGAGCTTGGCGCGGATGCACGCGGCGAGGTCGGGCGTTTCCTGCGTGGTGTGCAGGACGCTGTTGGCCGCGTCCTGCTCGAGCAGGTCGAGCGCGTGGCGCAGCGTGCCGTCATAGTGCGTGTCGCCGATGCGCAGGCACACGCCGCCGATCAGCTCCGGGCGCACGGTCGTCATGACGGTGACGTAGCCGTAGGCGCGCGTGAGGGTGCCGGTGAGCGCGTCGAGCGCGGCGGCGCTCAGGGGCTCTGCCGATTCGACCGTCACGGTCAGCGTGCCGGTCTCGGCGAGGGCGAGCGCGTCGCTCGGCTGGGTGGTCAGGTGCTCGCCGATGTGGGCGAGAAAGTCGTCAACGAGGTTCGCGCGCGCGGGTGCGAACGCATCCTGCGCCAGCACGCCGGCGGCGGCCGCCGTGATGCGGCCGATGGCCGCGTCGCTCACGCGGTCCTCCATGTCGCTGCGCAGCTGCGCCTCGGTCTGCTGCGCGCTGCGGCGCACGGCCTCGGCCTGACGGGCGGTCTCGGCGTCGGCGGCCGCGGTGTTGGCCTCGGCCTGACGCTGCGCGTCCGCGAGCTGGCACTGCGCCTGCGCGTCGGCCGTCTGCTGCGCCTCGGCAATGTCCTCGGCGGTGTGGCGGGCCTGATCCTGCGCGTCGGCCGCGCGGCCGAGCGCCTCGGCAATGCGCTCTTTCCGGTCGCGGAAGAGCTTGCGGATGCGCTTGCGCGTCAGGAAAAACAGCGCGCCTGCCAGCAGCAGGAAGTTGAAGATGGGGCCGATGGCTCTCAGAAATTCCATGGCGTCGGCGCCCCCTTTCGATTCATTTCATTCATGGTTCAGCCCTCATGCGCGGGGGCGACCCATTGGCGGATCTGCGCGGCATTGCGCTCGGCTGCGTCGCTGCCGAGCAGCCCGCCGGTCAGCGCCGTGACGAGCTCGGGCAGTTTCGCGTCCACGGCGGCGGCCGCGGCGGTCTCTTCGTCGCGCACACGCGCCCGCATGGCGCGTGTGGCCTGCGCGGCCTCCTGGTGCGCGCTCTGCAGCGCCTGGGCGCGCGCGCGCTCGGCCGCGCTCTTGGCCTCGGCCAGCAGCGCGTCCGCCGCGGCGGCCTGTTTGCGCTGCGCCTCGCTGCGCGCGCGCGCGGCCGCGTCGAGCTGCTGCTGGGCGGTGCGCCCGGCGTTGAGCCCGTCCTGAATGCGCGCGTCGCGCGCGGCCATGAACGACACCAGCGGGTCAAACAGCAGCTTTTTCAAAACCACCAGCAGCACGAAAAAGCAGATCACCGTCCAGATCAGTTCGGAGATGTTGATGCTCAAAGCGTGTGCCTCCCTTGTTCCGGGCTTCTCAGCCGAGCTTGCCGATCAGCAGAAACGCGATCAGCAGGCCGTAGATCGTCAGCGATTCGAGCAGGCCCATGGCGATGATCATGTTCGAGCGGATGGTGCCGGCGGCTTCGGGCTGGCGCGCGATGGCGTCCATGGCGTGGGCGGCGGCCAGACCCTGGCCGATGCCGGGGCCGATGGTGCTGATGGCGATGGCGAGCGCGGCGGCGATCGCAATGATTCCGGTTGACATAACTCTTTTCCTCCTAATGTTTTTCGGTTATCTGAATCTTCTTTCCTTGCGTGGTTATGGGATGCAGGGCGTCACTCCTCGATGGCTTCCTCGATATAGATCGACAGCAGCATCGTGAACACGACGGCCTGGATCAGGCAGAACAGCAGGCTCAGCACCTGCATGAGCAGCGGCAGCACGAGCGGGAAGAGGTTGCCGAGCTCGTGCGTGACCATTTCCTCGCCGTAGAGGTTGCCGTACAGTCGCAGCGCGAGGGAAAACGGCCGCACGATCTGCTCGATGAGGTTGAGCGGCAGCATGAGCAGGAAGGGCTTGATGAAGCTCTTGAGATAGCCCCCCAGCCCGCGGCGCTGGATGCCGACGGTGTGCGTCATGCAGAAGGCGATGATGGCCAGGCCCGCCGTGACGGACAGCGTGGCCGTCGGCACGGTGAACACCTGCCCCGCGCCGGGCAGCAGCCCGATGTAGTTGGACACGACGATGAAGATGAAAAACGTCGCCATCATCGGGAAGTAGCGCCGGGCGTTGGCCGGGCCGAGGATGCCGCCGTAGAAGCCCTGCAGCTTTTCGACGGCCATTTCGGCGGCGTTCTGCAGCGGGCCGGGCACGTCGCGCAGCCTGCGCGTGGCCAGCCACGACAGCAGCGCCAGCACGGCGATGATGACCCACATGGTCACGACCGCGCCGGTCACTTCCAGCGGGCCGATGGAAAACAGTACATTCGTCTCACCCATTGGTGTCGTCCCTCCGTTCGTCCGCCGGGTCGGTATCCGGCGTGCGTTCCTGTGCAGTGTTTTCGGGCAGCTCGGCCGTCTCCGCGTCCGGCACTTCCACGCCCTCGGCGGGGATGGTGTCGTCCATTTTCCGCGCGAGGATCCACACGCCGGCGATGCTGCCGCCCGACAGGCCGACGGCCGTGCCGATGAGCGTGCCGGCCAGGGGCAGCGGCACGACCTTGCGCAGCAGGTACACGAGCACGAGCGCGGCGAGGTTGATGACCTGCCGCAGGCCGCTGGTGCCCATGACGGTGGCCTGGCTCTGCTTGGCGCGCTGCAGGCTGCGGCGCGTCAGCAGCGTGTTGCCGGCGGCCACGAGCAGGCCGAACACCAGTCCGGCCGCGCCGCCGAGCAGATATTGTCCGATCGACATTTGCTGTCCCTCCCGATCTGCGGAAAACCCCGGCAATGCCGGGGCAATTTCTTAGCGAAAACTTAGCGGATACTTAACAGTATTCTACTATATCATGATGACGAAAAGTTGCCAATACCTAATTTAATGATTTGAATAATTTTGTTGAATTCTACAAATAGCAGCAAAATGCCCCGGAACGCGCCATGCCGCTTCACAAACCGGGGGAAATAGTATATACTGTGGGGCAGAAAAAACCGCGGGTCCCGGCATCCCACAGGGCACCCCGCGGCGAAAAATCTTCCGAAAAGAGGGATACAGTATGAAATACATTCTCGTCATCGGCGACGGCATGGCCGACCATCCGCTCGACACGCTCGGCGGCCGCACGCCGCTCGAAGCATCGAAAAAAGACGCGATCGATGCCCTCGCGCGCCACGGCATCCTCGGCAGCGTGCGCAACGTGCCCGAGGGCTTCGCCCCCGGCAGCGACACGGCCATCATGTCCATCTTCGGCTGCTCGCCGCGCAAGTACTTTTTCGGCCGCGCCCCGCTCGAGGCGGCGGCGTCCGGCATCCGGCTCGCCCCCGGCGACGCGTGCTACCGCTGCAACATGGTCACGTATGCCGATGAGGACGTGCCGTTCGAGCACAAGCACATCATCTCCCACAGCGCGGGCAGCATCGAGGGCCGCGAGTCGGACGAGCTCGTGACGATGCTCTTTGACCACCCCGACTTCCGCCCGCTGGCCGAGCAGGCCGGTATGGTCATCCACAAGGGCTCGTCGTTCCGCCACCTCGCGGTGCAGAGCCACGTGGACATCAAGGGCATTCAGCTCGCCCCGCCGCACGACCACCTCGGCGAGGAGATCGGCCCCATCCTGCCCACCGGCTGCCCGAACGCCGACGTGCTGCGCGAGCTCATGCGCCGTGCGTTCGACATTCTCGACCAGCACCCGATCAACGTCGCGCGCCGCGCCGCCGGCAAGCTCCCGGCCAACGGCGTCTGGTTCTGGGCCGAGGGCACGGCGGCCGCGCTGCCGAACTTCCCAGAGCACTACGGCTCGGACGGCGGCGTCGTCTCGGCCGTGCCGCTGTGCCACGGCATCGGCATCCTGACGGGGCTGGAGGCCGTCACCGTCCCGACCGCGACCGGCGAGTGGGACACCGACTACACCGCGAAGGTCGCCGCCGCGCTGGGCGTGCTCAAAAAGCACGACTTCGTGGCCCTGCATCTCGAGGGCCCGGACGAGGCCACGCACAACCACGACCTCGAGCACAAGATCTATTCCATCGAGCGCCTGAGCGCCGACGTCGTCGCCCCCGTGACCGAGGCGCTGCGCGCCGCGGGCGAGGACTTCCGCCTGCTGCTGCTCTCGGACCACATGACGTATATGGCCAACGGCGCGCACGGCGCCGACCCCGTGCCGTTCGTGCTCTATGACAGCCGCGTGAGCGAGGGCTCCGGCCTGCCGTATTCCGAGGCCAACGGCCGCAAGGGCCCGTACGTGGACGACGGCGCGGAGCTGATGGATCTGCTCTTCGAGCTGAAAAAGCTGTGACCGGCACGACGATGGAGGCCGCGTGGGCGAAGCTGAACCTGTCGCTGGACGTGCTCGGTGCGCGCTCCGACGGGTTTCACGACCTACGCATGGTCATGCAGAGCGTTGACCTGCACGACGACGTGACCGTCACGCTCGACGACACGGGCGTCTGCCGCGCCGAGACCAACCGCAGCTACCTGCCCTGCGGGGCGGACAATGTGGCCGTGCGCGCGGCGCAGGTGTTTCTCTCTCGCGCGGGGCTTACCTGCGGCGTGCACATCCGGCTGCACAAGCGCATCCCCGTGTGCGCGGGGCTGGGCGGCGGCTCGTCGGACGCGGCGGCCGTGCTGCGCGCGCTCGAGCGGCTGACCGGCGCGGGCTTCACCCGCACGCAGCTCGAGGAGATGGGTGCGCAGGTCGGCTCGGACGTGCCGTACTGTGTCGCGGGCGGCACGATGCTGGCCGAGGGCCGCGGCGAGCGGCTCACGCCCGTCACGCCCATGCCGCGCATGCCGGTCGTGATCTGCAAGCCGGATTTTCCGATCTCGACGCCGGAACTGTTCCACCGCGTGGACGCGCGCACCTCGCGCTGCCGCCCGGACACGGAGGGCATCTGCGCCGCGCTCGCCGACGGGGATATGCCCCGGCTCGCCCGCCGGATGTACAACGTCTTTGAGGACGTGCTCACCCACCGCGAGGGCGAGATCGCGGCCATCAAGAGCCGCCTGCTCGACGGCGGCGCGCTCGGCGCGGTCATGAGCGGCACGGGCTCGGCCGTGTTCGGCATCTTTGCCGATGCCGACAGCGCGGCGTATGCCAAGCGCCGGCTCGCGCGCGATTATGCCGAGTGCTTCCTGACCGAGACCATCGGCCGCCTGGAGATCTGAGCGTCCCCGGATTAAAACCGAACAAAACTGCCGATACTGAGCACAGATGCCCGGTACCGGCAGTTTTTTCATCACAGAAAGGCGGACATACGATGTATACCCATTCTCTCTCCATAAATTCCGATCCCGGCCGCGCGCTGCGCCCGTGGGAGCTGGCGCTGCTGCTGGCCGTGTGCGTGACGCTGCTGACCGGCACGTGGGCGCAGGCGCGCAGCCAGCTACTCGCGGCCCGGCTCGTGCGGCTGCACGTGATCGCGGTCTCGGACGACGACGCCGAGCAGGCCGTGAAGCTGCAGGTGCGCGACGCGGTGCTGGCCTATCTCGAGCCGCAGCTGCAGGGCGTGACGGACGTCGACGCGGCGCAGCAGCTCATCGCGGGCGACCTCGACGGCATCGCCCGCGCGGCGCAGGCGGCGGCGGGGGAGCGGCCGGTGCGCGTGACGCTCGGCCCCGAGCACTACCCGACGCGCGACTACGGCACGTTCGCCCTCCCGGCGGGGGTGTACACCTCCTTGCGCGTGACGCTCGGCGCGGGCGCGGGGCACAACTGGTGGTGCGTCATCTTCCCGCCGCTGTGCGCGCAGGCGGCGGGCCTGTCGGAGCAGGCGGTGCAGGCGCTCTCGGACGACGATGTGCGCCTCGTCACGGAGTCCGACGGCGGCTATGTCGTGCGCTTCCGGCTGCTGGAGCTGTGGGATGCGCTCGTGCAGCGGCTGAGCTGACGGCGCGGCGCGCAGATGGGACAGACAAAACAGCACCCGATCCTATAGGATCGGGTGCTGTTTTTTATCGTCCGCTCAGTAGCTGTACACGCCGCCGCCGATGAACTCGCGCAGCATGCTCTCGGGCGCGAGCAGGGCGGGGTCGATCGTCTCGAAGCGCTCGAGCGCCGGCAGGATGCTGCGGATCTCCGCATAGCGCTCCGCGCCCTCGGGCACGGCCGCGAGCAGGGGCGCGGCAAAGTTTTTCATAATGGACACCTCGCACGGGAACGACGAGTCGAACATCAGGTTCGCGCGCTCCTTGAACGGGGAGATGAAGCGCTTTTCGCCGCGGCGGACGTTTGCCCACATATCCAGCGTCGCGGCGGCGGGCGTGCCGCGGAAGTTGCTGTCGCGCACGAGGCGGCGCAGCAGGCGCATCCACGTGCCCTTGAATATCTCCTGCCCGTCACCGTCGACGACGACGGAGCGCGCGCTGATATACAGCCGGAACGCATCCGGGCAGTAGGCGGCGATGTCGTCATTGAGCGCGTGGATGCCCTCGCACACGACGACCTCGTCCTTGCCGAGACGCATGGGCCGGCCGATCGGGCCGGACTGCACGCGCGTGACGAAATTGTAGCGCGGTAGGTGGATCTCCTCGCCGCGGGCGAGCGCGTTGAGGTGCTTGCCGAGCAGGTCCATGTCCAGGCACGCGGGGGACTCGAAGTCGATGTCGCCCTCCGGCGTGCGCGGCGCGGTGCGCGGGTTCACGGTGCGGAAATAGTCGTCCATGGCGAGGCTCTGGCTGCTGATGCCCATCCCGCGCAGAGCCTCGGCGATCTTCATGGCCGTGGTGGTCTTGCCGCTGCCGGACGGGCCGGACAGCAGCACGATCGGGCACGTGCGCACATTCTCGGCGATGGCGCGGGCCGCGCGCTCGATCTTTTCGGCATAGGCCGCGTCGCACGCATCCACGAATTCCTTGGGGTCAGCCTGGATGCGGCGGTTGATCTCCTGGATCTGATAGCTCATAGGAAAAATGCCTCCAGTTTTGCCTTGGCCGCGCAGATGCGGTCGATATTGGCGATGTATTCCGTGGGATATTTGGGGTCGATGTGCCGCTCGAGCCGGCCGCCGGGGCACACGAGCTTCGTCGAGGCGCCGCCGCCCATGGCGAGAATGCTGCACAGCTCTTCCATGATGCAGATGTTGTAGAGATTCTCCTGTCCCGGCCGCGTCCAGCCGACGTTTTCAAATCCGCCGGACATGAACTTCTGCCGGTAGAGGTAATACGGCGCGTAGCCCGCTGTGTCGAGCGCGGTATTGGCAAAGTCGAGCATCTCACCGACCTGCGCCCCGTCGGGGACGGGCGCCGTCTGCTGCGAGAGGTCTGCCCCGCGCTTGCGCGAGAGCGTGTGCACGGTGATATTTTCGGGCGCGAGCGCGAGCACCTGTTCGAGCGTGGTGCGAAAGCCGTCCGGCGTGTCGCCGGGCAGGCCGGCGATCAGGTCCATGTTCACGGCAAAGCCGCCGGTCGCGCGCACGAGTTGCAGCGCGTCATAGATGTCCTGCGCCGTGTGGCGGCGGCCGATCGTTTCGAGCACGCGGTCGTCGAGCGTCTGCGGGTTGACGCTGATGCGGTCGACCCGGTGCGCGCGCAGCACGTGCAGCTTGTCGGCCGTGATGGTGTCGGGCCGGCCGGCCTCGACGGTGAACTCGCGCAGGGCGCTGAGGTCGAATGCTGCGTCGAGCTGCGTGCACAGTGCGTCGAGCTGGCGCGCCGAGAGCGTGGTCGGCGTGCCGCCGCCGATGTAGAGCGACACGACGCGCAGACCGGCGCGGTGCACGGCCTCGGCGGTCGCCGCAATCTCGCGCGCGAGCGCCTGCAGAAATTCCGGCACGAGCGCCATGCTCTTTTCCACCGACTGGCTCACAAAGCTGCAGTAGGCGCAGCGCGTCGGGCAAAACGGGATGCCCACGTACAGGCACACGTCCTTTTCGCCGAGCGAGTCCATGGCGCGCAGCGTAGCGTGGGCGGTGCGCACGACGAGCGCGGCGCGCGCGGGCGCGACGTCGTAGTGCCGCTCGAAATAGCGCGCGGCCTGCACATCGCCCATGCCCTGCGCGAGCAGGGGGGTCATGAGCTTGCCAGGGCGCACGCCCGTGAGCATGCCCCACGGCCGGTGCGGCAGGCCGATGCCCATGGCCGCGCGGTAAAACGCGCGCTTGACCGCACCCTGCAGCCGCCGGTCGGTCTCGTTGGGGTCGGTCAGTTCCTCGTTGGGCACGCTCGTGCGGCCGTTGGCCGTCCGGCCCTGATAGACGAGCACGCACGTCGCGGTCGTCACCTTTGCGCCGGACATGAGCCGCAGCTCCGCGCGGTCGCCGGTCGGCCGGCCGTCCGGATACACCGGGCGCTCATCCGGAAACAGCGTCAGCAGCATCTGCTCCGCCGCGTAGCGGTAATCATGTCCGATCAGATAGAGATTCATGGTTTTCAGTTATCTCCTTTTCCCGTGTCAGGTCAGGAGCGGTCCTTGGCCTTGTTCTTGAGTTCTCTGGCCTTTGCCTTCAGGGCTTTGGCCAGCTGCTTGCGGCGCTGCGCGTGCTCATGCACACGCGTGAAGGCCGGGCCGTTGGTCTTGCCTTCGCGCAGCGCCGGGAACGCCTGCGCGATACGCTCGTGCACGATGTTGCGCTGACCCAGCAGCTCCTCGCGGCGCTGCAGCAGTTCGCTGCGGCGCATGAGCGAGTTCTCGGCGCGCTTTTCTGCGATCTGCTCGCCTTTTTCCTTCGCGTCGGTGTAGACCTCCATGCTGCGGTCCTTCACGTCCGAGGCGCGAATATAGATCTCCTCGCCGATCTCGTCGGAGATGGCCGTGAGCGAATCCTCGATGGCCTGCAGGGCGCGCAGCTTCTTCGGCAGCTTGCGGATCTCCATGGCGGTGATGATGTTGTCCGTGATCCACAGGACGCTGAACGTGCCGAGCAGCGCCCAGCCGAGCTTTTTCGGGATGAGGTCGACGACCTTGGCCACGAGCGGCTGGAACACATCGACCACGAACACGCACGCCAGCCCCCACAGCACCGAAAACTCCAGACACACGTAGCCCTTGATGTTCAGCGGGCGCTTGGAGTAGTCCCACCACTTGTCGTGGAACACTTTTTCAAGCACCCAGCCGGTGAGGTATTCGATGGCGCTCGTGAACAGCACGCTGCCGCCGAACAGCAGCCAGAAGCTGCTCTTGAGCGGCCCGAGCACGAGCAGCACGCTCATCACGCCGAAGCCGTAGATGGAGCAGATCGGGCCGTTGACGAAGCCGCGGTTGACGAACTTGCCGTGCGCGACGGCGGCGAAGGCCACCTCGGAGCACCAGCCGAGAAAGCCGTAAATGTAGAAGTACCAGAGGATCTGGAACCAGGAATAGGGCACAAGCACGAAAAAAACTCCTCTCAGATCTGGGCGCCTGCGGCGACACTGCCCCAGTCTCATCATGATGGTTCAAAGATTATAACATAATGCTCCGGGCATTTCCAGTCTTTCCGGCGCGGATGGGGACAAAAGCAGCAAAATGGACAAAAACACAGCGGAGTGCCTTTTCAAGCCTTCCCCTTTGAGGAGAAGGCTTGAAAAACTGCCATCTGCCTTTGTTTTTTCGCGCGCAAAAGCGGAGCGCACGACGGTGCGCTCCGCTTGGAAAACCGGGGATTTACTTGATCGTCAGCAGCAGCTCGCCGGCCTTGACCGTTTGGCCGCCCTTGACAAAGACTTCGTCGATCGTGCCGTCCATGCGGGCGACGACGCTCGTCTCCATCTTCATGGCCTCGATCACGGCGAGCACGTCGTTGACCTTGACTTGGTCGCCGGGCTTGACGTTGACCTTCGACACCATGCCGGGGATGGATGCGCCGGCCTGGCTCTTGTCGTTCGGGTCGGCCATGACGACGGTCTTGGCCGTGTCGGTCGCAGTCGGATCGGGCACGGCGACCTCACGGCGCATGCCGTTGAGCTCGAACTGCACGTTGCGCGTGCCGTCGTCGTTGCGGTCGCCGAGGCCGATGTACTTGATCATGAGGGTCTTGCCGTCCTCGATGTTGATCTTGTTCATCTCGCCGATGGCCATGCCGTTGAAGAACACGTGGCTGCCCATGCGCATGATGTAGCCATACTCCTTGCGGTGGCGGATGTACTCCTCATAGACCTTCGGGTACATGGCGTAGGAGATGAGGGAGCGCGGCTCCTCGTAGTTCGGGTAGAACTTGCGGATCTCGCTGCGCAGCTGATCCCAGTCAACGGGCGGCAGCAGGTCGCCGGGGCGGCCGGTGATCGGCTTCTCACCCTTGAGCACGACGCGCTGCAGATCCTTCGGGAAGCCGCAGGGCGGCTGGCCCATCATGCCCTTGAAGTAGCTCACGACGCTGTCGGGGAAGGCGAGGGTCTCGCCGCGCTCGACGATGTTTTCGGGCGTGAGGTCATTCTGCACCATGAAGATCGCCAGGTCGCCGACCATTTTGGACGACGGCGTGACCTTGATGATGTCGCCGAGCATGATGTTGACGGTGCGGTACATCTCCTTGACCTCCGCGAAGCGGTGGCCGAGGCCGAGCGACTCGACCTGCGGCTGCAGGTTCGTGTACTGGCCGCCGGGGATCTCGTAGCGGTAGATATCGGTGACGGGCACTTTGAGGCCCTTGTCGAAGCTCTCGTAGCGCAGGCGCACGTCGGCCCAGTAATCGGCCAGCTCCTGCAGGCGCTGCGGGTCAAAGCCGGTGTCGCGCTCCTGACCGCGCAGAGACTCGACGACGGCGTTCATCGACGGCTGGCTCGTGAGGTTGGCCAGCGGGCCGATGGCGGTGTCGACCACATCCACGCCGGCCTCGGCCGCCATGAGATAGGTCGCGATCTGGTTGTCGGTGGTGTTGTGCGTGTGCAGGTGGATGGGGATGCCGATCTCCTGCTTGAGGGTGCTCACGAGCTTCTTGGCGGCGTAGGGCTTGAGCAGGCCGGACATGTCCTTGATGGCCAGCATGTGCGCGCCGCGGCGCTCAAGCTCCTTGGCGAAGTTGACGTAGTACTCGAGCGTGTAGCGGTCGCGCGTCGGGTCGAGGATATCGCCGGTGTAGCACACGGTGCCCTCGAGGAACTTGCCCTGGCGCAGCACCTCGTCCATGGCGGTCTCCATGTTCGGCAGCCAGTTGAGCGAGTCGAACACGCGGAACACGTCGATGCCCTCGCGGGCGGACTCGGCGATGAAGGCACGCACAAGGTTGTCCGGATAGCTCGCGTAGCCGACGAGGTTCGAGCCGCGCAGCAGCATCTGGAACGGGATGTTCGGGATCTTCTCGCGCAGCATCTCCAGGCGCTCCCACGGGGACTCGTGCAGGAAGCGGTAGGCGGTGTCAAACGTCGCGCCGCCCCACATCTCGAGCGAGAAGCAGTCGGCGAGGATGTCGGCCGTGCCGTCGGCGCCCTTGACCATGTCGCGGGTGCGCAGGCGGGTGCTCAGCAGGGACTGGTGCGCGTCGCGCATCGTCGTGTCGGTGATGAGCAGCTTCTTCTGGCCGAGGACCCAGTCCTTGACGGCCTCGGGGCCGTCGGTGTCGAGCAGGAGCTTGAGCCCGTCCTGCTTCGTGATCTCGCGCTGCGCCTTCGGGAAGCGCGGCGTGTCGTACTGGTGGCGCTCGGCGTCGGGATTGTTGACCTGGATGTTGGCGATGTATTTGAGCACGCGGGTCGCGCGGTCGCGCGATTCGGTGAACTCGAACAGCTCCGGCGTCTCGTCGATGAACTTCGTATGGCACTTGCCGGCGACGAAGGTCGGGTGCGTGAGGATGTTGGTCACGAAGGGGATGTTCGTCTTGACGCCGCGCACGTGCTCTTCATTGATGGCGCGGGTGGCCTTGCGGCAGACGGCGGGGAAGGTGCAGTCCCAGCTCGTGACCTTGACGAGCAGGGAGTCATAGTACGGCGAGATGATCGAGCCCGTGCCGGCGTTGCCGCCGTCGAGACGCACGCCGAAGCCGCCGCCGGAGCGGTAGGCCTCGATCTTGCCGTTGTCGGGCGCGAAGTTGTTGGCCGGGTCCTCGGTGGTCACGCGGCACTGGATGGCGTAGCCGTTGACTTTGAGGTTGTTCTGGTCGCCCAGACCGATCTCCGGGTGGCTGATCGGCTGACCCTCGGCGATGAGGATCTGCGCGCGCACGAGGTCGATGCTCGTGACCATCTCGGTGACGGTGTGCTCGACCTGAATGCGGGGGTTCATCTCGATGAAGTAGTGGTTGCCGTCGCGGTCGACGAGGAACTCCACCGTGCCGGCGTTGACATAGCCGACGGCCTCGGCGATCTTCACGGCGTCGGCGTGCAGCTGCTCGCGGATGCTCTCGGGCACGCTCCACGCGGGCGCAAACTCCACGACCTTCTGGTAGCGGCGCTGCAGCGAGCAGTCACGCTCGCCGAGGTGGCGCACGTTGCCGTACTGGTCGGCGAGGATCTGCACCTCGATGTGCTTGGGCTGCACGAGGTATTTCTCGATGAAGATGTCGTCATTGCCGAAGGCCTTGCGCGCCTCGTTCTTGACGAGCTCGAACGCGGGGATGACGTCCTCGGGCATCTCGCACAGGCGCATACCGCGGCCGCCGCCGCCGGCCGCCGCCTTGAGGATGACGGGGAAGCCGAAGCTGATGGCCTTCTCAAGCGCCTCCTGCCCGTCGCGCAGGGGCTCGGAGCAGCCGGGGATGACCGGCACGCCGCACTCCATGGCGATCTGCTTGGCCGAGAGTTTGTCGCCCATTTTGCCGAGCACGTCGCTCGGGGGGCCGATGAACGTGATGCCGGCCGCTTCGCAGGCGCGGGCAAAGTCCGCGTTTTCGGACAGGAAACCGTAGCCCGGATGGATGGCGTCGACGCCGCGGCGCTTGGCCAGGTCGATGATCTCGGGGATGTCAAGATACGCACCCAGAGGGCTCTTGTTTTCACCGACGAGATACGCCTCGTCGGCGCGGGTGCGGAACATGCTCAGTTCGTCTTCCTTGGAGTACATGGCCACGGTGTGGATACCGAGGTCATAGCACGCACGGAAGATACGCACCGCGATCTCGCCGCGGTTGGCGGCAAGGACCTTGTTGAAAACCTTTTCTGACACGGTCGTGTCTCCTTTCTGACTGCGGCGGGGCCGCAGAGGTGGGGGCGGCAGCGGCGCGGGGGAGATCCGGCGTGCTGCCAACGTCGGAATTATATCATATATCAGTAACAATAGAAATAAAATTTTTGATTTTTGGCGAGTTTAAAATCTAACAAATACTGTTTACATGCAATTCTTTTCTCGCCGCGCGGAATGTGGTACAATATCGGACGAAAATTCAGGAAAGCTGGAATGAATTTGGAAAACATTTGCTATATCGTCGGCGCGGCCAGTCTTGACGGCGTGCGCCTGAGCCCCCGGCCGGGGGACTACGTGATCGCGGCCGACGGCGGCTACCGCACGCTGAAGGCGCGCGGCATCGAGCCGGACTTCGTCATGGGCGACTTTGACTCCCTCGGCTACCGGCCGGACCACCCGAACGTGGAGACGCACCCGGTCATGAAGGATGACACCGACCTCGGCCTCGCCGTGCGCTGGGCGCTGGCGCACGGCCGCCGGAAGTTTGTGATCGCGGGTGCGCTCGGCGGCCGCCTCGACCAGACGATCGCGAGCTTTCAGACGCTGCGCGGGCTCACGGACGCGGGCGCGCAGGGCTGGCTCATCGGCTGCGGCTGGGTGGTCACGGCGGTGCAAAACGGCACGCTGGCCTTTCCCGCCGGCATGGAGGGCACGGTGTCCGTCTTCAGCAGCGGCGATGCCGCGCGCGGCGTCACGCTGCGCGGCCTGCTCTACGAGATCACGGACGCGGAGCTGCGGTGCGCCATGCCGCTCGGCGTGAGCAATTCGTTCACCGGCGCGGCGGCCACGGTGCGCGTCACGGACGGCACGGTCTTTGTCCTCTGGCAGGGCAACGCACTGCCGGACGGGCTGGAGGTGTGCCATGGAGCGGATTGACCTGCACACGCACACGCTCGCGTCCGACGGGTCGGACACGCCGGCCGCCGTCGTGCAGCAGGCGGCGGCGCTCGGCCTGCGGGCCGTGGCCGTCACGGATCACGACACGTTCGCCGGCCTGCCGGAGGCCCTCGCGGCGGGGCAGCGCTGCGGCATCGAGGTCGTGCCCGGCGTGGAGCTGTCCACCGTCTGGGGCGGCGAGGAGGTGCACCTGCTCGGCTACTTCATGGACACGGGCAATGCCGCGCTGCGCGCGCTCATGACCCGCGCGACCGACGAGCGCAATGCCCGCAACGAGACCATGGTGCAGCGCCTGCACGACGCGGGCTACCCCATCACGATGGACGACCTGCACGCGGCCTTCCCGGGGCAGACGGTGCTCGGCCGGCCGCACATCGCGGCGCTGCTCGTGCAGCGCGGGTGCATCCCATCGGTGTCGGACGGTATGCGCGGTCTGCTCGGCCGGGGCAAGGCGTTCTATGTCCCGCGCTACAACATCCCGCTGGAGGATTCCATCCGCGCCCTGCGCGCGGCGGGCGGCGTGCCGGTCGTGGCGCACATCTTCAAGTACCGCTTTGACGATGCGCAGCGCGCCGCCATGCTCGCCGCTGCGGCGGACGCCGGAGCGCTCGGCGTCGAGGTGCGCTACACGACCTATACGCCCGAGCAGACGGAGATCGCGCAGGCGCTGGCCGCGCGCTTCGGCCTCGCGCCCTCCGGCGGCTCGGACTATCACGGCCTGCGCAAGCCGGACATTGCCCTCGGCTCCGGCCGGGGCGGGCTGCGCGTGCCGTATGCGTACCTCGCCGGGCTCAAAGCCCTTGCCGGGCACGAATGTGTGTGATACACTAACAAAATCCAGTCCATTTTTGAAATTTTTCCGGAGGTGGTTTCGTGAAAACCCTTCTGCGCCCCTACGAGGGCACGCTGCCGTATCTCTTCGTCAGCTATGCGCACAAGAACGACGCGGCCGTGCTCGAGATCATCAGCACCTTGCAGTCGCGCGGCTTTCGCGTCTGGTACGATGAGGGCATCGAGGCCGGCAGCGAGTGGCCGGAGAGCATCGCGTCGCATCTCGAGCGCGCGCAGCTCGTGCTGGCGTTTTTGTCCCCGGCGTACCTGCGCTCGGACAACTGCCGCAAGGAGATGCACTATGCCCTGACCAAGCGCAAGCCCGTCATCAACGTCTACCTCGAGCCGACGGAGCTCTCTCCCGGCATGGAGATGCAGATCGGCAACCTCTTCGCGCTCATGAAGTATACCTATCCGAGCGAGGAATATTTCTACGACAAGCTCTTCTCGGCCGAGCTGCTCGATGCGGGCAAATTCGCCGGCGAGCCGCCGGAGCTGCCGGACGCGCCCGCGCCCGCGAAAAAGGCGAAGGAGAAAACGCCCCGCGCCGCCAAGCCCCGCCGGGAAAGGCATGAAAAGCCGCCCAAGACGCCAAAGCCCGCGCGGCCGAAGAAAAGGCGCCGCGGCCTCGCGGCGGCGATCATCGCCGTCGTGCTCGTCGGCTGCCTGATCGCGGCCGGCATCGTCGGCCACTTCACGGGCCTGCTCTACCGCTTCACGGCCAAGACCGTCGCGGTGCAGACGCTCGCGGACGACACGGTCGCCCAGTTCCAGAACCCGCTGCTCGAGCAGGCCGCGCGCGACTATGCCGGCAAGCCCGCGGGCGAGCTCACGGTCGCGGACCTCAAGGGCCTCACGGCGCTGTACGTCTGCGGCGACCGGTACTGGTTCGCCGCCCCGCAGCAGGGCGTGGACGCGGCGGCCGCCGGCGTCGAGACGGCGGAGATGATCGACCCCTCCGGCCAGACCGTCACCGTGCGGCGCGGCGGCATCCGCGACCTGTCCGACCTTGCGTATTTTCCGAGCCTGACGGTGGTCTCGGTGCAGTTTCAGTCGCTGACCTCGCTCGAGAGCCTGCCCGCCTGCGGCGTGGAGGTGTTCGATGTCAGCGCCAACCGGCTCACGAGCCTGTCGGGCATCGAGCAGCTGCCGAAGCTCACGGCCCTCACGGCCGACGGCAACGCCGTCACCGACCTCACCGGCCTCGGCCGCTGCCTGAACGTGCGGAAGCTGAGTCTCAACGGCGCGAATGTGTCGGATCTGTCCGAGCTGCGCGCGCTCACGAAGCTGCAGGACGTCACGCTCTCGCACTGCACGCGCCGCGAGCTGCTCATCGTGCTGCACAAGTCCTCGCTCACGCGCGTCACGCTCGTGGATTGCGACCTGCGCGGCGATTTCTTCCACAGCTTCGACCGCGAGCGGGCGCTCACGGCGCTCACGCTCACCGACTGCGAGCTGGACAGCACGTCCGGGCTGGAGGATTTCACCGGGCTCACGGAGCTGACGGTGCGCGGCGTTTCCGGCACGCTCGACTGGTCGGCGCTCGGCAGTCTGCCGCTGCAGACCGTCACGGCCGACGCCCTGCAGGCGGACGCCATCGCCGCGGCCACCACCGTGGCCGTCACGGTCGTGGATTGACCGCCGTGGCATGATCTCAAGTGAAAAGCGGCCCTCCCGATCCGGGAGGGCCGCTTTGTCTGTTAGCGGCGTTATTGTTTTCCCCAGCGCGGCCGTCCCGCACCCTTGGCTCCCTTGTGCAAAGGGAGCTGGCAGCCGTCAGGCTGACTGAGGGATTGACACGTCAAAATCTTACACCGCAGCCGGTATCCACAACCCCTCCGTCAAAAATCGGAGATTTTTGCCGCCTCCCCTTGCACAGGGAAGGCATTGGCAGCGCGCCGGTCGTGCGGGGTAAATCTGACAAATACCTTCCCCACGCAAATCTCCCGCAAAACGGAAAACGCCCCTGCCGGAACGGACAAACCGGCAGGGACGTTTCCATAGGAGAAATGGAGTTGGAAAAAGGAATTATCATGTTGCTTGGGGGAGAGATTGCGTGTTTTGTCAGCGGGCGGAGAGGCTCGTGTGCGGTCACGAAAATTCCCGCTTGCTATCTGACAGTGCCCATTATATAATGCCTTTATGGATAAGTAAAGCAAATGTTTCTGATAGTTAAATTAGCGTTTCTAATTTGTGAGGTGCTTATGAACCGATACATCGCCTTTTTGAAGGCCTTTGAGCGCAACAGTTTTTCGGACGCGGCGCGCGATCTCGGCTACACGCAGTCGGCCGTCAGCCAGATGATCAAGTCGCTGGAGGCGGAGCTGGGCGTGACACTGCTGGTGCGTTCGCGCTCGGGCGTGACGCTCACCTACGAGGGCCGCCACCTGCTGCCGTACATCCGCGACACGGTCAACGCCTACCGTATGCTCCAGTCGCAGGCGGCGGGCTTCAGTGGGCTGGAGCAGGGCACGATCCGCCTCGGCACGTTCACGAGCGTGTCGAGCTTCCTGCTGCCGCCGGCCATGGAGCGCTTCCGCCGGCAGCACAGCCGCATCCGCTTCGAGCTCTACCAGGGCCTGTATTACGAGATCGAGGACTGGGTGCGCGAGGGCGTGGTCGATTTCGGCTTCACGGACATGTCGCGCACGACGCCGTTTGCCTGCGAGCCGATCTATCAGGATACCATGCTCGCCGTCCTGCCCGAGGGCCATCCGCTGGGCGAGAACATCTTCATCCAGATCGATGAGCTGGCGGCCGAGCCCTTCATCCTCCTCGAGGAGGGGCGCGGCGGCGGCTGCATCCGCGAGCTGCTCGCGCGCCATCCGCAGATCAACGTGCAGTACCGCGTGGCCGACGACTACACGATCCTGAACATGGTTGAAAGCCGGCTCGGCGTGTCCATCCTGCCGGAGGCCGTGCTGCGCCGCAGCGGCCAGCGCCTCACCGCGCGCCGGCTCTCTCCGGAGCTGCAGCGCACCATCGGCGTCATCTATAAGCAGAAGACTGGCCTGTCCACTGCCGGGCAGCTGTTTTTGAGTGAGCTCAAAGCGTCCAGGATCCCACCGCACGGCTGAATTTGCCGCATTTGGGTGTTTACACCGCCGGGCGGTTGTGCTATCGTAGAGCGGTACATTTGCAGGTGCGCCGTGCCCGGTATGGATACCTTATTTAAACAAGGCGGACGCGGCGGGAAGGAGCGGATATTCATGAGCATGACAGGCGCCATCGTCAACGCGCTGGCCATCGTGGCCGGCGGTGCGGTCGGTCTGTTGTTTCAGCGGGGCATCCCAGAGCGCGTGAGCAAGACGGTCATGATCGGCCTCGGGCTGTGCGTGCTGTATATCGGCATCTCGGGCGCGTTTGCGTGCCAGAGCATTCTGATCGTCATCGTGGCCATGACGCTCGGCGCGGCCGCGGGCGCGCTGCTGAACATCGACGGGGCGATCCACCGCCTCGGCACGTGGGTCGAGGCGCACGTTCACCGGCACGAGGGCGGCCCGTCTCTGGCCGAGGGCTTCGTCACGGCGAGCCTGCTGTGCTGCGTGGGCGCCATGGCGGTCAACGGCTCGCTCGATGCCGGCATCCGCGGCGACAACAGCATCCTGCTCACCAAGTCGATGATCGACCTTGTCTTCTGTGCCATGCTGGCCACAACGCTCGGCGCGGGCGTCATGCTCGCGGGCGCGGCGGTGTTCGTGGGGGCGCTCACGCTGCTGGCCGGGGCGATCGCGCCGCTGCTCTCGGAGGCGACGGTCGCAGACCTCACGTGCGCGGGTTCGCTGCTCGTGGCGGCCATCGGCCTCAATCAGACCGGCGCGACGAAGATCAAGGTGGCGGACTATTTGCCGGCGCTGCTGTTCGTGCCGCTCATCCGCTGGCTGGTCAGCCTGCCGGTCTGGCAGCAGATCGCCGCGTGGTTTTGAGCGATACCATTTAAATATAGAAACACCCCGCCGGTCGCGGCGGGGTGTTTTTTGCATATTCAGGAGATGGCCAGCGCGCGGATGCGGCCGAGGCCCGGCAGCACGCGGCCGAACAGCGACACGAGCGGCCCGACGATCAGCGCCGACATGACCGTGCCGATGCCGACGCCCTGCAGCCGCTGCACGGGAGAGAAAAAACGCGCGCGGAGGGTTGTTTTTCCCGCGCGGTTGTGTTATGATACTCTTTCCCGCGGGAAGAAAGGGTGTGGGCACATGGGTTTCTGGCTCAACCAGGCGCTGGGTCTGCTCGGCAGCCTGATCGTGTTTGCTTCGGTACAATTCAATAACCGCCGCGTCATCCTCGCCGCGCAGGCCGCCGCCTGCCTGATGTGGATACAGGAGCCGTCCGGCTCAATGTGCTGTGGCTCCAAGGCAAGGACTTCCTGTGTCCGCA
>OICY01000217.1_pt1 | contig 28083 bp, 25 predicted proteins | sample 1581441 | NCBI WGS metagenome assembly OICY01 (sample SAMEA3882514, study PRJEB24775) | human gut metagenome | biome: human-associated habitat; feature: intestine environment; material: feces | place: Netherlands | collected 2009/2010 | reverse complement strand
TTATCTGCGCTTTTGGCTTAGCATCTGCCGCACCTCGCTCGCCGTATCGGCACTTGGAATTATGCGGTATTGCCTTAAAAAGTAATACTATAACAGGTTTAGCACCATCAATAGAATTACACCCGGCAGCCCTAAGATAACGGCGGTTCCCGCAGTCAGGGCGTTCAGCGGCAGAGCGACGCCCGTTAAAGGGCCAAGCAGTGCCACTGCCCCCAGCCCGGCCAGACCGCATGCTGCCCCACCAAAAATGCCAAGCAGCGGCCAGCGGCGGCAGGCAGCCGCGCGGGCAGTGACCAGCAGACAGAAAATACCCACAGCGATTATAGATGCAGGCATGTGCCACTCCCCCTCAGTTCTCGCAAGATTGCCCGGCAGTGGCACATTAAGGCAGCGTGCTCATAAATGGTGCGTTCGATGGCAAAGTCTTCCTGCGCCTGTTGGAAGGCGGCTTCGTTCTGGCGTAGTTGCTGCAAAGAGAGGTGGAACGCCCGGCGGGTGTTCTCACACCGGATTTGTGCAGCTCTGGCCAGCCTTTTTTGCCTGAACAATGCGGCACCTCCTTACAGCAAAATGCAGATCAGCCCATCGCAGCCATCATTGATAATGCGTTCCAGTGTCTGCTGCAGGCGGGTGCGGGCTTCGGCGGGCATATGCATAAGTTTGGCCTGTAAACCCTCATTCACCAGTTCGTTCAGACTTTTGCCAAAAATATTGGTGCTCCACAACTTGCTGGGGTCGCTCTCAAAGTCTTTCAAAAGCCCCTGGATCAGTGTTTCTCCCTGTTCCTCGCTGCCAACGGTTGGCGAAAGCTCGGTGTGGATGGTCGCGCGCATCAGGTGCAGGCTGGGGGCACTGGCGGAAAGCCGTACCCCATACTGCCCGCCCTGGCGGACGATTTCGGGCTCTTCCAGGTGCAGTTCCTCAATACCGGGCATAACAATGCCGTACCCAGTGGCCTGAACCTGCTCCAAGGCGCTTTTGATTTTGTCATACGCCGCTTTGGCTTTAGCCAGCTCCAGCATACAGGGCAAAAGGCTGGCTTCATCTGTGATGGGAAGGTCGGTTTCCTCGCCCAAAATCTTGAAAAAGATATCAGGATCAATACCAACCCGCAGCTGCACCTGGCCGCAGGCAAGGTCCATGCCGGTCAGGGTAACGCCGGTTGTGTTGGCACAGTTCAGCTGGGGCTTGCCGCGGGTCATATCCCCCATTTTGTGCACGCTGCCGGCCAGTTCCAGCAGGGCCTGGTAGACAGAACTTTGCAGCCAGTGCCCCGGTTCCAGCATGGTGACCCAGGACGGCATCGAAACGGCAATTTCCCGCAGTGGGAACTCATAAAGCAGCTCTTGCAGGATATTGTTTAGCTGTTCCGCTGTCAGGTTGACGGCATTGATGGGGCAAACCGGGTGATGATAGGCTTCTTCCATCTGGGCAGCAAGCGCATGGGCAGGTTCGCTGTCCGGTTCTGTGCAGTTCAACAAAATCAGATACGGCTTGCCGATTTCATCCAGTTCGGCAATGATGCGGCGTTCCGCGGGCAGATACTTTTCACGTGGGAGTTCCGCCACACTGCCGTCCGTTGTTACAACAAGACCGATGGTGGCGTGCTCGCGGATGACCCGGCGGGTGCCGGTTTCAGCTGCCTGGTCAAAGGGAACCGCTTGGTCAAACCAAGGGCTTTTGACCAACCGCGGGGCGTTGTTTTCTTCGTGCCCAAGGGCACCATCCACCATATATCCCACGCAGTCGATTAGCCGTGCGCGGAAGCTTCCGCCGGCTTTCAGGTCAATGCTGACCGCTTTTTCCGGGATAAACTTTGGTTCGGTTGTCATGATCGTCCGCCCGGCGGCGGATTGGGGCAGTTCGTCCTTGGCGCGGGCGCGCTGTGCTTCGTTTTTGATGCGGGGCAGCAGCATCAGCTCCGCAAAGCGCTTGATGAAACTGCTTTTGCCGCTGCGCACGGGGCCGACCACGCCGATATAAATATCGCCGCCAGTACGCTGTGCAATGTTCTGATAAATTTGATCCTGTGTCATTGCAGCATCCCCTTTCACAAAGCTGCCGGTATCAGCAGGCAGGTTGCGTCAGCAGTAAGCTCCTGGGCGCTCTGCCCTTCCGGGATGGTCAGGTGGTTAGCCGTGGCGAGGTCGCTGGCGCGGGCATGGTAACGGCGGGCAATATCAAAAATGGCCTCCCCTTTTTGGGCATAGTACAGGTAGAGCGCAGGCCCATCCTTACTGTCAGGGTATTCTTCTCCCGGCGTGGCGGAGAAAACGACCTCGTGCGGAATCCCCTGCAGCAGAATGCCGCTTACCTGCAGTTCCAGCTCGACCCGCGCTTTGCTTCCGGCGCGGCTGCTGGCAATATGCCGTACCGCTGCGTGCAAGTGCGGGATGCTTTGCCCGATAGAACCGTGGAAGGTCTCCGCCAGGGCCCAGGGGAAGATTTTATCATAGCAGGTCAGTTCGCCGCGGTCATCCGCACAAATCAGGTGCGCGGTACCGCGCCCGGCAACTTGGATGACATCACCCTTTTCTGCGGCGGTCAGCTGTGGGGCTCCAATCGTGACAAAACAGCCCAGAATGGAAACATTGGCATCCGGCAGGTCATCTTCGATCATAACCGGGATAGTGGTATCTACACTGGCAAGAGGCATGAACTGGTTGAAAGTCCGCTTTTCAAGCGTCATGTTACAGATCGTGGAATAAGCATCCGAAACCGACATGTACACTGTCGGGCGCCAGAGTTCAGCGTGCAGCTTCCATGTGATGCTCAAAAGCGGCTCTTCTTCCTGCTTTGTCGCAGTCAGGGTGCAGGCCAATACTTCGCCCCAAAGTACCGCACTGTCGCCTTCTGCGGCGTTGGGCAGGTCAAGCGTCTGGGTGACGGGAACATCTTTGGTTTGAATGGTAAGCTGTTCTGTACCGGCAGCGCGGGAGCAGAGCTGCATGGCAAGGGTTCCGGCTGCATCCAGCTGGCCGGTATGAACGCTGGATGTGCCGGGCAAAAAACTGCCCGTAATGTCCAGGACTGTTTCACCTTCACCGGGCAACGGAAACGGCGTTTCTGCAGTAAAGGTGCGTTCCTCGCACGCAGCGCAGATGATGCCGTTAAGCTGTTGGCTCCACTGCTCAACGCCGCAGCCGGTCAGGTTGGTGATAAACTCTACCGGCTCAACCATGCCAATAGCAGCATTTAAGGTATAAGCGCCGCGGATGTCAATGCGGTGCTCGCTGACAGAGCGGCAGTTGCAGTATTCAAGTTCGCCCCACAGGCGGGCGGCGCCGGGCAGATAATTGCCTTCCGGCAGGTCAATGCTTTTTTCAAAAGCGTATTTCTGCTCAGTGCGGTACAGGCGAGTTCCGGCTTCATCGGACTGATAGTACACAGTGCAGCGCAGGTAGCCGCTGCACTGCCAGCGGCGGTCAGCCACGCTGTTTTGCATGATAACGGGTTCCAACAGGCACTTTACAATTTTGAACACTGCGGGCAGGTAATCCGGAATCAGAATCTCGGTTTCAACAGGCAGCTCCTGCCGGGTTTCCCAGCGGCCAGTATTGGCAAGGGCCTGGCCGGTTTCAATGGTAAGCGGTTGGTTGGCGGCTTTGCTTTGCATGGCGGTATACCCCTTTCCTTGCCCCGATACGGGGAAAGTTTTTGATTGCCTCTTGTGTACTATATGCGCGGGGGTAAAAAAATAGCCCTGTCGGAACCGTACAAACATACGGCCCGGCAGGGCTACAATGGAAAAATTAAACCTTAAATACAGCGCGCAGCAGCCAGCGCAGGGCATGCGGACATTTTACCACAACAATCTGCATGGCATATTCCCCCTTCCAGGTTTGTAAGCCATACTATGCAGCAGATGCAGGCAATGTTACCCGTCAGCGCGGGTCAAAATCACAAGACCATGGCCGCTTTGGCAGCAAAGTTCAGCTTCAGGTGCGGTAAATTCATTGCTGATGCCAAGGGGGTAATCCGGTGTCAGCGTTGCATCTTTCAATGGATAAAACACGCCGTGAATCGATACACCGCCCAGCGGCCCATCCAGCGGGAACACGGAAAGATACATCCAGTCTTTCTTTTGCAATGTTAGCGGCTTGCCTGGACACAAAATATGCAGCTCGCTGTGCTCGTCTGCAAGGGTGACATCAACGCCGTTGCTTGCCAAGTACAACGCGGTGGATACGTTGGAAAACGTGTGTTCCATCCGCTTGCCGCCAAGGGCACCCAGCATGACGATATGACGGTACCCCCGTTCACACAGCCACTTTGCAGCATAGTGGGTATCAGTATCGTCCTTTACATGGGGCAGAATGATCATATCACCGGTGGTTTCCGGCTTGGGGGCAGAATCAAAATCCCCCACGATCAGATCCGGCTGAATGCCCAGCACAGCCGCATTGCGGTACCCGGCATCACAGGCAACAACGGTATCCCCCGGCTGCAGGTACGCGGACAAAGCGGGCGTAACCGGCATGGCCGAAAGAATAACGGCACGTTTGGTAAGATCCTGTATCAGCGTTCCCACTCCTTTAACTGGCTGGCTTCCTCGTACATGGTCAGGTAGCTCTGATAGCGTGTATCCGAAAGCTTGCCCTCTTCCAAAGCCGCGCGCACCGCACAGCCTTTTTCGCTGCGGTGGGAGCAGCCGGTAAAACGGCATTGCCCAAAATACGGCTCAAATTCCGGGAAAGCATGCTGCAGCTCTTCCGGCGGAATGCGGCAAATCTTGTTGGCATCCAGGCTGGCAAAACCGGGGGTATCGGCAAGCAGACCACCACATACCTCAAAAATCTCCACTTCACGGGTAGTATGACGGCCACGGCCCAATTTTTGGCTGATACCGCCGGTCTGGCGTTCCAGCTGGGGAGCCAGCGCGTTCAACAGTGTAGATTTGCCCACACCGGAGTTGCCGCAGAATGCACACAAGTTCCCTGCAATGCGCGCACGAATTTGATCCAGACCTTCGCCGGTATCGTAATCCAGCCGGATCAAAGGAATCGTGCTGTCCGCATAAGCTTTCTCCAAGGCATCCGCGGCGGCAAGGTCGGCTTTTGTGATGACAATAACCGGCTGCACGTCTTTATAAACGGCGGCAGCAGTCAGTTCATCCAGAATCAATGTGCTGGGCACCGGCTGGGTGGTGCTTGCCACAATAAACAGCACATCAAGGTTAGCAACCGGAGGGCGGATAAAAACATTTTTGCGCGGTAGAATTTCGTCAATCGTGGTGCGGTCGGCGCTTAATACAACCTGATCTCCCGCTACCGGCGTAATACCGCGTTTGCGGAAAATGCCGCGGGCGCGGCACTCCACAATGCCGGTTTCGGTTTTGACATAGTAAAAACCGCCAATGCCCTTTGTGATATAATTTGTCATTACCACAGCATTTCACCAGTATCCACGCGGTAAACATGGCCATCGCGCTGTTCTACATCGACCCACCATGTATTACCGTTATCGTCAGTAATTTCCTGAGGCCAACGTGCACCATCACCAGAGGACGGAGAATCCGAGGTGCTGGGGTCTTGCACAACTTCCGGCATTGCGGTAGCCACATACAGGCGCACCGTGCTGCGGATGCGTACCTGGGTGCCTGCAGCGGGTTCCTGGTTCAGAATAGTGCCCTCGGCCTCGCTGCTGGGTTGTTCCACAACGCTGACCACCAGGTTCTGGCGCTGCAGGTCGGCGGTGCCTTCGCTGACCTGCAAACCTGTCACGGAGGTAACGGAAACCATGTTGTCTCGCTTGGAGCGCGCAATATACATGTTTACGGTGCTGCCGCCCTCTACCGTTTCGCCGCCGGCGGGTTCGGTATACACAACGGTGCCTGCGGCAACGCTCTCGTCCTCCACATATTTGCTTACAACCTGAAGGCCGCTATCCTGTAAGGTCTTTTTGGCATCATCGCTTACATATGTTTTTACATCCGGCACAGTGACCCACTGGGTGCCAAGGCTTACCTTCAGGGTCACTTTCTGGCCTGCCTTTACAGTGCGGCCCTGCTTAGGGTTTTGCTGAAAAATCGTTCCTTCCGGTGCATCGTTGTATTCGTACACCCACTTGGCGAGCAGGCTGGAATTATAATCCGATGCACGGAACTCATCCTCCGTCATGCCGACAAAATTGATGAGCTGTACGTCAGCATGCTTGGAGAAGAAAGAGTTTGTGGAGTTGGTGAAAATAAGATAGACCAGAATGGCAGCACCGATCACAAAGGCGACCGCCATACCAAAGAAGATGGGCAGCATGCTGAACCCCTTGGCTGCCTTGGCTTTCTGCTTTTTCACGTTTTTGCCTTTCCCACTGTTCATGGTGCCGGCACGGCGTGCCTGGCTGGTGCTGACAGCGGCTTTGCCCACTGTTTTGGCTGTGCTGCTGCTGACAACACGGTTAATGGTTTTATCCGGGTTGTCCTGCGTGTTATATTCGTATTCAAAGCTGATGCTGGGGTCGCGGCGGAACGCAGCAATGGCATCCAGCATTTCCTGCGCGGATTGGTAACGGTCGGCGGGATCCTTTTCCATGGCCTTCTCGGTGATTTGGCGCAGCCCAACCGGGATATTGGGGGCAACCTCAGCCAGCGGCTTCGGCTTTTCACTGATCTGCATGATGGCGATGGAAACTGCCCCAGTACCATCAAACGGCAGCTTGCCGGACAGCATCTCGTACATCATAACGCCAACAGAATAAATATCAGTGCGGGCATCGGTATGGTCGCCTTTGGCCTGTTCCGGGCTGATGTAATGAACCGAGCCGATGGCCTTGTCGCTGACAGTCTGGCTCTGTGCACGGGAAAAGCGTGCAATGCCAAAGTCCATCATTTTGATGGAGCCATCCGCCTGCAGCATAATATTCTGCGGCTTCACATCGCGGTGAACAATGCCCTTGGAGTGTGCATGATCCAACGCGCTGAGCACCTGTGTGGCAAAGTGGACAACCTCTTTCCAGGTTAGGGCACCGTTGCGTTGCTTCAGGTATTCTTTCAGCGTAATGCCGTCAATATATTCCATCACGATGTACTGCAATTGATCTGTTACAGAGACATCATACACCTTGACAATGTTGGGATGGTTCAAAATCGAGATAGCTTTGGATTCGTTCTTGAAGCGGCGGACCAGCTCTTCGTTATCAAGAAACTCTTCTTTCAGCACCTTGACGGCGATCTGGTTGCCGGTGCGGACATCGCGGCCTTTATAAACATTGGCCATGCCGCCAACGCCGATCAGACTTTCAATCAGATAGCGGCCATCCAGCTTTTTGCCGATCAGATTATCCATTTGTTTCCTCCGTAGTTTCAACGCCCAGCAAAAGGACGGTGATGTTATCCTGCCCGCCGCCTTTCAGGGCACGGTCAACCAGTACCCCCGGCGCGTCAAAAAAGGCGGACTCCTGCAAAAGCAGCGCAAGCTCTGCATCGGGTACCATGTTGGTTAATCCATCGGTACAAAGCAGCAAAAGGTCACCGGGAACCACCTCGCAGCGGTTATATTCCGGCACAATATTGGCCGAAACGCCAAGGGCACGTGTAATCAGATTTTTCTGCGGATGCAGGGCGGCCTGTTCGCGGGTGATCTGCCCGCTGTCCACCAGCTGCTGCACCATGGAATGATCCCGCGTCAGTTGGCGGATTGCTCCGCCATGCCACAGGTACGCGCGGGAATCCCCTGCGTGTACAATATGCGCCAGGTTGCCGCGCTGTAAAGCACATACCCCCGTGGTGCCCATACCGAGCACTTCGGGATCAGAGGTCGCTTTTTCATATACGGCGCGGTTGGCATTATCAAATGCGCGCATCATAAAGGCTTTTTCTTCGCCGTTTTCAATCGTGCGCAGGGAATGGTCAAAATAGCGCAGCATGGTTTGGGTGGCAAGGGTTGAAGCGACCCGCCCGCCGTTGGCCCCGCCCATGCCGTCACAGACAAGGCCCCAGCCAGTACCATCGACCAACTGACGGGCACAATAATTATCCTGGTTTTCCTGGCGGCAGCTGCCAATATCTGTTAGGGCTGCAATTTTCATTGTGCGTTGGTCCTTTCGCTCGTCGTTTGCCGTGTTGCCTGTTCGGCCTGCTTGGCATCTTCGCGCCGGAGCTGGCCGCAGGCAGCACTGATATCGGTACCAAGGCGGCGGCGGATGGTGGCATTTACACCCAAATCTTCCAGCATTTTCTGGAACCGGCGCACATTGGCTTCATCCGTTGCCGAGTAAGGGCTGCCATCGACCGGGTTAATGGGAATCAGGTTGACATGGGCCCCCATGCCACGGATCAGATCGGCCAGTTTTTTTGCCATTTGGGGCGAATCATTGACACCATTGACCATGGAATATTCAAAGCTGATGCGCCGCCCGGTCGTTTTCTGGTAGCGGCGGCAGGCCGGGATCAGCTTTTCCAGCGGGAACGCATCGTTAACCGGCATCATGGAGCTGCGGGTCACATTGTCCGGCGCGTGCAGGGATACCGAAAGGGTCAGCTGCAATTTGCGCTCTGCCAGCTTATCAATTCCCGGCACAAGGCCGCAGGTGGAAAGGCTGATGTTGCGCATCCCGATATTGACGCCTTCCGGGCAGGAGATAATGTCCAGAAAGTCCATCACGTTATCAAAATTGTGCAGCGGCTCACCAATGCCCATCAGGACGATATGGGAAACGCGCTCCCCGGTATCCTTTTGTGCGGTATAAATTTCCGCAGCAATCTCGCCGGAGGTCAAGTCCCGCACGCGGCCCGCCTGGGTGGAGGCGCAAAAGCGGCACCCCATAGCGCAGCCCACCTGTGTGGATACACATACAGTGTTGCCGTAATGGTAGCGCATCAAAACCGTTTCAATGCAGTTGCCGTCCGCAAGCTGAAGCAGATATTTGACCGTACCGTCTTTGGACTGCTGGCGGCGGCGGATGGTGGGCACAGCCAGGGTGCAGTTTTGTGCAAATTGGGCAAGCAGGGCTTTGGGTTGATCTGTCATGGCAGAAAAATCCGTAGCCTGCTTTTGGTGGATCCACTTAAAAATCTGCTTGGCGCGGAAAGCTGGCTGGCCGATGGATTTAATGTAATCCGTCAGCTCGGGCAGCGTCAGGTCCGTCAGACAGTTTTTTTTGGTTTCTGCCTGGGGTTCGTTCTGTGGCTGCATATGTGCTTGCTGCATGCGGTGCTTTCCCTCCAATTATTATATACCTTTTCTCTAATTTTTGAATAGACGATTTGTGTATTTTGCGTCAGCAGTTCTTTTGGCGCTCCAAAATAGCGGCAAAAAAACCGTCTGTGGATGTTTCGTGCGGCAGAAACAGTGTGCCGTACTCCCCCACCCGCATACCGGACAGTGTGATTTGTGGCGCTATAACGGAAAAATCTTGATTGTCTTGCAGGAACTGGCGTACTTGGGCTTCATTTTCGTGATGATTCACCGTACAGGTAGAATACACCAAACGGCCGTTCGGGGCAAGATATTTTGCGCCGTTTTGCAGGATTTTTTGCTGTGTTAATAGTAAATTTTCAATCCCATCCAGCGTTTTTTCCCGGATGTCCGGCTTTTTGCCGATGACACCAAGGCCGGAACAGGGCACATCGCATAACACGCGGTCAAAGCTGCCAAGGCCAAAGGCGGGGTTCAGGATAGTGGCATCCCCATGGTAAGGCTTGGCGCGCTCAATGCCGCAGCGGTCAAAGGCCTGCTTCAGCAGTTTGACGCGGCCTGTCATGGCTTCACCGCTGAACAGCTCACCGCGGTTCTGCATCTGCTCGGCAATCGTCAGGCTTTTGCCCCCAGGGGCGGCGCACAGGTCCAGCACCCGCATACCGGGGCGGGCATCACAGCACAAGGCAGCAAACTGGCTGGCTAACCCCTGCACATGGAATTGCCCGGCGTGGAATGCTTTGGATGCAGCGGGATTACCGTTGAACATAACCAGCAGACAGTGCGGCCATGGGCCAGCCGTTACGGTGTGACCTTCCTGTTGCAATGTCTGCGTCAGGGCTTCATCGGTCGTGCGCAGCGGGTTGACCCGGATGGCGGTGGGGCGGCGCTGATAAAACGCAGCAGCCATTGCCTCGGCATCCTGCGGATACTGTGCTGCAAACAACGCGGCAATCGGCTGAGAGAGACAGTAATAGGTGCGCAGCCGTTCTTCCAGATCCGGCCAATGTTCCGGCTTGGGGTCCAATGCGGCCGTGCGGCGCAGCATGGCGTTGACCATACCCGCAGCACTGGTTTTGCCAAATGCTTTGGCTAGCTTGACCGATTCATTGACAGCCGCAGGCAGCGGAACATCCATAAACTTGGCCTGTGCCAGCCCGGCGCGCAGAATGGCCCGCACAGGGGCATCCAGCTTTTCCAGCGGACGCTTGGAAAACTGTGCCAGCATCCAGTCCAGCAGGCTGCGGCGCTCCAGCACGGTATAAAAAATACCGGAAGCAAAAGCTGCATCCCGCGGGGAAAGCGGCGGCTTGCAGGCTTTCAGCTCAGAATCCAGCACAAGGTTTGCATAGCCGTTTTGCTCCTGCCGCATAAGGGCCTTGACGGCCAGGTAACGCGCGGTCACAGGCTGTCCCCCGCTTTCAGGCGGCGGCCGGCAGCCCATGCGGTACCCGCCATCGACTTGCCGCCTTCCGGCGTGACGGAATCCAACACGATTGCGCCATCTTGGCAGGCAATGGTCAACGGCTTAACCGCCAATACAGAACCCGGCGCAGCGTTGGCGGGATTTTCAGAAAGCTTGCTGGCGGTGACTTTGATTTTTTTGCCATCGTGCATAAAGAACGCCATTGGCCATGGGTTCATACCGCGCACCCAGTTGTGGATGTGGGCAGCAGGCTGGGTAAAATCGAACTGTGCCATCTCTTTGGCCAGGGACGGCGCCTTGGTGGCGAGAGATTCTTCTTGCTTTTTTGGGGTCAGCTTCCCTGCTTCGATTTTGGGCAGGACCTCAACCAGCGTTTTGGCACCAATCGCGCTTACGCGGTCAAACAGCTCGCCGCTGGTCATGTCCGGGTCAATCGCAACCGGCTGCACATACAAAATATCGCCGGTATCCAACCCTTCGTCCAACTGCATAATAGTCACGCCGGTTTCGGCATCGCCGTTCAGCACGGCCCACTGGATGGGGGCGGAACCACGGTATTTGGGTAACAGCGAAACATGCAGGTTGATGCAGCCATATTTGGCCACATGCAAAAGCTGCGGCGGAATAATGCAGCCGTAAGCAACAACGACAATAATATCGGGTGCCAGGCTTTTGATCAGCTCATCCGAGCTGCCATCGCGCAGGGTGCGCGGCTGATAAACAGGGATGCCGTTGGCCTCAGCCGTCTGCTTGACCGGCGGGGCGGTCAAAATCTGTTTGCGGCCAACTGGCTTATCTGCGCGGGTAAATGCGGCGCAGATATCGTGCCCGGCGGCAATCAGAGCGTTCAGACTTTCGGCAGCAATATCAGGGGTGCCCATAAAGAGGATACGCATAGAAGTTATTCCTTTTCTTATCGTAAGCGTATGAGAAAATTGATGTACAAAGCGGGATCAATCCTCCGCATCTTCCGGGTAGTCATCCTCATAAAAATGGGTGGCACGGTCCATGATGGTAACGCCGTTTAGGTGGTCGTTCTCGTGCTGGATGCAGCGGGCCAGCATGTTTTCGGCTTCCAGTTCAAACCAGTTGCCGTTGCGGTCCTGTGCCTTGACCTTGACCTTTTTGGAGCGGGTAATGGCGCCGTTGTGGCCAGGAAAAGACAGGCAGCCTTCATACAGTTCAACGGTTTCGTCGCTCAGGTATTCGATTTCGGGGTTGATGAACTCAATAAAAGTATCTTTGTAATCGGCGGGGGCATCTTCCGGGCGGTTGCGGTCATCCAGGCAGATGAAAATGCGGCGCATCATGCCAACCTGGGGGCCAGCAAGGCCAAGACCGTCAGCATCCACCAGGGTATCCTGCATATCATCCAGCAGAGTGGCAAGGCGGTCATCAAATTTGGTAACGGGGCGGCAGACCTTTTTCAGGATGGGGTCACCATCTTTTACGATTGTACGAAGAGCCATAATAAAAATCCTCCTTAAAATTCAATCGCCGTCGGAATTAAAGTCCAAAGCGATCCCGGCTTTTGCGGGCAGCTTTTCGGCGGCGTAAGCATCCAATGCGGCGTGCATCAGGGTACGGAACCCCGCATCGTTGCGGCATTTCAATGTTAGTTTATAGCGGTATTTCCCGCTGATCATGGCAATGTTCATGGGGGTGGGGCCAAGCACACGCAGCGGCTGGCCGGGGTGTGCAGCGAACTGCTGCCCCAAAATGGCGGCAAAACGCCGCGCAGCCTGAAATACTTCCATCTCCTGCGCACCGGAAAAACTGACCACGCAGAATGAGCAAAACGGCGGATAGAGCGAGAACTTGCGGAACATGATCTCTTGCTGGTAAAACGCGGGGTAGTCCTGCGCTGCGGCCAACTGGAGCACAGGGTGATCCGGCACGGCGGTTTGAATCAACGCCCGACCCGGCAGTTCCGCCCGGCCGCCGCGGCCAACGACCTGAGTGATCAGGCTGAACACATTCTCATAGGAGCGGAACCCCTGCCCAAAAAGCAGGGAGTCGATGCCCAGCACACCAACCAGGGTGACATTGCCGAAATCCAAGCCCTTGGCAACCATCTGGGTGCCAAGCAGAATATCATACTCCTGCTTGGCAAAACGGGCCAACATTTTTTCGTGGGCGTTTTTTTGCATGGTCGAATCCTGATCCATGCGCAGGATCCGCGCACCGGGCAAAAGTTCGGCCAGCTCCTCCTCCACTTTCTGGGTACCAAAACCGCTGTACACGATTTTGCCGCCGCATTCCGGGCAAAGCCCTGGTACAGGGCTGACCCGGTGCCCACAGTAATGGCAAAGCAGCGCGTGCTGCGCTTTATGATAAACCAGCGGCACGGAACAGTTGGGGCACTTCAGCACATGGCCGCAGGTGCCGCACATGCCAACGGTCTGGTAGCCGCGGCGGTTCAGCAGCAAAATGCTCTGTTCCCCGCGCTGCAGATTGGCAGCGAGTTCCTGTACCATCCGCTGGCTGACTTCCCGCGGGTTCCCGGCGGCAAGTTCGGCGCGCATATCAATAAAATCAACCGTTGGCAGCGGGCGACCACCATAACGGTGGGTCAGCGTAACAAGCCGCATCCGGCTGCTTATGGCGGCGTGATAGGTTTCGGTGCGCGGCGTAGCGGAGGAAAACAGCAGCAGCGAATGCTCCATCATGGCGCGCTTTTTGGCAACGTCATGGGCAGAATAGCGTGGGGCGGATTCGCTTTGGTAGGTGTGTTCCTGTTCCTCATCTAAAATGATCAGCCCAATGTTTTGCAGCGGTGAAAAGATAGCGCTGCGGGTGCCGATCACGATATCGGCATCGCCATTTTGGATCATCCGCCATTGCAGCAGGCGCTCGGTGTTATTCAACGCGGAGTGCTGCACCGCAAGGCGGCTGCCGAACATGGATTTCAGGCGGCGTGTCATCTGCGGGGTCAGGCTGATTTCCGGCACAAGTACCAGAGCCCGCCTGCCCTGCGCCAATGTCTTTTCAATCAGCTTTAAGAATACGGCGGTTTTGCCGCTGCCGGTAACGCCGTGCAGCAATGCCGCACGGGTCTGTCCGCTCAGCAAATCCTGTTCCAACTGGTCGTAAGCGGTTTGCTGCTCCGGCGATAGTTCCAGCGGCTGTGGGTCAAAGGGAATATCAGCAAATAAATCCAGCGATTTATCCCGTTGTTCGGTTTTCAGAATGCCTTTCTGGCATAACCCGTTTAAAGTGGAGGAAGATATCCCCTGCGCTTCCAAAGCGGATTTGGTGCAAGGCCCTGCGCGCAGCGCTTCCACGGCCTGAATCTGGCGTACGCCGGGTTTTGGTTTCTCCGGCAGCTCGCCAACCAGGGCATAAACGGTTTCCAGCGTGCGGGTTAGGCGGCTTTTTAATACGGGCTTTCCGTTTTCCATGCCGGGCTGGTACTGCGCGCCATACGGAATGACCGCCTTGACTGCCTCGTACCAGGTGCAGAAATAACGATCTTTCAAAAAATGCACGAGCTCCAACAGGTCCGGGGTCAAGCGGGCTTTTTCCGGCGCGGCGGCCAGCAGGCTTTTTAAACGTGGATCGGGGGCTTCTTCCGTTCCTACTTCCAGAACAACAGCCATCCGTGGGTGATTGCCACGCCCAAACGGCACCAACACAATGCTGCCGGGCCAGAGGGATTCCGAAAAATCTGGCGGAACCAGATAGGAATACAGCTTGTCAAAATGGATGGTGGCGTCGTTTACCGCCACTTTTGCAATGCAGGGCAAACACGCACCTCCTGTTTTGGCGTTTGGGGCAGCGGATTATTCAGCATCGGGCTCGGCAATGCGCTTTTGGATGATAGAATAAATCTCTTCGGCGCAGGTGTCGACAACATCGTTGACCACATGCTCGTCATAATCAGCCGAACGGGCAATCTCAGTTTCGGCACGGCGCAGGCGCTTCTGAATGACTTCCTCCGCTTCGGTCCCACGGTAACGCAGGCGGCGTTCCAGCTCTTTCATATCCGGCGGCATGACAAAAATGGTGGTGGAACCAGGGTACATCCGCTTGATGTTGCCGGCACCCTCCACTTCGATCACCAGAATAACCGGAATCTGCTGCTCCATATGGCGCTCAACTTCGGAACGCAGGGTGCCGTAATAGTTTTCGCAATAGCAGGTGTGCTCAACAATATTGCCTTCTGCCAGAGCAGTTTCAAACTGCTCTTTGGTCAAAAAATGGTAGTTTTTACCGTTCACTTCCCCTTCGCGCATGGTGCGGGTGGTGGCGGAAACGGTCTTTTCGATTTCTGGGTGGCTGCCCAGCAGCTTTGCCACAACGGTATCCTTGCCGGTGCCGGAAGGCCCGGAGACAACAAACAAATATTTTTCGCCTTTCATGCAAAATCCCCCTAACACATATTATACAGGCGGTTACACGGTTGGTTTATCCTGTTCTTTTTCAAAACGTCCTAAAACTTCCTCCGGCTCGAAAGCCGAAAGCACCACATGGTCAGAATCCGTAATGATCACCGCGCGGGTGCGGCGGCCATAGGTTGCATCAATGGCCGCACCTTTGTCGCGCGCATCCTGCACGATACGTTTGATGGGTGCAGAATCCGGGCTGACAACGGCGATCACACGGTCCGCGTTGACCATGTTGCCAAAGCCGATGTTGATAAGCTTCATGGCCGGGCCTCACTCAATGTTTTGAATCTGCTCGCGAATTTTTTCAATCTCAGATTTCAGCTCAACCACAAGGCGGGTGATGTTGATATCCTGGCACTTGGAACCGATGGTGTTGGATTCGCGGTTCAGTTCCTGCGTCAAAAAGTCCAGCTTGCGGCCAACCGGCTCGTCCAGCTCCAGAATAGAGCGGTACTGGGCCACATGGCTATGCAGACGGACAGTCTCTTCGTCGATGGCAGTTTTATCGGCAAAGATAGCAGCTTCTGTCACGATGCGGGCATCATCAATGTTGCGGTCTTCCAGCAGCTCTTTCAGGCGGGTGTACAGCCGTTCGGTATATGCCTGCACACGCCCGGCGCTGTTCTGCTCGATTTGAGCAACCAGCGTTTCAACCGCTGCCAAGCGGTTCAGCACATCGGTGCGCAGCTTTTCGCCTTCCACCGCACGCATGGAAACAAACGCGGCAACCGCCTGCTGGGCAACCTGCTCCACATCAGCCCATAGGGTATCCGGGTCTGCGGGCGCAGCGGTCTGGGTCAACACATCTGGAAAACGGCAGATGGTGCTGACGGTGACATCGTTTTTCAGGTCCAGCTTTTCCGACATTGCCTGCATGGCGGTCTGGTAGCTTTTGGCTAACTGCCAGTTGACCTGAACAACGGTATCTGCCGCCGCAACATTCTGAATGCTCAGGTTCAGCTCAACCTTGCCGCGGCTAACCTTGGCAGCCACCAGCTTTTTGAGCTTATCTTCCAAAAATGAGCAGGTTCGGGGCACACGGGACGAATATTCAAAAAAGCGGGAGTTGACGCTGCGCAGTTCCACAACGATATCGCGCCCGTTCAAAACCTGCTCCGCGCGGCCATAACCGGTCATACTAAGTACCATATTCCTACACCTCGTTATCAAAGCATTACAAGGCAGCGCTTGCCGTAACCTGCAATCAGGAGCGCCCCAAAGGCAGCAAACGCCAATACATATTTACTATTTATTTTACTATTGTTGGCCGCTGTTTGCAAGGCAATGCGCAGGAAAAGCGGCAGTTTTTTCATTTTTGTAACCCCTTTGATAGAATCAATCAAGGTAAAATAAAAAGGCCTGTACAGCTTTGATGGCAGTACAGGCTTGAATGAATCTGAAAAAATCAGGATAAATACGATTTACAGCTCAGCAACAGCGGCTTTCAGTGCTTCCACGCGGTCGGTGTTCTCCCACTTCACGCCTAGCTCCTCGCGGCCCATATGGCCGTAAGCAGCCAGCTGGCGGTAGATGGGCCGGCGCAGATCCAAGTCACGGATGATGGCTGCCGGGGTCAGATCAAATACTTTGCGCACAGCGGCTTCCAGTTTGTCGTGCTCGATGGTGCTGGTACCAAAGGTATCAACCATGATGGAAACGGGCTCGGCAACGCCGATAGCGTAAGCCAGCTCAACTTCGCACTTATCGGCCAGGCCGGCAGCGACAACGTTCTTGGCAACCCAGCGGGCAGCATATGCGGCCGAGCGGTCAACCTTGCTGGGGTCCTTGCCAGAGAAAGCGCCGCCGCCGTGGCGAGCATAACCGCCGTAAGTATCAACGATGATCTTACGTCCTGTCAGTCCACTGTCTCCGTGAGGTCCGCCAATTACAAACCGGCCTGTCGGATTTACAAAGAATTTCGTCTCATCATCTACCAGCTCTGCCGGGATGATCTCATCGAATACATACTTTTTGATATCCTCATGAATCTGCTCCTGAGATACTTCCGGGTCATGCTGCGTAGAAAGCACAACTGCATCCAGACGCTTTACAGAACCATCTTCATTGTACTCTGCAGTTACCTGAGTCTTTCCGTCCGGACGCAGGTAAGTCAGCGTTCCGTCTTTGCGAACTTTAGTAAGCTGAAGTGCAAGCTTATGTGCCAGTGCGATCGGATATGGCATATACTCTTCTGTCTCATCAGAAGCATAACCGAACATCATTCCCTGATCTCCTGCTCCAATGGCTTCGATATCTTCATCTGACATCTTATTTTCTTTTGCTTCCAGAGCCTTATCAACTCCCATTGCAATATCTGTTGACTGCTCATCCAATGTTGTGAGTACACCGCAGGTATCTGCATCAAAGCCATATTTTCCTCTTGTATATCCGATCTCGCGAACTGTATCACGAACGATCTTCTGGATATCTACATATGCTTTTGTAGTGATCTCTCCCATAACCATAACAAGACCTGTTGTACAGCATGTCTCACATGCAACACGGCTCATCGGATCCTGACGCATTAACTCATCCAGAATCGCATCTGAAATCTGATCACACATCTTATCCGGATGTCCCTCTGTAACTGACTCAGATGTAAATAAAATTTTTTCCTTTTCCATAAGTTCTCCTTTCACTCACTTTCTCTTCTGCTTACTGCTTTCACGTAATATCGCCTTCGTCCGCCTGACCTGCCCCGCGGAACCTCGATTCCGCTTCGCTTCATCTCGGTCGCGGGCGGCCTGCCTATACCCTGGCAACTCTCTGTCTGCTCACGCAAGCGTGGCAGCCAATGAGTTGTCAGGGTGCAGGTCAGGCTTTAATACGCGAAAACAGTCCGCATAAGGCGGACTGTCAATCTATCGTAACAATCCTCTTATTGTTCGAGTAACTCGCTCAGGTTGGCACCTTCCTTTATAATGTGGGGTTGCCGCAGCTTCTTAGATCCTTTGTATCTCCACTGCTCTGAATAAGAGAAAGTTTCTTTATTAAATTAGTATTTTACTTTCGTATCAGACTATACAACGCATTGTCTATTATGTCAATATAGTTTAGAAAACTTTCATTATATTTTCTTATCTATGACTTCCCAGTAACCATACTTTGGGAATCCATTTCACAAGTCAAAATACCGACACGCTGCCTGTACCTGCCCGCCACAACCGGTACACCTGCTCTGCCGTATCTGCCAGGTTTCTCTTTGCATTTTCATTTTTCATGGCTTCTTCCAGTGTAACCACATTTCGCAGAATCGGAAAAAATGCATCGATTCCATGTTCATTGCATTTTTCTGCATCCACTCCGGTTGCCCCGGTAAATGCGATCACAGTCTTTCCGTATTTCTTTGCAAGTCCGGCTACTCCTATCGGTGCTTTTCCCATGGCGGTCTGTCCGTCCATTTGTCCTTCTCCGGTAATCACCAAGTCTGCTTCTCTGATGTACTCTTCCAGCCGGGTTTCTTCTAAAACAATCTTGATCCCTGACTCTAAAACTGCATCAGTAAATGTCAGAAATGCAAATCCCAGCCCTCCGGCTGCCCCGGTTCCTGCCTTCTTCGGATCTGCTTTCGGGAATTTTTTTCCTGCCAGTGCCGCATAATTTCCCAGCCATTGATCCATCTCCACAACCATGGACGGAGTTGCCCCTTTCTGCGGACCAAATACAGCACTGCACCCCTGTTCACCACACAGACTGTTCGTCACATCACACGCTATACGGAATCTGCACTCCTTTAATTCGGGCAGAACATGAGCCTCCGTGATCGTTTCTAAAACTTTCAGTCCTCTCGCTCCGAATGGAATCTGATTTCCATTTTTATCAAGGAATCCGTATCCAAGTGCCTGCAGCATCCCTGTTCCACCGTCATTGGTTGCACTTCCACCAATGCCGATAATGAATCGCCTGCAGCCTTTTTTGACGGCATCCCGGATCACTTCACCGACACCATATGTTGTCGTATAGAGCGGATTTCTTTTTTCATCTGGAACGAGTGTGATCCCGGCCGCACCCGCCATCTCAATCACGGCTGTCCCGGAAGCTTCAATAATTCCATATTCACATATGACCGGTGTTCCCAGTGGTCCTGTTACCTGTATCTGCTGTCTGCTGCCGCTCATTCCCGACGTCAGTGCCTCTACCGTTCCCTCGCCACCATCTGCCAGCGGTCTTACGAGTACTTCTGCCTCAGAATCCGTCCTGTAGATTCCTTCCGCCACAGCCTTTCCGGCATCCATGGAAGTCATACTTCCTTTAAACGAATCTATCGCTGTTACAATTTTCATTCTGCTTTTCCTTCCTCTTCTGCCAGCGTCATCATTCCTGACATAATGCAGCCACCCTTTGCTCCGGCTCTTACAAGTTCTCTCCACTGCTCCGGCTCAAAATGGATTCCACCGATCCCATAGACCGGCAGCCTCACTGCATCACAGACTTCTTTCAAAAATCCGATTCCCCTTGGAGGAACTCCTTTCTTACAATCAGTCGCATAAATATGCCCTGCCACCAAATAAGATGCCCCCAGCTTTTCCGCTTCAACCGCTTCTTCCACCGAGTGAACCGAAGTCCCTATCTGATAAAATGTTCCGCTGCCCTGATTTTTCTCCTGTATCACAGCCTGATTCACCAACTGCCGCAGCACAGGAAGTGGGAGATGAATCTGGTTACTGTTTAATTTTACCGCAATCTGCCAGAAATTGTGAAGAATACATGGAACTTTATACGTTTTACAAATTTTCATTACCTGTCCGGCCAGTTGTTCATACTCCGCTTCTGTCAGATCCTTTTCCCTTAAAATCAGTGCTTTGGGATGCCATTCGCATACTATTTTGATCTGCTCAAGGAACGGTCTTTTGCACAAATGCCGGTTGCTGACTGCGATCACATTTTCGCAGTACTCCTGATTTTCCTTATACATAGATATAATCGCTCATAACCGGCTGAAGATGATTTGTCATCAGTGCATCATAAACTTCCTTCACTGACCGTCCATCGGAAATCTCAAACTGGTCATCGCCTTTCTCTTCAATTTCTTCCACGTGACCTCCAATTCCTGTACTGACCCCGGCAGAAATTTTCGTCGCTGCAATCTGAACAAGATGATCTCTTACCCGTTCGCATTCCCTTGTCGAAACCGTAATGCTGGCAAATGGCATAAATAACCGGTATGCACAGACAACCTGCAGAAGCTGTTGTTCATGCACATCCATCGGATTGATCCGGTCATTATTGATGATCGGACGAAGTCTCGGACAAGAAAATGCGATCTCTGCATGTGGATATTTTCTCTGTAATAAGTAAGCATGATATCCGGTCGCAAATGCGTCTTTTCTGAAATCATCCAACCCCAGAAGTGCTCCGAATCCGACTCCGCGCATGCCGCCTTTCAATGCTCTTTCCTGCGCATTTACACGATATGGATAGATTCTCTTATGTCCGGCAAGATGAAGTGTCTCATATTTATCTGAGTTATATGTCTCCTGAAATACCGTTACATAATCTGCCCCACATTCATGCAGATATGCGTATTCGTCTGAATTTACCGGATAAACCTCCAGACCAATAACTTTAAAATATTTTCTGGCGATCTTACATGCTTCACCGATGTATTCTACTGTAGATTTGTTACGGCTTTCTCCTGTCAGAATCAGGATTTCCTGCAGACCTGTCTCTGCGATCGCCGCCATCTCTTTTTCGATCTCTTCCGCATTTAACTGTGCACGGTTGATTTTGTTATGGCAATTAAAACCACAGTAAATGCAATAGTTCTCGCAATAATTTGCGATATAGATTGGTGTGAACATATAGACACTGTTACCAAAATGTTTTCTCGTCTCGATCTGCGCTGCCTGCGCTATTTCCTCCAGAAATGGCAGTGCTGCCGGTGACAATAACGCCTGAAAATCTTCCGGTGTGCGCTCTGCATGTGCCAGTGCACGTTTTACATCTTCTGCTGTATATGTATTATAATCGTAAGCTTCCATCGCTGTTACGACCTGGTCTAGTATTTCTGATCCGATATCCTCCATGCCTGGAAGATAGGTCATGTGATCGATCCGGTTCTTCTTCTGGTCTTCCAGAATCTCCTCGCTTAAAATACTTTCATTAATATGTGTATCTTCATGCTTTGTTTCCATTAGTCATTCCTCCTAATCCTGCAAAAATCCTGTCAGAGGTGACGAAGCACTTGCACCGCGCTCGATCGTTCTTCCAAGTCCGGAAAGGTATGCACTTCTGCCCGCTTCGATTGCTTTCTTAAATGCTTCTGCCATCGCCGGTACATCTCCTGCTGTTGCGATTGCCGTATTTGCCATCACTGCGGCTGCACCCATCTCCATTGCCTCGCATGCCTGGGACGGACGTCCGATTCCGGCATCTACGATGATCGGCAGATCAATCTCATCGATCAGGATCTGAATAAAGTCTTTTGTGCTAAGCCCTTTATTTGATCCGATCGGTGCGCCAAGCGGCATGATACATGCTGCACCAGCATTTGCAAGATCTCTTGCAGCATTCAGATCTGGATACATGTACGGCATAACCACGAATCCTTCTTTTGCAAGAATTTCTGTAGCTTTGATCGTCTCATAATTATCCGGAAGGAGATATTTCGAATCTCTTACCACTTCCACTTTGACGAAATTGCCACATCCGACTTCTCTGGAAAGTCTGGCAATACGTACCGCTTCTTCTGCATTTCTGGCTCCTGATGTATTCGGAAGAAGTGTCACATCTTCCGGAATATAATCCAGAATATTTGCCAGACCGCCTTCATTTGCACGACGGAGTGCCAGTGTGATAATCTGTGCCCCTGCTTTTTCCACACATGCTTTCACCAAATCCAGTGAAAATTTTCCTGAACCTAATATAAAACGAGAAGTAAACTCTTTTCCTCCAAGTGTAAATGTATCTGTATTTTTTATTTCTTTTTTATCCATAATCAGGACCTTCTTTCCTATTATTTTCTGCTCATGCTTTTTTATTTATCTATCTTTTTTTGCGGCATGAATCTTATGTTTCTTACCTGTCTTCCTACACATCCTCTTCTCCAAGGATCAGACGTGTGATCATATTCGCCTCATGTGCTGCACAGATTGCAACTCTTGGTGCCATCAGGCCATTTCCATACGTTGGTGCCGTCTCGCGGTCTCCGCACAGGTAAAAGTTCTTCATTAACTTCTGTGTGCGAATCGTATTACTGCTTCCGTATCCTGCCATACCGGTTGCCGATACCAGTTTCTTTTCCGGAAAATGTTCCAGTATTCCATTTACCAGCATTGCTTTTGCTTCTGGATTATCGAATGCTTCACACACAATCAGGTCGTCACAAAATAATTTCGTAAGATTTTCTTCTGTGACTTTTATGCAATCTGTATCGATATCCAGATATGGATTGATCTTTAACAATAATGATTTCAGCGCATCTGTCTTATACATCCCGATATGCTCCATAAAATACTGCTGCCGGTTCAGATTCGTGATATCCACCACATCAAAATCAATCAGATGCAGATGGCCGACTCCGATTCTTGCAAGTGCATATGCCACGTTTGACCCCAATCCGCCAAGCCCGGCGATCGCAACCCTCCCCGCTGACAGAAGTTTCTGTTTCTCCGGAGAATGTCTCTCATTTAGTGCTGCCACAATCGCTTCTTTACTAAGTACTTTTTCTTTCTCTGTATTCTCCGTCATATTTTCTAATCCGGTTTCTTCCATGAATGTTAGCCTCCTCCTACGAATGTCACAACTTCCAGACGGTCGCCGTCTTTTAACATGGTATCGGAATAGCTGTATTTCGGAAGAATATCTCCATTTAACTCTACAGCGATTCTTTTTACCTGATACTGATTCTGTTCCAGATATTCTGCAACAGTCGTATCCTCTGTCAGATTGATTTCTTTTCCATTTACGATAATCATGCGTTCTCCTTTCCCGGATCATACTTTCAAAAGTACTTGTCAGATAAAAAAAGAGTTCACGAAGTAAATACACCCGTGGTGGTGCACCCCTTCGTGAACTCTCGTTCACTCTCAACTTATCCGATATTCTATTGTTCCTGATTTACGTCACATAGCAACAAAAAAGAGAGATACCAACTAAATGCATCTCTCCTAAAATCTACGTCATACATTCCTACGTTGGCATTATCCAAATCAGGTATATGGGTCGAAGTTCTTAACTTCCTCTCAGCCTGGTACACAAGCTCCCCGTGTTTTATCCACATGTTTAAGTATAGAAACACCTGCACGAAATGTCAACTCATTTTTTCTGATTTCTGACTTTTTTCGAAACAACTATTTTTATTCATTCTATTTATTATCAAAAGTAATATTCCGTACCATATTTCTGTTAATCAACTGTGTTCCCTTCTTGGTATCAACCTTTACCCACTGTATATCTGCGTCCATGAGCTTTCCTTTGATTGCTCCTACTTCGTTGAACAGACTTACCGTACAATCTTTTCCCATATACTGATCTAACATTGAACCATCCATATCTTCTTCCATCCTTTCTCCATTTACGATCGTGATTACATTATTTGCCGCCTGTACTGCCATCACCGTAACCATATTCAGGTTATTAATCGCTACCATCGTTGCAACATCCATGTAGTCCACCTCCATCTTTTTTTGCAGGTCTTGTTATCAGTATATCATACTTCCAGATGACAGAACGATTTTTATTGTCTCCATAACGAATTGTACGTTTATGGCATCAGATCTTCTGTTCTGATAAATTCCAGAAATTTTCCTGCCACCGGTACCTTCACCGGTACTTATAACGGACTTGGGAAAATGGTTCTGACGTTAGCCGGAAGTACGCTCCAGATTGCACTTCGCGTAATCTTAACCTGGTTCTTCTTCCCTCATTTCGGGCTGGCAGCCCCTGCCATTGCTACCGGTATAGGCTGGCTTATGGCCAATCTGTTCTGGCTTATCTGTCTGACCAGACTTCGTCGGCAATCTCTTTTACAAGCTTAAGCTTTGCCCACTGTTCTTCTTCTGTCAGCTTATTACCGATCTCGCAGGGTGCAAATCCGCACTGCGGGCTTAAGTATAAGCGGTCAAGCGGAACATATTTTGCTGCTTCGTGGATTCTTGCGATTACTTTTTCTTTGTCTTCCAGTTCCGGTATCTTGGTTGTTATAAGTCCAAGTACGACCTTCTTATCGCCGGATACCTTTGCAAGTGGTGCAAATCCGCCGGATCTCTTGTCGTCATATTCCAGATAATATGCATTTACATTTTCTTCTCCGAATAACAAATCCGCTACGGAATCATATGCTCCGGAACTGAAGAATGTAGAATGATAATTTCCACGGCATACATGTGTATTGATCACCAGATCTTCCGGTGCCTGTGCTACTACCTGGTTATTCAGTTCCAGAAGGAGTTTCTTGTAATCTTCCAGTCTCTGTCCTGTTCTTCCGGTCAATGCAACTGCCATCTTTGCATCTACCATTCCGCCCCATACGCAGTCATCAAACTGAAGGTTACGGCAGCCTGCTGCATAGATTTCCTGCACGAATTCACCGTATGCCTTAATCACATCCTCGGCAAATGCTTCTTCCGATCCATAGATTTCTAATGTTGTATTCAGAAGCTGTGCCCCGGTAAAGTATGCATAGAACTGTCCCGGTGACGGGATAGTCTGTTTTGCGACAGTATTTTCATCTTCTAATGCTTTGATGAATTTGAAATGCTCTACGAAAGGATGATTCTTTACTGAAATCTTTCCCGTCATGTATGTATCATCAATCATTGCAGCTTCTGCATCAAATGTTGTATTCCCCTCTACTGTCTTCTGATGCTCGATTCCTTCAAATCCCCACATGAAATCCAGATGCCATGTCGATCTTCTGAATTCTCCGTCCGTGATCACATGATATCCAAGTTCCTTAATCTTTGCCACCAGTTCCAGGATGCATTCATCTTCTACTGCGGTCAGTTTTTCCTGTGAGATTGTCCCTTCTTCGAAATTCTTTCTTGCGTCTTTTAATTTCTCTGGGCGTAAAAAACTTCCTACAAAGTCGTAACGAAATGGTGTGTTCATGATTATTTCCTCCTTGCCGGCAGGGACTTAGGTTTTCTGTCTTTTTTGTTGTCCCTGATGGCTTTCTTTTATATTTTTCATATTCTTGATGATGTTCTCGATCGATGGATTTATTATAATTTGTTTTGATAAACTTGTATAATACAAAAAAATGTGTATTTGTCATAGTTTTAAACTATATCAAATATCCCTTTCAAATCATCAACCGACTATCTACAGAAGCTGCCACCGCTAACTTCTCCGGCATACCATAATCATATATCCATTATATCAATTATAGTTTTCACTTATCTTTATCACAGTTGTATAATTTATTCGGATGAAAATATGAAAGGAAGCGCTTTATTATGGAGGAAAAAACACTTTTTCCCAGAGAAGAAAAATCAGAAATCTTATTTAAGAAAATATCCGAAGATAAATGGGCATGTGAAAAACTGATGGAAACATTCTGCAGTTATTTATTCAGTAACGATGGGGTAGACCTTCCCGATTCTCCGTCATCTACAGAATTCGCACAGGCTCTTTTTAATTCTTATCGCAATCGGGATTTATCTGCGTTTCTGATGGCTATCTGTCAGAATACAGTCTTTGATCTTTTAAGAAATGCATTCCTGATTCCCTATCGGTTCAATGCGGACGGAAAACAGAATCCGATGATCATGACAGATGAAAACGGAATGTTACTTCCTAAATATAAGAGATCGATTCATGAACGAGAATACCGTCATTTCCATGAGGTATATACAGATCTCGGAGCTCCAAAGAATATTTTTCTGGCACAGGCATACCGCTACAGCCATTCTTATACATCCGACGATATGGAACCGGAACAAAACATTCTGGAAAAGAATAACGGTGTACTGTTGATCCGTGAATTACCGGATACCGTAAAATTAAAAGAAACCGAAGCAGAAGCTTATTCTGCTATTCTGGATATTGTCATAAAACTTCAGAAAGAGCTTCCTATGTCCTATGTATTCTATGGACAGGATTCTCTTGTTGAAGATAATACCCGTTATGATGAGATCGGAGTTTTCCTTCCGAATTCACATTTCTTAAAAAATCTGGAACGCCACGTTTCCAAAGCAGAGGCGATCATTTATGCAGACAACTAATTCTGACTTTATTGATATTATGGAAAAAAATCATATGGAGATTCCATGGCATGACTATGCCAATGATGACAGTAATGTGCTGATTGCAGAAGCCGGACTGATCGAGAAAGCTTCCGTCATCGGCCGTGTTGGGTTAATCATGCTCTCCTGTGGAACCGGTGCATGGCGTGTACGGACTTCCATGAACCGGCTTTCCAAAGAGCTTGGTGTAACCTGTACGGTAGACGTGGGATTGATGTCCATTGTATTTAACTGTTTCGATGGAAACGATTGTATTTCCCAGTCGTTGAGTATTGCCAATACGGGAGTGAATACCTCCAAGCTTTACCGCATGGAACAGTTTGTAGATCATTTTCCGGAAGAAGAAGCACATATGACCGGTGAAGATATCCATAAACGACTGGATGAAATTGAAGAAATCCATGCTCTTTATTCACCTGCAAAGCTGGGGCTTGCCGCAGCTCTTGCCTGCTGCGGTTTTACTTTTTTACTCGGAGGCGGACCGGTTGAGATGGCTCTTGCTTTTATTGCCGCCGGGATTGGTAATCTGATCCGGACGAAACTGATCAAACACCATTACACACTGTTTTTGAATATAGCAGTCTCTGTTTCAGCAGCATGTTTTACCTATGCAGTCTTTCTGAAACTTGCGGAACTTGTCTTTCACATTCCAGAATTTCATGAAGCTGGTTATATCTGCTCGATGCTGTTCATCATCCCGGGATTTCCATTTATTACAAGCGGGATCGACCTTGCAAAGCTGGATCTGCGTTCGGGACTGGAGCGGCTTACTTATGCAATCATTATCGTTATGGTTGCCACTTTATTTGCATGGATCATGGCTTTACTTCTGCATCTGGAACCGGCCAATTTTACGGCACTGCATCTAAGTGCTGCTGCCCGTCTGATTTTCCGTGTGATTGCAAGCTTTTGCGGAGTATTCGGTTTCTCGATCATGTTCAACAGTTCTCATTCGATGGCGGCAACGGCTGCATTTATTGGTGCCATTGCCAATACACTCCGGCTTGAACTTGTTGATTTCACACATATGCCTCCGGCCGCCGCCGCATTTATCGGGGCTCTGACTGCCGGATTGCTTGCTTCTTTTATTAAAAAGAGTAATGGATATCCAAGAATCTCGCTTACCGTGCCTTCTATCGTGATCATGGTTCCGGGACTTTACCTGTACCGTGCGATTTATAATTTCGGGATTATGTCCCTGACGGATGCGGTTTCATGGTTTACTTCTGCGATTATGATTATTGTGATGTTGCCGCTTGGACTGATATTTGCGAGAATTCTGACCGATCGTACGTTTCGGTATTGTACGTAAAATCTCTCATTTTATAGAATTTATTTACGCTCTTCTTAAAGCCAACAGGGACAGGAAAAAAACCATTTTTCCTGTCCCCATTGGTATTACAGCATATGTGCTCTTAACTCTTCCGGTGTCATCTGAGACAACATAGCCGGTGCGATATCAAATACGCTTCTTGCTCCTGATTCACCTTTCTGTGAAAGTCTGTGTGCTGCACGTGCATAAGCCACCAGAACACTTCCTGTGAATTCCGGGTTGGAATCCAGTTTCAGAGAATATTCGATCACATGCTTGTTGCCTTCGCATCCTGTCTCACCGGTACGGATCACGAATCCACCGTGAGGCATCTTGCTGTGGTTTTCTTTTAATTCTTCTTCTGTGATAAATGTTACCGTTGTATCATATTCATCAAAGTAGTTCGGCATTGTCTTGATTGCCTCTTCAATGGCTGCTTTATCTGCTCCTTCTTCTGCTACTACATAACACTCTCTTAAATGTTTCTGTCTTGTTGTCAACTCCGGTTCGCTTCCGCTTCTTACCTGGTCAACCGCTGCTTCGATCGGTACCGTATACTGGATTCCGTTCTTCACACCTTCGATACGGCGGATTGCATCAGAGTGTCCCTGGCTGACCCCTTTTCCCCAGAATGTAT
>OICY01000197.1_pt1 | contig 29496 bp, 28 predicted proteins | sample 1581441 | NCBI WGS metagenome assembly OICY01 (sample SAMEA3882514, study PRJEB24775) | human gut metagenome | biome: human-associated habitat; feature: intestine environment; material: feces | place: Netherlands | collected 2009/2010 | reverse complement strand
TGCCGCACCTCGCTCGCCGTATCGGCACTTAGAATTATGCGGTATTGCCTTAAAGTCCTTACGCCGAAGCCTTTCGTTCAAGAAAGGCTGAAAAATCCCCCGTAATTAAAACAGCTGCTCTTTCGGGTAAAAACCGCTGGCGTGCATGGCGGCCAGGGCGGCAACCAGCTCCGGTTTGTCCTCACGGTAGGTAATGCCGTGCCACTTGTCCGGGGTGGTCAGCACCTTTACTTCCGCTTTGCCGGTTTCCAGCGCTTCCGTTACCACGGTGGGCAGGTAATACTCGCACTTGAGCGGGTTGCCCGGCAGGCTGCTGCGCAGAAAATCTACAAACCCGGCTTTGGCCTCGGTGATGAAATCCGGGGTAAAGCCCCACATGTTCATCGAAACGACCGTATCCGCGGGCAGGTCCACCCAGGTCTCGCCGCCGTCTTCCGTGTAATGGATACCGCTATCATAAGTTTCAATGCGGGTGCGCTCCGTTACCGTGTCAAGATTTCCGTCAGCATCTGTTACGCAGACACCACGGCTGACGGAACCGTTGGTGCTGACCGTGTTGCCCAAAAGATACCCCACCATCACCCAAGGATATTTCGGGCCGGTGTGCCCGGCGCTCAGGTAATTGTAGATCAGCTCAAAGCAGGTGCGGCCGTAATAATCATCGGCATTGATGACAGCGAACGGCGCATCAATCGCATCGGCAGCAGACAAAATGGCATGGGCGGTGCCCCACGGCTTGATGCGGCCCTCCGGCACGGTAAAACCTTCCGGCAGAATATCCAGCTCCTGATACGCATAGCGCACATTTAGCCCGGCCTTTTCGGCGCGGGCACCCACAGTGGATTTGAACGCGTCTTCGATTGCGTGCTTGATGATGAACACGACCGTTTCAAACCCGGCGCGGTGGGCATCGAACAGGCTGTAATCCAGAATCGCTTCCCCGGCGGGGCCAACGGCCTCGATCTGCTTCAGGCCACCGAACCGGCTGCCCATGCCGGCTGCCATAATGACAAGGATCGGCTTTTTTGCGGTATCTTTCATGAAAATATAAACTCCTTTTCCTAATGGGCGAACACAGTGTGCAAGATGATGAAAAATGATTGGATTACTGTGCTGCCCAATCTAGCAGGTAAACCAGTATGAGGGGGATCAAAAAATAAACTCTGCTGTTTTTATGATACACTTTTAAGAATCTGGTTGCAAGGAGGTAAATAAATTCGGCAAAATAATATATGCTTTTACAGGCTGGGTATGCTATAATAAGCGTGATTCATAAAAGTAATACCCATTTGATATAAGTGATACCAATTTGAGATAGAGGGATACAACCGGGAGGTGCAGGATATGGCAGAAAAACATGATACCGTGCGCGGGCTGGTGCTTGCGGGCGGCGGCGCAAAGGGAAGTTATCAGGTTGGTGTGTATCAGGCACTGATGGAACTTGGCTGGCTGCCGGATGTGATCACTGGTGCCAGTGTGGGCAGCCTAAACGCAGCACTGTTTGTGATGGGCAAGGTGAACGAAGCGGCAGACCTGTGGCGCAGCCTGGATAACCACGGCGTGCTGGAACTGCCAGAGGGCAAAACGCCGGAGGAACTGCGTGATTTCTTGTTGGAAACTCTGCGCGGCGGCGGGCTGAACACCGAACCGCTGGGTCAGACCATTGACCAGTACATGGACGAGGACGCCATCCGGGCATCCCACATCAAGTACGGTTTGGTGATTACCGAAATGAACACCCTGCGCAGCGTGCAGTGTACGCTGGATGATATCCCGCAGGGGCAGCTGAAAGATTATATGCTGGCCTCTTCCGCCTGCTTCCCGGCGCTGCGTCCCTATGAGATTGACGGGGTAAAGTACATTGACGGTGGCTGGCGGGACAATATGCCGCTGGAGCTGGCCGCCAAAATGGGGGCAACCGAGCTGATCGGCGTGGATGTGGATGGCGTTGGGCTGACCCGCCCCAACCTGACCGGTCTGCCTACCCGCATCATCCGCAGCCATTGGGACTTGGGGCCACTGTTTGATTTTGACGGTGTGCGTGCCGCCAAAAACATTGCCCTGGGCTATATGGATACCATGCGGGAATTTGGCCGCCTGGGCGGTACGGCGTATGGCATTCTGCCCGATGAAAACAGCTTTATGCAGGACTTTGCCGCTGAATACCAGGCCCAGCTGAGCGCGGCAATCTCCCGCGCGCCGACCCTGGCGCTGACCGAAGCACTGGCCCGCCAGCATAAGCATTACCCGGCGGCGTTCTCCGAAAATTTGACCGCCCCCACCCGCGGCGCGATTGCCCCGCTGGAACTAGCGGCGGAGATGGTGGATGTGCCGAGTGAAGTACCCTATACCCCCAAACTGCTGGCCCTGACTTTTATGGGTCAGTGCGATAAAGACCCCGCGGACCGCTATAAGACCCTGCTTGGCCGGGAAGAGGGCAATATCCTTGGCGAAGCCGCCATGGCAACAGCCGTGCCGGAAGACTTTGTTACCGCGCTGGTCAGCCATACTTTAAGCAAAATGCCGTCGGCAAAATTCCTGTAAGACTGCACAGACAAGAAGGTTCAACAAGGAGGACAACATGCAAACTTTTCAGGGATTGGCAGTGTCCGATGGCTTAACAGTCGGCCCTGTTGTTCGCATTGACCGCGGTGCGGCGGGCCTGCACCGCATTGTGTGCGACCCGTTCCGGGAGCGTGCCCTGTACGAAGCTGCCATTGTGCTGGCAAAAGATGAACTGAACCGCCTGCAGCAGCACGCCTGCGGGCAGGATGCCGATATTTTAATGTTCCAGATTGCCCTGTTGGAGGATGAATCCTTCACCAACGAAATTGGCGATTACATAGCCGCCGGTGCCGGCAGCGCTGCCGCCGTGGAGCGTGCGGAGCAGATTTTTGCAGGCCGCTTAAAAGACGTGGATGATGATTACATCCGGGAGCGCAGCGTGGATGTGTGCGATGCCTGCCGCCGCGTGGTGGATATTTTGGATGGCCGCCCCAGCCGCCGTCTGCACCTGACGGAGCCCAGCATCCTGGCGGCAGAGCTGTTTTACCCCAGCGATCTGTTTGGTCAGGCACCGGGCATGATCCTGGGGCTTGCCTCGGAAACGGACAGTGAAACCAGCCACGCCGCCATTATGGCGCGCAGCATGGGCATCCCGGCGGTATTCCAGCTGGGCAAGGGGGTAGCCACTGCTGCGGCGGGCTGCCGCGCAGTGGTGGATGCTGAACACGCCCAGCTGATCATTGACCCCACCGCCGCCCAGCTGCGGCAGGTGAAAGCACGGCGGCAGGAGCTGCAAAACAGCAACGCCCTGCCCGACCCGTTGGCTGCGGCCCCCTGCCGCACGCGGGACGGCACGCCGTTTGTTCTGCTGGCCAGCGCAGCCTGCGCCGCACCGGAGGCCATCCAGAAAGCCATTCAGGCGGGGGCTTCCGGCATTGGACTGCTGCGCACGGAATCCGTTGTAATCAAGGAGCTGACGGAAGCCCAGCAGGTGGAAGCCTATAAAACATGCATCAAGAACAGCGGCGGCAAACCCATTACCGTGCGCACCTGCGATTGGGCTGCGGACGACTGCGGCCAATGGATGGATGGCGTGCAGACACGGATGGAGGAAGAGACCACGGCGCTTACCCAGCTTTCCGCCCTGATGCAGGCTGCAGTGGAGGCACCGGAAGGTGCCTTGCAGGTGCTGTTCCCCATGATCCCCGATGTGGATGCCTGGCGCACCCGCATGGACCAGATGAAGCGCTGCAACGAGAGCCTGAAAGAAAAAGGTTTGCCGTTCTGCGGGAATCTGCCCGTTGGCTGCCTGATCGAAATCCCCGCCGCTGCGTTGATGGCAGGGGAGATCATTGACGCCGGGGCTGACTTTTTGGCCGTGGACCTGGACGATTTGGTGCAGTATACCTGTGGTGTTTCCCGGCGGGAAAAGCCCACCCCCGCCGATAACCCTGCCGTGCTGCGTTTGGTGCAGGATATGATGCACGCAGCCCAGACGCGCGGCGTGCCGCTGTACCTGTGCGGCATTATGCAGAAAGACTTGGAAACCATGCCCGCTTTCATGCGCATTGGTGTGCGCAATTTCTGCGTGGAATCCGTTCACATCAACACACTCAAAAGCATTCTGATGCAAACCGAACTATAAAAGTCTCCCCGCACCCTTTGCCGCCTACGGCATATGATAAGGGTGCGGGGAGAATTTTTAATGAATAGAGAATAATGAATAAAGAATAATGTAGGTGGATCGCCTCGCGCTGCTCGGCTCAAAAAAGAAGGTACAAAGCTATTTTAATGTGCGTGCGCGGCACGCACACCAGCATTATTCTTTATTCTTTTTTAATTTTTATTTCGTATTATTCCAGGTTCCCCGTCAATGTCATGACGGCGGAGAGGACGGCGAGGGGAGCGGTTTCACAGCGGAGGATGCGGGGGCCGAGGCCAACGGTAACGGCGCCGCATTCGGCAGCGCGGGCAGCTTCCTCGGCGGCAAAACCGCCCTCACTGCCGGTCACCACGGCGATCCGTTTTGCACGGTTTCCCGGTTCTTTGTTGAAAACTTCCCGCAGCGAAACACCGCCGCACTCGTAAAAGAAGAGCACGAGGTCATAGTCCTTGAAGCGGTCGCACACGGCGTTAAAATCCGGTAGGGGAAGCTCCACCGTGGGCAGAATGCCGCGGCCGCACTGCTTGGCGGCTTCCACAGCCACGCGGCAGTAGCGCTCGTTTTTTGCTTCCTCTTTTTTGGGGGCAGCTACACAGTAGCGGCTGAAAAAAGGCACAACATTGGTCACGCCCAGCTCCACGCTGTGGCGGATGGTATCTTCCAGCTTGCCCAGCTTGGGGTACCCGGCAAACAGTGTTACTTCAACACTGGGCTCTGCGGCGCTGGGGTAGCCCTCGGTCACGGTAAACTCCACCCGGCCTGGCTGGATGGAGGTAATGGTGCCCACATACTCTACAGCGTGGGCGTCACACAAAATCACGTTCTCACCAATTTTGGCGCGCATAACGTCAGCCAGGTGGTGGGCGTCGGTGCCGTTCAGGGCGGCGCGGCCATTGCCAACTTCGGCGGTAAAATAGCGGTGCGGCATAGCGTTTATACCTCTGCGGCGTTTTTGCAGATCACGCAAACCCAGCCGCGCTTTTCTTTGATCTCAACCGGCTCCAGCCCGGCGGCACGCAGCCCGGCCAGCACTTCGTCCTTGCGGGTATCGATAATGCCGGAAGCAATGAACCGTGCACCCGGCGCCATCAATACCGGCACATGCGGCGCAAGGGACAAGATAGCCGCCGCCACAATGTTTGCGGTGATGATGTTGTATTTGCCGCTGGCTTTGTCAGAAAGATCGCCCACCAGCACGGTAAAGTGCTCGGCCACGCCGTTTCGCTCGGCATTCTCGCCGGCGGTGCGCACGCACATGGGGTCAATATCCACGCCCTCAGCTTCGGCAGCGCCCAGCTTCAACGCAGCAATGGCCAGAATGCCGGAGCCGGTGCCGATATCCAGCACACGCTCGCCGCCTTTTACCATGCTGTCCAGCGTTTCCAGGCACAGGCTGGTGGTTTCGTGGGTGCCGGTGCCAAAGGCCATGCCGGGGTCCATCGTGATCACAATTCGGTCAGTATCATAGGTTTCCCAGCCGGGTACAATGGCTAGGTGCTGGCCAATGTCCATGGCGTGGTAATATTTCTTCCAGGCGTTCTGCCAGTCTTCCTGTTCAATGCCGCTGGTTTCCAGCTTGTACTCCACGCCGCTGGCTTCCAGCCGCTCTTTGAACAGGGGCAGGATCTCGGCCGGGTTTTCGTCCGGGGCCAGGTACATGTGCACCTTTACAATATCGCGCGGTTGATCCAGCAGGTCCTGCTCGATCAGGTCCACATGGGCGATCTCCCATGCCTGCTGTTCCAGGTCGCGGTAGTCCTCAATATAAATGCCGCCGTTGGATACCATGGTAGCAATCGCTTCGGCGGTTTCGGCATACTGCTGCGGTACGGTAATTTGGATATCGGTCCATTCCATAGGAAAAATCCTCCTGCTTGCGTTGTTGGGTCTTTTTCTATTATACTAAATTTTGTCACAAATGGAAAGGGGCGTTTGCCATGAAGATCGTGCTGCTGAACGTGGAGCAGGCACAAAGCATTTACCGCAGCCAGATGGTGCGGGATTTCCCGGAATCGGAGCTGAAACCCTTTGCTTCGGTGCAGGGCATGATGACGCGCGGCCTGTATGAGCCGCTGGCGTTTTATGACGAGGCCGGTGCCCTGATGGCATATGCCTGGCAGGCGGTTCTGCCCCAGTGCCGCAATGTGCTGCTGGATTATTTTGCTGTTTTACCGCAGTACCGCGGCAGCGGTGTGGGCACGGCGGTGCTGAAAGAGCTTGCCGCCTATTACGCCCCGCGCAAGCAGAGCCTGATCATTGAATGCGAACACCCCGCCGAAGCGCCAGAACCGGCAGTGGCAAGGCGGCGCATTGGCTTCTACCTGCGGGCCGGTGCCCACGCCGCTGCTATGGAAAGCCGCCTGTTTGGCGTGCGGTACCAGATCTACAGCCTGCCCGCGGGCGGGCTTGCCAAAGATGAAGAAATCCACCGCGATTTGCAGGAATTGTACCGCACCATGGTGCCGGAACCCTATTACCGCGGCAACGTGAACTTTTTTGGCGCATAACCGGCACGGCAGGCGGGAAAGCTAACGGCAGACTGAAATAAAAGGAAGTGTGCCGTATGCAGCTGCCCCCAAAAAATTATGACGCCATGGTCAAGCGGGCCAACCCGCCCAGCCCGGTCGTCAAGGACTGCCTGTGGGCCTTTTTCGTGGGCGGGGCCATCTGCCTGTTGGGCGAAGCCCTGCGCCAGTTCTACCTGAGCTGGTACGATAAAGACCTTGCCGGAACATTGACCAGCATCACACTGGTGATGCTTTCCGCCATCACTACGGTGCCGGGCTGGTACCAAAAGCTGGCCGCCAAGGCCGGGGCCGGGACGCTGGTACCTATTACCGGGTTTGCCAACTCAGTGGTCAGCCCGGCGGTGGAGTTCAAGGCCGAAGGCTGGATAACGGGCGTTGGCGCTAAAATTTTTACCATCGCGGGTCCGGTGCTGGCGTTCGGCACACTGGCTTCCTGGGTGTGGGGGCTGGTGTATTGGGCGATGAATAAGTTTTGACCCCAAAATCATCGCGCAGGGCGCTGCTTTGGCTGCCCTGCGCATATTTTTTGCCCCGCTGCGGCACACTAAGCCCAAACAAACCGGAAAGGGGATTGCCTGTTATGCCGATACGAAGGGGCGATACCGTAATATTCCCGCACCCGCCGGTGCTGGCGGCCTGGGCCGCCGTGGGCGGCAAAAAAGAGAGCGAAGGCCCGCTGGCACAGGGCTTTGATGAGCTAGTGCAGGATGCGGGCTTTGATGCCGAGGGCTGCACCGGCTGGGAGCAGGCCGAAAGCATGCTGCAGCAGCGCTGCGCCCGCCATTGCCTGCGCAAAGCGGGCATTACCAAACAGCAGGTGGAGCTTGCCTTCGCGGGGGACCTGCAGGCCCAGTGCACCGCCAGTAATTACACCATGCGCCAGCTGGGGGTGCCCTTTGCCGGGCTGTATGGTGCCTGCTCCACCATGGCGGAAGCGCTGTGCCTGGCAGCCCTCTGCGCGGCAGCTGGCTATGCGCATGAAATACTCGCCATGAGCAGCAGCCACTTTTGCGCGGCGGAGCGGCAGTTCCGCACCCCGCTGGAATATGGCGGCAAACGCACCCCGACCGCCCAGTGGACTGCTACCGCTGCCGGGGCCTGCCTGATGCGGGGCAGTGGGGCCGCGGGCGTGCCGGTACTTTCAGCTACCATTGGGCGGGTGTGTGATGCAGGGGTCAAGGATATCAACAACATGGGGGCCGCGATGGCCCCCGCGGCGGCCCAAACGCTGCTGCACTACTTTGCGGACACCGGCACCACCCAGCAGGACTTTGACGCCATTTTTACCGGTGATCTGGGTGAAGTTGGCAGCACCCTGCTGCATGAGCTGATGCACAAAGCTGATTGTCCGGTGGAGAACCACCAGGACTGCGGATGCCTGCTGTATGATGTTGCCGCCCAGAACGTGCAGGCGGGCGGCAGCGGGGCCGGGTGCAGTGCTGCAGTGCTGGCAGCGCATGTTCTGCCGGGGCTGGTGGAACGGCGCTGGCGGCGGGTGCTCTTTCTTTCCACCGGGGCGCTGATGAGCCAGACAACCTTTTTGCAGGGGGAAAGCATCCCCGGCATTGCGCATTGCGTGGAGCTTGGCTGCCCGGAAGAGGAGGGGAACACATGAATTATCTGTGGGCATTTGTGGTGGGCGGCGCCATCTGCGTGGTGGGGCAGCTGCTGATTGATTACACCAAGCTGAGCCCCGCCCGCATCCTGACCGGTTATGTGGTGGCCGGTGTTATCCTGAGCGCCGTTGGCCTGTATGACCCGCTGGTAAAGCTGGCCGGGGCCGGGGCCAGTGTGCCGCTGCTGGGGTTCGGGCATCTGTTGGCCCAGGGTGTGGTGAAGGCCGTGGATGAAATTGGGCTGCCCGGTGTGTTCACCGGCGGCATTGGCGCAGCGGCGGGTGGAATTACCGCCAGTTTGGTGTTTGCCCTGCTGGCCGCGCTGGTGGGCAAAAGCAAGGACCAGAATTAAACCGGCGAATATGTGCCAAGAACCAATATACAAATGAAAATGCCCGCCGATAAAAACCGGCGGGCATTGTTCATGCAATCTTATTCTGCAGCAGCGGCCTTGTTGTTGCGCTTAGCCATGCGGCTGATCTTGCGGGCGGCAGTGTTCTTGTGAATGACACCCTTGTTCTTGGCAGCGTCCAGAGCAGAAACAGCGACCTTGATGGCGGCGTCCTTGTTCTCGGCATTGCTGTCGATGGCAGCGTCTGCCTTCTTGACAACTGTTTTCAGGTTGGACTTGATGGCCTTGTTGTGTGCAGCCTCTTTCTTGGACTGAGCAACGCGGTCTTTCTGAGATTTAATATTAGGCATTCGTTCCACCTCCTTGGTTTACCCATAACAGTACAAATTATACTAGCATATATTTTGGCCGGTTGCAAGTGTTTTTATAAATTTTTTTCGTGTTTGGCGCTAATATTGCAATGTTTGCGGGGCGGGCAGGCATGGCTGGGGGCATATTGCCCGGCGGTGGGGGCATATCTATTCCGCAAGGGGGTGTTTGCCATGCGCAATGCGGGCCGTGTGCTGGGTGCGCTGCTGTGCACCGCGGCGTTAGCGGGCAGCGCCCTGGCGTTGCGTGTGGTGCCCGGCGGCAGGGTTCTGGCCCTGCTGTTTTGTTCGCCCGGCGCGGCGTTCACGCTCTGGCAGCAGGCAGGGGTGGAACCTCCGCAGGCCCAGCCAGCTGCCGCCCTGGCAGAATCATCGGAATCACCGCCGCAGCCCACCCCGGAACCATCCGTCCAGCCAACCCCCAGCCCCACACCGCAGCCCACGGCGGAACCGGAAGCCACCCCGGCCCCAACCATTACCATACCGCCGGGGGTGCAGACGACAGCGCCCATCCTTGACCGGACTTTCGGCCAGGGCAGCGGGCAGGGATATATTGCCCTTGCGGCGGGCAGTATCAAAAATGCAACGGATGAACCAGATTCAACCATTGCCTCCGCGGCGCAGGGAGCGCTGTCCTTTACCGTTACCCCCGGCAGCCCGGACCCGCAGGTGCTGATCCTGCACACCCACGCAACGGAAACCTACCAGACCTGGGACACCCCGGTGTATGACCCCGACTTTACCGCCCGCACCAAAGATACCACCCTGAACATGTGCGCGGTGGGGGAGGCAATGACCAAAGTGCTAAACGATGCCGGGATCACCACCCTGCACGATACCACCCTGCATGATTCCCCCAGCTACACCGAAAGTTACGCCCGCAGCGCCCAGACAGCGCGGCGCTACCTGGAAGAATACCCCAGCATCAAAGTGGTGCTGGATGTACACCGCGATGCGATGGAAAGCGGCGATGCCCGTGTGCGCCCCCTGACAACGCTGGACGGCCAGCCGACTGCACAGGTCATGATCATTGCCGGGTGCAATAACGGCGGCACCGTCCAGCTGCCCAACTGGCGGCTGAACCTCTGCTTTGCCGCCAAGTGGGAGGAACGCATGGAAATGCTGTACCCCGGCCTGACCCGGCCGGTCCTGTGCGGGTACCGGTTCTATAATCAGGATGTCAGCCCCGGTGCGCTGCTGATCGAAATAGGCGGCCACGCCAACACGGTGCAGCAGGCAGTACGGGCCGGGCAGTACGCGGCAAAGGCACTGGCAGCCCTGTTTGGCGGCAGCGTGTAACCGCGGCAAAACGCCCTTGCAACGCAAAACAAAATAGAATATACTGGACAAAGATAAGGCGGCATCGCATTATTCCCGACGGACGGCATCCGGAACGATGCGGGACTGCCATAAAAACCGGGGTGGAACACCACCCGCCCCGCAGGAGGATACCATGCAGAACACCATCCTGATCCACGCACCGGGCCGCAGGCAGGGCCGCGGGGCGCTGGTGCTGGCTTATACGGCGCTGTTTGCCCTGTTGATGGGCATCTGGGCTGCTATTTTTGCGCTGAACGGGCAGAGCTTTATCCAATATGGCGATACCCTCAAGCAGCATTACCCGTTTCTGGTCTATTATGGCCGCTGGCTGCGGCAGGCCGTGCGCTGTGTGCTGACCGGCGCGGCGGTGCCCACCTGGGATTTTTCCATCGGTTACGGTGCGGATATCATTACCACGCTGAGCTATTACGGCCTGGGTGACCCGCTGGACCTGCTGGCAGCCTTTGTGCCCGGCCGGTGGACCGAGCAGCTGCTGGAGGGCCTGATCGTGCTGCGGCTCTACCTGGCGGGGCTGGCCTTTATGGCGTTCAGCCGCCGCCATGGCAACAGCCGCTTTGGCACCCTGCTGGGGGCGCTGGCCTATGTGTTCAGTGCGTGGCCCATCCAGGCAGGGCTGATCGAACCGGTGTTCCTGGTGCCGATGTATTGCTTCCCCCTGATGCTGCTGGGAGCGGATGATCTGTTTGAGGGCCGCAGCCCGGTTTTGTACATTGCCGCCATTGCGCTGACGGCACTCTCCAACTTTTTGTTCTTTTATATGGCTGCGGTGCTACTGGTGCTGTACGCCATTGCGGTGTATAGCAAGCGGTACGGGGCCAAAAACCTGCGCACCCTGCCGCCGCTGCTGGCAAAGTTCATCGGGTTTGCGCTGGTGGGCATTGCAATTTCAGCCGTCACCCTGCTGCCCACCGCGCAGGAGCTGTTCGGCAGCGCTCGCTTTGGCTTAACGCGGGAAACTGCGCCTTACCCGTTCTACCGCTTTTTTGAGCTGCTGGCCAACATGACCACCGGCATGGGGTATGATGCTTACTCTACCTATGCGGGGGTGACCTCGGCGGCGTTTTTGGGTGTGCTGGTGCTGTTTGCCAAGCCGCGGCAGAACACCGTGCTCAAGTGCGCGTGGCTGGGTCTGCTGGCCCTGCTGCTGGTGCCGCAGGCGGGCAGTGTGTTGAACGGGATTTCTTACGTTTCCAACCGCTGGGTGTGGGCGTTTACCATGCTGGAAGCCTTTATCCTGGCGCGGGTCTGCCCTGGCATAACGGCGTTTGAGCCGAAAGAAAAGCGCAACCTGTTTGCGTTGCTGGCGGTTTACTGCGTGGTGGCATTCTGCGTCAAGCAGGGCCGCACGGAGACCGCCCTGCTGGGCGCGCTGTTGCTGGTGCTGCTGGCCGTGTTTGTGCTGGCGGCAGATGGTGTCAACCGCCGCGGTGTGCAGGCTGTTTTACTGGTGGGCTGCTGCCTTGGCGTGGTGATGAACCTTGGCGGCTACTATGGCATTGAGGAAGCCGATGCCGTGAACGAGTACCGCCCCTCCGGTTACGCCTGGAGCACCACCGTGCAGGACAACCCCGCCGTGACCCTGCATCTGATGGAAGACCAAAGCTACTGGCGGTATGACTCGCTGGTGAACGAGCCGATCAACAGCCCCATGCTGCTGAATGTGTATGGCACCGGGTACTTTTTCAGCCTGAACAACAGCTACCTTTCCAGCCTGTTCCGGGAACTGGGGCAGAACACCCCGGTGGAATATGATTACCGCGGGCTGCAGAACCGCACCCCGCTGGAAACGTTGTTCGGCGTGAAATACGCCCTCTGCGCACCGGATTCCACCGGGGCGCTGCCCGCCTTATTTGACAGCCAGGCCGTGCAGGCAGCGGAAATCGGCGGCAGCACGGTTGCGGTTTACCCCAATACGGCGGCGCTGCCCATCGGTTATACGGCGCAAAACCAGATCAGCCGCGAAACCTATGACGCCCTGACCCCGCTGCAAAAGCAGGATGCCCTGCTGGACGGCGTAGTGCTGGAAGAAACCGGCCTGCTGCCCGAAGCGGAATTGACCGGCGATACGGTAAGCCCCGCAGCCGAAATGGAGCTGGACGGCGTGCAGCAGCTGGATGAAACCACCTATTATGCCCCGCAGGACGGCGGGCGCATTACCCTGACCATTGCCCAGCCGGTGGCGGATTGTGAGACCGTCTTTGTGGTGCAGGGCATGCAGTACACGGCCACCAGCCCGCTGGATGCGATGAGCGAAGAAGAACTGAGCGCCATGAGCGCCCATGACCGCCGCAGCCTGCAAAAGCAGTATGCGCATTTCTGGCGCAAGGACAGTGTCTATCTGCGCCTGCTCAGCAACATTGGTGAGGGCCGCATTGAGTATAACCGCCCCAACAGCCAGTATTACTGCGGCCGGCATGACTTTGTGTATAACTTTAGCACCAGTGATGAATCCTTGCAACAGATCACGATTGTACTGCCCTTTGCGGGCTATTACCAGTTTGACCGCCTGGCGGTGGAATGCCAGAAGCTGGATACCGTTGCGGCCCGTGCGGAGAACCTTGGGGCCGAAAACCTGCAGAATGTGACCCTTGGCACCAACAGCCTGGGTGGAGAAATCACCACCACCCGCAGCAGCGTGCTGGTGGTGCAGTTGCCGTATTCTACTGGTTGGAGCGTGACGGTGGACGGTACCCCGGCCCAAGTGCTGCGGGCAGATACGGCTTTCCTCGGCGTGGCGCTGGAACCCGGCAGCCATACGGTGGCGTTTACCTACAAAACGCCCGGTCTTACCGCGGGGGCAGCGCTCAGTGCGGCAGGAGTGGTGCTGCTGGCGGCCATCTGGGCCGTGCCGGCCCTGCGCAAAAAGAGCAAAAAGCGCCGCAAATAACAAGCGCTTTACTTTTTAAGCATCACACGTTATAATACATTCTATCTAGGTGTAGCTGAAAAGTCGAAAATTTAGCCTATTTCTACAATCGCAGCCGGATTCCGCGTTAAAAAGCCTTGGAATCCGGCATGTGCTTGCGAAATAGTCGTCATTTTCTTTGTTTTCAGATACACCCCCTACATTTGCATTTTAGGAGTGGGAACACATGGAACGAGTTGAAATTGCATCGCTCTATAAGGCTACCCCGGCGGATGGTACCAAAGTTACTGTCTGCGGCTGGGCAAAAACCGTGCGCGATTCTAAAAAGATCGGTTTTATCTCTCTGGCAGACGGCAGCTGCTATAAGCCCGTGCAGATCGTTTTCCAGGCGGACAAGCTGGAAAACTATGCCGAGGTTGCAAAATCCGGCCTGTACACCAGCTTTGAAGTGACCGGCACCCTGGTGCTGACCCCCAACGCTAAGCAGCCGTTTGAGATCAACGCCGATACCGTTACGGTGCTGGGCACCTGCGGCAGCGATTACCCGCTGCAGAAAAACAAGATGGGCATGGATTACCTGCGCACCCTGACCCACCTGCGCCCCCGCACCAACACCTTTAACGCTGCGTTCCGTGTGCGCGGCCAGGCCGCTTATGCCCTGCATGAGTTCTTCCACAAGAACGGCTTTACCTATGTACACACCCCCATCTTTACCGGTTCTGACTGCGAAGGCGCAGGCGAGATGTTCCAGGTTACTACCCTGGACCTGAACGATGTGCCCAAGACCGAGGACGGCAAGGTGGATTACAGCAAGGACTTCTTCAAGCGCCCGGTCAACCTGACGGTTTCCGGCCAGCTGGAAGCCGAGGCCATGGCAATGGCCCTGGGCAAGGTTTACACCTTTGGCCCCACCTTCCGCGCAGAGAAGAGCTATGATACCCGCCATGCCGCAGAGTTCTGGATGATTGAGCCGGAAATGGCATTTGCTGACCTGAATACCTACATGGACACCGCCGAGGCCATGACCAAGTATGTCATCCGCTACCTGCTGGATAACTGCCCGGACGAGCTGGCATTCTTCAACCAGTTCTTTGATAAGGGACTGATCGAGCGTCTGGAGCTGGTTGCCAACAGCGATTTTGCCCGCGTGAGCTACACCGATGCCATCGAACTGCTGAAAAAGAACGATGACAACTTCCAGTATAAAGTAAGCTGGGGCATTGACCTGCAGACCGAGCACGAGCGCTACCTGACCGAGCAGGTGTTCAAAAAGCCTGTGTTTGTTACCGATTACCCCAAAGAGATCAAGGCATTCTATATGCGCATGAACGAGGACGGCAAGACGGTTGCCGCCGCCGATATGCTGGTGCCCGGCATTGGCGAGCTGATCGGCGGTTCCCAGCGTGAGGAGCGCCTGGATGTGCTGCTGGCCCGCCTGGATGAACTGGGCCTGAAGCGCGAAGATTATGACTGGTACCTGGACCTGCGCCGTTTTGGCAGCGTAAAGCATGCCGGTTACGGCCTGGGCTTTGAGCGCCTGCTGATGTATGTCACCGGCATCCCCAACATCCGTGACGTCATTGCCTTCCCGCGCACCTGCGGCGGTTTTTAATGGGGGCGGTCAGCGAACCGCTGATCCAATGGTTTGAACTGAATCGAAGGCTCCTGCCTTTCCGGCAGGAGCCTTCGGCATATCATATCTGGGTCAGCGAGATCATGCTCCAGCAGACCCGCGTCTCGGCGGCGCTGCCCTATTACGAGCGTTTTGTGGCCGAACTGCCGGACCCCGCCGCCCTTGCCGCCTGCGACCCGGACAAGCTGCGCAAGCTGTGGCAGGGGCTGGGGTATTACAGCCGGGTGGCCAACATGCAAAAGGCGGCGCAGATCGTCTGCCGGCAGTACGGCGGCCAGCTTCCCGCAGATTATGCCGCCCTGCGCGCTCTGCCCGGCATTGGGGATTACACGGCTGGGGCTATTGCCTCCATTGCATTTGGCATCCCAGCCCCGGCGGTGGACGGCAACGTGCTGCGGGTATTTGCCCGGCTGGATAATAGCTCTGCCGATATTACCAAACCTGCCGCCAAGCGCGAGTTCACAGCCCGTGTGCTGGAAGAAATGCCCAAGGAACGCCCCGGCCCTTATAACGAGGCGTTGATGGAACTGGGGGCGCTGGTCTGCCTGCCCAACGGTGCGCCAAAGTGCGAGGTCTGCCCGCTGGCTGCTCAGTGCAAGGGCCGCGCTGCAGGCCGGGCCGAACAGCTGCCGGTCAAAACGGCTAAGCCGGAAAAAACGCTGGTGCCGGTCACGGCCGCGTTGATCACCGGGCCGCAGGGCGTGCTTTTGCAGCGCCGCCCGTCCAAAGGGCTGCTGGCCGGGCTGTGGCAGCCCATTGCCTTTGAGGGTACCGCCATGACCCAACCGGAACTGGACGCCGCGTTGCGCGCCATTGGCCTTTGTGTGCAGTGGCAGGCCCCGCTGCAAAGCACCCGCCATGTGTTCACCCATCGCATCTGGCAGATCAGCGGGTTTTGCGGCACAGCCGCAGGCCCGGCGCCGGAGGGCTGCGTCTGGGCCAGCCGCGCGGAGCTGAACGGGGAATACGCGGTACCAAGCGCATTTGCGGGCATTATGCGCCAGTGGCAGCCGGAATAAAAAGCAAGCAGAGTGGCATGGCTTTTGGCAGGTGAAGAAATTTTCCGGAGACCATGCTGTGGAGAATGGTGCGGTATCACCTTGATACCTGAACCTTTTTGTGTGAAAAATTTACAAGGGAAAGATTGTATTCACCCGGTTAATCGGGTATAATATTTTACAGACCCATCCCTTTTAGAATACGCGGAGGAAAAGTATTATGATGAAGAAATCCACTTTTGGTGCCATTCTGGCGTTTTTGTTTGCTGCTGCCGGTGCCCTGACTGCCGCTGCGCTCTACCTGCGCCGCCGCGAAAAGGAACTGGACGAATACGAGCGCCTGCTGTACAGCGATGACGGCGACGATTATGACGATGACGACGAATATCTGCCCATCGACAATGAACCGACAGAAGCCGCCGAAGAAAAGGCTGCTGACGATGCTGAATAAGCCGGAACAGCCAGCAGAAAAGTGAAAATGGCCGGGCTTCGGCCCGGCTGTTCGTGTTTCTTGCAATCAGTAGTGATACTTATTAAATGATAAAAAGGGCTCAGATAAACCATAAGGCGCTGCTGAAAATAAGAAAAATGACGGCAGTGACTATAAAATCAGACTGAATTTCGATTTTTCTGCTGTGCCAAGGAAAGGGAACGCCATGAAAAAGCTCTTGCTGTGGCTGGTTATGGTGGTGGTTATGCTGGCGGTGCTGCTGGGCGGTGCCGGGTACGCCATGTACGCTATGACGGGCGATGACAAACTTCCCACGCAGCACCCCACTTTGGGCGATACGGAACTGGAACCGATCGGCTATGACTGGAGTGTGCCGGTGCTGGGCAATGTGCTGAACCGCACGTTTGAACAGCCCAGCACCCTGACGGTGCAAAAGCTGGGCGAAATGACGGAAGCTGCCCCGGAGCTGGTTTTGCCGGACTGGGCGCAGCGCACGACCCTTACGCTGAAAGATTCGGCCGGCAGCGTTGTGGTGCAGGGGGATGCCGCTGCCTTTGCGATGTATGCCTACCCCCAAAATGGCAGCTATGAGCTGACCCTGACCGCTTACCGCAACACAGCGGACCCCGGCGATGCCACCGGCTGGTACCGATACTGTGCATCTTATACCATGAACATCCAGCCCAAGGCGGTGCTCAGCAGTGAGCGCGTCAGCCAGGGCGGCGTGGCGGCACTGGTCATTACCGGCATTCTGGATGGCAGCGAGCCGGCCGTGGAAACCGACCTGGGGGATGTATGGTTCCGCCCGGTGACCGGTGGGTATATGGGCTATATCCCGGTAACCTATAATGCCGAGGGCGGCCCCCATACCCTGACCGTGACCTGCGGCAGCCTGACCCAGGAGCTGACCCTGAACGTGATGCAGAGCGAGGCCAAAACCGTGGATGTGGCCGCAGAGGCAGACATACCGGGCGCAGCAACGGAATATAAAAATGCGATCTGGCCCCTTTACACACAGGGCAGCAGCGAAAAGCTGTGGCAGGGCAATTTTGCCTCGCCGGTGCCCAGTGCGATTCTGGCGGATTACGGCGCGCGGCTGCGCACCGATGGGACCATTACCGGCCGGGCAACTGGCATCAATTATAACGCCGCAGCGGGTACCGCTGTTACGGCACCGCAGGCGGGTACTGTGGTGTACGCCGGAACGCTGGCGCTGACCGGCGGCACCGTGGTGATTGACCATGGCTGCGGGGTTAAGAGCTATCTGTTTGGGCTGGATGCCGTAAAGGTGCAGCGTGGGCAGAGCCTTGCCCGCGGCGAAGAACTGGGCGCCACCAGTGAGGAGCATACCCTGATCTGGGAGCTGCGCATTGGCAGCAAGTCCGTTGACCCTGCTGCCGCCCTGACGGGCAGCAGCGGGCTTTTGTACCGCGAAACAATGTAACAAAATAGAGTTAGAGCAACGATAAATCGCAAATGTTGGTGGAGAAAGCGATGGACGAAGAGAAGGTAACACAGACTGCGATGGAGCCGGCGCAGCAGCCAAAGCCCAAAGCCAGGGGCGGGCAACGCACGCAGGGCAAAACCGCTTCAGGCACGGGGCGAGGCAGGATGGCCAAACCCCATGCCAGCAATAGCAATACTGCGCACCGCAAAACGGGCACGCAAAAACAAAAAAGCGAACCCCAAAATACAAAATCCCCGCAAGAACCAAAAACGCAGGCGGAACAAGCCGAGCAGACCGAAGCTGCCGCCCCGGAACAGGTGGCAGCCAAGCCCAAAGCGCCGCGCAGCGGGCAGGCAGGCGGCAAACGCCGCCGCAAAAAGGCTGCCCCCAAGCCGGAAGCAAAACCGCAGCAATATGTTGAGCCCCGGCCGGAACCCCCGGAAGCGCCGGAAAAACCGCAAACGCCGGAACCTGCCGCTGTGGCCGAACCGGCTGAAGCAGCCGCCGCGCCGGAAATGCCGGAAAAGGCGATGCAGGAACCCAAAGCCGCGCAGCTGCCCCAGGCCACGGAGCCGCCGGAGCCGGGGGATGACGAACCGGAACTGACCCCGGAACAGCGCGCTGCAGCAGAGCGGCGCAAGGCGGAGATCACCCGAACGGTCCAGGTTTCGATTGAACAGATCGAGGATGCCGAAGCAGAACAGGCGGAGAAAGAGGCAGATACGCCGGAATCGACTGGCAGCAAAGTGGGCCGCGCCGTGCGGCTGCTGATCGGCTGGCTGCTGCTGGTGGTGCTGCTGGCGGGTATGATCGCCGCAGGCGGCATATACTGGCTGTACAAAAAAGCCACGCCGGATATGATTCCTGCCGTTACGGTAACAGTGGCGGGCCAGCAGCTGGACCCCGTGGCGTACCATTGGCAGGTGCCGGTGGCAGGCAACCACCTTAAGCGTACCTATGCCGAGACACTTTCCAGCACTCCCACAGCGCTGGAATCTGATTTTGGCGGCGGCACCATGACGCTGCGGGTGACCCCGGCGGACTGCAGCACCGAAGTGACCGTTAAGGACGAGAACAAGCAGGAAGTGTTCAGCGGCAGTGCCCAGGAATTTGCCGCCTACCGCTTTACCACGCCCGGCAGCTACACCGCCAAGCTGGTGATCAGCAGCGGCGAGGGTTACCAGAGCGAACCGACAGTTTCGGGCCACCAGACCTATGAGTTCACATTTGATGTAACGATTAAGGCTACCGTGCGGCTGAATACCCAGGCTGTTACGCCGGGTGGCGTTGTGGCCGTAAAGGTAACGGGCCAGCAGACGGATACCAAGCCAAGCCTGACGGCAGAACTGCCGGATACCGGCTTCCGTGCCAGCGCGACCGGCGATGGCTGGGTGGCTTACCTGGCGGTCCCGCTGGAAACCGAGCCTGGCAGCTATACCATCAAGGTCACCGTGGACGGCGAGGTGCAGGAGCTTACCCTGAACGTGAGCAAGAGCGCCGCATCTTTTCGGGATTATACTTCCAAGTCCAGGCTGGTCACACCGTATGTCGGCGCGGATGATACCCCGCAGGAAGTGCTGGACCTGCTGGATACGGCATCGGATACCATCTACTGGGCGGACGCTGGGTTTGCTTCGCCATTCAGCGATAAGGTGGAGGTCACCCTGCCGTATGGCCTGACCGAATATGTCAACCGTACCCAGACCGAGCGCAAGAACAACACCGGTACCGGCCGCACCAGCATCAATGTGGTGCTTTCCGGCAGGTGCGACCTGATTGCCCCGGCGGGCGGCAAGGTACTGCTGGCGGAAAAATTGCCCAATGTGGGCAATACGCTGGTGATCGAGCACGGCGCAGGCGTAAAGACTATTTACTATGGCCTGCGCAGGCTGACGGTAGAAAAAGGTGCAATCGTGGCCCAGGGCGATGCCCTTGGCACCACCGACAAAGCTACCGTGGTGGAAGTGCGCGTGGGCAAAACCCCCGTGGAGCCGCTGCGTATCCTGCGCGGTCAGTGCGATGCCCTGCGCAGCTATTAAAACGGAGCATAACCAATAAATAGAAAAATTCCCCTGTCTGTATTCTGAACAGCACCCCATTTGTTAGACAGTATGATATACTATTTAACAAGTGGGGTGTTTTGCTATGCCAAAAGGAGTACCAAACAAACGATATACGCCGGAATTCAAGAGAATGGTTGTAGAAACGATGAAAAAAGAACATCTGAGTATCTATGCAGCGATGCAGGAATTTGGAATTAACGGCCATAAAATTATAGAGCGTTGGGAACGCATTTATCTGGAAGAAGGTCCGGAAGGGTTAGCCATCGAACGGCGTGGCCGCAGCAGCAAAGGCCGTCCGCCAAAGCAGTTGCCAAAGCAGGTGGAAGAAGATCTGCTAGCCGAAGTGCAGAGACTGCGTGCGGAGAACGATTACCTAAAAAACTTGCAAGCCTTGGTTTTGGAAGACGAGCGACGCCAGCGCAGAAAACGCAGGTAGTTCAAAAGCTGAGGCAAAGACATTCTCTGGATATTCTTCTCTCAATCGCTCAACTGCCCCGTGCCACTTTCTACTATCATCTGAAGCGGATGAACAGTTCAGATAAGTATAAAGCTGTCAAAGCGGAGATCACGGCCATCTACCACGAAAACAAAGGAAGATACGGCTATCGCCGCATTACAACAGAACTTCACAAGCGCAATTTTCTCCTGAATCACAAGACTGTCCAGCGGCTTATGAAGGAGCTGGGTTTAGTTTGCCGTGTCAGGAGGAAGAAGTATCGTTCTTACAAGGGTGAAGTTGGCAAAATTGCGCCGAATCTGTTAAACCGGGACTTCCGCGCCGAAAAGCCGAACCAGAAGTGGGTCACCGATGTGACAGAGTTCAGTTTGTTTGGCGAGAAGCTCTATCTCTCGCCCATCCTTGATCTGTGCAGCAGCGATCTGGTCAGCTACACCATCTCTGACCATCCTGTTCTGAGTATGGTTACGACTATGCTGGATAAGGCTTTTGAGAAGATACCGGATGAAACCGGGTTGATCCTTCATTCTGACCAGGGCTGGCAATACCAGCATAAGCGGTATCAGCGGATGCTCCGCGAGAAGGGCATCCGACAGAGCATGAGCCGGAAAGGAAACTGTCTGGACAACGCCGTGATAGAGAATTTCTTCGGACTACTCAAAAGTGAGCTGCTGTATTTGCAGGAGTTCCGCTCCATGGAACACTTCAAGCAGGAACTCGTTGCATATCTGGATTACTACAACAACCGCCGCATCAAGGCAAAGTTAAAGGGCTTGCCGCCTGCAATTCACAGACAGCAAGCCCTTTCAGCTGCTTGAACAATTTTTACTTCAAAATATTGTCTAGCTTTTTGGGGTCACTTCAACTGTGTACCATACCGGGATTTCATTATAGGAACAAGTTTTTACAGCGCACCGTCAGAACGGACATTGTCATAGTTCAGCACACCCACGAAGAACGCAAGCGCCAATCCCTGGCCCCAGCCCTGAATCCAGTCGCGGCTGATGCTGCGGTAACCGTCGGCATCTTTCATAACCGCGGTGCCACCGGAAACATTCAGCACGCGGCCATCCGGGCTGACGTTTGCCAGCATACCGGGGATAGATTTATTGATGTACTTGATGTGCAGCGGGTTGCCCTTGGCGATCATGGCGGCAGCGATGCCGGCGCTGGCGCTGACTTCCTCATAAGAAGTTTCATCGTCCACAATGGTGCGCCACAGGCCGTTTTCGGTCTGGTAAAGCTTAAGTGCGGCAAGCTGGTCGTTCAGGCTGCCGAAAACATCCAAAAACTTGGGGTACAGGTAGCACTGCGGCAGGCAAATGCCCACCTGAGACATGGTATACGCGGCCCAGGCATTGGCGCGGCCCCACTTGATGCCGGACATGTGGTCCCCGGTAATATTGTTATAGCCGTGGTAGTACAGCCCGCTTTCAGGGTCCTGCAAATATTTGATATGCCAGTAATACTGGTTCAGCGCGTCATCAATCAGCTGTTCATCTTTCAGCAGCACACCCATACATGGCAGTGTGCAGAATGTGCGCTAGTTGGACGGGGGTATGTTTGCCGTAGTCATGGGCACGGCAGCCGATACGGATCATTGTGCAAACCTCCTATTCGTGGGTACCTGCACAGCGGGGGAGATAAACAAAATTTGGAGCATCCGGCCCCTGCTGTTCTTTGGCAAAATGCTCAAAGTGACTTTCTGGGTCAACAGCAAGCCATTCTTGCAGCTCGGCGCTTGGTACACCGGGTTGGTGGCGGATATTTACATGGGTACGCGGTTCTTCCAGATAAGAAAACAGCAGGTTTTCCTGTACACTGATCAGATGCCAGCGATCCCCCTCCAGCAAGCCCTCGCTCACCAGCTTTAGATGGTACTCCATGTAGCTGCACCATTTATCCGGTTTCAAAACGGCAATGCGCCCATGCTGTGCACCGGAATGGCGCTCACGCAGCCAATCGCCGGCAGTGGTGGGGATATCGTGGTAAAAATACGGCTGCATTGCTACCCAGCGGCGGGGCAGGGCTTCGCCCACGGCAGCGGGCCATGGGCAAAGCAGTGCATCCAGCAGGGGCGACAACCCATCCGGCGCAAGCGCTGTGCCGACAGATTCAAGGTACAGGAACAAGTGCGCCTGATACCGAAACAGCGAAGCTGTCAGCAGCTGGTGTGCTTGGCGCAGCCCCTCAACGGTTTGGGAAAATTCCTGCATGGCAGCAGCAAGAGATACCGCATCGATTCCACTGTGCAGCACAGCATGGAATGATGCGCGAACCACGGGACAAAGCTGCCATGTAAGGCTTTCTGACGGCATTTGCCTACCCCCAATACGACTTATTTATTTTATTGTAAGCCGCCCAGCCGGAAAAATGCAACTTGTATAATGCACGGATTCTTTGTGATAATTGAAGTTTACAGACAATAAAAACTGTGTTATGATGGGCACAAGTTAGGCAGAGTTCCTGCCGGAAGGAGCAGAACAATGGAATACAACATTCTTTCCTGCGGTGCGGTGGCGGACGGAAGGACAAACTGCGCAACTGCTATCCAAAACGCTGTGGATACGGCCTCGGCGGCAGGCGGCGGGCGTGTCATCATCCCGGCCGGGCAGTATCTGAGTGGGTCGGTATTGCTGAAAGATAATGTGGAACTTTACCTGGAAAGCGGCGCGGTCCTTATCAGCAGCCTGGACCCTGTAGATATCAAACCGTTCCCCCAAGGGGGAAACGGCGTGAACCCTGACGATACGGCCGATGGCTGGCAGAGCGGCTTCTTTTTGGGTGCATCCCACGCCAAAAATGTGACCATCAGCGGTATGGGTACGATTTACGGCCAGGGTGACCAGGTGTTTTTGGACAAAAACGAAGATAACGGTTTCCATGAATGCCCCAAAACCTGCGAAGCGTTCCGCCCGCGCATGATGCTGTTTGAAGATGTGGAAAACTTTACCGTACGCGATGTAACGCTGAAAGATGCCGCTTTTTGGACACTGCATATGGCAGGCTGCCAGAATGTGCGCATTGACGGAATAAAAATCCTGAACGATGACCGCGGAGCCAATAACGACGGCATTGACCCGGACTGCTGCCGCAATGTGGTAATTGCCAACTGCATTGTCTCAACGGGTGATGACGCCATTGTGGTAAAATCCACCGGCCCCATGTCGCGCCGGTATGGTGTGTGTGAGAATATCACCATCACGAACTGCGTGCTGCATTCCCGCGATTCCGCCTTGAAAATTGGCACCGAGACCCACGGAACGATCCGCAACGTAACTTTAAGCGACTGCATTATTGACCGCTGCTCCCGTGCGGTGGGTATCTGGGTACGCGATGGAGGAACGGTGGAGGATATCCATATTCACCACCTGACCGGATCCACCCTGCGCTATGCAGACCGCTATGCCGAGCCGGGTGCACCGGGCTGGTGGGGAAAGGGCGAACCGATTTTCATCAGTGCGACCCCCAGGAAAAACAGCCGGACAAAGACAGGAACCATCCGGAACGTTACATTCGATAACCTGTCCATTACCTGCGAAAGCTGTGCGTTCCTGGCCGGTGAGCCGGAAAGCTGCCTGCGGGATATCCGCATCCGGGACCTGCACATGACTTTTAAGCGACAGGGAACCCAGCCGGGAGGCTTGTTTGATGAACAGCCATCGGTGCGGCATGTGTATTCCCATGCGATCCCCGCATTGTATGCCCGCAGTGTGAAACAGTTGACCGTGCAGGACAGCACCGTGCGCTATGCGGATAAAAGCGAAGCGTGGGCGAGCGAAGTTACAACACTGGAGGACTGTACGGAAAGTGCAGTTGACCTTAAAAAAATTCAATAATCCTTGTAAGGAGGCAGATATTTATGTACCAGGCTGCACAAAACCGTTACAACACCCTGCCAACCCGCCGCTGCGGAAACAGCGGCCTGCTGCTGCCCGCTGTTTCGCTGGGGCTGTGGCATAATTTTGGCGATACCTCCCCGTATGAGAACATGCGTGCGCTCTGCCGTACGGCGTTTGATAACGGCATTACCCACTTTGACCTTGCCAATAACTATGGCCCAGAACCGGGTGCTGCCGAGCGCAATTTTGGCCGGATCCTACACGATGACCTTGGCGTTTACCGCGATGAGCTGATTATTTCCACCAAAGCAGGCTATGAAATGTGGGACGGCCCTTACGGCAACTGGGGCAGCCGCAAATACCTGCTGGCCAGCCTGGATCAGAGCCTGCGCCGCATGGGGCTGGACTATGTGGATATTTTTTACCACCACCGCATGGATCCTAACACCCCGTTGGAAGAAACAATGGGTGCGCTGGCCCAGGCGGTGCGCAGCGGCAAGGCGCTGTATGTCGGCCTATCCAACTATGACGGCCCCACGCTGGAAAAAGCTACTGCGATTTTGGACGAATTGCATGTGCCGTTTATCATCAATCAGAACCGCTACTCGATTTTTGACCGCACGATTGAAAATAACGGCCTGAAAGCGATGGCTGCCCGGTTGCATAAGGGAATTATCACCTTCAGTCCGCTGGCACAAGGACTGTTGACCAACCGATATCTGCAGGGGATTCCGGCTGACAGCCGGGTACGCACAGACGGGCGATTTTTGAAAGAAAAGGATATTACGCCGGAAAAAATCGCTCAGATCAATGCCCTGAACGATATTGCCCAGGCCCGCGGACAGACGCTGGCTGAAATGGCCCTGGCCTGGCTGCTGAGCCATGATGAGATTACGACCGTGCTGATCGGTGCATCGAAAACCAGCCAGATCCTGGATAACATCAAAGCAGTGCAGAACACGAGCTTTACGGCAGAGGAACTGGAAGCGATCGACAGAATCAGCAAATAAGCCGCAATCGATAATTTGAAAGGGAAGCCGTTTGCAGAGAACGGCTTCCCTTTTTGTTTCGGGAGTTATGGGGTTGGCGGGCGCAGCCAGCCGCTGTATTTCAAGATAGAAGTACCAATGCCGGTGCCTGTGGCCCGCCGCCAGTCCGATGGGGCGGTGCCCATCACCTCATAAAAATGGCGGTTGAAGCTGGACATGGAGCCAAAGCCGACTTTTTCACTGATGGTCAGGATCGAATCATCGGTCATGCGCAAAAGGCTGCAAGCTTTTGCAATGCGCGTCCGGTTCAGGTAGTCCAGCGGCCCCATGCCGACAAGCTCCCGGAACACCCTGCGAAAATGGGATTCGCTCATGCTGCACGCATCGGCAAGGTCGCGGATGCTGAAATTCTCCATATAGAATTCATCAATATAGGTCAATGCAGGTGCAATGACCATGCGGTTTGCTGAGGCAGAATCATTTTGCTCGGTGGAAAGCCGCATGACTTCGGTAATCAGGGCAACAAACAGCCCGCGCACGCTGATCTCATAGTTCAGGGAACGTGTTTGCATTTCCTGCAGGATCATCTTGACATAATTTGCCAGCGCGGGGTGGTCGGCAGAGGAAAAAATGCCGCTCCAGCCATGAAGTACCTGGGCCAGCAGGCGGCTGTTTGGCAGGGCTGCGGGGTCAAAGAAGGGGCGCAGCAGCTCCTCTGCATCGGTAAAAATATAGCTCCATTTACACGGGACAGAATATGGGAAAACACGATATAGACCGCGTGTGCCAGGGCCTGCGTGATTCGCTGAAAGCGCTTTGCGTGATCTGCCTGGTGTTGGCCGCTGCGGTGTTTGCATCGCGCCGGCTGCTGCTGTCGATTTTCCTTGATCCAGCCACCGATGCTGCCAGCATTGCACAAGGGGCGGATTTTCTCAGTGTAATGGGGTTTGCCTATATTATTGCCGCGGTAATGAACAGTTATCTGAACGTGCTGCGCGGTGCAGGGGATGTAAATGTCAGCCTGGTTGCAGGCCTGTTTGAGATGGGGGCCCGGCTGGCGTTTGCCTCTTTGCTGGCGCCGCACCTGTGTGTGGGGGGCATCTGGCTTGCCACCCCCGTTAAGCTGGGCTTCCGGCTGTATCATCCCGGTGGTGCGGTATTACAGCAGAGAATGGATGAAGCGAACGCTGATCTGAACCGGTGAGAAATAAAAGAAAACACGGCTCTGCGATAGAAAAATCATCATGAGACCGTGCTTTGTCTTGTGTTTATGAATTTTGGGCAAAAGGCTTCAGTGCGCTTTTGCGGTATTGCTGCGGGCTTTGACCTGTCATGGAAGAAAAGCGGGTGGAAAAATTGCTTTCATCCTCAAAGCCAACCTGGCGGGCAACCTCGCCGACAGGGAAATCTGTCAGAACCAGCAGTTCTTTTGCGCGGGTAATACGGGTGGATAACAAAAAATTGTACGGTGTTGTGCCCATATATTGCCGAAAAAGCCGCAAAAACCAGCTTTTGCTGACAGGAATCTGCGCCAGCAGCATATCCAGATTGATGGGCTCCGCATAATGTGCACGGATATAATCTGCAATCTGCTTGATCATGGTCGGGTTGGAACGGCTTTCGTCCCCGGAAAGCTGCTGGTGGGCAAGCAGTGCCAGCATTTTGTGCAGTGTCAACCCAATTTCGATCTGGGCGGTGGTGGTTTCCTTTTTCCACTCGGCAAACAGTGTTTCAAACAAAGGCTGCATCTCCATGCGGCTGACATGCGCAGCGGTAAGCCGCCCCTGCGACTGTACGGAATCAGCTAACGTTTTAACCCCGACACCGTCAAGGTGTACCCAGTAGTGCTCCCATACATCATAACCGGGGGCCGTGCAGTAACTTTGCGGTGTGCGGCAGTTCATCAGCAGTGCGGCACCTTGCGGCAGCTCAATGTGCTGTTCGTTCTGCTCAATCAAGCCAGCCCCGGCCAGGGTATAAAAAAGGATGTAACTTTCCTTGTCTGTACGGGCTGTGGCAAAGTGGGAACGCCCATAAAACAGTCCGGCTTCCGTTGCATAAAACGGCTGTGCCAACACGGCGTTATTTGGCGTTGCACGCAGCCACACACTGCGCTCTTCCACGTCCATATTATAGGTCAACATAAGGGATCACCTCAGTAGAATTATCACAAAATAAACAGTGCTTTGTGGTATGAAATAGATCAGAAAAAAGCAATATAATGTAAATGAAAAGAATAGTAACACTACAGTAATTTTACCAAAAACAAGGTGCGGATGCAACCTTGTTTTTTGACTTTGGTTTTAACGTAATACAAAATAAAAATGTTTGTACGGAAAGGAAATCAACATGGAACATATGGCATGGAAAGGCCGCATCAAACCCGGTTGCAAGGCAGAATATCAGCGCCGCCACGCAGAGATCTGGCCGGAGATGGTCAAGGTTTTGAAAGAGGCAGGCATCTGCAATTACAGCATTTTTTATACCGCCTTGTCATATCCGTATTGCATCCGCTTTCATCCAGAAACACAAGGTCACTTGCCTTGAATCCAGATATAAGGCCGTTCCAGTCTTTTCTCTTCTGCGCCACATCGGGGACGCTCCTGTTCACTGGCATGAAGAGACTTCTTCTTGCGGCGATATCCTGCCTGTTGAAGAAAGCGCCAGACAGTATCAATACTGACAGGCAAATCCAACGTTTCAATGATTTCCAGACATGTGATATCCGGCTGTTTTTCCAGAAGCGAAAGGATGTGCTGATGATCTGCATCGGACAATTTTGGCTTCTTTCCACGGAGATTCGTTTGAGTTTCGTAGCTGCCTGTTTCGTTCCGACACTTCAGCAAACGATAGATCGAACAGGTGTTTACAGAAAAGCACTTTGCCAGTTCTTTTACGCTAACGCCTTTGTCGTATGCTTCCAGAATCAATTTTCGAGCTTCATTGTACAGCATAGTTCTCACCTTCTTTGCCTCTGTTATACCTCTTTTTGCTCAAAAGCTAAAGTACTGTGCTGTATTATTGAAAATTGCTATAATTGCTTCGTTAATACTCCAGTTTTTTATCCGGTGCGTAATACACACCGTTGCCGCGGCTTTTGCGGACGTGCGGCACTTCGATCTTGGGCAGGGTAAAATCATCCCCCGTTTTGTCAATCCAGGCTTGCAGCCTCTCGTTCAAATCGGCCAATATCTCCCGGTAGTTGGTGATTTGTGCCATGTTCATCTGTTCATAGGGGTCATCTTTCAGGTTGAACAGCATCCACGGTTCGCCCGGCAGGGCAACGTACTTCCAGCCTTCGCGGGTCACGATACCGCGCCATGGTTCGGCGGTGCTGTTCAGGTGGCCGGTTACCTCGTTGCATTGCAGGTAAGCGGAATCCGGTTCCTGCGGAGGCAGCGGTTTGCCGGTTACATAGCCGGAATAATCGTACCCCTGCATCCAATCCGGCACGGCCACGCCGCACAAGCCCAGGGTGGTGGGGGCAACATCCACATGGTTCAGCGGGGCATCGCACAGGCAGGCGTTGTTGGCACCGTACAAAAGCCCCGGTGCCACGCTGTACATGCAGCTGTGCCCGGTAGAGATGATGAACGGCACCCGGCAGGATTCCTCGTATGGGTTGGTTTTGCGGAACCACCCGTGGCTGCCGTGCATATCGCCGTGGTCGCTGAAAAACACGATGTAGGTATCATCTGCAAGGTTCAGTTTATCCAGCGCCTGCACCAAGCGGCCCACATTCCAGTCCAGGTTGCGCACCATGGCGTAATACCCGGCCAGCTCCCGCTGGGCCTGCTGCTTGACCCAGGGCACATTTGGCACATTGGACCGCAGTTTAATATTTTCTGCACACAATCCTTCGGCAAACTGTTCCGGTGCCAAATAAGGGTTGTGCGGCGGGAACACGCTGAGTACCGCAAAGAACGGCTGGTCCTTCGGCTGTTCCAGGTACCGGATCAATTTATCCGTCAATGCGTCAGTTTCAAAGCCGGGCAGGCGGGTGCAGTCGCTGTTGGTACCATGCACGTAACAGTCCCAGGGTTCGTTATTGTTCTCGTACCCCAGCCAATAGTCAAAGCCTCCGCGGTGCTCCGGCTTGACAATGTGGAAGTTATATTTGCTCCTGCTGGTGTCAATGTCGGGATTGCTGGCGTACTGTTCCTTTTGCCGTTCGTGATGGGCTTCCAGCGGTCTTGCCGGATTGCCCTTGTGTTTCTCAAATCGCAAAATTGCGTGTTGTGCCATAAACTCCTTTCCCCGTTCCTTTCCCTTCCGGGATTTTTTTACAGGAAAATCCCGCAGAAAATATCTCGGATAGGAAGGGAATGGATAGAATATAAATCAATCTTTTTATCTTTGTATTTCTATATACCGTCC
>OICY01000192.1_pt1 | contig 30329 bp, 28 predicted proteins | sample 1581441 | NCBI WGS metagenome assembly OICY01 (sample SAMEA3882514, study PRJEB24775) | human gut metagenome | biome: human-associated habitat; feature: intestine environment; material: feces | place: Netherlands | collected 2009/2010 | reverse complement strand
TAGTTGACCATCTCCTCGGCGGAGTTGAAGTCGCTGGTGTAATACTGGGCGTTGGTGTCCTCGTTCTGCAGCTTCCAGAAGGTGCCGCCGTAAAAAGCGGCGAGGCTGTTGTCGAATTTCTGGGCAAGCACGGACAAAGGCACAGAAATGACCATAACGACCGCACACAGGATCGTCAGGATCTTCCACGCCAGAACGTTCTTGCGCTTTGCCTTTTTGTAGGCTTTTTTGAGCGCTTTCTTTTGGGCTTTGATCTCGTCCATGATTCTCTCCTTGTTTTTTCTTTAACAGTTTATCTGTTATCGCTATTGTACACAATTTGCTACTGCCATTTCAATAGCTTGCGATAAACGGTCGCATTTCATGCATATTCGGTTTTTCAGGAACAAAAAAACCGGTCGTTCGTTTGTGCACAATGCACAACAAATGGCCGGTATATCTGGTAATTGCGCTTGCTTCTTCGCTGGTTCGTGCGCTGCGGTGACCTTAATACTCTATCCCCTCCCGCGCGGGAATGCCCTGAGTGTAGGGGTGCCGAACCGCGCGCAGCTCGGTCGAGTAGTCGGCGGCCTCCTGCATCCACGGTACCGGATCACGGCCCGTCAGCACGACCTCTCTGCCCTGCTTTGCCATCGCTGCCGCATGCCGCAGCAGTGCCTCGTCCACAAGCTGATGCCGACAGGCCGCGCAGGCCTCGTCCAGCACCAGCAGGTCAAAGGGGGTATCCAACGCGGCGCGCAGCGCCGCCGTATTGTGCTGCCGGGCCTCCGTGCGCTCGGCCTCGGTCATGAGCCATGTAAACTTTGCGTTGGGACAGGCATGGACCTCTGCACCGCAGCGGCGCAGCAGAGCAATCTCCCCGCTGGTGCCGTCCTTTAAAAATTGCAGCACCACCACGCGGCGGCCGTGGCCGAGCGCACGCAGTGCCAGCCCCATAGCCGCCGTGGTCTTGCCCTTGCCGTCCCCCCAGTACAGATGCAGCATGGTGCCAGCCTCCTTATAATGTATAAAGCCGTTTGCAAAAAGCGCTTTTCGACAGGCTCACTCTATAATACTGTAAATTCAGTATACTGCAAGGCCGCCGCCGTGTCAATTACAGGGCGGCTGCCTGCTTATTTGCAAAATCACGCAAAAGCGTCCCGCCAGAGCATTGCAGCATCTGGCGGGGCGCAGGGTATGCTTTGCCTGTATTCAGCTTATGCCTTCACAGTCGGCTTGACCTTTTCTGCAAGGATGCAGAGCAGCACGGTCAGCACCATGGCGGGCAGGGTGTAGCCCACGGGGGTGTCCACCCCCATCAGCAGGCGGTAGGCAAGGAAGCCGACCAGCCAGATCACGAGATTCCGCGCATCAGCGGCCACCGCAAAGCGGTCACGCCTGAGGATAAAATGATCTGCGATCTGCACGGCGATCATCGGCGCAAAGACCGAGCCGATCAGATACAGGAAGCCGGTGATGTCGTCCATCGGGAAAAGGATCGCTCCCGCGACACCGATGACCGTCACAGCGATGGCGGTCTTTTTGCCGTCCAGCTTGGGCGTCAGGCTCTCGGCAGAGATACCGGCGCTCCAAGCATCAAGGAAGGTCGTGGTAACGGTCGAAAATACCAGAATGACGAGTGCAGCAATGCCCAGACCGGCCTTGACCATGATGACGGCAATGTCATACTCACCGGTGAAGATGGCTGCGCCCATGCCGATGACATACATCCAGCAGGATACAAGGCCGTAGACGATCACGCTGACCCATGTCGCCTGTGTCGGCTTTTCAGCATCGCGGGTATAGTCGCTGATCAGCGGCAGCCACGACAGAGGCATCGCCACCGCCAGCTCCACCGCCGCGCCGAAGGTCAGGCTTTCGCCGGTAAGGTCGGGCATGGCATTGCCGGAGAAGAAGATGACCTTGCACAGCACCAGCGTAAGCACGAACAATGCTGCCATCGTCAGCTTGTTGAGCCAGCCCAGATCGGTGATGCCCACCGCGATCCAGAGGATGATCAGTGCGCCGATCACCAGGCACCATACCCAGCGGCCGATGTCAAAGATACCGCCGACAGCCAGTGCGCCGTCATAGATCATGATGGCCGTCCAGCCGACAAGCTGCAGCACATTCAAAAAGGCGAACAGCAGGCCGCCCTTCTGGCCGAAGCTCATCTTGACGGTCTCCATAGCGCTGCGGCCGGTGCGGCCACCGATCAGGCCCGCCAGCAGCATCATGGCGCAGCCGATGATATGTCCGACAAGGATCGCTGCCAGACCCTTGGCCATGCCCAGCGGGGCGAAAGCCGTGCCCGTCAAAATCTCCGCCAGCGAAACACCGGCGCCGAACCAGATCAAACCGTTCTGAAGGGTAGATGTCTTTTTCATTCGGTGAACTCTCCCTTCAGTGCGAACATGTGATCCATCGGGCCGGAGCCGTGCCCGAGGTCGAGCATGGCAGCCAGTGCGCCCGAGATGTACGCCTTGGCGCGCTCGACCGAGGTGTCGAGGTCATAGCCCTTGGCAAGGTTAGACGCAATGGCGCTGGACAGTGTGCAGCCGGTGCCGTGGGTATTGGGGTTGTCAATGCGGCGGCCGCGGAACCATTTGCCTGCGCCGCTGCGCCAGAGCAGATCATCGGCATCGTTGATCTGGTGGCCGCCCTTGCACAGCACGGCACAGCCGTATTTCTCGCTGATGGTCTGCGCGGCCTTCTCCATATCGGCGGCATTTTTGATGGACATGCCGGAGAGTATCTCTGCCTCGGGGATGTTCGGGGTCAGCACCTCCGCCATCGGCAGCAGCCTTGCGGTCAGTGCATCCACGGCATCGTCCCGCAGCAGCTTGGAGCCGGAGGTTGCCACCATAACGGGGTCCACCACAATGTGCTTGGCGCCGTACTTCTGCAGCTTGTCGGCGATCGTGCCGATCAGCTCTGCCGAGGATACCATGCCGATCTTGACGGCATCGGGGTAGATGTCGGTAAAGACGGCGTCCAGCTGCTCCGAGAGGAACTTTGGCGCTCATGGCAAAAACGCCGTTAGCGGTCATCGTCTTGATATCTGCCTGGATACCGGCGCCTCCGCTGGAATCACTTCCAGCAATAGTCAATGCTGTTTTCATCGTAATACTTCCTTTCTATCTGTACAGCAAGGTTTTATAACGCGGCACAAGGTGGTGCCCCCGATGTACCGCGAGGGGGGGTAAGTTGGTTTGCAGGGGTCAGGGCACGCCCGCCCCTGCCGCGCGGCGGAAATTCACATCTCTGTAATGGGAACTTCCCCCAAGCACTTCACATATAGATCCGCCGCCTTTTTCAATCCGGGCTGGTCGGCTTCGCCGTTGGCATCATACACGCCAACGGTGATAAACCCTGCGGCTTTGGCGGTTTGCAGGGCGTAGAGGCTGTCCTCAAACACCACTGTCTCGCACGGGGCGGTGCCCAGACGCTCGGCAGCCATCCGGTAGATGTCCGGCTTATGCTTGCTGACGCCGATCTCCCCTGTTGTGAAGATCTCGGTAAAATATTCGAGTAGTCCCAGCCGCGCAAGCGCCCTTGTCACATGGCCCCGCGGGCTGGAGGTTGCCGCTGCCATCCCGATGCCCCGCTCTGCCAGAAATGCCAGCAGCTCGGGGGCACCGTCCTTGGCAGGGACCTCGTCGTAATAGTAGTCCTGCAGCATCTCCTCGATGCCCGCGCCGACCTCCTGTGCCGTCATGGGCAGCGCGTACCGCGTCTGCAGGTAGGCCGCCCCATGCTCCATACTCATGGAAAAGAGGATCTCATTCAGGCCCGGCTCCGGCGCAACGCCAAGGCGGCGCAGATACCGCGCCCCCAAATCATTCCAGATGCTCATGGAATCCAGCACAACGCCGTCCAAATCAAAGATCGCACCGTTACACATGCAGCATCTTCTCCGTTGCCAGCCTGAGGTCTGCAGAGGCCTTTTGAATATCCTTCGCCGCGTAGATGGCGCTGATGACCGCCACGCCGCAGATGCCGCTGCCCGCAAGCTGCTCCACATTCGATTGTGCAATGCCGCCGATGGCCACGACCGGAATGGATACCGCCGCGCAGATGGCCTTAAGCGTCTCATAGCTCACATCATCGGCGTCATCCTTGGAGTCGGTCGGGAACACCGCACCGACACCGAGGTAATCTGCACCGTGCTTTTCTGCCAGAACCGCCTGCTCCACGGTCTGCGCCGACACGCCGAGGATCTTGTCCGGTCCCAGAAGGGCGCGGACATCCTGCGCCTCCATATCGCTTTGGCCCACATGCACACCGTCCGCATCCATCTTGCGGGCGATCTCGACATTGTCATTGACAAGGAACGGCACGCCGCGCTCACGGCAGAGTGCCTGCAGCTCCTTTGCCTCTGCGAGGAAGTTTGCTTCATCAAGGGTCTTTTCCCGCAGCTGCACCATCGTGACACCGCCGTCCAGACTCTCGCGCACGACATCGACCAGCCGGCGGCCGTCCAGCCAGTGGCGGTCGGTGACAGCGTAGAGCAGCAGGTCCTTTTTATCGCAGTTCATACCGTGCGCCCCCGTTCAGCGTCTCGCCGTCCATATTGTAGATGGCATCAATGATGCGGTTGCGGTAGGTGGAGTTGCCGTCTCCCTCGGCCATACGGCTCCAGCCGATCTCGCCCGCCAGACCCATGGCGCAGACCGCCGCGGCGGCAGCCTCGAGCTTATTGTCGGGGTTCGCAACGACGAAGGCCGTCATCATGCCGGAGAGCTGGCAGCCCGTGCCGGTGATCTTGCCCATCTCGGGGCGTCCGTTGCGGATGACATAACAGGCCGTGCCGTCGCTGACAAGGTCGATGGCACCGGTTACGGCGACGATAGCGCCGCTTTTGGCCGCAAAGTCCTTGACAAATTTGACGGCACTGTCCAGATTTGCGTCGGTCACGGCGTCCGCAACGTCAGCGTCAACACCCTTCGTCGTGCCGCTGCCCAGCGCCAGCGTCTTGATCTCGGAGATATTGCCGCGGATGACGGTGAACTTGATCTTCTCCATCAGCTCGACGGCGGTGTTCGTGCGCAGGGCCGACGCGCCCGCGCCGACGGGGTCAAGCAGCACGACATGGCCGAGGGCATTCGCCTTTGCGCCCGCGCGGAACATGCCCTCGATGCTGCGCTGGTTCAGCGTGCCGATGTTGATGTTCAGGCCGCCGCAGATCGACGTGATGTCCTCGACGTCCTCCGGCTCATCGGACATGATCGGGCTGCCGCCGCAGGCCAGCAGAATGTTAGCCACGTCGTTGACCGTGACATAGTTCGTGATATTGTGCACCAGCGGCACAGTGTTGCGCACATTTTCAAGACAGGTACCCAGCATAAAAAACGCTCCTTATAAGTAAAAATGCGGATACGCCTGCAAAGACATATCCGCACAAAAGCTCACAAGAAGCGCAGTGCTACGGTATCTCCCTACGTTGGCATTATCCAAATCAGGTTCAGGCAGCACCGCGGCGGCGCTGCCTTTTGGGTCAGGGCGATACAGCCCACTCTCAGCCCGCTTTACGCAAGCTCCCCTTTTGTACAAATTTACAGTAGCACAGTTTGTCGTGTTTTGCAAGGCTTTTGCTTCATTTTTTGCAAAACCACTTGACATTAAACCCGGCTTTCATGCTATGCTAGAGACAGCAGAAAGGCAAAAGTGAGGGTGCGAACCGGAACTGCCGCTGCGGTTTCAATAGCCTTCCCCCGAGGGGGAAGGTGGCCGAGGCCCCGACCGAGGCCGGATGAGGGGCAGCCCTCCGTTGGCCACCCGTGAACAGGCAGCAATCGCATGCTTTGCCCTCATCAGTCCGCTCCGCGGACAGCTTCCCCCGAGGGGGAAGCCTTTTATCACGCTACTATTTTAAACGGAGGTCCCCTATTATGGCTAAATCCACAGTCTATTTCACCAACGAACTCACCCCCGAAGCCGTTGTGAAGATGTACCGCCAGCTGGGCATCGAGCTGCCCGGCAAGGTGGCCGTCAAGGTCCATAGCGGCGAGGACGGCAACCAGAACTACCTGCACCCCGAGTTTATGAAGCCCGTCATCGACGCCGTCAACGGCACCGTTGTTGAGTGCAACACAGCCTACGGCGGCGCACGCAATGAAACGCCCAAGCACATCGAGCTGATGAAAAAGCATCATTGGAGCGACCTGTTTGATGTTGACATCATGGACGCCGAGGGTCCGGACGTCGAATGGCCCGTCGAGAACGGCAAGGTCCTCAAGGTCAACTATCTGGGCAAGAACATCGAGAATTATGACAGTATGCTCGTGCTCATCCACTTCAAGGGCCACCCGATGGGCGGCTACGGCGGTGCGCTCAAGCAGCTGTCCATCGGCTGCGCGTCTAGCGCCGGCAAGACGTACATCCATTCCGGCGGCAAGGTCACCGATCAGAACATCCTGTGGGAGAACTGCGCCGAGCAGGACACCTTCCTTGAAGCCATGGCAGACGCCGCCTCCACCGTGGCAAAGCACTTTGCGGGCAAGATAGCCTATGTCGCCATCATGAAGAACCTTTCCGTTGACTGCGACTGCTGCGCCGTGGCCGAGGACCCCTGCATGAACGATGTGGGCATCCTCTCGAGCCTTGACCCCGTCGCGCTGGACCGCGCCTGCATCGACCTGGTCATAAACAGCAATGACCCGGGCCGCGACCACTTTATGGAGCGCGTCAACAGCCGCCACGGCACCCACACCATCGACAGCGCCGAGACCCTTGGCATCGGCACGCAGGCGTATGAGCTGGTTAAGGTGTAAACGCCCATTTACTTGAAGAAGCCAAAAACCGCAAAAAAGCATCCGCCGTGCAGAGAGGCGTCTCTCTGCACGGCGGATGTTGTTATTGTCGGTTCAGTATCTTTTCCAAGTCTGTTTTCGGGTCGCCCGTGGGCGTCAGGTTGTACTGCTTAACGAGAAAGTCCAGTACATTCGGTGAGACGAACGCCGGGAGCGTGGGGCCAAGGTAGATATTGCGCAGCCCCAGATACAGCAGTGTCAGCAAAATGCAGACAGCCTTCTGCTCATACCACGACAGCACCAGCGTAAGCGGCAGGTCGTTGACGCCGCAGCCAAACGCCTCGGCCAGCGCCAGCGCAATGCGAATGGCGCTGTAGGCGTCGTTGCACTGCCCGCAATCCAGAACGCGCGGGATGCCTTCGATGCTGCCCAGATCCATATCGTTCAGCCGGTACTTGCCGCAGGCCAGCGTCAGAATCAGCGTGTCGGGCGGCGTCATCCGTGCAAAGTCCGTGTAGTAGCTGCGCGTCGGTGCTGCACCGTCGCAGCCGCCGATCAGGAAAAAGTGGCGTATCTTCCCCTCCCGGACCAGCCGGACGATCTGCTCTGCGTGGGACAGCACCGCATTGCGGGCAAAGCCGGTCATGACCGTGCTGCCGCCGTTCATCCCGGTCATCGGGTGATCCTCGGGGTAGCCGCCGCATTCCAGCGCCTTTTCAATGACCGGGGTGAAATCCTTGTCGTCCCCGATGTGGGTCAGCTCCGGGTAGGACACCACCGACGTCGTGAACACACGGTCACTGTAGCTCTGCCGCACCGGCATCAGACAGTTCGTTGTGAACAGGATGGGCGCGGGGATGTTGTGGAACTCTGACTGCTGGTTCTGCCAGCCCGTGCCGAAGTTGCCTTTGAGGTGCGGATATTTTTTCAGTTCCGGGTAGCCGTGGGCGGGCAGCATCTCACTGTGGGTGTAGATGTTGATGCCCCTGCCCGCGGTCTGGTCCAGCAGCAGCTTCAGATCGTGCAGGTCGTGGCCGCTGACCACGATGAAGGGGCCCTTCTCAATCGTCAGCGGCACCGTGACCGGCACGGGGTCACCGTATGCGCCGGTGTTGGCTGCGTCCAGCAGCGCCATACAGGCCAGATTGACTTCTCCGGTTTTCAGCACCAGCGCCAGCAGCTCGTCAGGCGTTTTCTCTGCGCCGATGGCCTCGAGTGCCTCATAGAAAAAGGCGTTCACAGCGGGGTCTGTTCTCCCCAGTGCGCGGGCGTGGTACGCATAGGCTGCCATGCCTTTGAGCCCAAAGAGGATCAGCGATTTCAACGAGCGCACGTCCTCCCCCGCCGCCCAAAGCGCGGCAAGGTCGTAATCGTCAAGCTGCCCGGGGCCGACGGCAGCCTTTTCCTTTTCGATTTCCGCCTTGCATTGCAGGATAGTTTCGTTGTTGAAGTTCACGTTCGTGATCGTCGTGAACAGGCCCTTCAAAATCAATTCATCGGTGTGCGGTGTCGGTGTCCCAGCCCGCGCCGCCCGCGCCAGCCCGATAAGTGCCCCGATCAGCTCATCCTGATAGTTGGCGGTGTCGGCCTTTTTGCCGCAGACACCGGCCTTGCCGTCGCAGCCGGTGTTATGCGCCGTTTGTTGGCACTGAAAGCAGAACATTTCTCGCATTTGGTTTCCTCCTGTCGGCAGAATCATCACCTTCTATTCTGCCCGCCAGGAGGATTTTTTATACCGTTCTCACGGCTGCGGTGTCGCGCCCTCCTGCTCCATCTTGCGCAGCGTTTCCTGCCGGATGGCCTCCCGCAGCGCCTGCATATAGGGCGAGAACTGCGACTGCTCCACGCCGTAGGTCAGGTTCAGCGCATACTCCTGCGGCTCCCAGGTCGCAATCGCGGACTCGTTGTGCTGGACGCTGGCCTCCATTTTATCCAGCGCCTTGTAGATTTTGGCCTCCGTCGTCTGCAAGGCGGCCATCTCCGCGTACAGCGTCCGCATCTCTGTACAGACCGGCTCGGGCAGTGAATCGACCCAGCGGGAAAGCAGCGCTTCCTCGGCGGCCTCATCGGCGGAGGTCTTGTCAAACGCCGGGATGTCCCCGGTAAAGCACTCGCCCAGATCGTGGATCAGGCACATGCGGATGACCTTGTCCATGTCCGCCTGCGGAAATTCATCCCGCAGCCAGAACGCCATCAGCGCAATGCGCCAGCTGTGCTCGGCCACGCTCTCATGCCGTCCCTTCGATGTATAGCAATGCCGCGTTGTGTCCTTGAGTTTTTCCGCTGTGTGCAGCGCCTCCAACAGCTTTTCCGGTTCCATGTGCAGACCTCCCCTATTTTTACCGCTATTGTAGCAGATATAAAACGCAGTTGCAAGGCGGAGATTTTTTCTGATTTTTTCTTTTTTCCGCAGAAAGTCTCTCGCAATACAGGGCATTAAAAGTACAATTTGGAAACATTTAATTTACTATTACTGTTTGTAAATCATTCTGCCGTTATAAAACTCTGTAGGGGCGAGCATTGCTCGCCCGTGCCCGCGCGCTATGTGCAAGGCCTTCCCGGAAAAGCCTTGCTGCACCATGGTGGCGGGCGAACAATGTTCGCCCCTACATTCTCTATATAACAAAGCAGGTGCTTTTTCTTACTTTTTCTCTTTTTTTTCAAGAAATTCTCTCGCAATACCCTTTTCTCTCCCCTGCCCTGCCACAAACTTCCTATAAAAAAAGACTCGCAAATCCATTGCGAGTCCTTTTCTGTAACAATTATTGCTTCTGTAACTCCTGCAGCAAGGGATTGTGCAGCAGCAGCCCCACGATTTGATAGCGGTAGCTTTTGACCGTCTGCCCCTGGGATTCCGAGTAAAGCCCGCGGACACAGCCGCTTTCCCGGTCAAACAGCGCGTCGATCAGCTGCAGCTGCTCCGCTGTGACCAGCAGCGTGACCTGTCCCTTCGTGTCAAGGCCGCGGCCATGGGTCGGCATATACTTTTCGCGGCAGTCAAACGACGGCAGCATGTAATAGCTCTCGGGGTGCTTCTCTGCCTCGATGCGCCGCGCGGATGCTGCGTCCTCATCCCCGCACACGCAGTGGTCCAGGCCGACCTGCCGGAGCTTGCCCAGCTCCTCCTGCAAGATGCGGTTGGCCAGCGTACCGATCTTACTGTCCTGCCACAATGCTTCCATCTCAAGCAGGTCGTAAATTTTGCGGTGCAGGCGGATACGCAGCCTATACTTCCTGGGCTTCATCGGCGCTGCGCTCCACCTTTGCAATGATTTCCCGCAGCTGCGTGGCCGTGGCAATCATCTCGTCCAGCTCCTTCATGGCCTGCCGACGCTCCTCGTGGGTATATTTTTCTGCAAGGCGCTTCTCGGGGTTTTTCCTGCGCAGCATCGTTTCTAAGCGGCTTGTCTGGCTGGACAGCTTGCCCGTAATTTTGCTCTGTGCCTTGGCACCGGCGGTCTTTTCCCTGACCTCCCGGATGACCTCTGTCTGCTCGACCTGCGCGGCGGGCTGCTCCGGCGGGATGGTCTTGACCTTTCGGATGGTCTCCTTCAGACACGCCATCTCCTTCTGGACCGTGAACACCGCAGCGACCAACGCCTCGTGGGCATCCTGCATACTGCTGGTGTCGGCCACCGTCCGCAGTGCATCCACGAACCGCCCGCGAATCGCTTTTTTCTCGTCCTGAATGGCTGCGCTGCCCGGGCCGTTGTACGCAATAGCATAGAGCTGCTGCAGCATTTGGGCAGCGATTCTCTGTTCCTCGGGCGTCATCCGCAAAAAACTCTCCGCCTCGCTGCGCAGCACAAAGCCACGATCCAGCAGATCCTTGAGACCCTCATTCAGATTTTTTTCAATGCTCAGATCCTTATCGATCTGCCGCCCGTTGATGGGCGTTGCCTCCTTGATGGCCTTTTTTGCCTCGGCTGCTGTCAGGTTGTACGGCTCTGCCTGCAGGCAGGACACCAGCTCGGCAACCGCCTTGCGGCGGATCATCTCGTTGGCAAAGCCGCCGCGCACCTGCAGGTTGGCGCTCAGCAGCATGACCTTTTTCTCGTTGTCGCTCAGCGGTGTTGTGACAACACGGCAGTTTTTGACTGTGTTCCACTTTGCGTCACCGCGCGCCTGCAAATAATTCAATGCCTTATAGCGGCGCTCGCCGGAGAGCAGAACGTACTTCGTCTGTTTTCCATCCGTCCGCGGATATACGACCAGATTGTGCATCAGGCCGTTGCGGTCAATGTCGTTGGCCAGTGTTTCCACATCCTCGTCGGTGTCCAGCTGGCGGAAAATTGCATTGTCCGGGTTCAGCTCGATGTCCTGCAAGGCAATTTCCCGCAGCTCATAGGCAAGCTCGGCGCGGTTCTGCGTGGCCAGGTTGGCAATCAGGCTGCCGGAGGCGTTGTTGTTTCCGGCGCTGAAAACCGCCTCGGTGGACGGAATGCCCACCTCGACCTTGGATCTGCCGGGCTTCTTTTTCATAGCCATCTTACTTTTCCTCCAATTCCGCTAGGCGCTTTTTCAGCTCCTCATACGCCGCCACATAGCTTTTGGCCGGAGGCTGCGTGCGGGCCGAGTAGCAGACCGGCACGCAGCGGTTGATGCTGTTATCCACACTCTTGCCAAAGGCGATTTCCGCGTTGAACAGCGTCGCGCCGAGCTTGGCACGGCAGTCACTGCGGATGTCCTGCGAGGCTGCACTTTTCTGCACCATCGTCAGCATCACGCCGACGCCCTTGATGCGGGAAGTCTTGCTCTTGCGCATCTCATTGCAGAGCACATAGGTACGGAACGCCGAGTCCTCCGAGAAGGAATCGCACTTCAGCGGGATCAGCACATAGTCCGCCGCGGCAATTGCGTTGGAGAGCAGCAGGCTGTCCCGGCTTGGCTGGGTGTCGATCAGGATATAATCGTACTCGTCCTTGACCTGGCGCAGGAAATAGTCCAGTACGTCGGTATCGCTGGCCAGATACTTCGGGTCGCCGCGGTCATAGTCCCGCTGGGCGTCCGTGTACAGATCCTCCAGCCGTTTGGACAGGCGCGGCGTCTGGTCGTTGGCCGGGATCAGGTCCACGTTTTCATATTCCGACTCGACGATAAAATCTTTGGTCTGTGTGTTGTAGCGGAAGCCGTCGATCATATCATACAGACTGCGGTTGGCAAAGGCCTTGCTGGTAATGGCGTTGCCGCCTGTCAGGGCAAACGTCAGGTTGCCCTGCGGGTCGGTGTCCAGGCAAAGCACCTTTTTGCCCTCGTCGCCCATCAGATAGGCAAGGTTAGAGGTCGTTACGGTTTTTCCGCAGCCGCCTTTTTCCACCGCAATGGTTATTACTGTTGCAGCCATTCGCTTGTTCCCCATTTCATTATGTAGTTATAACACCGTGGCAAATTATTTTTTATGTCGTTTTCATCTATGTATAGTATACCACATTTGCCAGCATCGTCAACAGCACTTTTGCAGTTTTGGCAGGGCTTTTCTGCGGCAGAAAAGTCTTATAACTCCGTGGCAAACTTTTATATAAAGAAAAAAGCATATAGACACGCCCGTGCCGCAGCTTTTGCGGACCGGGTATCCATACGCTTTTTGTTATGCCTTTTTGTCTTATAACTCCGTGGCAAATTTATTTATCAAAGACGGACAGATCTGCCTTGAAATGATTCGTTGCACCAGCGCTGCGCAGCTCGTCCCTGCCGCTCGGGATGATCGTAATATCCTCCATCGCGTTGTATACAATGGTCGCGTTGTACTGCGGCGACTTGAGCTGGCCGTTCTCCTTTTTGGTCAGCATCATCCGCGCCATGCCCAGCGCCCAGCAGGTCAAATCGTGCTGCTGGGCCAGGATGCGGTTCAGCGCGTCGCGGGTCTCCTGCGCCTGCTTTGCCCTTTTCTCGCTGTTGGTGTTGGTCAGCAGACGCGCCGTATATACCAGCACCGAGGACACCGCGCTGTACAGCTCCGGTGAAATTTTTTCCTGCAGGGTCTGGCTGCGCGCCCTGCTTTCCAGCACGCGAACAGCCCGCGTCACCGTCATAGTAAACAGCTCGTCCCCCAGCGGCTCTGCCGCGGACACAACTGCCGCGCTTCGTTCCGGCTCGGTGGTTTTCCGCGTCCTTCTGCGGCGCGGGACTTCCTCATTGCGAGCGCTTTTCTGCGCGTGCAGCTGGCGCACTGCGTCCATCTCCTGCGCGGATTTGTAGCGGATGAACAGGTACAGCCGCTCGTATTTTCTGCCGCCGCGGATGCGGACCGGGATATAGTCAAACCAGAGGTCGGTCATCTGGTTGATTTCGTCCCTGGCCTTGGTCAGGACGTAGCGTTCAAAATCGTGGAAGTTGCTGTACTTTTCGGTCAGCGGTTTTTCCTTGTCCTTTTTGCGCTTTTCCGGCGGGGGAGAGAGCTGCTCCTTCAGCTCCTGAATGTCAAACACTTTGTACTTGAAGCCGCGGATGTCCTGCGCCTTGTCCGGGAAACGGTCCAGTATCTCTTTTGTGACCGGCTGAAACACCAGGCCGTTGGTGTAGCCGTAATCGGTGTCTCCGTTGTCGTAGGAAAGCAAAATTTCGTAAAAACGCATGGAGTAGGTGCTGTTCATCGTCAGCAGATATTCCACGTTGTAAGAGGTATAGTTGCTTTTCAGCTGGGAAAGATAGGGAAGGATCTCCGGATTGAAGCGCACGCGGATCTGCTTGTCCCGGTCATTCACGGTGGAACCGCGCTGCAGCCAGGACAGGACCTTGTACTGGTGGCCGTCGCTGGCCGGGTCCAGGCTCCAGAAGGAGCGGTCCTCCAAACTTTTGACGGTGTCCTTCAGGTATTCCAGATAGGTATTGTCGTGCATGTTGACCCCGGCCAGCCGCCCGAAGTCGGAAAAGCTCAACGAATAAACGCGGTCCGCATCCGGGGTCTCCTTGGGGTTGATCTGTGCCATCATTGCCAGCAGCACCTTTTGCTCCAGCTTTGGCAGGGCATATTTTGTCTTTTGGATCAGGTCATTACTCTTGGTGATGATCGATTCCGACGCCGGGTTGTACTTGGGTACATTGCCTGCAGAGCGGGGGCGGCGGTGCTTTTGTGGCGGCGTGTTTTCCTGCGCAGGGAGGTCCGGGTCATAGTATTCGCCTTCAATGATGGTGTCATTTTTCCGCTTTTCAGACATAGACCTACACCTCCACAAATACAGTACATTAAGCATACACGCAATTGCGGAAAATGTCAACGACTTCTCGCAATAAAAAATAAATGTGCCTTTTGTATTTTTTTTCTTATAATTATTATTTATTATTTTATAAATTTATCTCTTTATATATAATAAGTAGATTGCGAGTTTTCTTCTGCTGAATTGCGAGAAAAATTCCTGTGAAAAAAGAGTTTTCTTCCCACGGAAAAAGAGAAATATTCTACTGTGCTGAGAGTTCTATTCTGCTGATTTTGGCAGAATAAAACTCTCAATTCGGCAGAAAAAAACTCGCAGTACGCAAGCGGCTGTGGGCAAAGCAGACAGCAAAATGCGAGTTTTCTTCTGCGCTGATGAGAGAAAAATGCTGCGCAGTGAAAAAATCAGTTCGCGGCTTTTCCGGCGGAGCAGGGGAGAGTGCAGTGACAAAAAAGAGAGGGCAGAGGGGAAAAAGGCTTATTGAGAGAAATTTTCTGACAACAGAAGAAAAAAACAGAAAAATTCTTCTTTTTGTATTGCGAGTTTTATTCTGAACAAAAAATTCTCTAGTAATCTTCGATAGTACGTAAAAGTATACGAAAAAAGTAAAAAGTATTGCGAGAAATCTTCTCCGCTGCAAAAACAGCACAAAAGAAACAAATTGTAATAATTTATATATAATATACAAAACGGCAAACAAAATCATGCGCATCCAGGGAAACCGGCAGGGAAGGGGAGAGGGTCGGCAGGAGAAACACAGCTTTTCTAAAATGCAGATTGCCAAAAGGCGACGCAGAGCCGCAGGTAATTATTTTTATAAAAACGCAGAAAAAAACTCTCAATAGTCCCGCCGCGGGCGTCTATTGAGAGTTTTTTTCTGCAAAAATAAAGAAAATTCAGAAAAATGCAGCCGCCCGCAAGGGCCGTCTGCACCCCCTTATTATCGGGAGCAGGTCACAGCATCTGTTGTCGTATAGTCAAACAGGCCGTCGTTTTTCTCCTCCAGAGCCTTGATCATGTGGTAGGTGTATTCGTTGTAGGGCGTCGGGATGCCTAACTCGCGCCCCATGCGCATGAGCGCACCGGAGAACATATCGATTTCTGTGTGCCTCCCGGCGTCGAGGTCCTGCAGGGTGGAGTAGCGCGCGGTTGGCGGCACGGTGCTGCCGTGGGTGGAGGCCGCAGCTGCCTTGGAGAGGTCGATCCCCTTGGCGGCGGCAATGGCCTCCAGCTCGCGGCGCAGGCCGTCGCTGATGGCCTTTATATGGGCACTGTCGCTGTAGCAGCCGACGCCCGCGCCGAGGATCGCCTGCGGCAGATTGTTGCAGATGTTCAGCCTGAACTTGGACCAGATTTCCCCGCGGATATGCTCGGTCACACGGAAATGAATGTCCGTGTCCGCAAACAGCGCCCGCACCGCCTGCACCCGGTCACTGTCAAACGGTGCGGTCAGCTCCCCGTAGATGATGCCGATGGTCGTCTCCGGGTCAAAACGCACACCGTCCCCGGTGCGGTGGGAGGCCACCTTGATGAGCGCGGGCAGCACATGAGCTGCGCCGACCTGTGCGGCGATGAGTTCCTCACTGTCAACGCCGTTCATCAGGCTCATGACAACGGTGCGTTCGCTCACAATGGTGCGGATGCTGTCCAGTGCGCCGGGCAGTGCGCCGTATTTCAGCGCGACGATCAGCAGATCGACGCCGTGGGCCTGCTGCGGGGTCCAGACCTGCGGGTGATAGACCTGCCCGTTGATCGTGCAGCCGTTTTGCCGCAGCCGCTCGGCGCGGGAACCCTCCGCCACGACGCCAAGCTGCAGGCTGTTGGCAGCGGCCTTGTCGGCCAGGCCCCACAGCACATAGCAGCCGACGGCTCCGGCCCCCAAAATAGCAACAGATTGAATTTTCATCGTCTACATCCTCCCGTCAGCCGGCACGGCCCGGCTGGATGATGCGGATCAGCTCCTTATCCAGCTGCAGGGTGCAGTGCCACGGATTTACAATAATGCCCGCGATTTCCGGTGCGGAGAGCGCTGCGGCAAACAGCTTGTCAATGTCTGCAAGGAAGGTCGATTTCACCGTGTCAGGGCTTTTCATCTGCTCCTCAAACGAGGTGAAGGCGTACCACCAGCTTGCGCCGTCCGCCGTCGTCACGACCCGGGGCTGCACCTGCCCGCCACCGGGGACGGGCTCGACGGCCACGATCCACTGCCCGCCTGCCTGCATACAGCGGCGGACGACGGTCAGCGTGTGGGCCAGCTGCTCCGGGGTAGGGGACTGCTGCAGCTGCAAAATGGCAGTTTCGATGGTTTGATTCATCTGTAAGGATTTATCTTGCGGCATCGGGAACATCCTTTCCGGTTTGTCTGTTTCCTTTATTATACCAGCGATTTTCCAAAATGCAAAATTTCCGCGGAACGGCATTGACGAACCTGCGCTGCCGCGGTACAATGCAAAGTAACCAAGCAAACAGATAGGAATAAACAACAGGGGTGATCTACCAATGCAGCCGCTTTCTGACCGTACCGCAGGCTTTACCGATTCCGTCATCCGCCGCATGACCCGTATCTCCAACCAATACGGCGCGGTGAACCTTTCCCAGGGCTTCCCGGATTTTGACCCGCCCAAAGCAATTCTGGACCGTCTGGCCGAGGTCGCGCACGAGGACTACCACCAGTACTCCATCACCTGGGGCGCGCAGAACTTCCGCGAGGCGCTGGCCGCCAAGCAGATCCGCTATATGGGCCGGACAATTGACCCCAACAGTGAGATCGTTGTGACCTGCGGCAGCACAGAGGCGATGATGACCGCCATGATGACCGTGACGAACCCGGGGGACAAGGTCGTTATCTTCTCGCCGTTTTACGAGAACTACGGCGCGGACACGATCCTGACCGGGGCAGAGCCAATTTATGTGCCGCTGACGCCGCCGGAATTTACCTTTGACCCCGAGGTGCTGGAGAATGCCTTCCGCCAACACCCGAAGGCGCTGATCCTGTGCAACCCCTCGAACCCCTGCGGCAAGGTGTTTACCCGGGACGAGCTGGAGCTGATTGCGGACCTTGCCAAAAAGTATGACGTCTATGTTATCACCGACGAGGTGTACGAGCACATCGTCTACGCGCCGCACACCCACACCTATTTTGCCGCGCTGCCCGATATGTGGGAGCGGACGATCTCCTGCTCGTCGCTGTCCAAGACCTACTCGGTCACGGGCTGGCGGCTGGGCTACGTCATTGCGCCTGCGCCCATCATTGAGCGCGCCAAGAAGGTACACGACTTCCTGACCGTCGGCGCGGCGGCTCCCCTGCAGGAGGCCATCATCCCGGGACTGCGATTCGGCCAGGACTACTACGATGACCTGCTGGCAAAATACACGCACAAGCGCGATTTGTTCTGCAAGGGCCTGGACGCTCTGGGCCTTGTCCACAACGTACCGCAGGGTGCGTATTATGTGATGATGGACATTTCCGAATTCGGCTATGACAGCGATTTGAAGTTCTGCGAGGAGTTGGCCGCTAAGGTCGGTGTCGGCGCGGTGCCGGGCTCGAGCTTCTTCCGGGAGCCTGTCAACCACCTGATCCGCTTCCACTTTGCCAAGAAGGACGAGACGCTGAACGACGCGCTGAACCGCCTTGAGGCGCTGCGCAGCAAAATTCCGGCAAGAGCAGCGCGGTAAGGCTTTATAACTCCGTGGCAAATTTAAAATGTAAAAGAGCAGCCGACCCGCTGACAGAGCTACAGCGGGTCGGCTGCCTTTTTTATCGTGCGGTTTTCGGTTTATAATCGCGCATTTCCGGGATCGCTCCGCCTGCCACGGCCCACAGGTACAGGCTGGCCACGCTGCAATAGGGGCTGAACCGGCGGCGGTACTTTTCAAACAGCTTGCGGTCAATTTTGCGGTGGTGGTAGACCATCCGCAGACCGCGCTGGATGGCAAGGTCGTCGTAGCTGAAAATGTTGGGCCGCTGCATACAGAACAGCAAAATCATCTCCGCCGTCCAAACACCGATGCCCTTCAGGGCGCTCAATTCGCGGATGGCGTCCTCGTCGCTTTTCTGCCGGATGCCCTCCGGATCGAACGCACCGCTGTGGACGCGCTCGGCAAAATCGGTGATGTACTCCGCCTTGCGAAAGGTCATGCCCAGCGCCTGCAATTTGGGAACACCGGCAGCCAGGATCGTCTCGGCGTTCACGATGCCCAGTGCGTCCTGCATCCGCTGCCAGATCGTGGCCTGCGCCTTCGTCGAGATCTGCTGGCCGATGATGTGGTGCACCACCGCCGAAAACAAATCGGTATCGACGACGCGGTCCACATGCCCGATTTTGTCGATGACCTCACACAGCCGCTTATCCCTGGCGCGCAGGCAGGCAAGCTCGGCTTCCCCGTAGGCAAAAAACATCGGCGCTCACTCCTTTACGGCGTCGGGAAGTACGTCGCCCAGCGCCAGCACGGCATTGCGCACGCATTCGGGGCAGGGGCAGAGCGGCACGCCGGTGGCAACGCCCTTCAGCTCCTTGCAGATAGTCGCGCCGCACCGCTGCTCAAAGCTCCGGACCAGTGCGCGTGCCACAGCGGGCGTGCCGCGGCCCTCCGTCAGGATGCCGGCCACCATCACAGCGCCGATCAGTGCGCCGCAGGTGCTCTCCAGGCAGCCCATACCGGCAGCGTAGCCTGCCGCCAGCATCCGCAGGGTGTCGCCCTCCACGGGCAGCTTGTCCTCAAATACCTTTACAACAGACTGGGTGCAGTTGCACTGCCCGGTGGTTTTTAATTCTGCAGCTGCGGCTGCACGTTCGGTAAGGGTCATGGTGCAAGCCTCCTTGTCAGTGGCAGTGATGCCCGCCGCAGTGGTGCTCGCCATCGTGGTGGCCGCAGTGAACAGCAGTGGGGTCATGGACGAGCTTTCCGGCCAGCAGCGCCAGCACGGCCTTGTCGGCGTCGCCGCTGACACCGGCGTACAGCCTGATGTTGGCCCCGGCTACGGCAGTCTGTGCGCCCGCACCGATGCTGCCGCAGATCAGCGTGTCAACGCCGCCGCGCATCAGAAAGGCCGTCACGGCGCTGTGGCCGCTGCCCGCGGTCTCGACGACCTCGGTGTGTAAAATCATGCCGCTCTCGATGGTGTAGAATTTAAACTGCGGTGCATGGCCGAAGTGTGGGAAAACCTGGCCGTTTTGATAGGGTATTGCAATTTTCATGGTAGTGCTCCTTTATCTGTCATTACCCATGATTATAGGGGATTGGCGGGAAAAAGGCAACAGTCTTGGATATTTTGCAAAATACGGATAGAGCTTTGCAGCGGAATGCGGTATAATGATAAAAAGGCTGCGGGCCGTTACGGCCTGTTTTTCAGCTGGTGAGGTGCATATACGATGACATATATTCAGCATTATGACGCCCCGTTGGGCCGTATCCTGCTGGCGGCGGACGAGGTCGGGCTGACCGGGCTGTGGTTCGACGGCGCGAAATATTTTGCCGACGGACTGCCCGCCGAGCATACCGAACGGGAAACGCCGGTCCTTTCCGAGGCCCGGCGCTGGCTGGACCTTTACTTTGCGGGGCGGGAGCCGGGCTTTCTGCCGCCGCTGCACCCGGCTGGCTCGACATTTCAGCAGGCGGTGTGGGCGCTGCTGCTGCAAATTCCCTACGGGCAAACCGTGACCTACGGTGAACTCGCACGGCAGCTTGCGGAAAAGCAGGGAAGGCCCCGGATGTCTGCGCAGGCCGTGGGCGGCGCTGTTGGGCATAACAAAATTTCTATTATCATTCCGTGCCATCGCGTGGTCGGCACCGGCGGCAGCCTGACCGGATATGCCGGAGGCATTGACAGAAAGGTAAAGCTGCTGGCGCTGGAGCAGGCCGACATGACCCGCTTTTTTGTGCCCAAAACGGGCACGGCGCTGTAATTTGTACAGTTGATTGCAAAATGTCATACCGTGACAAAGGGAGAAAAGCTGAGTCATGTCGTTTGAAAAGGCAAAAGCGTATTTACAGGGAAAAGGAAGGCACAAATTATGAAACACCGCATTGTGACCGCTGCGCAGATGAAGGAGATCGAGCGTGCAGGCAACGCCCACGGCCTGCCCTATCTGCAAATGATGGAAAACGCCGGGCTGGCCGCCTACACCCAGCTGCGGGCGCGCCTTCCGCCTGGCGGGGCATTGCTCATCGTCTGCGGCAAGGGCAACAACGGCGGAGACGGCCTTGTGATGGCCCGCGCCGCCGCCCAAGATGGCTGGCGCGTGGTCGTCCTGCTGGCCGAGGGCGACCCCAAAACGCCCGATGCCATGACGAACTATGCACGCTTGGCAGACCTGCCGGTCGCCCTATGCCGCGATGCGGCAGCGCTGGCAGCACAGCCCTTTGACGCCGTCGTGGATGCTTTGTATGGCACCGGGTTTCACGGCAGTCTTCGCCCGGCCGGGCTGGCTGCCTGTGCGCTGATGAATCGTCAGCGGGAAAGCGGCGCATTCGTGCTGGCCGTCGATCTGCCCAGCGGCATCAACACCGATACGGGTGAGGCCGCCGAGGGAGCCGTCCGCGCAGACCTGACCGTGACGTTTGACAGCTGCAAGCCCCTGCACACAGCTCCAAGCTCCGCACCCTTCTGCGGTGAGATCGTCTGTGCCGACATCGGCATCCGGGACGAATGGCACCCGGCAGGTCTTGCACAGCTTTAAACGCGGAATTTTGCCCTTACAAAAAAGCACTTTCCCTTATATTTGCATTGCAAATAAGGGAAAGTGCTTTTGTCTTGCTCACTATGAGGTTACTATCGCAAAGGATACGGTCAACTCCCAATAGCGAAAAGATAATACGGCAGCCTTCACTTTTTCAGCACTACGCACTCATAGGGGCGCAGCGTGTCGGCGGTGTCGGGGTAGTTACCCAGCAGTTTCTCGGCATCGGTCCAGCCTACGGGCAGGGGCTTGGCAATTTCCCGCTCCCGCAGGTTGCAGAGAACCAGCAGCTCCGTCTCGCCGTCGTACCGGCGATAGGCTAACAAATCCGCGTTGTCGGGGTACAAGAACTCGATTTTTCCCGCACTGATGACCGGCATTTTCTTGCGCAGGGCCACCAGCGTTTTGTAAAAGCTGCGGATGGAATCCGGGGCGTCCATTTGGGCAGCGGCGTTGATGGCCTTGTAGTTGTCGGCAATGCCGATCCACGGCGTACCGGTGGTAAACCCGGCGTTCTCGCTCGCGTCCCACTGCATCGGGGTGCGGCTGTCGTCGCGGCTGCGCTGGGCGATGATATCCAGTGTTTCCGCCTCGGTTTTATCCTGTTCGCGCAGAATTTTGTAGTAGTTGAGGCTCTCCACATCGCGGTACTGCTCGATCCGGGTAAAGTGCGGGTTCGTCATGCCCAGCTCCTCACCCTGATAAATGTACGGTGTGCCGCGCATAAAGTGGATGGCCGCCGCCAGCATCTCGGCGCTTTCCTTCCAGTAGGTCGTGTCGCTGCCAAAGCGGCTGACCGCACGGGGCTGGTCGTGGTTGCACCAGAACAGCGCATTCCAGCCGCCGTGGGCCTGCATCCCCTCCTGCCAGATCTGGAACAGTTTCTTCATGGCGAGGTAATCAGGCTCCCTCAATTCCCACTTTTGCCCGTTCTTGTAGTCGACCTTCAGGTGGTGGAAATTGAAGCACATCGTCAGCTCGTGGTTGCCCTCAGCGGTGTAGCCGATGCAGTTTTCCAGCGTGGTGGAGGACATCTCCCCCACCGTGATCATGCCGTCGATGCCGCCCGCGGCGACCAGCTCCTTCAGGTACTTGTGGACGTTGCGGCCATCGGTGTAGAAGCGGCGGCCGTCGCCCTCGTAGTCATTCTCGTAAAATTCCGGCTTGGAGATGACGTTGATGACATCGAAACGGAAACCCTTGATGCCTTTCGCCTTCCAGAATCGCAGGATGTCGGCCATTTCCTCCCGCACGGCGGGGTTCTCCCAGTTCAGGTCGGCTTGCATGACGTCGTAAAGATGCAGATACCATTTGCCAAGGCACGGCACGTATTCCCACGCGGGGCCGCCGAATTTTGAAACCCAGTTCGTCGGGTAACGGTCAGGTGTGCCGTCCTTGAAGATGTAATAGTCCTGGTACTTTTTGTCGCCCGCCAGTGCTTTTTTGAACCACTCATGCTCGGTGGAGGTGTGGTTGAACACCATGTCCAGCATCAGGCCGATGCCACGCCTGTCCGCCTCGCGGATAAGCTCCTCCAGATCCTCCATCGTGCCGTAGCGCGGGTCAACGGCACGGTAGTCGGCCACATCATAGCCGTTGTCGCGCTGGGGCGAGGGGAAGAACGGCGTCAGCCAGAGATAGTCAACGCCCAGGTCGGCGAGGTAGCCCAGTTTCGCGGTGACACCCTTCAAATCGCCGAAGCCGTCACCGTTCGAGTCCATGAAGGATTTCGGGTAAATTTGGTAGACAACTTTATCTTTAAAATCATTCATGGTACACACCTCACAAAATCAGGCAATGCCTTTCTTTTTGCCGACGCTGACGGTCAGCACAAAGGGCACAACGATGGCAATGACCATGCACAGCGCAAAGCTGAGCATATAGGCAGGCTGGATGGACAGAATGCCGGGGATGCCGCCAACGCCGATGGCGTTGGCCGTGGTGGAAGTAGCCACGCAGACAGCTGCCGCGATGGCCGAGCCGATCATGCCGCAGATAAACGGGAAGTGGAATTTCAGGTTGACGCCGAACATAGCGGGCTCGGTAACGCCGAGGTAGCAGGAGATGCAGGAGGGTACGTTGACCTCCTGAGCGTCCGCGTTCTTGCGCTGCAGATAGATCATACCGAGGACGGCGGAGCCCTGCGCAATGTTGGACAGCGCGATCATCGGCCACAGCATCGTGCCGCCGAAGTCGGCAATCAGCTGCATATCAATGGCGTTGGACATGTGGTGCAGGCCGGTGATGACCAGCGGGGCATAAACAAAACCGAAGATAGCACCAAAGATGACGCGGAAGGAGCCGGAAATGCCAGCGTAGACGATGTCAGAAATGAAGGTGCCGATCTTCCAGCCGATGGGGCCAAGGATGGTATGAGCGACGATGACGGACAGGACCAGCGAGCAGAACGGCACAACGATCATCGAGATGACCGGCGGGCAGATCTTGCGGAAGAATTTTTCCAGATAGACCAGCGTGAACGCGGCCAGCATGGCGGGAATGACCTGCGCCTGATAGCCAATCATGTTGATGGTGAAGAAGCCAAAATCCCATTTGGGGATATCTGCCGCTGCTGTGGATGCGACAGCGTAGGCGTTCAGCAGCTGGCCGGAAACAAGCGTCAGGCCGAGGACGATGCCCAGGCTCTGGGTCGTGCCCATTTTCTTTGTGACAGACCAGCAGATGCAGACCGGCAGCATGTGGAAAACGGCCTCGCCGATCAGCCACAGGAAGCTGTCAACGCCGGACCAGAACTGGCTGATGTCGCACAAGGTCTGAGTGCCGTTATTGAAGAAATAGATGCTGTCGATGCAGTTGCGGAAGCCCAAAATCAGACCGCCTGTGATGATGGCAGGGATCAGCGGGGCGAAGATCTCAGCCAGCACACTCATGACCTTTTGCAGCGCGTTCTGGTTCTGCTTGGCCGCGCTCTTGACAGCCTCCTTGGAGACACCGTCGATGCCGGAGACCGCGATGAAATCATTGTAGAAATCGTTGACCGTGTTGCCGATGATGACTTGGAACTGGCCTGCCTGCGTGAAGGTGCCCTTGGCGGATTTCAGTGCCTCGATCTTGGCAACGTCCGCCTTGGCGGGATCGTTGAGGACAAATCGCATACGCGATACGCAGTGGGATACTGCCGCAATGTTCTCTTTGCCGCCAACGTACTCAAGCAGCTGCCGCGCGTCCTGTTCGTATTTACCCATGATGTTTTCCTCCTTTTGCCCGGTAGAGCGGGCATCTTCGAACTTGTTCATACAAGTTCTTCTTACAGCCACAGAATACCAGACTTGTTCATACAAGTCAATATGCTTTTGCAAAAAAGCAGTGCAGAACGCCTATTTTCGGCACTGCTCACAAGTTGCCCACTTGAAAATCAGCCGAAAAGACAGTATACTAAAGTAAATGTTTGAACAAGCTGCGAGGTACACACCATGCCAAAGGCAAAATATGAGGGCATTTATCACAGCATCAAAAAACGCATCGAGGCGCAGGATTACCCCTATCAATCGCTGCTGCCCAGCGAGAATACCTTAATAGAGGAATACGCCTGCTCCCGCAACACAGTTCGACGCGCATTGGCGGAGCTGGTAGCCGACGGCTATGTGCAGACCATGCAGGGGCGCGGCGTGCGGGTCATCTACCAGCCGGTGGGCAAAACGACATTTACCATCGGCGGCATCGAGACGTTTCAAGAAACCGCCCGCCGCAACCGCCTTCGCGCCGTGACGAAGGTCACGAAGTTTGAGACTGTCATCGCCGATGAGTGCTTTGCCGCCAAGAGCGGTTTCTCGGTTGGGGATGAGCTATGGAGTATTGAACGCGTGCGGTATCTCGACGGCAAAGCGCTGATTCTCGATGTCAACTACTTTTTAAAGGAGTTTGTCCCCGGCCTGACGCCGGAAATTGCCGCAAACTCTATCTACGAATATATTGAGAACACACTGGGAATGCAGATCATCACCAGCAAGCGCCGCATCACGGTGGAACACGCCACCGCCCGCGACGAAAAGCTGCTGGACATGGGCACCTATGGCTGCGTGGTCGTCGTCATGAACCAGACTTTCAACGCCGCCGGTCTGCTGTTTGAGTACACCCAGTCCCGCCACCAACCGGACTATTTCTGCTTTCAGGACATTGCCACGCGGAAAAAGTGAGCGGCAGACACCCGGCGCAGGGGTATCCACCTGGGATTTTGCGCTGGGCCGGGGCTCCGGCAAAATGGGTTTTATAGCAATTTTCAAAAATAAGGCGAATAGCCGCAGGAATGGAACCAGCCTGAGCAGTCAGAAGGCGAAACTGTCTGAAAAGCACATTGTATCGCGTTCAGAAGAGCATCCAGGGTCCGTGCCTTGAATTTACGAAGGAAAGACTTCACCGTCGACCAGAGCTTTTCAATAGGATTCAGATCAGGACTATATGGTGGAAGATAAATGTATCGAACACCGGAGCTGTCCAGCAGATTTCTCACTGCCCTTGCAGGGTGAACTGCAGCAGCACCGGGAACGGCTTGCCTTTTGTTAAGTCTTTTGCCATGGTACTTTCCTCCCCAGGAGGTGCCGGGAACCTGAATTCTCAATTTCCAAGCCACACCCCCAAAGCAGGGATTATTTTAGTACAGCCGCCGCCCGCTGTAAAGGGTCAAAATTGCTCTTTTTTCGGTGCTTAAAGTGGTCAGTGTCAGATCTCAATGCTTCGCCCACCGGTGCGGTTGTACAGCCGGTGGCTGATGGAAACCACGGTACGGTTCTGACCGGCGCGCTGCAAAGCATCCAGAACAGTCTGTTCTGTTCCGGCGTCCAGGTTTGCGGTAATTTCATCCAGCAGCAAGATTTGCGGCCCGGCTGCAATGGCGCGCGCGATGGAAAGCAGCTGCCACTGCCCCTGCGAGAAGATGCCCGGTGTACACGGGGTATCGTACCCTTCGGGCAGCGCCGCAATGGCATCATGCAGGCCCACGGTGCGGGCGGCATCCTCCGCCTGCTGCGGGGTGATGGCGGCATCAAACAGGGTGATCTGGTCCCGCACGGTGCCTGGCACACGGCGGAAGCTCTGCTCCACATAGCCAACCAGCGGGCGGCGGGCAGTATCCGGCAGTGTGGCGGCTTCCACGCCGTTCAGCATCACTTTGCCCTGCTGCGGGCGGTACAAGCCCAGCAGCAGCTTAAAGATGGTGCTCTTTCCCGCGCCGGTGCGGCCGGTCAGGGTGACCTGCTCGCCTTTCTGCACAGCAAAGCTCAGGCCGTGCAGCACTTCCTCATCGCTCTCATAACCAAAATGCACGTTCTGCAGCTCCACGCTGGGGGCACCCGGCACGGCCTGCGGGGCGGTTTCAGCGGTGGGAACGCGCTCTGCCTGCGCCAAAAAGCCGTTGATGCGCCGCACACCGGCCACAGCGGATTGAATCGTCTCGATCTCCATGCCGATGCTTTCCAGCGGGGTGAACACCTGGGAAATATAGGCAATAACCGCCACAGCCGTGCCGACCGACATGCCAAAGAACGCCCTCACTTCCGGGCTGCCCGCTGCGGAAAGCAGCATGACCAGCGCCACCACCGCCGCGTTCATAATCAAAATCACAGGCGAATAGCAGGCATCGTAAAAATTGGTTTTCTCCACCGCGGCAAAGCTGTCGTCCAGCGCTTCGTCATAGGCTTTTTCCATGTAATTTTCCCGCCGAAGGGTGTGGATGGTGCGGATGCAGCGCAGCGTTTCCGGCACATGGGCGGAAGCCCGCGCCACAGCGGCACGGTTTTGCAGCTGCGCTTTCAGCATCCGCTTTTGCACCACGCGGGTAAAGAGATACAGCAGCGGCAAAACCACCAGCAGGATCAACGCCAACCCGCGGTTCTCTGCAAAAATCACGGCCAGAATGCCGCACAGGCGGCAGGCATCCGCAAACATGCTGATGATGCCGGAGGTGAACAGCTCTTCCACCGTATCAACATCACCCACAAAGCGGGAAACCGCCGCGCCGGATTCCTGGTTTACAAAGGCTTCCGCCGGGAGCTTGTCCAGCTTGGCGCACATGGCGCTGCGCAGGGCGTGGGTCATTTTCTGGCCAAACACGGTCAGCAAGCTTTCCCGCAAAGATTCCAACCCGTCGGAAAGTGCCAGCAGCCCAAAGTACCCCAACGCCAGCGCAAAGGGCACCACCTGCCGGGCCGTCAGGCGGTCCACCACGCGGCCCAGTACCAGCGGCGGCAGCAGGCTTGCCGCCACCGCACCGGCCACGGCCAGCACCAGCGCGGTGCAAAGCAGCGGCTGGCGGCGCACGGTACCCAGCACAACGCTGCGCACGGTCTCATTTTTCCGGTTCATCCTGCTCGCCTCCTTCCTGGGCATTTACCAGCGCGGCATACTGCGGGTTCTGCACCATCAGTTCCTTGTGGGCCGCACAGACTGCTTTGCCGTCCTGTATCCACAACACGCCGTCCATCTGGGGGAACAGGTACAGCCGGTGGCTGATCAGCAGCACGGTGCTGCCCGCGGTCATTTTACGCAGGTTGGCAAAAACCTGTTCTTCGGTTTTGCGGTCCAGGGCCGAGAACGGGTCGTCCAGCACCAGCAGCGGGCGCGGGTGGGCCAGTGTGCGGGCCAGCGCCAAACGCTGCTGCTGCCCGCCGGACAGGCGCACGCCGCCATCGCCCACGCGGGTATCCAGGCCGTTCGGCATGGCTTTTACTTCATCCTCCAGGCAGACAGCCCGCAGGTACTTCCAGGCGTCGTCATCTCTGCCCAGCAGGATGTTGTTGCGGATGCTGTCGCTCAGCAGCTCGGGGTCATGCCCCAGGTAGCCAACCACGCCGCAGCGCTCCGCGTCCGTCATGCCGGCCATCTCACGCCCGCCGTACCGGATGGAACCGGTATAGGGCAGCTCACACAAAAACGCTTTGCCCAGTGTGGATTTGCCGCAGGCCACCGCGCCGGTAATGCCAAAAATCCGGCCCGGCTGCGCGGTAAAGGTGATATCCTGCAAAACCGGTGCCCCGCCCCGGTAGGCAAAGCCAAGCTTGTTCACGGTCAGGGTTTCCGGCTTGGCCGGGATCTCTTCCGGCAGGGGGTCCGGCTGGCGCATCAGTGGTTTGATGCGTCCCCAGGATACCTGGGCTTTCTGCACCGCGTTGAACAGCTTTGCCGCGTGGGAGGATTTGACCGCCAATTTGCCAAAGCAGGACAAGAACGTGGTGAACGCTGCAATATCCCAGGCGGCCCAGCCGGTGCCCGCCACATTGCGCGCGCCAAAGGTAAAGATGAACAGAACGCCGGTCATCGAGATGACCCCGTACAGCGGCGGCATGCCGGCCACCGGCAGCCCGGCTTTGACGGCGGTACGCTCGTAATCCTGCAGGCAGGCTTCATACGCGGCATCGCGCTGCAACTCACAGCCATACACACGGTAGGTCAGCGCGCCGGACACCCGGTCCAGTGTGGCGGCGCTCAGGCGGCCTGTGCTCTCCTTGTTGGCAGCGCCGGTGCGCTGCACCAGGGTTTTCATCTGCTCGGCAATATAATAGGAGATCGGCGCAAACACCAGGCAGAGCAGCGCCAGCCGCCAGTCGTACCCCAGCAGCATCACGGCATAGGCCAGCAGGGCAATGCCGGTATCAAAAATTTCCGTGGTGAACTTGCGCATGCCTTCGGCACAGGCGTCCACATCGGAAATAGCCTTGGTCATCAGGGTGCCGGTGCCGGCCTGTTCCAGTTCAACCTTATCTTTCCGCACCAGATTGGCGTACAGCACCTGTTTCATGCTGCGGTTGATGTTGTTGGCAAACTTGCGCACATACAGCCGCTTGATGAACCGCGACCCCTGCACCACCGCAATGGCAATCAAATAGCCCGCACACAGCGCCGCCATGGCGGCAAAGGTTTCGTTCCCGTTCAAAATGCCCAGCAGGCATTGAGCCAGCTGGCCCTCAAACCAGGGGCCGGCCACCAGACCCAGGTTATAGATCAGGCCCGATACCGTTACCACCGCCAGCACCGGCCTCTGGTTTTCGAAGTAGCTCAGCACCCGGTCCGGCTGGCGCACCGGAACTCTTTCCGTGTTCTTCATCCTGCAATTCCTCCCCATTCATCTGCTGCACCCGCGCCGTCACATCTGGGAACCCTGCCCGCCGCTGGTTTTTGCTGCGCCAATACAGGGTTTCCAGCGTTTTGCAAAAGGCTTCCCGTTCAGCCTCCGGCAGTTCCTCCACCAGCCAGGCATAAAATACGGTTTCAATCGCAGCTTTGGAGTTTTTCAGTTCCTCGGCCTTGGGCGTGGCATACAGCAGCTGGCTGCGGCCATCGTCCGGGTTCGGTTTGCGCACCAGGTAGCCCTTGGCTTCCAGGCTGGCCGCACGGCGGGCGGCCGCCCCCTTATCAATCTTCAGGGCCGCACGCACATCCGCCTGGGTCATGCCGGGGTTGTGGCGTACCAGATGAATAAAATCAAACTCTGCCGTGCCAATGCCATCGGCTTTCATCATCTGTACGGTAAACTTGGCCGCTTCCCGCGCAATTTTGGTCATCTGCCGCTCGGTCGGGTCCTTGTTCTGTTCTGCCTGCATGTTTGGCCTCCTTTTCAAGTTGGATGTACCATCAACCATTTGGATGATACGGCATCTATCTAGTCCTGTCAATGCTTTTTGCCAGATTTTCTGCGGTGTGCTACAATAAAGGCAAAGCTTTGCAAAGGAGCGCCTTTTTGTATGCCGAACGTGATTGAAATTACTGATTTTGCCGCCCCGGAGCTGGACGTTTACGCCCGGCTGACCCAGGCTCAGCTGCGCAGCCGCCTGGAACCGGAAAAAGGCATTTTTATTGCCGAAAGCCCCAAGGTGATTGCCCGCGCACTGGACGCCGGGTATCAGCCTATCTCCTTTTTAATGGAGCGCAAGCAGATCACCGGCCCGGCCAGCGAGGTTCTGGCCCGCTGCGGGAACGCCCCGGTGTATACCGCTGACCGCGCCATGCTGGCCCAGCTGACCGGCTTCGAGCTGACCCGCGGCGTGCTGTGCGCGATGCACCGTCCCCTGCTGCCCATGGTGGAGGAAGTCTGCCGCAATGCCCGCCGGGTGGCCGTGCTGGAAGGCATTGTGGATTCCACCAACATCGGGGCCATCTTCCGCAGTGCTGCCGCCCTGAACATGGATGCCGTGCTCGTCACTCCCTCCTGCTGCGATCCGCTGTGCCGTCGGGCCGTGCGGGTCAGCATGGGCACCGTGTTCCAGGTGCCTTGGACCCAGATCGGCTCCACCGCCGCCGACTGGCCGGAGCAGGGCATGCAGCAGCTGCACGACCTCGGCTTCAAGACTGCCGCCATGGCGCTGACCGACCTTTCCGTTTCCATTGACGATGCCGCCCTGGCTGCCGAGCCAAAGCTGGCCATCGTGCTGGGCACCGAGGGTGATGGCCTTGCCCACACCACCATTGCCGCCTGTGATTACACGGTGCGCATCCCCATGTCCCACGGGGTCGATTCCCTCAACGTTGCCGCCGCCAGCGCCGTTGCGTTCTGGCAGCTGGGCAAACAGTAACACGCTTTTGGAGGTCCCCCATGAGCAGAACAGAACCTGTTATCCTTGGTATATTTCTTCTATCAGGATGATGGCAAGTGGAATGAGGTTCTGAAATAAACCGGCCTGTATTTTGATAAACCGGAATTTAATGGGGCCAAACATGAAAATTGCAATTGTTGGATATAGCGGTTCCGGCAAATCGGAATTTAATGGAGGGATGTTTCTATGAAATCTTTTGTTTGCAGTTTGTGTCACAAT
>OICY01000173.1_pt1 | contig 33158 bp, 20 predicted proteins | sample 1581441 | NCBI WGS metagenome assembly OICY01 (sample SAMEA3882514, study PRJEB24775) | human gut metagenome | biome: human-associated habitat; feature: intestine environment; material: feces | place: Netherlands | collected 2009/2010 | reverse complement strand
ACTTAAAGTCAAGTGCCCCCATCAGCTCATCAAGTGCCGCCTGTACATCCGACACTCCCTTTCTCAAGGCTTCCCTGTCCTCTGACACGAGGGCATTTTTCTTCAATTCATTTTTCATTGCTTATTACCTCGACAATAGTGAAAGTACCTTCTCAAAAAAAATCTTTATAGTATAATTTGCAATTAAATGCAAATCGTATTATAATAGGCACATTAAAAGACTAATAGGAGGAAACAATAATGGCTAGAGTTACTAAGGACACTATGATTGGTGATCTTCTTCAGATTGACCAGAACGTGGCACCATTACTTTTAAATATCGGCATGCACTGTCTCGGATGCCCATCATCACAGATGGAGACAATCGAAGAGGCTGCTATGGTTCACGGACTTGACCCGGATGATCTTGTCGTTGAAATCAACACATTCATCGATCACGACCTCGGTTAATTTACGAAAAGACGGCTTGCTTATGCAGGCCGTCTTTTATTTGCAATCAATATTCTGTTAAAGTACTGCCAGCGTCTGGATGGCAGCTTCTTCAATAATCACATTACCATGCTCCTTGAAAAATGCTTCATTGGCAGGCACATAGTTCTTCTGATATGCGTACTCTGAAATAATATTGCACACTTTGTTGAATTCCTTCGGAGTATGCTCACTCTTGTGAGCCACAAGATAGTACTTATTGCTTGAAGCATCCCTGTATAAGTCATTTCTGCCGCTGTAAAAGCCGTCAAGCACATGCGAAATCCTGCGCACATCATCAAATTTATCAAAAACAAACAGCTTGACTACGTCAGCCTCAGCCTGTTCTTCTGTAATATCATCAGTTCCCTGCTCACTATCAGCTGTCTTCTCATTTTCCTTCTTGATACGCTCAAACAGCTCCAAAATATCAGCAGCTCCCTTTATCACCGGAGGCTGTCCTGCATTTCCTAAGTCCGTAAAGTCGTCATCTGCCTCTGAAAACTTTGAAAATCTTGTGTCAAGCTCATCCGGATATTCAACCTTTGTGATGATAAGCACTATAGACTCTGATGGCAGTGGAATTGCCTCCACCATGAGTGGAATATCATTTGTTTCAAAGCCAAACTCGTAATTGGCCTGCTCTACCATATCTTTAAAAAGGCTTTTCGCCTTCGCTGATCCATATGCCAGTTCGCTTATTTTTATATGTCTGTCCTCAAGATCCTCTCTGGTAAGAGTACAGCGGATCTGATTATCATTTACCTTCTCAATTTTCATATTTTTCACATCCTTTTCCGAAAATATCCGTGTAAATCGTAAAACTATTATAATAAACACCGGTCATATTGTAAAGCGCGAGGCCTATTAAAAAAAAATAAAAAAAGTGTTGCAATTATTTTACAGGTATGTTATAAGTTATCCATGAGATGTGCGCTCGACCCAAAAGGAGCGTATGAAAAATACAAATCATTCTTTGTTTGACAAATATGAGATGATTAAAGATCTCGGAACCGGCAGCTCCGGTAGCGTTACGCTTGTCAGACACATATCTATGGATCAGGAGAGAGCTCTAAAGAAAGTTCCTAAAGCTTCTGCTTTCGCCGAATCCGCATTATCAGAAGCAAGACTACTCAAGTCTCTTGAGCATCCGTCTATACCACGTATATTTGACTTCGAAGAGGACAATGCTTTTTACTATATCGTTGAGGAATATATCGACGGCGAGACATTAGATTCATTTTTGCTTCATCAGCAGTTAATTTCCCCAGGTTTATTTTTTAATATTTGTGAACAATTATGCAATGTTTTTATCTATCTGCATACACAGATATCTACTCCCATTATTTACAGGGACCTTAAACCGGAGCATATTATAGTATGCCACAATAAGCTTAAGCTTATCGATTTTGGCGTATCGGCATATGTTATCCAGGATGGAAATAACTTCAATCACTATGGGAATATAGAATTCTCTGCCCCCGAATGCTTTACCGAGGATACAATTACACAGGCGGCAGACATTTACAGCTTAGGTCAGCTTCTGCAGTATATACTGACCTTTACCCCAGACAGCTTTTCCCATAAGTTTCAGCATATTATCCAAAAAGCAACAACATCTGATGCATCACTGCGTTACGTGACTGTCGCAGAGCTATATCAGGAAATACAGGAAATTCAAAAATTAACCGGTCAGCCACATCTCATACACAAAATAGCAGTTTTAGGCAGTCACAGAGGCTGCGGCTCCACCCACGTGGCCGTTTCACTCACCTGCGAACTCAATATCCTTGGATATCATGGTATCTACATAGACTCAGCAAAAAGCGTACTTTGCCATGGTAATCACGACGGACTACAGATTTTTAAGCAGAAAAACGGATATTATTATTACAAAAGCTTTCAGGGCATACCCGACTACAGTGACGGTATACAGTTTAATATTCCAAAGGATGCTATACAGATATACGACCTTGGCACTGATGTGTGCAACGAGAAAATATATGACATGGATCTCGTATTATATGTATGTAACGGCAGCTTTTGGCATCTGAATGATATCTACAGGAATCATTCTATTCTCAAAAAAATGACAGCTTCCCTGAGTGTTATATGTAATATGTGCAGCAGACAGGATGCCTCCGCGATTGCGACACTACTTAATTGCAGTGTTTATCACTTTCCTTATGACAGCGATATGTTTAAGAGCTCAGTTCAAAAGGAAACGCTGATTCAAAAGCTGTTAGAACTAAAGGGAGGAGCATCACTATCAGACACTTTAAAAGGATATTTAAGAAAGTCCATTCTGCACCACAGTTAGTTGGGGTCTGTGGCAGCGTTCACAATGTAGGCACAACACATATAAGCCTTGCTCTTTGTAATTATATGAGCAATAAATGCATGTATAGAACCGCCTATGTTGAGCTGAATGGAACACACGAAATTCTTTCACTGTCAAAGACAGCAGACGAAAAGGTTTTTACTTATAAGAATGTAGATTTCTTTCCTCACGCAGTCATGTCCACACTAACTGAGATTTTAAACATGAGATACGAGCGTGTGATTATTGATTTCGGCATACTTAATCCAAACACCTTAAAGGAATTTATGAGGTGTGACGTAAAAATCGCTGTGTGTACAATAAGTAAATGGAACCGGGGCGCTTTGAACAGAATTATCGAGCTATTCAATTCAAACAAAATAACTGATTCAGAAAGCGTAAAAATATTGTTTAATCTCGTGGAAAAGAAAAAGACAATTAACCATAAACATTTTAAGTATCCGGTGGTAGGCTTTCCTTACTTAGAGGACCCGTTCCTCATCAATACCAGCCTGTTTGGCACTCTGGATAAGATATCAGAAAGGAATTAATATCACGATGCAAAATGACATCTTTAACCAGCTGTTTATCAATTTTATGTCCGAAGCCTTCGGAGGGTTTATACTTTTAATGCCACAGAGCGCTTCATGACATAGGGCCATTTGTTACTTATCAGTTTTTACTCATAATCATTATATATAGACGGAGGTATTTTTATAGAAGAATAAACTATATTTATATATTGGAATTTTTACAGATATTTTATCAAATTAAACGAAACTAAAAAATCAGCAATTAAATTGGGTGTGGAAAGCTCCGGAAATATCAATTTCTATAAACTGTCAATAATTAATGATTAATATCATTTTTTCTCAATTATACAAGAAATCGATGTCAGCATATTTTTGGTTCTTTACCCCGTTTAAATGCAAAAAGACAACCAAAAGACATATTTTAAAAAGAAAAGGTATGTGCGCGGGGGAAGCTTTTGCTCCTTCCGCGCCAAAATGCATAAACAAATTTCTTAATTTATTACAAATTTATTTCATATTATTTGAATATGCTATTTCACAATGGTATAATTAGCTTAAGCAATTTCGACACCAAATAATAGGAAAGGATTTTTACACATGAAAAAGAAATTATTGCCTGCACTTATAGTAACCGGACTTATTATCCTCGTTGTAATAATAATGGGTATAACTGCTCTTATCAATAAATACACCCCTACGAAAAAGACAGAGGATCTTAAAGAGTATTTCAATATCTCTTCTGATGATGAGGCTGCTCTCATTGTAAATAATGAGCTATCCGATTACAAGGCTAAAATAATAGATAAAAAAATATACGTTGATTACAAATTTGTTCACGACTCATTAAATTCCAGATTTTACTGGGATGCAAATGAGAATGTGCTTCTTTACACAACCGCATCTGATATCATCTCAGCGGCGGCTGACAGCAATAGCTACAGTGTCACCAAGCAGACCAATGACTTTGGCTATCCGATTGTGAAAGCCACCTCTGACTCTGCGCTTATCGCTTTAGACTATGTAAAACAGTACTCCAATATCACCTTTAAGTCATATGATGACCCGGCACGCATCGTCATCACAAGCAAATGGGATGAAATAGACAGTGCCACTGTAAACAAGTCTACCCAGGTCCGCGTGAAGGGCGGCATAAAGAGCCCTATTCTAAAAGAGGTGAAAAAGGATGACAAGATTACTATTCTTGATTCCGGTGACAAATGGGATAAGGTTGCCACTGAGGATGGTGTTATTGGATATATAAAGCGCAAGGCTCTGTCCGAGAGCAAAAAAACTAAGCTTACGAATCCTGACTATGAGGAAGAGACCTTTACGCATATCAAGAAGGATAAGGATATCTGTCTTGCCTGGAATCAGGTAACAAGCCAGTCAGCAAACAGTAAAGTGCCCCAGGTAATTTCATCAACCAAGGGCATAAATGTAATGTCACCAACTTGGTTTTATTTAAATGACAACAATGGTAATCTGGCAGATATAGCAAGCAAGGATTATGTCAGCTACTGCCATTCCCAGGGCATCGAGGTATGGGGACTGTTCAGCAACTTTGAAAATACTGATGTAGATGCAGCATATGTGCTCACACATACATCCACGAGAACTACCCTGATCAATCAGATTATGTCGGCTGCATTTAACTATGAGCTTGATGGTGTAAATATTGACTTTGAAAATATCACAGAAGCAGCATATGGAGACTCTTACATCGAGTTTATCAGAGAGCTCGCCATAAAGTGTCACAATAACGGTATATCACTTTCAGTTGATGTCACAGTACCTGCCAGCTTCAACAAGTTCTTCAATCGCTCTGATATGGCAAACTTTGCCGATTATATTGTGATTATGGGATACGATGAACACTATAAGGGCTCTGATGCCGGCTCAGTTTCTTCCATTCCGTGGGTAACTGAGGGTGTTGAATCCACTCTGAAGGAGGTTCCCGCTGACCAGATTATTCTCGGCATGCCTTTTTATACCAGAATATGGGAGCTCACTCCAAAGGAGGACGATGATGCCGTAACCGATACCGAGGATCAGTCAAAGTACACTGTTGCCTCACAGGTATATAGTATGGACGCAGCTGCAGCACAGCTTGCCACAAACAATGCCACTGCTGCTCTTGATGAGGAATCCGGTCAGAACTACGCTGAGTGGTCTGTATCCAACAAGCTGTACAAGGTATGGCTCGAGGACACTACATCTTTAGAGAAAAGGCTCAAGCTCGTCGACGACAATAAGCTCGCCGGTGCAGCATTCTGGAAGCTTGGCTTTGAGAATTCATCTGTCTGGGATACTGTTATCAAATATCTGAACTGATTGCTTAAGGCTTACTGAAAGAGGCCGTACCTTTACAGCTACAGTCTAACTCAGTACCTTTTATAGGTTATAAATGATATCAGCCAATCATATAATATACAAACACACCCGATGCCTTCTATGTGCATCGGGTTTTTTATAGGTATCTTATATGAAAAAATATATGTACATTATTAAGAAAAACAAATACTGTCTTATTTTAGCTCTCTTTATTCTGTCCTTCTACCTCGGAAGAGGTGTCTGTGCTCTTGCAAAAAATACCGGCAAAAACACTAATTCCACCGTTATTGTAATTGACCCGGGGCATGGAGGTTGTAGATAACGCAAGTGATGAAAACAACGAAAATATAAGAAAAAGAAGAAATTTAAGAGAGAACAGACAAGCAATGTGAAAGCACGCGTTGCCGTATAATTTCTTAATAATCAGACAAAGGCGACTCAGGTATCGCAGTATGAGCTTGTTCTACATAGGGGTAGCAGCTGGAGGATTCTAATATAAAAAGAGAGCAAGCATAACGTTTACTCTCTTCTGTATTTAAGTTATTTTACATGTCCGCTAAATGAGTATCCATTTCCTTCAAAAACAATATAAAACTCAGTATCGCTTTTAATATTAGAAAACTCAAAAGAACCAGTTTTACCAGCACTAATTTTTGTAGAGCCATAAGTCTTAGTAAGCCTTTTAGCTGTCACAGTAATTGGATTATCTCCGGTGTTCTCTACATAAACCTTATAACTCGTTTTTCCTGTAAACTTATAATTAGTATACAAGTTTTGATAATGAGAGGAACCAGCAAAATCGTATTGCCCTTTACTCTTGATGTTCCATACCTTACTAGGTCTTGATGTACCTCTTGTTTCAATAGTTTCTTCTGGAGAAACATAAGAAACTCCAACATTTGGTGTAACGGTTACCTCATTACTTCCATCTTTAACTGACTGAGCATGAACAACAGTTGTCGACATCATTGTGAAAATCATAGACACTGCCAATAAAGAAGCGAAAATATTTTTTTTGGATATCTTACACATGAAATTTCTCCTTTCACCTTGTTTTTTTGATTAATTTGTAATATCATATTTTTAAAATAAAATCAAGGAGTATTGTTAATGAATATATTTCAGTTAAAAATAATAGCTATGATTGCTATGTTTTTAGACCATATAGCTTATTTCTTTCCTGATTTGCCAATGTCTTTGCCGTTACATTGGATAGGACGAATCGCTGCACCTATTTTTATTTTTGGTGTTGTTAATGGCGTAAAGTATACTAGTTCTAAGCGGATGTATATATTGAGGCTATATTTAGCAAGTATTGTGATGGCTGTTATTCAAATGAGTACACAAATTGAATTAAATTTCTTTAGAACATTATTTATCGTTGCATGCATATGTGAAATCTTAGAAATAAGAAAAAACCAAAAGGCTGTTTCCTGGATAAAAGTACTAAGTTTATATATTGCTTATCAAGTTATTGTATGTATAGTATGTGGTTATCTGAGTTCAATTAGTAATATGTATACGGAAACAATATGCTTCTATTTGATACCAGCTCTTTTGGGAAGTGTGTTTACAACGGAAGGGGGACTTATTTTTGTTGTTTTAGGAATTATAATGTATTTAGCTTATGACAACAAGAAAAGACTTATTCTGTCGTATATGATATTTGTTGTTGTGTATATGTTTTTTATGTCCACTAATATTGTTCCCATTATTTTATGGAAAATCAAGGAATTAATTCCGATAATAGGAACAGGGCTTTCCCATGGTATGGAATATCTATTGTCTATAATAGGTGGAATTTCTCCTATGGATGTAGGAGGGAATATATTTACAATTCAGTATCAGTGGATTATGGTTCTTGCTCTTCCGCTAATACTATCATACAATCATCAACGAGGAAAAAAGTGTAAATATCTCTTTTATATTTTCTATCCCATACATATAATATTGCTTTGGCTGTTATCGAATTTTGTTTTTGTTTAAAACAGTGGAACAAGGAACATATTTATTACATTGAAACATCCAAACCAAAAATGGAGTGATGAATGTGCCTTTAAGCTTTAAGTACAATTCGATATATTCAAATCTGATTTAACAGCATACTATCTACAATTAAATACACTATCCCAGTAGCTCGCACAAAATTCATGTTTTGTGCGGGCTTTTTTGTATCCGAAAATTTTTTCAAATCTTTTCAAATTCCTGCAACAAATCACACCTTTCCGTACCGATATGGTGCAGTTCTGCCCACAAGAATGGGAATAGTTGAGATACTAACAAAGCTTTCCAATACCATCTGTTTGCTTCTGTAACATTGTGAAAAATACGCATATTGGATAAGCCTATGTGCGTATGTTGAGAATAGATAGTTGATTAAGGGAGCTGATACATTGACTAAAAAAAAACCTGCACAATATATTGTAGAACGAGAATTTTTATGTAAATTTTCTGTAGAAGAATTACTTATCCGTATCGTGAAATCTCATATTAAAAACGCATATCAAGAGGGGAAAACCTTTGAAAATCATGGAAAGAAGCCGTACTTTATTGTATGATATTATTATAGGTACGGCAGTTGAATAGGTGGAAAAATGATTTATCAAAAAGGTTCAAGCTTATTTAACGTAGCTATTTATATCAGATTATCACGAGAGGACGGAGATAAGGAAGAAAGCGATAGTGTAGGAAATCAGAGAAAACTTTTAACAGAATATGTGAATAAGCATGATGACTTTATCTTATATGATGTTTATATTGATGACGGTTTTACGGGAACGAATTTCGATAGACCAGACTTTCATAGAATGATTGCTGACATTGAAGATAACAAGGTAAATTGTGTTGTTGTAAAAGACCTTTCCCGTTTTGGACGAGATTACATTGATACGGGGCGATATTTGGAAAGAATATTTCCAGAGCTTAATGTTCGTTTTATTTCTGTAACAGATAATATTGATAGTATGAAGCAGGCATACGATATGTTACTTCCTATTAAAAATATATTTAACGAACAGTATGCCAGAGATATTTCTAATAAAGTTCAAGCGACTGTAAAATCAAAGCAGAAAGCAGGAGAATTTATCGGAGCATTTACAAGCTATGGCTATAAGAAATCTCCTGCAAATAAGAATAAACTTGTGATTGATGAATATGCGTCCGAAGTTGTAAAACGGGTATTTACTATGTATGCACAAGGAATAGGAAAACAAAGCATTGCAAAAATACTAAATGCAGAGGGTATCCTTTGTCCGTCGGAATATAAAAAGCTCAACGGTGAAAATTATAAAAATTGCAACCGTTTGGAGAAAACTTCCTATTGGACGTATTCAACAGTAAATATCATGTTGAAAAATGAAATGTATATCGGCAACATGATACAAGGGAAGAAACATCAGCGTATGAGAAGCAAACAGCGACCAGTTGAGAAAGAAAACTGGATAAGAGTTGAAAATACGCATGAACCGATTATAGACCGTCAACTGTGGGATAAGGTACAAAAACTGCTGACAAAGAAGCATAGGGATATTGACTTGGAAACAAATAAAAATATCTTTGCAGGCTTTATAAAGTGTGGCGATTGTGGTCGGGCAATGATGAAAAATTTCTGGCGACGTGCAGACGGAAGCAGGTCTTATTCATTCTATTGTGGAACTTACAAAAGAAGTGGAAAGGACTATTGCACTCCGCATACTCTCCCATTTCAAGTATTGAATGATATTGTGCTGGGCGATTTAAAGCAGATTATCCGCAATGTAGAGAATTTGCAGGAGCTTGTAAAATCACAATCTTTCACAGCAACAAAAATCAGAAAATCAACTGACATAGAACTGACAAAGTTAAAAACAGAACTTGAAAGAGTAAAGAAACTGAAAAAGTCAATTTATGAAGATTACAAAGACGAACTGATTTCTAAAGAAGAATTTCTTTCTTATCGAGAGGACTATCAACAAAAAGAAACGCTTTACTCCAAACAGATTGAAACGCTGGAAGAAAAGAAAAAAGAAAGTGTAACAGAAGATGTTTTTGAAACACCGTGGTTAAGGCGGTTGTTGGAACTGAAAGACATTGAAGAATTAGACAGAGATATTATTGTGGAAATGATAGACCAGATAACAGTTTATGAAAACCGCAAACTTAAAATCTCATACAACTTCGGAAATGAACTGGAACATTTATTTTCAAGCGTTTACTGTGAGGACTTGGAGAAAAAGGCTATCTAATCTCAATACATTTCTAACTCCCCATATATACTGGGGAATACATATCACAATTTGCGTAAACTACAACCAGCACATGGTGGAAGTGATCCCGGTAAGATTTCCACCTCCGGCGTCATGGAAAAGGATGTCAACCTCAGTATTGCAATGGCTCTTAAACAGCTGTTTGAAAACAGAGGCTTTACTGTTGTCATGACCAGAACCACCGACTGCGACCTCGCCCCGGATAATTCCAAGCATCCAAAGACAGATGATCTCACAAAGAGAACTGCCCTGATGTCTAAAAGCAATGTGGCAGTCAGCATCAGTATCCATCAAAACAGCTTTGAGGACAGTTCAAGCTGCGGTCCACAGGTATTCTATTATGAAGCCTCTGATGCAGGAAAAGAGCTCGCATCCTCTGTTCTTGGAGCTTTAAACACTTCTCTTTGTGTCGCAAAGCCACGAAGCATTAAGCCCAATAAAGAATACTTTATACTTAAAAAATCCACATCCCCGACCGTAATCGTAGAATGTGGATTCTTGAGTAATCCTGCTGAGACACTTCTTCTTACTGACAAAAACTATCAGGATGACCTGGCACATGCAATATATATCGGTGTTACAGACTATCTTGTGCAATCACCCTCTGGACATTTACAATAAACTGCTCTGCGATGTGATATAGTCTGGTTGTCTGGACACTTTCACTGCCATCAAGCTGCTTTTTAGTTTCATTATCTGACTCAGTATTTGATTTCATATCTGACATCTTAGACTCTTTTGCAGATATATCATGCTCCAGTGCCACATCTATGCGCACACGCTGTTCACCATCACTTATTCCTGCCTCAAACATAGTGATATTGTCTTCAAACAGCTTTTTAGTCTGCTCATCGTCTGTGACTATCATAGCAGATACTGAGTTTTCCTTTGCCTCAAAATATGCAGCTACCCTGCCGCATTTTTTATCCTCAAGGAATATGTCAACCAGTCCCTTTTTATCTTCACCTCTTACTATGCGAAGCTTCATCCCTGTGACCCCGTCAGCAGTCTCTATTGGTACAATATAGTTTTCCTGTCTCGACATATTTGAAGCTATCCTTAGCTGACTGCATAATAACTTCATCTGTCTGAGGTCTATTGAACCGGTGTGCCTATCCTCTATAATCATCGAATCCATAACATGCTCTGCTGTATCAGCCAGCGTTTCCTGCGCCTGCGCAAGCTTCTTTGGATTTTTGACCGACTCCGAAAACCGTCTGAGAGTCTCATCCAAAAGAGCCCTTGCCGTAGCACTGTCTCCACGCTTCCAGAGATTTCTTACTGCCTCTGACGGATTTTTCATTAGCCGTGACGCAGCCATGAGGTTTACCGCGGTTGTTTTTACATCATATTTCTCTAGAAAAGCATATACGTTCTCAGGCACCGAAACTGCCTGATTGAACTGTCTTAGCTGTTCTGTGGCATATTGCTCTGACAGTGCGTTATCCTCGTTGGCCTCATATACAGCCTGCCTTAACTGCTCCGGAGTCATATCAAGCCAGCTGTCATACTGCACAAACTCCATTTTCTCAGGTGAAAGTGTATCAAGCACATCCCTTAGGCAGTTTGTATGATATGCGCTTTCTATCTGTGAGTCAATTTTAATGCCCCTGCTTACACTGTCCACTCCGGCAAAGGTATCGTCCACCTTATAGTCCATGGCACTCTTTCCTCGTACCCGGACCGCTGTAAGCAGATTTTTCATTGTAATATCTGCTCCCTGATTAACAAGTGAGCCTATCACAGCACCATCTGACTGCTCCACCTGTGAAATAAGCCTGTATATGCCTATATACGAGTCTCTTTCCTCCTCTGAGATTTCATTTTTCTTTTCAAGCTTCCAGAGAAACTCGCTGAATTTCTCATCCCTTTCGTCAGGATTTTCTGATTTTATCCGTCTGGCAGTGTCACTTATGTCACTCATGCTCATATCAAGCGGTGATATGCCTCTTTTTATCATCTCAATCGTCACCGCCGGTGTCATATCGCTGAATGCTCTCTGCACCTGCTCATCTACAGACTTTATTTGCTTTATATTGTCCTCTGTGATCTCGGTACTGTTGTACGCAAGTATCCGCACAGCCCTGCGATTGCTTTCAGATGTATCTATCTGAAGCTCTTTAAGTATATCATCCACATTCTGAAATGCTTTTGATATACTGTCTCCCATATCTGCCCGCGGTGATGTCATAAGAGTCTCATATCCTGAGGCTGCTGCTTCTAATGACTGCTTCATTGCTTTGCCTGCTGTATACAGCTCATACACAGTGTCATCAGCGGATTCCAGGGTCAGTACATAAGCCGGCTGCTGCTTCAGCTGATTGAAAATATCACATACATTATTGTACATACGTACCCTATCATCAGATGCCTCTACACTGCTCTCACCAAACAGCGCTCCGTAGTATTTATTTTCCTGCTGCTTAAGCAGCTCCACTACACGTTCAATAGGCTCTGTGTCTATTGAAACTCCTTTTTTTATGAGTGAAAGGTTGGCTTCTGCTGTCATGGAAAGTCTCGCTTCCTCAAGCTTTCTTTGAGCTGTCACAAGCCTTGCTTCCCGGCTGTCTGTAATCTGATTATCCGCAGCTTTATTCGCTGAGGCTTGCGATGCTGCACTATCCTTGCCCCTTGCAGCTATAAGCTTTGACAGATTCTCTATCGTGACAGGTATGTTATCTGACTCTAATGTGACAATGTCATCTGCAGTCGCCTCACCTAATACATCACAGGCTTTCTTTGCCATGTCAAATGTCAGACCATCTTGTGACATAGTGGCATCTGTAGCCTTTTTTCCCATTGCCAGTGCTTCTGTCACTGCCCTTGCATAAAAATCACTGCTCACATTTTCTCCTGCTGCGGTAATGCCGTCTATCTGATTCGCAAGCAGCACATTGTCAGGTGTAACGGCTATATCTTCATCTATCAGCCATCTGCACTGATTCAGATTCTCATCACTACTGTCTATATGAGCTTCCTCTAATATCTGTTTAAGCTGTGGCTTAAGCTCATCAAACAGCTCATCTGATATCTCCGTCATTTTGGTTTTCTGCCTGTAATCTTGTACCTGACTGCTGCTGTACGTAGCCTTGTATACATTGGAAACCGTCGGATTCATGTTATTTCTGACCAAATATGCCTTTGTCTCATTGGATATATTTGTAAGGCTCTTTGCCCGGTCTATGGCATCTGTACCTGCCTTTATATTGTCATCTGTAGCAGGAATATCATATGCTTTCATCTGATTGACAAGCATGGCCGCTTCAGTCTGGCTTCCCGTGATGTCTGTAAGCTGCTCCCTGCTCAGATCATCTCCATATATGGATATATCTACACCTGCCTTTGCCAGCACTGCTTTTATCTTATCGGTCTCAGTGACAATGACATCGTATCCGTCATCCTTTGCAGCTTTGTAATCATCACTCGTGGTGGTGCTTGCAGTGACAATCATATCATTTCGCCTGTTTTCTGAGGTCTGATTCATATCATTTAGCAGATTTTCTGCCATATCTGTGCCATCGTTGTTCCCGGCTTCGTTTTTAGCCTGTGGTCTTGCATATATCGTATCCGACATATCAACAGAGTTTGACGAACCGACAACAGCCGCCTTTTTTGACATATTGTCACTGCTGTCTGTCTTTATGTAGTCTGACACACGCATACCCGCTGTCATGTCATTTATGGTTTTTGTGTCCGTATTTTTCGTATCTGTGCTTTTATTAATCAAATTCTCTATCTGCATATTTCCTGCTCCGTGACCTGCATATATACCATCTCTGCAGCCTTTATTTATGGATATTCTTACTTCGTACTTTTGTGGTTCTGAATAGTTATCTTTTTATTTTATATCGACATATAATACGCAAAAATAAAGACCGCGCCTTAAATTGGCGCGGTCCTTTACCCTGCTATTTACCGGTATATTAGTATTTAAATACAGCAACTCCGTAAGGCGCAAGTGGATAAGCAAATGAAAATGGTCTGCCGTCACACTCTGATTTGACTGCCTTATAGTCCAGCTTCTTATATGACTGTTTTGCTGCCTTGCCTCTGCCCTTTGCAGCCTTCTTTACAGGCTCTTGTACCGTTTTGCCGGTAAACTTAGGATCCTCACTATCTAAAACGAGCTGATATGTCTTGCGCTTTGGCACTCCGACTCTGTAATCAGGTCTCTCTACCGGTGTGAAATTGATAACAAAGAGCATATTATTCTTGCCATCCTTGCTCTTTCTGATAAAGCTGAAGATGCTTCTGTCTGCATCGTTTGCATTTATCCATTCAAAGCCTTCCCAGCTTGAATCCAGCTCATACAGACAGCGGTTTCTCCTATAGAGGTGAAGCAGCTCCTTTACCCAGTTCTGGATCTTTTTATGCTCCGGATTCTCAAGCAGATACCAGTCGAGTTCTCTTTCCTCACTCCACTCCTGCTTCTGTGCAAACTCCTGTCCCATGAAAAGAAGCTTCTTTCCACAGTGTCCCATCATAAATGCATATCCTGCCATGAGGTTCTTGAATTTATCCCCTTCTAAGCCCGGCATTTTGTTGAGCATAGAACACTTCAGATGTACCACCTCATCATGTGACAGTACCAGAATATATTTCTCACTCTCATTATAGCTCATCGCAAATGTCATCTTGTTGTGGTTATTTTTACGGAAATATGGATCCAGCTTCATATAATCAAGGAAGTCATGCATCCATCCCATGTTCCATTTGTAGCTGAAGTTCAGTCCGTCTTCCTCTACCTTGCCTGTTACCTTTGGCCATGCGGTAGACTCTTCGGCTATCATTACAGTTCCGTGATTTCTTCCAAGTATGAGTGTATTGATATGCTTGAAAAACTCTACTGCCTCGAGGTTCTTATTGCCTCCAAATTTGTTTGGCACCCACTGTCCGTCGTTCTTTCCATAGTCAAGATAAAGCATTGACGCAACTGCATCCACACGGAGTCCGTCTACGTGGTAATTTTCTATCCACATCAATGCACTTCCGATAAGGAAGTTCTTTACTTCATTCTTACCGTAGTCAAATATCTTTGTGCCCCAGTCAGGATGCTCTCCCTTTCTTGGGTCTGCATACTCATATGTGGCTGTTCCGTCGAAATTGGCAAGTCCATGCGCATCCTTTGGGAAATGTGCAGGTACCCAGTCGAGGATTACTCCGATATTATTTTTATGGCACTGATCAACAAAGTATGCAAAATCCTCAGGCTCTCCATACCTCGATGTAGGTGCATAGTAGCCTGTCACCTGATATCCCCATGAGCCATCAAACGGATACTCTGAAATACCCATAAGCTCAATATGTGTATATCCCATAGTTTTTACATAGGATATGAGTGATTTTGCAAGCTCCCTGTATGTATAAAAGCCCTCATCATCCCTGCCCGGATGTCTCATCCATGAGCCCGGATGGCACTCATATATAGCCATAGGTGAAGAATATACATCAGCATCTGACTTTGCTGCTCTCTTATCCATCCACTCTTTGTCAGTCCATGTGAAGTGCTCGATATCTGTGATGATTGACGCTGTTCCCGGACGAAGCTCTGCGTAGTTTGCATATGGATCCGCCTTGTACAGCTTATCACCCTGTTCAGTGACTATAATAAACTTATACATCTGACCCTTTTGCGCTCCCGGTACAAAAAGCTCATACACTCCCATGGTTTCCGGCTCTACACGCTTCATCTCATGACTGGTCTCATTCCAGTCGTTAAACTCACCAAACACGTATACTTCCCTCGCATGTGGCGCCCAGACGTCAAAGCACACTCCTTTTTTTCCTTTACGCTCAGCTAAGTGAGCACCCATCTTCTTGTAGATATCATAGTGTGTTGCCTGACCAAACAGGTAACAATCCATTGCTGTAAAATTACACATATATATACCCCCCATAAGTATTTATTTTTCCCTGAAATGATCCTCTTTGAGTACAATTCGGTCATCATCTGTATATCGCCTGGCTGTCAGAATACTTATAGCCTTCTTAAGTCCGCTGTGAGCCTCCCTGTCTATAGCCTCGTCAATTATATCCTTGACCTCTGTCAGAGTGGTAGCCTGGTCTATCCTCTCAATATTGCTGATTCTGTTATGCAATGCCAGAATAGCCATCTCATCTATCTTGTACCCAAGCTCTGCAGAGTACGATTTGGCAAACAATACGAGTTCATCATTTGTAAAAATAGGGACCGATATCTTTTCCGTGAACTTGGATGCAAAGCCCTCATCCATTGAGAGAGCCTTCTTTATACCCTTTGATGTATCCTCAAGTATATAGAGTGTTCCTGTAATATCATGCTCCATCAAAAATGATAGCTGGGCAGCTATGCTGCGGTCGATATCACCGGCTCTTTCTATGATGAGACAGCCTCCTGTTATCTTTCTGACTACCTGCTGCACATCCTTTTTATTGAGTGCGGCAGCATCAATCTTTCCCATCTTTCCTGTGAGCTGTTCACCATCTTTTTGTAATACCTTTATAAAGCTTGTAGCAAGCATTGTCTTTCCGCAACCCTGCTCTCCCTGTATAATGAGGTTGCCTGTGGATGCGTTTTCTTTCCTGTTGAAATGATCAAGCACTGCATTATATGCCTTGCAGATCTGATCCTCCATACCCTTTACCGGTATGAAATATGAAAATATAGCTTTCTGTTCGCTTGTAAGCTCTTTTATATGTTTTGTTTCTTTCAATTTCGAGTCATCTTCTTCGCTGTCTAAATCCTCCGGCAATGAAATATCCGGCATTTTTCTTGTCTTAGCCATATCCAGCTTCTTCTCCAGTCCCGGATTCTTTGCTGTCATCTTGGCTATTTCCTGCTCGATAAATGATGTCACATGATCAAAATCTCTCTTCTCAGAAACGTTTTCTTTCTCCTGTGAAGTCTCATCATCTGATGTATCATCATCGACATTTAACATATCATCTGTTATTTCAGGCATCATGGTAGTCGGCTGCATGAGTATCTCGTCTTTCTCAGACTCCTCTGCCATAATTATATCCTCCGGCTCTCCAACCGGTTCCCTGGCTTCATCTGCAGCCTCTTCAGGTACTTCCCGTGACTCCTGCACTTCTTCTATAGCTTCTTCTATAGCCTCTTCCGGTGCTTCCTGCGGCTCCTGTGCTTCGTCTATAGTATCTTCAGGTGCTTCCTGCGGCTCCTGTACTTCATCCACAGTCTCATCTGCATAAAGCTCCTGCATATCCGGTTTCTGCTCTTCTTCATGCTCCTTCACGGCAGCTTTCTGCTCTATAATATCAACCGGCACCTTCAAATACTCCTCCTCAAGAAGTTCCTTCGGAGTGACACCTGCATCCAGCTTTGGAATGACATCATTTAGTCTCTCCATGATGTCTCCTGCCTCCTGAAGTGCTCTTGCCTTAGCTGACTCAAGTTTCTGCTGCTCAGCCTCTTTAAGTGCAATTTCAGCCGCATGTCTGGTCTTTTCCCATTCTTCAAGCACATCCTGTATAGACATCTGTCCTGTAATCTGATGCTCAAGCTGAGTCTTTTCACTCATGACAATAGACATCTGTCCGTCAGCGTCTTCACCCAAAAGCTCCTTGAAATTCAACTTAAGTGAACCATCTATCTCTTCATCTGTAGCGATATGCTCTGTCTCTTCCGGCTGCTGTACATACTCTTCCTGCTCCTTTTCGAGCTTGAGATAAGGAATATCCTCAACTATCTTTTTGATGGTATCCATCGTATCAGCAACTTCATTCTTGCCCTTGGCCTCCATGATCTGCTGCATACCCTTGGCAATCTCCTGCTGTAAATTTACAGTATTGAACTTCTCCTGATTTACAGTAATCTGCGGAATAGTTACGTCATCATGCACTATCTCTCCGCCCTTTACCATCTCCATGGCACCTATCTCAATGACCTCAGCCTCATCCTTTATCTTAGCCGGCTTTTCCTTCTCTGCCTTGAATCGTCTGTACTTTTCCTCCTGAGCCTTGGTAAGTGGCTGATAAAGCATCTTAAGCTCCAGCGCACGCTCCACATATGGTCCGTCTCCGAACCACAGAATGAGCTCATCGCAGGCATCTATACACTTATCGGCTTTTCCGGCCTTGTGGTATAGATATGCAAGCTCATATGCCCACTCCTCAGTGTATTCTTCATCCTTGTACTCTTCAAGAATAGTGATAAGCTCATCAAATGAAGCTCCCTGCCCTTTTTTGATGGCATATCTTAATACATACTTCATATCATCATGAGGCGCTATCTCAACAAACTCATCATAATACTCTGTAGCAGCATCATAATCCCCCATCTTGATGGCGACCTCAGCCAGTCTGTATATAATCATCCTGCCGATTGGTGAACGGTCATAGGCCATTAAAAGTATGTCCCTTGCATCCTGGTATCTTTCGGCCTTCTCGTAGATTTCGCCGATTTTAACGAGTGTATTTACATTTTTAATTTTGTTCCAATTTATGCTATCCGCAATCTCTGCTGCGCTCATATAGCCCTCCTCGGCGCTTAGGGCTTTTATCTGATCCAGCTTGAGATTGTATTCGTATTTATCCACTTATTTCACCTACTCGTATTTAAGCTTATTATTTTTGGTATCTACGCCTGTTGTCTTTGTATAATCCCTTGTGTCCTCAGGAAGCTTCTTTTTCCTGAGAGCATAATTAACAACTCTTTTCACAATATAGTATATCACAGCAAAGGTTGGAACACCAAGTAACATTCCAAGAAAACCAAACATTCCTCCGCCGATTAGTATGGCAAACATAACCCAGAAGGTCGAAAGACCGGTAGATGAGCCAAGTATCTTAGGCCCTATTATATTGCCATCCACCTGCTGCAGCACGACAATAAATATCAGAAGATAAAGCGCATGCCACGGACTCTGAATTACTACTATGAGTAACGATGGAATTGCACCGATAAACGGTCCGAATACCGGAATCACATTTGTGACGCCGATAATCACTGCAACGAGCACCGATGATGGAATCCTTAAAATCAGACATCCGAAATATGCAATCACACCTATAATCAGTGAATCTATAATCTTACCGCTTATGAAGCCTCCAAAAATCTCATTTGTCTTTCTGATCGTCTCAATGATGATATTGCCTGTCTTTGGCTTGCAGACAGCATATATTATCTTTTTGCTCTGTCCTGCGAGAGTCTCCTGAATACTCATCACATAGACCATCACGATTATTCCGATAATAAAATTAAATAAGCCTCTGACTACCGAAATCACACCGGTTGTAATCTGTGCAACATACTTCTGTGCCTCAGGAATCAGCTTTTCTGTGGCATAATCCTCAATGTAGTCGGTTGCATTCTGTAAACCTGTGCTCGCGAGCTCAGCAATTTTGCTGTCCCCGAAATTGCCGTTCTTTATCATGTTGATGAATGCCGCAACATCATTTGGCAGTGTCTTCATAAGTCCTGATATACTTGCTATGACAGAAGGCACAATAGCCGCAATGAGGAGCGAAATAATCGCTACCAGAATAATAACCGAGCCTGTGATTGCAAGAGCTCTTGAAACCTTTCGCAGCTTGCTTTCGCTTTTCATCTTTTTGGAAAGAAGCTTTTTAAAGCATCTTTCCAGCCACAGCATGACAGGATTCATCAGGTATGCAAGCACAAGTCCCATTATAATAGGCATTGCTGCCGCAAGCAGCTTGCTCCATATGCCTGCAAAGCCCTCAAATCTGTACAGTGCAAAGAAAAACAGTATACTGACTGCAAACGTGACAAATACCATGACACCTATTCTGATCAGATGTGGCCATTCCTCACGCCCCGGGTGCGAATTCTGCTTCGCACCCTTATCTGCATTTATCTCAATGTTTGATTTTTTACCAGCTTTTCCGGTTTCTTCCATCGGATTAAACTCTCCTTATTTACGATTATAGTTGATGAGACATCCCTTTAATATTATCTCTCTTTCATCATCTGTGAGCTCACCCATCTTCAGTGTAAATGGCTTTAATTCACCATCCTTGACAACATATGCCTCAAACTCCGTCTTTGCATCCTCGATTTCCTTCTTGATTCCCGGAAGGAAGATATAGTCGAGGTTGTGGAACGGAAGCTCTCCCTCATCGATGATGAATGGAAGCATTCCCCAGTTGATAAGGTTTGAACGGTATCTCTTTGTGGCATACTCGTTTGCGATATTTGCCCAGCCTCCGAGTACCTTCTGGCAGCTGGCAGCCTGCTCTCTTGCTGAGCCGTCACCCGGCTTAACAGCAAAAATTGTGCTTCCGAAGCCCATATTCTCATGGCTTGCCTCAGGGAATTTTTTCTTTACTACTCCCATGATTTCAGCAACCTCAGGAACAGCCTTTCCTGCGCACTCACCACTCTCTATAGCCTTCTGGGCCTTCTGGATTTCCTTTGCTCTGCCTACATACTCAGGATCCTTTCTTGAAAGTGCGAACTCTGCAAGTCCAAGAGGGTTTGAACGATATGAAGATGTCTCTCCTGAAGGAATGAGCTCATCTGTTGTAGTAACAGGATCATGAATCTCTGAAACCACCTTAAGGAGCATATTCTCCGGAAGCGCACTCATTGCCGGCCAGTCCTTAATGTTTGGTCCGAACTGGATTTCAACTGAAGGATCTGCCACTCCATGGCTGTCAAATACACGGTTCTCATATATAGTCTTGTCAAAGAAATATTTTGGCTTTGTAAAGTTGACATCAATATCCGCTGCTGATGTAAGGAAGCCCTTGTTTGCTGCTGTTGCAGCGATTGAACGTGCATCCATGAGTGCCACTGAGCTGATCTGTCCGTTCTGTACCTTAGAACCCTCTCTGTTAGGGAAGTTTCTTGTTGAATGACGGATAGAGAATGCGTTGTTGGCAGGTGTATCTCCTGCACCAAAGCAAGGTCCGCAGAAAGCAGTCTTTACGATTGCACCTGTCTCAAGAAGCTTTGCTACAGCTCCGTTTTTCACAAGCTCCATGTATATTGGAGTAGATGCCGGGTAAACACTCAGTGTAAACTCGTCTGCTCCGATTGAATGTCCGTTTAATATGTCAGCCGCATCGCAGATATTCTCAAATCCACCGCCTGCACAGCCTGCGATGATTCCCTGGTCTACATACAGTTTTCCGTCTCTTACCTTACTCTTTAAATCAAGCTTCACCTTGCCGTCAAAGCTTACCTCAGCTCTCTTCTCACAGTCATCGAGAATATCCATGAGGTTTGCATTGAGCTCATCGATAGTATAGGTATTGCTTGGGTGGAATGGCATAGCTATCATTGGGCGGATCTGGCTTAAATCAATCTCAATAAATCTGTCGTAGTAAGCCACCTCACCCGGATTAAGCTCCTTGTGGTCCTCAGCCCTACCGTGAATCTCAAAGAATTCCTTAACCTGGTCATCTGTTCTCCAGATAGAAGAAAGACATGTAGTCTCTGTTGTCATAACATCGACACCTATACGGAAGTCAACGCTCAGATTAGACACACCCGGTCCTACAAACTCCATAACTTTGTTCTTTACAAATCCGTTTCCGAATACCTCTCCGATAATTGCAAGTGCGACATCCTGTGGTCCAACGCCCTTGATTGGCTCTCCTGTCAGGTAAATGCCTACTACCTCAGGCATATCAATATCATATGTCTGTTCAAGAAGCTGCTTAACAAGCTCAGGTCCACCCTCGCCGACTGCCATAGTACCAAGTGCACCATAGCGCGTATGTGAATCAGAACCAAGTATCATTTTTCCGCCGCCGGCAAGCATCTCTCGTGCAAACTGATGGATAACTGCCTGATGAGGTGGTACATAGATTCCACCGTACTTCTTTGCACATGTGAGACCAAACATGTGGTCATCCTCATTGATTGTTCCACCAACTGCACAAAGGCTGTTGTGACAGTTTGTAAGTACATACGGGATAGGGAATTTCTCAAGTCCTGACGCTCGTGCTGTCTGGATGATACCTACAAATGTGATATCATGCGATGTAAGCTTATCAAACTTAATCTGAAGCTTGTCCATATTGCCGGATGTATTGTGCTCCTTTAAAATACCGTAAGCAATTGTCTCCTGCTTAGCTGTCTGTTTATCGATGTCCATGCCGGTCTTGCTTTTGACAGCTGCCTGAGCCTCCGGTCCATCAATTATTACTTCCTTACCGTTTAAAAGGTAAGCACCATTTTCATATAATTTCACTTATTCTACCTCCGTATGTGTATTTCAAAATTCTTTTATTTACTATTATATAATATTATAGGTAATTGTGGCAATAAATAAATCACCATCTACCTTAATTTCGAATTTTCCTCCCATCAAATGGGTCAGATTCTTTGCAATCGAAAGTCCAAGTCCACTTCCTTCAGTGGTTCTCGACCTCTCTCCCCTCACAAAACGCTCTGTCAGGTCCACATTTCCGTTGCTTACTATGTCAAGCTCGTTCTTAGACACATTCTTTATTGTAAAAACTGCCTTTTTATCTGCCTTTTCAAGCTCTACATATACTCTGGTATTTTCCAGTGCATATTTTGCGGCATTAGTATACAGATTTTCAATAGAGCGGTAAAGCTGACGCCCATCCGCATAGATAAATATCTGTTCTGATGGAATTTTTGTAACTATTGTCAGATTTCTCGACTCAAATCGCTCATTGAATTCACCTCCGGTCTGGTATAAAAGCTCAACCAGATCAAGCTTTTGCATATTGAGCTTCACATTTCCCGAGGTAATCTTTGATGTCTCTACCAAATCCTCTGTAAGCTGCTTTAAACGCTGTGACTTTTCCTCCAGCACATGTATATAGTATTTGGCATTTTCATTTTCCAGATTTTCCCTCTTAAGCAGGTCAACATAGTTGACTATTGAAGTCAGAGGTGTCTTTATATCATGTGATACGTTTGTTATTAGGTCTGCCTTTAATTTTTCATTCTTAAGGCTCTCATTCACCGAGCTCATAAGACCCTGGCGTATATGGTTGACAGCCTCCGCCACCTTTTTCTGCTGCCCATGAAACTCATTGACATTGAGTGTAGTGTCAAGCGCTCCTTCCGAGATAGCTTCAAGTGCCTCCTGTATGCGCATTATCTCTTTATTTTTTTGTGTGTGGATATCCTTTTTTTCAATAACCCTCTTTATAAGCTCATAGCCCTTGTACATCAGGCTGTGTGTGTAAAGTATATTGCCTTTTATCTTCCTTACAATGCTCTGGTATAAAATAATAAAAGCCAGATCAAACAAAAAAGTAAATGTGCCGGCCGTCATAAAGAGTGATGCATAGTCAAAATGCTGGTTTTTTACGCCTGAAATCACTTTTCCCATAAATACCATGAGCAGTGTAAATATCACTAGCATCACATCAGAGTATACCTTGTCAATCGGTAAATAGTATATTGTGTAATCATCCTCTGATTTTCTGCCTGCCACGTTTGCCATATATGCCAGGCTCACAAAGCTGCCTACCAGGCCCGCCAGCGATATTAGTGTATATATATCAATATTTTCATGCGTATCGTGCCTGAATGCATAGCCTGTGGCAAACACTCCTGTTACCATAAGTATCATGCATAGCTGATGTAAGACTATGACCGCTGCTTTTTTTCCTATCGTATACTGCTTCATTTGTTGTCCTCTATCTTATAGCCTACTCCCCAGACCACCTTCAGATAGCGTGGCTCCTTAGGATTTATCTCTATTTTTTCCCTGATATGTCTGATGTGCACAGCAACTGTATTGTCGGCGCCTATCGCCTCCTCGTTCCATATGCTCTCATATATTTCGTTTATTGAGTAGACCTTTCCCTTATTTTTAAGGAGTAAAAGCAGTATATTGTATTCAATCGGTGTGAGCTTTACCTCCTCACCATCCACAGTCACCTTTTTTAAATCATCATTTACCAAAAGGCCTCCGGCTTCATAAACCTTGTCTCCGGCTGCATCATTGCTTGACAGAGTGGTATATCTGCGAAGCTGCGACTTTACCCTCGCCACAAGCTCAAGCGGATTAAAAGGCTTTGTGACATAATCATCAGCCCCCACATTGAGGCCTAAAATCTTGTCAGCATCCTCTGTCTTTGCCGATAGAATGATTATCGGCACCCTGCTTTCCTTTCGTATCTGCAGAGTAGCTCTTATTCCGTCGAGCTTTGGCATCATGACATCTATTATCATGAGGTCTATTTTTTTATTCTTCATAATTTCAACCGCCTGTATGCCGTCGTAAGCCTTCTCCACGTCGTAGCCCTCCTGCATCAGGTAAATCTCAATTGCCTCAACTATTTCCTTGTCGTCATCACAAACTAATATTGTCATATTATCCTCCTTCTATGAATTTTGAACAGAAACCTTCTCCTGCCGTTAGTCAGCTATATTTTATCAGATTATCTACTTTGTTTTTCTTAAAATCTGCTTAATATTACCCACTTTAAATATAAGCCAAAAAGCAGCCGTTCTGTTTTGAACTGCTGCTTTATATTACATAGGTGTGTTTCATTTACCTTTATTTCCGGTGATGCTCTGCCACATTCTGTGGATACCGTCTGTGAGCTCCTTCCCCTCCTTTGTGTTGATAACAGGTGGATTGCCGGCTTTTCTGCTTATTGCCTTATAATCCTCATCAACAGACGATTTTGAGCCGGCAGCCTTGGCTTCATCCTTATCATTGCTATGATTTGATCCGACATCAGGTGTATCGTCTGCAAGCTTCACTTCACCCACTACACCATCTCCCAGGTCCTCGCCCTCAGCAAGTCCCAGTTTTCTGATATAATCCATATTTACCTTGATTTCAGTCTGTCTGTTTGCATAGATAGACTTCTCTTCATTGTCAATAGTACGCTCCTCTGCAGGTTTACCTGCATTTTTCTGACGTTCTATCTCCTTATTTCTGTCATCGATAATCTTAAGATACTTCTCCGTATCGGACAAATCCTGAAGCTGTCCCTTGAGCTCATACTGGTTAGTTTTAACTATCTTCTCCTGTTCTGCAATCTTATCCTTCATATTCTTGCACAGCTTTTCAAGTGACTCGTTGGTATCATTGATGATATCACGCACTCTTGAAAGCGCCTCATCCGTATAGATAACCGATGCTGCATACACATCCTCAGCCTTTCTGCTTGCATCCCAGACTATCTGATCCCCCTTCTTTCTGAACTCTCTCTCTGCGTGATTGCGACTCTGCTCAGTAAGCTCATACTCATCCTGCATTGCATATATACACTTATTCAGCTCAGCAAGTAAATCTATCATTTGCTGCTTGTTTATGATCACCCTGCTCGGCTCCGGCTTATACGGCTCCGCCTTTGAGAGCATGATATGAATTTCTCTTAGTACCTTTTCTGTTTTATCGTTCGCATTCATTTTCTATTTCCTCGGATTTAAATTAACATTATAACTATTCAGGGTGGTTCTGAATACTCACCACTTACCCATATTTTATATGAAAATCCGCTTCTCGTAAATAGCCAAATGAATAATAATAGCTACTGATTACAGCCCTTTATAATTAAATCAATCCCGCTGCCGCATTTCTCAGCTCATCTGCCGCATGCTTTATCTCGGCAGCCTGCTCTTCGCTCACATTTCCGGGCTTTGTCCTTGAAATAAGCTTCTTCACATACGAAAGCGATGATTTCACACTTTTTTTCTGTGCGCTGTCCATAGCCTTTCTTTTTTCCTTGTCAGCCATGACATTTTCCACCTGGCGCACAAGCGTATCAGCCTCACTTCTTGCATCAATATAAGCCTTTCTCTGTCCGTCTGTTGCCTCATACTCCTGCGCCTCACGGATAGCCTGCTCAATCTCAGAATCAGACAAATTTGAGCTTGCGGTAATCGTAATCTCCTGATGCTTTCCTGTGCCCAGGTCCTTTGCAGAAACCTGCACAATGCCGTTTGCATCTATATCAAACGTCACCTCTATCTGCGGCACACCTGCCGGAGCCGGCTTGATGCCCTTTAGCCTGAAGTTTCCAATCAGCTTATTGTCCCTTGCAAACTGCCTCTCACCCTGCAGTACCTTTATATCCACAGAGGTCTGGAAGCTTCCTGCAGTTGTAAAAATCTGGCTGTATCTCGTAGGAATAGTCGTATTTCTGTCAATAATTTTGGTTGAGACACCACCGACCGTCTCAATTCCGAGTGAAAGCGGTGTGACATCCATCAATATAATCTCTGCCGCACTGCTGCCTGCGACAATTGCTCCACCGAGCTTGCCACCCTGTACTGCTGCACCGAGTGCCACGCACTCGTCAGGATTTAGGTTATGTGAAGGCTCTTTTCCTGTAATTCTTCTGACCTCCTCAACAACAGCCGGCACACGTGTCGAGCCTCCTACCAACAGCACCATTCCAAGCTCTGCTGCGGAAATCCCCGCATCTGAAAGTGCCTGATTTACAGGAATAGCAGTTCTCTCCACCAGATCCTTTGTTATCTCATTAAACTCAGCCCTTGTGAGGTTCATCTCCATGTGGACCGGCTGTCCCTTTACAGTGGTGATAAACGGCAGGTTGATAGTGGTTGAGGATGAGGATGAAAGCACTTTTTTTGCCTTCTCAGCCTCCTCCCTGACACGCTGCATAGCAGTATTATCCTTTCTCAGATCCACATTCTGCTGTCTGTAAAACTCTGTGACAAGATAATTCGTGATTCTCTCATCAAAATCATCTCCACCCAGATGATTATCACCGGCTGTGGCAAGCACCTCTATCAGATTGTCCCCTATTTCGATAACAGACACATCGAAGGTTCCTCCTCCGAGGTCGTAGACAAGAATTTTCTGCTGCTGTCCGTGGTCCAGTCCGTATGCGAGTGCCGCAGAGGTTGGCTCATTTATGATTCGAAGCACATTAAGACCAGCAATCCTTCCTGCATCCTTAGTTGCCTGCCTCTGCGCATCCGAAAAATATGCGGGAACAGTAATTACGGCGTCAGTTACAGTCTCACCGATATAGTCCTCTGCATCCTTTTTCAGCTTTCTGAGAATCATAGAAGAAATCTCAGGAGCTGAATACAGCTTTCCGTCCACTTTTGCCCTGAAATCGCTTCCCATCTGTCTCTTTATTGAGAAAAATGTCCTGTCCACATTGACTGCTGCCTGCCTCTTTGCAGCCTCGCCAACCAGTCGCTCTCCATTTTTTGTAAAAGCCACTACAGACGGAGTTGTTCTCTGACCCTCGCTGTTAGTTATGACTACCGGCTGATTGTTCTCCAATACTGCCACACAGCTGTTTGTTGTTCCTAAATCTATACCTATAACCTTGCCCATTTTATGCCTCACTGTTTACTAATGTTTATTTTCTGAATAGTTACATCTTAATAATACTTTATGCTTCGAAAATTCACTCGTCAAGGCATGAGGCTGTTATTTCAGAGAATGTTTATACTTTTAATTTTTAATACACAACATAACAACAAAGGCACCGCCGAAGCAGTGCCTTTGTTGATTAGTTTATAGGTTGGATTAAAAAATGATAATTGAGGATTGCTTATTCACTTACTTTCTTTTTGAGTAATCCGAGTAATCCACATGCAATGAAAGATCCGATTACTAATGCAACAAGATACATTAACGGATTTCCGATTGTAGGAACTACGAAGATTCCTCCGTGAGGTGCCATGAGTGTACATCCAAATGCCATTGAAAGTCCACCTGCCACTGCTGAACCGACTACACATGCCGGAAGGACATGAAGCGGATCAGATGCTGCGAATGGGATTGCACCCTCTGTGATAAATGATAATCCCATGATAAAGTTTGTAGGTCCTGCCTTTCTCTCCTCTGCTGTGAACTTGTTCTTGAAGAAGATTGTTGCAAGAGCGATTGCGATTGGTGGAACCATACCGCCAATCATAACTGCTGCCATGATATTGTAGTTTCCGGCAGCGATTGAAGCTGTACCAAATACATAAGCGGCTTTGTTTACAGGGCCACCCATATCTACTGACATCATTCCTCCGAGAAGTACTCCGAGCACTACTGCGCTTGCACCGTTAAGTCCATTAAGACCATTGTTGATAGCTGTATTTAAAGCTCCGATTGGAGGCTCAACTACAAACTGCATTATAACGCCTACCAGGAATATACCAAGCAGCGGATAAAGCAGAACCGGCTTCATACCATCAAGACTCTCCGGAAGTTTAGAAAATACCTTCTTTAAGAGGAGCACAATATATCCTGCTACGAAACCTGCTACAAGTGCTCCAAGGAAGCCTGATGTACCGTTTGCTGCGATTGAACCACCTACAAAACCAACTGCAAGACCAGGACGGTCAGCAATACTCATAGCGATAAAGCCTGCAAGGATAGGAAGCATAAATCCAAATGCTGTTCCACCGATTCCCTTAAACAGTGCTGCGGCCTGTGTAATAGTACCAAAATTTGCTCTCTGGTCAGCCGGCAGTGAATTAAGGTCAACACTGAATCCATCGATAAGGAATGCGATTGCGATAAGAATACCACCACCAACTACGAATGGAAGCATATGTGAAACACCATTCATCAGGTGCTTATAAATCTGATGTCCAACGCTCTCCTTTCCACCAACTGATGAATGTGAAGCCTCCTTTTTACCTGATGCCTTAAATACAGGAGCATCACCGGAAGCAATTCTCTTTATAAGCTCTTCTGCCTTATTGATTCCGTCAGAAACCTGACACTCAATAACCTTCTTTCCGTCAAAGCGGTCTGTAGGTACATTTGTATCACAGGCAACTATAACTCCTGCAGCCTTTGCGATTTCATCATCTGTGAGCACATTTTTGGCTCCGCCTGAGCCTCTTGTCTCAACCTTTACCTGATATCCAAGCTCCTTGGCTTTTTTCTCGATAGCCTCAGCAGCCATATAAGTATGGGCAATTCCTGTAGGACAGGCTGTTACTGCAACGATAAATACATCGTCCTTCTTCACCTCAGCAGGCTCTTTCGCCTTTGCCTCTTTGGCAGCCTCTTTCTCATCCTTTGCTTTTTCAGCGCTATCGATGATATTTAAAAACTCATCAACTGAACCGGCATTGATAAGAGAATTTGTAAACTGCTCGTCCATCAGCATAACAGAGAGCTTGCTAAGCACCTGAAGATGCACATTATCCTCTGTGTTTGGTGCAGCGATAAGGAAAATAATCTTTGCAGGTGTACCATCGAGTGATTCAAAGTCAACCCCATCCTTTACAACCATTGCCGCAAGACCTGCTTTAGTAACAGCATCAGACTTGCAATGAGGAATTGCTATACCCATTCCAATTCCTGTTGTGCCTTCCTCCTCTCTTGCAAAAACACCCTTGCGATACTTCTCCACATCGGATATTTTGCCACTTTTTGCCATCAAATCAATACACTGATTCAATGCTTCGGTTTTTCCGGCAGGCGTACCATTTAAATTGATACTCTCAGCTGCCAATAAATCCCTGATTGTCATACATCATTCCTCCTAATAGAATATATTAATTATTTATATCAACCTTTTTGATACCGTTGTTTAATTGGAAGAACTCTCCCATTTATCAATAAGTGCTTCAACCTCAGACTTTGTAGCAAGCTCCTCAGAAAATGCACTTGCACTTCCTGTACATACACCATAAATAAATGCCTGCTTATAATCATTTGATTTGAGGTATCCGTAAACAAATCCGGCTACCATCGAATCACCTGCGCCTACAGAGTTTTTGAGCTTTCCTTTAGGAGCCTGTGCCTTAAATTCCTGTCCATCCTCGGTCACAAGCACTGCTCCGTCACCTGCCATAGAAACAAGCACGTTTCTTGCGCCCTGCTCCTGAAGCTTCTTTGCATATTTTATCACATCGTCCTTGTCTGTAATCTCAACACCGAATATCTCACCGAGTTCATGATTGTTTGGCTTAATGAGGAACGGCTTATACGCAAGCACATTTGTGAGCAGATTTCTCGTCGCATCAACCACAATATTTATTCCACGGCCCTCAAGATGCTTCATGATATCCATATACATTGATGAAGGCATTACATCAGGAATACTTCCTGCGAGCACAAGCACATCAGACTCCTTTAAGCAGTCAAGCTTCTCATAAAGTTTTTTAATGTTGTCCTCAGTGATTACCGGTCCCTGACCATTAATCTCGGATTCCTCATTTGAGCGAAGCTTCACATTGATACGTGAAATACCATCCTCCACCTCTATAAAATCAGTATCAACACCTTTTTTTCCTAGAAGTCTTTTAATTTCATTTCCTGTAAAACCCGCTGTAAAACCAAGTGAAGTATTGCTCATTCCAAGATTCTTAAGAACCATGGAAACATTGATGCCCTTACCACCTGCAAAAATCTTCTCTCCAGTCGTTCTATTGACCACTCCTGTCTTAAAATCTGTTACATCAACTATATAATCTAATGATGGATTAAAAGTAACTGTATAAATCATGTTAGACCTCCTTAATATTTTTGTATTTCTTATAGTTGTCATTGCTTAGTGCATTTGTAATAATTACAGCATCTTTAAAATCAGCAAACTTGATACTTGATACCTGTGAAAACTTACTGTCATCCGCAAGAATGTATTTCTCCTTGCTATTCTCCATGGATTTCTTTTTAATCATGGCCTCCTTTATCTCCGGAGTCGTAAATCCATTCTTCACAGTAATTCCGTTAGTTCCCCAGAAGCCCTTCGTAAAATTGTATTTATCGAGCGTCACAACGGCCTCATCTCCGACAATAGCCTCAGTAGTAGACTTGAACTCGCCACCCAGAATATATACTGTATATCCCCTATCGGAAATTCTCTTGGCATTAGTCAGAGAGTTTGTAACAAAAACCACATTCTTTGCAGTAATATAATCAATCATGACTGCCGTTGTAGTACCGGCATCTATATAAACAAAATCATTATCCACAATAAGTGATGCCGCATATCTGGCAATCTGTTCCTTTTCGCTGCGATTCTGCTTAAGCCTGTTGATAACCTTCTCATCCTGAGTATGGATATTCGTATTATTTGCAATCGCACCACCATGTACCTTGGTGAGATAACCCTTCTTGTCCATTGCAACCAGATCACGCCTGATTGTTGACTCAGATATATCAAGCTCATCCATAAGCTGCTGAACAGTCACACTTCCCATCGAATCTAATATATCGAGTATTTTTTTACATCTATCTTCCGCCAGCATCTAATCCCCCCTGTTTATGAAACTATTCAAAGACTTATTTTATAAGCCATTTATTTAATGCTCATTTTCAAATTACTGTATTAAACATTTCAACATTTATTTAACTTGTAGTATAATTATATTTTCATAATCCGTCATTGTCAATCATAATCAGTCATTTATATTCACAAATAATCACACTAAAAATTGTTAAAAATATATAAAGCAAGTTTTAAAATTGTGCAATATATGCAAATGCAACATTCATTTTTGTGCAGAATATACCATATATATCATCAATACTTGCCTAATTACTATTTTTAGTATCTTTTCTATTACTAATTTATAATTAATATTAATAGTTCAAATTGACTGATTTTGAATCAATCTAACTTTGACTGATTTTGACTGTTTCATTTCTAAATATATTGTAATTCATAAATCATCATGCTAGAATATCTTCATTAAGGTACATATATTATGATTTCGGTGCATATTTTATTATTTAATTGAACATTTTTGATTTGAGTATATTTGATTTGAATATATTTTTGATTTGAATATATTTTTGATTTAATTATATTTTATGATTTAAGTTGATATTTTGTAATTTAACTGAATTTGTAATAATTTATATACCTTCACAGCTACAGTACCTTATTAAAAAAGGAGGAATTCATATGAAACAGCTTAATTGGGCCACACTCGGCTGCGGCGTAATAGCTAATGAGCTCGCACAGGCTCTCTCAAAGGAAGGGCGCACTCTTTATTCAGTTGCCAACAGGACTCATGAAAAGGCTCAAGCTTTTGCACAAAAATATGGCATTTCAAAGGTATATGACAACATTGATGACGTCTTTTATGATCCTGATGTGGATATCATTTACATCTCCACTCCACACAATACTCACATTAATTATTTAAGAAAAGCCCTTTCTAATGGAAGGCATGTACTCTGTGAGAAATCTATCACATTAAATATTACAGAGCTCGATGAGGCAATCTCATTGGCCAAAGCAAATAACGTAATTCTTGCTGAAGCCATGACTATATATCATATGCCTGTTTATAAAAAGTTAAATAAAATAATTTCAAGTGGACAACTCGGCAGACTCAATTTAATTCAGGTCAATTTTGGAAGCTACAAAGATTACAATATGACAAATAGGTTTTTCAGCCGTAAGCTTGCAGGAGGAGCACTGCTTGATATTGGTGTTTACTCACTTTCTCTCATCCGCTGGTTCTTCAAGGAAACACCGTCGCATGTATTGTCACAGGTTAGATATGCTCCGACCGGTGTTGATGAACAGGTAGGCATTCTGCTTATGAATGATGCTGCCGAGATGGCAACAGTCACATTATCTCTACATTCCAAACAGCCAAAACGCGCTACACTATCTTTTGACAAAGCATATGTAGAAATCTTTGAGTATCCAAGAGGAATGCAGGCAACTATTACATACACAGAGAATGGTCATAAAGAAGTAATTGATGCAGGTGATACATCAGATGCACTTTATTACGAAGTATGTGATATGGAAAAAGCCATAAACTCTGCATCATCCGATGAAATAGAAAACCTCATTCACAGTCAGTATACATATGATGTTATGAAAATCATGTCTGATATAAGAACCGAATGGGGTATGAAATATCCTGAAGAGGAATAATAATACTACTACAACTATTCAAAAAAGGATAAGAGTTGTTAAAAAAGAGAAATATAATTCTGTTTATCAGACTTATATTTCTCTTTATTAATTTAGTGTAGCATTCTGAAAAGTAATGTAGAAAATTTAAAAATAATGAAATCTTTGCAACACATATTACGTATATTAAATAAAATTCACAATATATTTTATTTGCAAATTATATAAAAGAAAGACCACATCATAAACTGATGTAGTCCTTTTAAGAGAGGTGACAGCCGGATTTGAACCGGCGATGACGGTGTTGCAGACCGGGGCCTTACCACTTGGCTATGTCACCATATATTATACTAAAAAACTCCCCGAGTAGGGCTCGAACCTACAACAACTCGGTTAACAGCCGAGTGCTCTACCATTGAGCTATCGAGGATTATTAAGGTTTGTACCTTCAAAACTTCATACAAATCCGATTTGTTTTTCTTCGTTATTAACCAGATTAAGCCCTCGACCTATTAGTAACAGTCAGCTCCACATGTT
>OICY01000157.1_pt1 | contig 35787 bp, 34 predicted proteins | sample 1581441 | NCBI WGS metagenome assembly OICY01 (sample SAMEA3882514, study PRJEB24775) | human gut metagenome | biome: human-associated habitat; feature: intestine environment; material: feces | place: Netherlands | collected 2009/2010 | reverse complement strand
TTCTAGCTTGCCAGTGCGTTTCTGGAACCATAGGTCACGAAGGTTTCACGGCCTTGCCGAAAAATAACCGGCGAAGGGATGCTTTCGGGACAGCTAGGCGCCGGTCGAGTCCTGCACCGCCTCGCCTGCTGATCGTGTGGCCGTGCCTCGCTCGGGTGCAGCCCCGAACCAGCTCTCGCACAGCTCGTCGTATGAGCCGTCAGCCCTAAGCGCCGCCAGGGCCTCGTTCACCGTCGCCAACAGCTCGTCGTTGCCTGCGGCGACGACGAAAGCATAGTCCTTGTCGGACGCAATGGTCTCCACGGCCCGCAGATGCGGCTCCTTCACCTGCACGTAGCGGAGGTAGCGCGGCTCGTCCACAATGGCGGCCTGAGCGCGCTCGGAGTTCAGCTCCATAAGGGCATCGACGCCCGCGTCGAACGTGACAACCTGGGCGGCAGGCAGATTCTCGGCCACCCAGGCGGCAATGGCGGGATCGCCCTGCACCGCCACCACGATGCCGTCTCCTTGAATGCTAGCAAGGTCGTCGTAGCCGGTGTCCATCTTCGTCAGCACCGAGAAATCGGCATGCAGGTAAGGGTCGCTGAAGACAACTCCTTCAAGGGCGTCGGCCGTCGTGATGGAGGAAGCCCCGAGGCCGGCATCGCCCTCGGCAACCTTGGCCGCCACATCTTCCGGCAGCCCCGCCGTGATGTTCTGCTCGGCATCCTTATGGTTGACCGCTTTGGTGAATTGGATCTCGCGGCCCGATTTTTCGCCGATGAGCCGAAGCAGCTCGACGGTGAAGCCGATCTGGTTGGTGCTGGTAGCTTGCTCGTAGGGCTCGCTGCATAAGGCCGATGCGACGACGATAGCGCCATCGGCATCGCTGGTGGCGACCCCTGCCGCATCTTTTTCGCTCGTCGGCTCTTCGGCCGCGCAGCCAGTTAGGGCAGAAACGGCGGCGGCCGCAGCGACGGTCAGCAGCAGAACGAGCAGCGCGGCACCTAGGGCGCGGGCCGCCGTCGCTGTCGTCCGGCGATCCCGGGCCGCAAGGGGAGTTTCAGTCATGGGGAATTCCTCTTTCTCGCGAAACGCTTTCCGCCCGTCAGGGCGAAACCTCTTCTCCCCCACCATAGCCAGCCGCGCCGCTGCAGCATCATCCCGCAGCGGCCAGCGGCATCATCCCCCGAGGGGGAATTTCAACGAAAGCGAACCAATTTGCCCAACAATTCCTTTCTCATGGCACGTCAAGGAGCTCTTCGCCCCCAAGCGCCCTACCATGGAAGAAACGCGATGCGCGAGCGCGCTTGAAGAGCACGAGAACTCGCGAGAAACCGATAGCGCATCCGATGAGAGAGGACGCACCATGAGCGAGCACAAGCACAACGAGCACGAGCAGGACCGCGAGGGCCGCACGCGCCACGAGACCTTCGCCGAGCGCGACCCCTTGGCCGCCGAGGAGCCCGATGTCCTGGAATCTTCTGCGAGCGATCCGGAGTTTCCCGCCATGCAGGAATTCGAAGTCGATCGCGGCGGCCCGAAAGCGAACACGCGCAAGCACCCGGGCCTCATCTGGATTATCATCGCCATCGTGGCCGTCATCGGGCTCGTCATAGCCTTTGCCGCCAACGGCGACTGGATGAACCCCACCCAGGCCGAAAAGGTGCAGCAGACCGAGTTCGAGGAGCAAACCGTCCCCGAGGACCTCGGCGCCAACGAGAACCCGGAAGCGGCGTAGTTTCACACCACCTGCGCGCCAAAAGGCAGCAGGGAGAGCTTCGCCATTTTGAAGGCACCACAACTATGTTAAACTATGGTATCTACATAGGAGGTGCATCATGGCTCTTATTCAAGTCACCGTCGATGATGACATCAAGCGAAAAGCGGACGCGGCGTTCGCGCGCAGCGGCATCACCACGCCCATGGCGATGCGCATGATGGTCACGCAAGTCGCGCACGAGAATCGCACGCCCTTCGACGGCATATTCAACGCAAGCAGCGCTGTCGCCCTGGCCGAAGACGTGCACCGCGACATGGTGTACGCAGAGGCTCAGGAGTACGGTCTTATTCCTGATGATGCCGCAATGGCGGACAGCTCCTACGTCATCCCCGACGACATCCTGGCCGATCTGGGCCTGACCGCAGCAGAGGTCGACCAATGAACCGCTACACCGTTAAAGTGAGCGATCATTTTTGGCAAACGGCCAAAGCGCTTCGCCACAAATACACACACGAGCAGTTCGCGGAAATCATTTCCATTATTCGCGACTGCATTCGCGAGCTTGCGGAGAAGGGCTTTGTCGAGGAGAACGGCTGGAACGACCACCTGCTGGCCAAATCACCCTATGCCGACGGATCCCATTACGAATTCCATGTTTTCGATGACGATGTCGTGAATGTCGCCCAGGCCCGCGCAGTATTCGAGCACCTTCCAGGGCGTGTTCGTGTGGAAGTGGATCTTGATGAGATCCTCGTCGCCAACGGCCAGCAGGCAGTCGCCCGCGATGTTGCGCTGGATATAGTCGTGGATGGCGTCCTCGTCGAGGCCGTGGCCCTCGATGAGCAGCTGGGTGTCAAACCGGAATTCGAGCATGCTTTGCTTCCTCCTTATTCATCGAGCTTGAGCACGGCGAGAAATGCCTCCGTGGGGATCTGGACCGTGCCGAGCTGGCGCATTTTCTTCTTGCCTTCCTTTTGCTTTTCGAGCAGCTTTTTCTTGCGCGTGATGTCGCCGCCGTAGCACTTGGCGAGCACGTCCTTGCGCAGGGCCTTGACGGTCTCGCGCGCGATGATCTTGCCGCCGATCGCGGCCTGCACCGGGATCTCGAACAGCTGCCGCGGGATGTTCTCCTTGAGCTTTTCGCACAGCTTGCGCGCCCGGCCGTAGGCCTTGTCCTTGTGGGCGATGAAGCTCAGCGCGTCGACCTGGTCGCCGTTGAGCAGCATGTCCACTTTCACGAGCTCGCTCGGGTGGTAGCTGGAAAATTCATAGTCGAGCGAGGCGTACCCCTTCGTGCGCGCCTTGAGCGTGTCGAAGAAGTTGTAGACGATCTCGTTGAGCGGCATCTCGTAGTGCAGCTCCACGAGCCGGCTGTCGAGATACTGCATATTTTTGTACTCGCCGCGCAGATCCTGGCACAGCGGCATGATGTTGCCGACGAATTCCTGCGGCGTGATGATCGACACGTTCACGAACGGCTCTTCCGCGACCTCGATGGACGCGGGGTTCGGGTAGTCGTGCGGGTTGTCGATCATGAGCACCGTGCCGTCGGTCTTCGTGATGCGGTAGATGACGCTCGGCAGCGTCGTGATGAGGTCAAGGTCAAACTCGCGCTCGAGCCGCTCCTGAATGATCTCCATGTGCAGCATACCGAGAAAGCCGCACCGGAAGCCGAAGCCGAGCGCGACCGACGACTCCGGCTCGAACGAGAGCGAGGCGTCGTTGAGCTTGAGCTTTTCGAGCGCGTCGCGCAGATCGGGGTACTTCGAGCCGTCCTCGGTGTAAATGCCGCAGTAGACCATCGACCGCGCCGGGCGGTAGCCGGGCAGCGGCTCAGCGGCGGGGCGGGCCGTTTCGGTCACGGTGTCGCCCACGCGCGTGTCCTCCACGTTCTTGATGCTCGCCGTGAAGTAGCCCACGTCGCCGCAGCCGAGCTCGTCGCACGGGTCGAGACCGATGGGCCGCAGGTGGCCGACCTCCAGCACCTTGTACGACGCGCCGGTGGACATCATCGTCACTTCCATGCCGCGCCGGAGCGTGCCGGCCACGATGCGCATGAGCACGATGACGCCGCGGTAGCTGTCATACTGGCTGTCGAATACGAGCGCCTGCAGCGGGGCGTTCGGGTCGCCCTTCGGGGCGGGGACGTGGTCAACGATGTCGTCGAGCACGGCCTGGATGTTGATGCCCTGCTTGGCCGAGATCTCCGGCGCGTCCATGGCCGGGATGCCGATGATGTCCTCGATCTCGGTCTTGGTGCGCTGGGGGTCGGCGGCGGGCAGGTCGATCTTGTTGATGACCGGCAGGATCTCGAGATCGTGCTCGAGCGCCAGGTAGGTGTTGGCGAGCGTCTGCGCCTCCACGCCCTGCGAGGCGTCCACGATCAGCACGGCACCCTCGCACGCGGCGAGCGAGCGGCTGACCTCGTAGTTGAAGTCCACGTGGCCCGGCGTGTCGATGAGGTTGAGCGTGTAGGTCTTGCCGCCGCGGTGATACGTCAGGCCGACGGCGCGCGCCTTGATCGTGATGCCGCGCTCGCGCTCGAGGTCCATGTTGTCGAGCAGCTGCGGCTCCATCTCGCGCGCCTCCACCGCGCCGCACAGCTCGATGAGCCGGTCGGACAACGTGGACTTGCCGTGGTCGATGTGTGCGATGATCGAAAAATTGCGGATGTCTTCTTGTGGGATCATAGGGCAATTTCCTCCAGTGCGGCCTCGGCGCGGTCGGCGGCGGTGCGCACGTCCTGCACGAGCACGCGCAGCGCCTCGAGCTGCTCGGGCGTGCACGTCGGGCTCGGCGCGCGGCCGAGCAGAAAGTCCGCGCTCACGCCGTAGTAATCGCACGCCCGGCACACGAACGCCAGCCCCGGCTCTCGCGCGCCGTTTTCATAGTGGGACAGCAGCGCCTGGCTGATCTTCAGATCGGCCGCGACCTTGCGCTGGGACAGCCCGCGCGCGTGGCGCAGCTCCGACATGACGGCAGCAAAATTGCGTTCCATGCCGCACCTCCTGTAACATTCATGATAACGGACTGTATTTTACCACGCCCGCGCCCAAACGGCAACAACCTCTTGATAAAATCGCGCGCAAGACTTGAAAAACGTCGAATGGGGTGTTACACTATTTACTTGTAAAACCATGTTCACAGCAAACAGAAAATAGATGAACATATTGGAGGAAAACACCATGTTTGAAAATCTGGTTGAAGTTCTCAAAGCCAATCCGCGCAAGATCGTCTACACCGAGGGCACCGACGCCCGCATCCTCGAGTCCGCTGCCCGCCTGAAGCAGGGCGGCTTCCTGACGCCGATCCTCGTCGGCAACGTCGATGACGTGAAGGCTGCGGCCAAGGCCGGCAACTTCGACATCGAGGGTCTCGAGATCATCGACCCCGCCAACTACGACAAGATGGACGAGATGGCCCAGTGCATGTTTGACCTGCGCAAGGGCAAGATGACCATGGAAGAAGTCCGCGCCAACCTGCAGAAGGGCAACTATTTCGGCACGATGCTCGTGAAGATGGGCGTGGCCGACGCGCTGCTCGGCGGTGCGACCTACTCCACCGCGGACACCGTCCGTCCGGCGCTGCAGCTCATCAAGACCAAGAAGGGCGCCCACCTCGTGAGCTCCTGCTTCATCATGGTCCGCGGCGACGAGATGCTCGCCATGGGCGACTGCGCCATCAACATCGACTATCAGGACACCGTCGACAAGGCCACCGGCGAGGTCACGTTCTCTGCCGCGCAGAAGCTGGCCGAGGTCGCCATCGAGACCGCCAAGACCGCCAAGACCTTCGGCATCGACCCGAAAGTCGCCATGCTGAGCTTCTCCACCAAGGGCTCCGGCAAGGGCGGCACGGTCGCGCTCAGCCACGACGCCACCGTCATCGCCAAGGAGCTCGCGCCCGAGCTGAAGCTCGACGGCGAGATGCAGTTCGACGCGGCCGTTTCCCCGGTCGTCGGCCAGCTGAAGTTCCCCGGCTCTCCGGTCGCGGGCCACGCCAACACCTTCATCTTCCCGTGCATCGAAGCCGGCAATATCGGCTATAAGATCGCGCAGCGCCTCGGCGGCTTCGCGGCCTACGGCCCGATCCTGCAGGGCCTGAACGCCCCGATCAACGACCTGTCCCGCGGCTGCGACGCCGAGGAAGTCTACCAGATGTCCATCATCACGGCGGCTCTGGCCTGATCGGTTTTTCGTCCAAAATCTATTCCGGCGCTGTTAACGATAACAGCGCCGGTTTTTTGAAAGGGGAGAGCGCCTGTGGAGCGCGAGGACTATATGCGCGCGGCGCTCGCGCTCGCGCACGCCGCGGCGGCCGACGGCGAAGTGCCGGTCGGCTGCGTGATCGCCGACGGCGCGGGCCGCATCATCGGCCGCGGCCGCAACCGCCGCGAGCGGACGCACCGGGCCGACGCCCACGCCGAGATGGAGGCCATCGCCGAGGCATGCCGCGCGCGCGGCACGTGGCGGCTTGACGCATGCACGCTCTATGTCACGCTCGAGCCGTGCCCCATGTGCGCCGGGGCGATCATCAACGCCCGCGTGCCGGTCGTCGTCTACGGCGCGAAGGAGCCGAATTTCGGCTCGTGCGGCAGCGTGCTCAACCTCTTTGAGGAGCGCTACGGCCACCATCCCGCCATCTACGGCGGCGTGCTGGCAGATGACTGCGCGGATGTCCTGCGCGCGTTCTTCAGCGGCCTGCGCGGATAAAAAAACATGCGTCCCGATCGTTCGGGACGCATGTTTTTTATTTCTGAATCGCTTCCATCAGCTCGTGGTAAAACACGTCGAGCACGCCGACATAGTGCGGTTTCCACGGCTTGAGCCGGCCGCAGTAGTGGATGATGACCGTGTGCGCGCGCACCCAGTCGAGGTCGACCGGGGCGTTTCGCAGCTCCGCGTTGTGCAGCGCGAGGATGCGGTCGCTGAGATTATAGACCATGCTGTCGAGCAGGTGCACCCGGTCGCCGTAGAGCGCGGTGAGTATGTCCTGATCCGGCAGCAGGAACACATCCTGCTTCTCGTCGGCGAAGGCGCGCACACGCTCCATGTCCAGATCGGCCCGCAGGGCGGGGAGGTTATACAGCAGCACGCCGGTGTTGATGTACGGCGCAGCCTCGTCCATGCCCAGACGCGCGGCGTTGAGCTTTTCGAGCAGCTTGCGTGTGTGCGTGCAGGCCATGAAGTACGCATCGCCGAACGGCGTGGCATACAGCGTCGTCAGCGGGTTGATGATGACCGTGTCCGCGTCGAGATAGAGGATGCGCTCGAGCGTGTCCGGCAGCAGCAGGGGCGCCGCGATGCGGTAATAGATCTGGCGCGGGTAGCGCTTCGATTCCGGAAAGCCATCGAACATCGCGGGGTCGACGAACACGAAGTGGAAATCCACGTCCGGCAGCGCTGTGCGGATGTCCGCCTCGTCGCCGTCCGTGAGGTCGGAGTGCAGGATGAACACCTCGTAGTGGCTCGCGCCGCCGTGCAGCAGCACGCTGCGCATGCAGCCCAGAAACGTGGGGATGTAGCCCCCATTGATCGCAAAGAGCAGGTTCATGATGATCCCTCCTGAAAAAACAGACGCGGGCGCTGCGTTGGCAGTGCCCGCGTGTCCTGTGCGTCCGGATTACGCTTTCGGCGTGCCGTCGGGGTTGAACAGCGGCAGCTTGCCGAGCACGGTGATGTCGGGGCGGTCGTTGGCGTCGCCCTCGGCGAGCACGGCCATCTTGCCGACGATGATGCCGCCGGCCTCGTTGACGAGCTCCTCCATCGCGCGCAGCGACTCGCCGGTCGAGATCACATCATCGACGATGACGATGCGCTTGCCGTGGATCAGCTCTGCGTCCGTCTGGTCGAGCACGAGCGTCTGCACGCCCTGCGTCGTGATGGACTTGACGTGTACCTGGAACACGCTGCTCATGTAGGCTTTGGCCTTTTTGCGGGCGACGAAATATTTGTCCGCGCCGCTCTGGCGGGCCATTTCGTACACCAGCGGGATGGCTTTCGCTTCGGGTGCGATCAGGTAGTCATATTCGGGCGTCAGCTTGAGAAGCTCGGCTGCGCAGTGCACGGTCAGCTCCACGTCGCCGAACATGACGAACGCGCCGATGTACAGGTCGTCCGTGACCTTGCACAGGGGCAGATCGCGCTTTAGCCCGGCGATATCCATCTCATATGTCATTTGAAATTCCTCCTAAGTAAAATAAACAGAGTAACAAAAGTATTATACATGATTGCCGGGAAAATGCAAGGCTTCCGGCGGTAGAAAATACCGGGGCGCTCGTGTCATATCGGCGGGAGCGTTTTGCATATGTTTCAGTAATAGCATCCATTCGAAAACAAAATAACAAAATAATGGGAGTTGCCATTTTGCTAACGCCGTCAGATTATCTAAAAAGCGGTTCCCTTTTTGTGCCCTTATCCATTGCATTGGCTAAAATTGAACAGTTTGTGAACAAAATCGACGGAAAACAGTTGCGAATTTTGCGATTTTAGTGTAAATTAGCAATAACTTGATCGTGAATTTCCCGCTTGCGGTTATGGACAGCGGACGAAGCGGTTATCGTCCGGCGTCATTTGGGGGGAGTTCCGGGGAAAAGCAATTTGAAATTGGAGGAAAAACAATGGACGAAAACAAACGTGGTTCATTTGGCAGTAATATCGGCTTTCTGCTCTCTGCCATCGGTTCCGCCGTTGGCCTTGGCAACATCTGGGGCTTCCCGTACAAGATGGGCAGATGCGGCGGTTTTACCTTCCTGATCGTTTACCTGTGCTTGGCGGCATTTGTCGGCTTTGCCATCATGCTCTCTGAGCTGGCGATCGGCCGCAGCACCGGCTTCGGCCCGGTCAACGCCTACAAGAAGGTCTCGAAGAAGTTCAAGTGGATCGGCTGGCTGGCCATCATCGCCCCGTTCCTGATCATGACCTTCTACTCGGTCCTCGGCGGCTACTGCATCTATTACATGGTCATCAACGTCGTCGGCATGTTCAGCGGCATGCCGGACAGCAGCTCCTTCGGGGCTCTGCTCACCAACCCGTGGGCCAGCATCGGCTGCATGCTTCTGTTCATGGTCATCTGCTACCTCATCAACCGCGGCGGCGTCGGCGGCGGCATCGAAAAGTTCAACACGGTCGGCATGCCCGCACTGTTCGTCATGCTCGTCATCGTCATCATCCGCGCCTGGACGCTTCCGAATGCGGACGTCGGCCTCAAGTATATGTTCGTCCCCGGCTACGCTCTGAAGGCGGGCTTCTTTGACAAGGCGCCCGGCTTTATGGAAGTTCTCGCAACGGCCGGCGGCCAGATGTTCTTCTCCCTGTCTCTTGCCATGGGCGCCATGATCACCTACGGCTCCTACCTCGGCAAGAATGAGAACCTCCCGAAAAACTCCGTCATCATCGTTATCTCCGATACCCTCGTTGCCATCATGGCCGGTCTCGCCGTTATCCCGGCGGCCGTCGCCAACGGCATCGCCAAGGGCATGGCCGTCTCCGAGATCAAGCTCGGCGGCCCGAACCTCCTGTTCGCTACGCTGCAGGACGTGTTCCATGACATGGGCACCATCGGCGGTATCTTCGGCCTGATCTTCTACGCCCTCGTTCTGATCGCGGCCATCTCCTCCGCCATCTCCCTGATCGAGGCGGTCTCCGTCACCTTCATCGACCACGCCAGCGCCAAGGGTCACGAGCGTGACCGCAACAAGGTGCTCGCCGTCGTCTGCCTCGCCATCACCCTGCTGGCCTGCCTCGTCGCGGTTGACGGTCTCGGCTCCAACGGCATCGCGCCGAAGGATCTGTTCCACATCAACTCCAAGGCTGACTGGTGCGCTGACTGGCTCGACTTCATGGATATGATTTCCGAAGGCATTGCCATGCCGCTCGGCGCCATGCTCATGTCCATCATGGTCGGCTGGGAGATCAAGCCGAAATCCCTGTACGGCGAGATCGACAGCGGCTACAACGGCCACATCCACGGCTTCTACACCTTCTGCATCAAGTATCTCTGCCCCGTGATCATGTTCTTCATCCTGCTTGTGCAGATCAGCACGTTCTTCGGTCTGGGCTGGTTCAACTGATCGCAGCATCGGAAACCTTTCGTACAACGAAACAAAACAACCGCAACCGGCAGCCTTTTTGGCTGCCGGTTTTTGTTGCGCTGTCCGCCATGTGGCAGGGATGGCTACGTTGTTTCTCCGGGCGGGGAAGAGGAACCGCCGCTTCCGGCCGTTTGTTCTGACCGCCGCAGCGGAAGAACGGAAAAAGCGCCGTGCAGATGACTCTGCGCGGCGCTCTTCCGCTGGGGAAAATGAAGATGGGAGAAAGAAAAAAGAGGATTGGTAAGTTTGCGGCGGCGGGGCGGTTTCCCGCCGCCGATGGACGATAGAGAGGGGATGCGCTTACTTCGTGCTGTCGCTGGCGCGGTCGAATGTGACGGTCAGCGTCAGCGTCTCGCCGTTGCGCGAGACGGTCAGCGTGGCGCTCTCGCCGGCGGAGTAGCCGCGCAGGGCACTGCGCAGCGCGTCGCCGGAGGAGACGGTCGTGTCGTCGATGGCGGTGATGATGTCGCCCGCCTTCAGGCCGGCCTTCTCGGCGCAGCTGCCGCTGTTGACGGAATTGACATACGCGCCGTCCGGCATGTTGTAGTACTGCGCGGCGCTCGACGGGATAGTCTGCAGCGTGATGCCAAGCTGAGCGCGGTCAGTCACAGTGCCGTTTTTCATCAGGTCGTTTGCGATGGCCACGGCGTCATTGACCGGGATGGCGAAGCCCAGACCCTCCACGCCGGAGGAGCTGTATTTCGCGGTCACGATGCCGATGACCTGACCGGAGGTATTGTACACCGGGCCGCCGGAGTTGCCGGCGTTGACGGCAGCGTCGATCTGGAACATGTTGATGCCGCTGTCGGTGCCGTCGGAGGTGGTAATGGTGCGGTCGAGCGCGCTGATCATGCCGCTCGTCATGGTGAACTCCAGCTCGCCGAGCGGGTTGCCCACGGCGTACACCGTGTCGCCGACGGCCATGCTGTCGCTGTCGCCGAAGGTGACGGGCGTCACGCCGCTGGCGTCGATCTTGAGCAGGGCAATGTCGTTGTCCTCGTCCACGCCGACGATGGTCGCCTGATAGGTCGTGCCGTCGTAGGTGAGCACGGACACGCTGTAGCCGTACTGGTGCGCGGTGGAGATGACGTGGTAGTTCGTGAGCACATAGCCATCATCCGTGATGAAAAAGCCGCTGCCGCAGCTCGCCTGGGAGCTGGTCTGGCCGAAGTAGTTGGTGTAGGTCACTTCCGTCGTGATGGCGACGACCTGCTTGCATGCCAGATCATAGATCGACGAGGCGGAGCTCGGGTCGGAGTTGACCGGCTGCGTCACGAGCGTGCCGTTGGAGCTCGAGGCGGTGCTGCCGCCGGTCCTGCCGGAGCGGGTGATGAGCCCCGCGATCGCGCCGCCGCCAAGGCCGCCGAGCAGCGCGCACACGAGACACAGGCACGCGATGCGCGTGATGAGCCGCTTTTGCTCCGGCGTGCGCACGGTCTTGGGCTTTCTCGGGTGGTGCTTGTGCTTGGGCTTCTCGGCCCAGGCGTCGTCGTTCGGCGTGTAGTAGCGCGGCGGGGTGCTGCCCGCGTCGTCGCTGGGGTGGAAGTTCGCGTCCTCGTAGCTGTGCTCGGCCTCGGGGCGGACGATGTGGTACGTCATGTCCTCGCTGTCGTCGATCTTTGCGCCGCAGCTCGTGCAGAAGCTCGCGCCCGGCTCGAGCGCCGCGCCGCACTGCGGACACACGCGGCCCGGTGCGGCGGTGTTCTCGGCATCCGCCTGCGCGGAAGTGTTTTCAGCTTCCGGCTGTTCGTTTTCGGGGAAATTGGAAGCGTCGTTCATGTTATCTGCCTCCCGGCTGATTGGTTTTTTGAAGTGCCTATATCGTAGCCGATATTTGTAACAGAGACATGAACAAAGGGCGAAGATTTTTCGAATATTCCCAAAAGCATTTGTGAACACTGCGTCCGATTTGTGAACGCGCGGCAAAAAACCGCCCGCACATCGTCGGATGTGCGGGCGGTAGGGCTTTGCGGGTGTTACCGGCCGAAGCTGCTGTCGGTCGTTTCATAGGTGTTGATGGCCGGCTGCGTGTCGGCATCGCCGCCGTACTTGCTCGAGTCACCCTCGAGCAGCGGCTCGATGCCGTGCGCGCGCAGCCACGCGAGCGTGCGCGTGGAATCGGTCAGCGGGGTGTAGTCGACGTCGGCGTAGGTCGTTTCGCCTGTTGCCGGGTCGTACTGGCTGAGCTGATAACCGATGGTCACGGCGTAGGCCGTGCTCTGCCGCGTGCCGCTGTCGGTCAGCCAGGCGCGGCCCATGGTGCCATCCGCGCAGTCGGGCACGATGGCGTTTTCGTACAGGTCGAGCGCCTGCTCGGCCGTGAGCTCCATGTAGAGGTAGTCGCCGCTTTCGGTCTCATAGCCGATGTTTGTGTAGGTGAGGTGCTCGAGCGTCACGGCCAGCTCCGGCGTGTTGCGCGTGGTGCGCGCTTCGTCGCAGTTGAGCACCTGCTCGATCTGCGCCAGACGCGTGCTCGTGTCGGGGAGCGTGTATTCGCGCATCAGCACCTTGCCGTTCGAGAGCTTGTAGGTCAGCTGCAGACTGGTGATGCTGGTGTCGTCCGTGATCTTTTCGCGCTCCGCCACGACGGCGCGGTGGATGTCCTCCACGGCCTGAATGTTCTCCGCCTCGGTGAGCGTGGAGTTGTAACCGTTGCAGATGATGCGCACGCTTTTGACCTGCGCGGTATCCGGGATGCGGCGGGCGTAGCCCGAGAGGTCGCACTTTGCGCCGACTACGACGAGGCAGCACACGGCCGCTGTGACCGCGCAGCCGCGCCAGACCGTGCGCGGCACGCGCAGGGATTTGCGGATGACCATCTCGCTGATGACAAAGCCGAGCGCCGCACCAAGAACGGTCAGCAGCAGAAACGGCGCCAGTTGCGCCCGGTAGGCCGGCACGTTGAGCAGCATGCCGTACACGCCGACCGGCAGCGCCAGCCCGGCGAAGAGCGCCACGATATACTTCAGCACCGGCTTGAGCACCGGGATGGCGACGGTGTCGCCCGCGCTCTCCATGCGGCGGCGCCGGTAGAGCTGACCCGCGCACACGAGCAGCAGCAGCGCGAACGCCGCCCAGACGAGCGGATAGGTCCAGCCGGAGAAGCTGCTGACGGCGGCCTCTGCCTCCGTGCCGCTGATCGGACGCAGCAGGTGGTCTCTGCTGACACTTGTGCGCCGCATGAACAGCACCAGCGGGGAGAGCCAGTCGACCGGCAGATCCACCATGCCCGACATGCCGTACACGAACATGTAGAGCACGGATTCGATGAGCAGCTGGAAGCCCACGGCGATGAAGTTCACGAGCAGGTACAGGCACGGCAGCATGACCACGTGGCCGGTGAACATGGCGCACAGCACGGCGATGCCGTAGAACACGACCGTCTCGAGCGCGAGTATGCCCAGCCAGATGAGCAGCGGCTCGATGACGAGTCCGAAACGCGTGGCCTCAATGAGCACGGCGAGGCCGAAGATCACGGCCTCGGCTGACAGCAGCATCACAAGGCCCGCCAGCAGGTGCGTGCGGAACATGCACCCGCGCCGGATCGGCAGGGAGGCGGCCAGCCCCGCGCCGCGCGGTGTGTACAGATAGCCGAACATGGCGGCGGCTGCGAGCAGGCCCGCGCAAAACGCTGTCAGCGGCAGCAGCATCTGCGTCTCGGAGAGAATGACGTTCGAGAGATAGCTGATCTGCTCGGTCGACACATACGGTATCGTCGAGCGCGCGTTGAGCAGCACACCCGGCAGCATGATAAACAGGATCACGCCGTAGATGACCCACAGCGGCCACCAGCGCGACAGGCACTTGCGAAACTCCGTTCCGTTACAGAAGGATGTCTTTGACGGCATAGTCCGCACCTCCCAATTCATAAATAAAGATCTCTTCGAGCGTCAGCGGCACCACGTCGAGGTACTGCGGCTGCGCGGTGGACAGGCGGTTCGTGACCTCGGCGGCATCGCCGTGCACGATCAGCGTGTACAGGTGGCCCTGACTGCTCTGGTGCAGGATGTCGAGCCCCTCGGGCAGCTTCGCCTCGTCCGGCAGGGCGACGAGCACCTTGACGATGTTGGCCTGCAGCTCCGCGAGCGGGTGCTCGAGCAGGACCTTGCCGCCGTTCATGATGCCCACGTGGTCGCACACGTCCTCGAGCTCGCGCAGGTTGTGCGACGAGATGAGCACGGTCGTGCCGTTTTCGGCCACGTCGGCCAGCACGAGGTTCCAGACCTGGCGGCGCATGACGGGGTCGAGACCGTCGACCGGCTCGTCGAGGATGAGTACGTCCGGCCGCAGGCTCATCGCCAGCCAGAACGCGGCCTGCTTCTGCATGCCCTTGGACAGGCGGCGGATCTGCCGCTTCGGGTCGAGCTGAAACACCTCGCCGAGCTTCTGATAGCGCTCGGCGTCAAACTTCGGGTAGATGCCGCGGTAGTAGCGCATCATGTCCGGGATCGTCGCCTGCGGGAAATAGAACACGTCGTCCGGGATGTAGGCGATGCGCGCCTTGACGGCCGGGTTTTCGTACACAGGCTGGCCGTCGATGTCGATCGCGCCGCTGTCCGGGCGGTAGATGCCCGTCAGATGGCGGATGAGCGTGGACTTGCCCGCGCCGTTCGGCCCGACGAGACCGTACACCGCGCCGCGCGGCACGGTCATGGTCACGCCGTCGAGCGCGCGGAAGCCGTCAAACGTTTTGACGACGTCTTTGACTTCAATCATGGTTCGTTCCTCCTTCGGGAATGCGGCGGCGCAGCTCCTCACTGCGCATGCCGAGGTACAGCAGCTCCTGCACGGCCGCGTCGAACTGCTGCAGCAGGGCGACCTGCCGCGCGGGATCGTCCGGGATCTGGGCGCAGACGTAGCTGCCGCGTCCGGCGACGGAGCAGAGGTAGCCCTCCGTCTCCAGCTCGCGGTAGGCGCGCTGGATCGTGTTCGGGTTGATGGTCAGCTGCGTGGACAGCTCGCGCACCGAGGGCAGCTTTTCGCCCAGCGGCAGCGTGCCGGACACGATCAGCCGGCGCAGCCCGTCGCGCACCTGTTCGTAGATCGGCCGGGAATCGCGGTAATTGATCGAGATCGTAGTGCAACACCAACTTTCTGTAGCGTATTAACTGTATTAACCGTGTTGGTACAGTTAAGTTACCATGCGCCGGTGCATCTGTCAAGGGGTAAGATGGATTTCGGCAGAAAAAGTTCCCGGACGGCGTTGCGCCGTCCGGGAATGGAGAATGTCAAATATCTATGCTGGAGTGCAGAAATACAGAGCAGCGGGGGAGCTCGAGGGGGCAAAGCGCCCGCCTCGAATGGAATCTATGCGCGAATGGCGCGGTTCTCCGCGCCATTACGCGTTCCCGGACGGCGTTGCGCCGTCCGGGAACTGCTCTATTTATTTCTGCCCTTCGCGGCTCTCGAGATAGACCATGAGCGTCGCAATGTCGGCGGGGGAGACGCCGGAGATGCGGCTGGCCTGGCCGAGGCTCGCGGGGCGGATGTCGCTGAGCTTCTGCCGCGCCTCGAGCCGCAGACAGGACACCTGCCGGTAGTCGAGATCCGGCGGCAGCAGCCGCTCTTCGAGCCGGGTGAACTCCGCCACCTGCCGCAGCTGGCGCTGGATGTAGCCCGCGTACTTGAGCCGGATCTCCGCCTGCTCGGTCACGACGCGCGGCAGCTCCGGCCGCGCGGGGTCGAACGGCGCGAGGTCGGCATATGTGATCTGCGGCCGGCGCAGGAGGTCGGCCAGGCTCACGCCCGAGCTCGTCGGCGCGGTGCCGTGCGCGGTGAGCATCGCGGCGAGGGCGTCCGACGGGGCGAGGTGCGTTTTCTCCAGCCGGGCGCACTCGGCGTCCACCAGCCGGTATTTTTGCTGCACGGCGGCAAAGCGCTCGTCCGATACCAGCCCGATCCGGTGGCCGATGGCGCTCAGGCGCTCGTCGGCGTTGTCCTGCCGGTGCAGCAGGCGGTACTCCGAGCGGGAGGTCATGATGCGGTACGGTTCGTTCGTGCCCTTGGTCACGAGGTCGTCCACGAGCGTGCCGATGTACCCGTCCGAGCGGCGGAGGATCATCGGCTCACGCCCCAGCAGCTTCAGCGCCGCGTTCACGCCCGCGACGAAGCCCTGCACGGCCGCCTCCTCATAGCCGGACGAACCGTTGAACTGCCCCGCGCCGTAGAGGCCGGGCACTTTCTTGGCCTCGAGCGTCGGCAGCAGCTCCGTCGGGTCCACGCAGTCATATTCGATCGCGTAGGCGCAGCGGGTCATCTCCGCGTGCTCGAGTCCCGGCAGCGTGTGCAGCATTGCGACCTGCACGTCCTCCGGCAGGGAGGAGGAGAAGCCCTGGATGTAGAGCTCTTCCGTGTCCAGCCCCATCGGCTCGATGAACAGCTGGTGCCGCGGCTTGTCGGGAAAGGTCATGATCTTCGTCTCAATGGACGGGCAGTAGCGCGGGCCGACGCCCTCGATCACGCCGGAGTAGATGGGGCTGCGGTCGAGGTTCGCGCGGATGATGGCGTGCGTGCGCTCATTGGTATAGGTCAGGTAGCACACGGCCTTGTTTTCGACCGGGTGCGTGGTGGAAAACGAGAACGGTTCGATCTCCGCGTCGCCCGGCTGCAGCTCCATGCGCGAGAAGTCCACCGTGCGCGCGTTCACGCGCGGCGGCGTGCCGGTCTTAAAGCGACGCATGCGCAGCCCCAGCGCCTTGCAGCACTCGGCCAGCGGGCCGGCGGCCGCCAGCCCGTCCGGCCCGGAGTCGCGCAGCACATCGCCCACGATCGTGCGCCCGTGCAGATACGTGCCCGTGGCGAGCACGGCGGCGCGGCAGCGGTACACGGCGCCGTTTGCCGTCACGACGGCGCTGACGCGGCCGCCCTCCGTCTCGACGGCTACGACCTCCGCCTGCTTGACGCGCAGGTTCGGCTGCAGCTCGAGCGTGTGCTTCATCACGGCCTGATACTTCCGCCGGTCGGCCTGCGCGCGCAGCGAGTGCACGGCCGGCCCTTTGCCGCGGTTGAGCATCCGGTACTGGATGCAGGCCCGATCGGCTGCACGCGCCATCTCGCCGCCGAGCGCATCGAGCTCGCGCACGAGGTGGCCCTTGCCCGTGCCGCCGATGGCGGGGTTGCAGGGCATATTGCCGATGGCGTCCATATTGATGGTAAAGCAGACGGTGTCCAGTCCCAGCCGCGCGGCGGCCAGCGCGGCCTCAATGCCCGCGTGGCCAGCGCCGACGACGGCGACGTCACAGCTTCCGGCGTCATAACGCATGACGAGATCCCTCCGGATTCATATTAGAATAACAACAAAACTTTATTTTACCCGTTTCGTGCCCCGAATGCAAGAGCGGCGGGGCATGCGCGGGGGCAAAAACGGTTGTGCAGCATCCGCACAACAAAATTTGAAAAAGGTCTTGCTTTATCGTGCTAATGTGGTAATATAACAGCGTGCTAACAAGCAAAACAAAATTTTGAGAATATGACGAAGGAGAACCGACATGAAAAAGATGACGAAAGTGATCTCGCTGGCGCTCGCGCTGGTGATGTGCCTGGCGCTGTGCGCCTGCGGCAGCAAGACGGACGACGGCAACACCGCCGCCGACGGAAAGAGAACCTTTATTATGGGCGTCGATCCGGAATACCCGCCGTTCAGCTATCTGGGCGACGACGGCAAGTACACCGGCTTTGACGTGGAGATCGCTCAGGCCGCCTGCGATCTGCTCGGCTGGGACCTGCAGGTCTTTGGTGTGAACTGGGATCAGAAGCTGGTGCAGCTCGATGCCAAAGAGTGCGACTGTGTCTGGTCCGGCATGACCATCCTCGACAGCATGAAGGATGCCGGCTATGTGCTCTCCAAGCCCTACTACGATAACACGCAGGTCATCATGGTCAAGGAAGGCAGCGACATCAAGTCCTCCGCGGATCTGGCCGGCAAGAACGTGGCCGTGCAGCTGGGCACCTCCGGCGAGTCCCTCCTGTCCGAGGGCGGCGACCTTGAGAGCCTGGCCAAGACCTTCGGCAAGCTCACGACCTGTGACAGCTTCCTCAAGTGCTTCACCGAGCTGGGCGGCGGCGCCGTGGACGCCGTGATCGTCGACAAGCCCGTGGCGACTTCTTATGCGCAGGAAAACGCCGGCTTCACCATCCTCGACGAGGAGCTGGGCGCCGAGCAGTACGGCATTGCCTTCCGCTCCGGCGATCAGGAGCTGTGCGACGCCATCGAGGGTGCGGTGCAGCAGCTGGTTGAAAACGGGACCTATGCGAAGATCGCTGCGAAGTATCCCGACATCGTCAACAACCTGACCTACCTGAACAAGTAAGCACGACAGAAATTCCATCACGTCTCCCGGAGGCTTTTGCGGCCGCCGGGAGCGTGTGCGTAACAGTGAGGATCCTTTATGACTTTACTTACGATGATCATGAAAATGAGCGAGGGCCTCGGCAAGACCTGCGCCATTTTCTTTCTGACGATCCTGTTCTCGCTCCCGCTGGGCATGCTCATCACGCTGCTGCGCATGAGCAAGAACAAGGTCGTTTCCAGCGTGACCCGTTTTGTGATCGCGGTTTTGCGCGGCACGCCGCTGATGCTGCAGCTGCTCGCCGTGACCTATGGCCCGTACTACCTCTTTGGTACGGCCGTCGCCAAGAACAAGCTCATCCCCGTCGTCATCGCCTTTGCCATCAACTACGCGGCCTATTTTGCCGAGATCTACCGCGGCGGCATCGAGTCCATCCCCGTGGGGCAGTATGAGGCGGCGAACGTCCTCGGCTACACCAGGGCGCAGACCTTCCTGCGCATCATTCTGCCGCAGGTCGTCAAGCGCATCATGCCCAGCATCACCAACGAGGTCGTCACGCTCGTCAAGGACACGTCCATGGCCTTCACCGTCTCCTATCAGGAGATGTTCACCATCGGCAAGCAGATCGCAAACTCCCAGACCAGCTTCATGCCGTTCCTTGTGGCGGGCGTGTTCTACTTCGTGTTCAATGCCATCGTCGATTTTGTCATGGGCAAGATCGAAAAGCGCATGGACTACTACAAATAAGGAGGTGCCGTCATGAGCGTATTGGAACTCAATCACGTCAAAAAGTCGTTTAATAACGGGACGCTGCACGTCCTCAAGGACATCAGCCTGAGCGTCGAAAAGGGCGAGGTCGTGGCCATCATCGGCCCGAGCGGCAGCGGCAAATCCACGCTGCTGCGCTGCGCCACGCTGCTCGAGCGCATCGACTCCGGCGAGGTCTGCTTTGACGGGCACTACGCCGCACGCACGGGCGACGACGGCGCCGCCGTCTACGCCGACAAGGCGGAGCTCAAGCAGATCCGCAACTATTTCGGCCTCGTTTTTCAGCAGTTCAATCTCTTCCCGCACTACTCTGTACTCAAAAACGTTATGGACGCGCCCATCTGCGTGCAGAAGCGCGACCGCGCGGAGGTCGAGGCGTCCGCGCGCAAGACGCTCGAGAAGATGGGCCTCGGCGACAAGGCCGACGCCTATCCGTGCCAGCTCTCCGGCGGCCAGCAGCAGCGCGTGGCCATCGCCCGCGCGCTGGAGATGAACCCCGAGATCCTGTTTTTCGACGAGCCGACCTCCGCGCTCGACCCCGAGCTCACGGGCGAGGTGCTCAAGGTCATCCGCGCGCTCGCCGAGGAGCACATGACCATGGTCATCGTCACGCACGAGATGGCCTTTGCCCGCGCCGTGGCTGATAAGGTCATTTTCATGGACGGCGGCGTCATCGTCGAGCAGGGCGCGCCCGAGGCGGTCTTCGGCGATACGCAGCAGGAGCGCACGAAGCAGTTCCTCGCGCGCTATAATGAGCGGCCGTGACAAAAATGTAAGAGAAAATTCAGCTTTTCCCTCTTGCACCGCCGTGCAAGATTCGGTATGATAAAAAGCGCATCGGGTTCCGGTGCGCTTTTTTGATTTTTCATTTGGGAGGGCTTCCCTTGAAGCATACAAAACGGATTGCGGCGCTGCTGCTTGCGCTCGCGCTGTGTTTTTCCTGCGCAGCGTGCAGCAAGACGGTCGGCAGCTACCGCGTGGTCAAGACGCTCGGCACGGAGCAGTTTCGCATCGGCTTTCGGGACGGGGATCAGGCGGCGGTGTATGTCAATGCCGCGCTCAAGGTCCTCGCGGCCGACGGGACGATCCACAGCCTCGCGCTCAAGTGGTTCGGCACGGACAACACGACCTTTGACAGCGATGCCAATGCGCTCGACGCGCTCGGCGACATTCCGCGGCGCACGTTCATCATGGGCCTGAACGAGGAGCGCTTTCCCATGAGCTACGCCGACGGCGACGGTTACAGCGGCTTTGACGTCGAGCTCGCGCAGGCGGTCTGCGCCCGCCTCGGTTGGACGCTGCAGTATCAGCCGATCTCGAACCAGAACGCCTATGTCGAGCTCTCAAGCGGCAATGTCGACTGTGCCTGGGGCGGCATGGTGCTCGACCAGACCGACAGCAAGGACAGCAAGAACAAGAAAAAGCAGAAGATGACGCTCACCGCGCCGTATCTCGAAAATGAGCTGCAGCTCATCGTGCGCGGCGACTCGAAATACCGCACGGCCGGCAGCCTCAAGGGCACGACCGTCCTGCTCGGCACGGACGAGACGTACATGACCGCCCTCTCGGCCGACGAGAAGCTCATGAAAGCCTTCGGCGCGGCTCAGCGCGTCACCGGCGGGTCGAAGGCCTGCTTCGAGGCGCTCTCGGCCGGAGACTGCGCCGCCATCGTGGCCGACAGTACGGCGCTCGCTTATTATACGCACTGACCGTCTGGCCGCCCGCGCGGGGCTCTGCGCGGGCGGCTTTTTGTGCGGCGGGGTGCGCTTTTTCGCCGCGATCCGCAAAAAGAGCTCCCGCTTTCGCGTCAACTGTGCTATACTAACTATGTTCGCGCCTGCCAGACCGGCGGAAATTTTTTACTCGCGCGGGCAGAAACACAGGTACGCCTATGTCGAACAGCAACAATAAATATAAAACCCTCGTGTCCAACACCATGCTCATCAGCCTCGGCACCTTCGGCAGCAAGCTGCTGGTGTTTTTCATGGTGCGCTTTTACACGAGCTATCTCACCCCCGCGGACTACGGCACCGCCGACCTCATCACGCAGACGGCCAATCTGCTCTTCCCGCTCATCAGCCTCGGCATCACGGACGGCGTGTTCCGCTTCGCCGTGGACCACACCGAGCAGCGGCGCAACATTTTCTCCGTCGGCGTGTATACGATCCTGGCGGGCGCTGTGCTGCTCGTGGCCATTTTGCCGCTGCTGGGGCTCTTCCCGCAGTTTGACGGGTTCCTCTGGCTGATCGCGCTCTATACGATGTGCTCGTGCTTCCACTCGCTGTGCGCGCAGTTTGTGCGCGCCGAGGGACACACGGCGCTCTACGCCGTGCAGGGCATGATCAATACCGTGCTCGTCATCGGACTGAATGTGCTCTTCCTCGTCGGCCTGCGCATGGGCATCACGGGCTATGTGCTCTCCGTCGCGCTGGCGGATCTGGCGTGCACGCTGTTTTTGTTCGTGCGCGAGCGGCTCTGGCGTCAGCTCATGCTCCGCCCGGGCTGGGCGGCCGCGCGCGAGATGCTGGCCTACAGCATCCCCATGATCCCGACGACGGTGTTCTGGTGGATCACGAGCGTGTCCGACCGCTACATGGTCACGGCCTACCTCGGCGTGGACGCCAACGGTATTTACGCCGTGTCGTACAAGATGCCGACGATCCTGTCGCTCGTGTCGAGCATTTTCATGGAGGCGTGGCAGTTTTCCGCCGTGTCCGAGGCGCAGGGCAGCCGGCGCGAGCACATCCGCTTCTTCTCGAAGGTCTGGTGCTCGTTCCAGTCGGTGATGTTCCTCGCCGGCGCGTGCATCATCGCCTTCGCCGTGCCGGAGATCCACGTGCTCACGACCGAGCAGTATTACGGCGCGTGGCTGTATGTGCCGGTGCTCGGCATGGCCATGGTCTTTTCCGCGTTCGTGAGCTATCTCGGCAGCGTCTACATGGTCGAAAAGTGCAGCAAGCGCACGTTCGTCACGTCCATGATCGGCGCGCTGCTCAACATCGCGCTCAACTTCCTGCTCATCCCGTCGAAGCTTGGCGTGCAGGGTGCGGCCATCGCCACGTGTGTGAGCTATTTCGTCGTGTTTGTCATCCGGGCGGTGGATGCGCGCAAGTTCATCCCGTTCCGGTTTTATACCATCGGCGTCACGGAAAACTGCATCCTGCTGACGGTGCAGACGCTCTTCATCGTCCTGCAGCTTCCGGGCTGGAAGATCGCGCAGGCAGTGTGCATTTTGCTGCTGCTCCTGCTCAACCGCAAGCCGCTTCTGGACGGCGCGGGCAAGATCGTCCGCTTCCGCCGCTGACGCAACTTTTTGGAGGATTTGTGATTTGAAGATTTGGAACAGCCTGTTTGGGAAGATCATTCTGACCTTCCTCGTCTCCATGGTGCCGGTGCTCGAGCTGCGCGGCGCGATCCCGATCGGCGTGGCGCACGGCCTGGATTACCGCATCGCCATCGCGGTGTCCATCCTCGGCAACCTCGTGCCGGTGCCGTTCATCGTGCTCTTCATCCGCAAGATCTTTGCCTGGCTGCGCACGAAGAGCGAGCGGCTCAACGGCTTTGTCACGCGCATGGAGCAGCGCGCGCTCAAAAAGTCGGACACCGTGCGCCGTGCGCGCTTCTGGGGCCTATTCATTTTTGTGGCCATTCCGCTGCCGGGCACCGGCGCGTGGACGGGCTCGCTCATCGCGGCCATGTTGGAGATGCGCGTCAAGGAGGCCTTCCCGCCGATTGCGCTCGGCGTCGTCACGGCCGGCATCATCGTCGCCGTCGTGACGTATGGCGCGGCGTCGCTGCTGTTTTAATTCCAACGAGGACCGCTTCGCCGGGCTTTTTGGCGCACGCAAAAAAATCCCGCTGTCCGATGGGACAGCGGGATTTTTCTGTTTTTCTGTACGGTTTACTCGGCAAACGCTTTTTCCAGCGCCTCGAGCTCCTCGCGCAGCTCGTGCGGCAGCTTGTCGCCGAACTGCTCGAAGTATTCGCGGATGCCCGCGCAGTTTTCGCGCCAGCTCTCGGCGTCGAGCGTCAGCAGCTCCTTGAGCGTCTCGACCGTCACGCCGCTGCCGTCGAGGTCAATGTCCTCGGGCTTCGGCTCGTAGCCGATGACCGTCTCGTCCGCGCCCACCTCGTCGAAGCAGCGCCTGAGGATCCACTCGAGCACGCGCAGGTTGTCGCCGAAGCCCGGCCACAGGAAGCGGCCGTTGTCGTCCGTGCGGAACCAGTTGACGTTGAAGATCTTCGGCGCGTGCGGCAGCTTCTCGCCCATGTCGAGCCAGTGCTGCCAGTAGTCGGCCATGTTGTAGCCGCAGAACGGGCGCATGGCCATCGGGTCGCGGCGCACGACGCCGACAGCGCCGGTCGCGGCGGCCGTCGTCTCGGACGCCATCGTTGCGCCGACGAACACACCGTGCGCCCAGTCGCGGGACTGGTAGACCAGCGGGGCGGTCTTTGCGCGGCGGCCGCCGAAGATGATCGCGCTGATCGGCACGCCTGTGCCCTTGAAAAACTCCTCGCTGATGCACGGGCAGTTCTCCGCCGGAGCGGTGAAGCGGCTGTTCGGGTGCGCGCCGCGCGTGCCGTCGCTGCCGTCCCACACCTCGCCCTTCCAGTTGCGCAGGTGGCCCTTGGGCGGCTGCTTGGTCATGCCCTCCCACCAGACGGTCATGTCGTCCTCGTTGAGCACGACGTTCGTGAAGATGGTGTTTTTGCTCGTGGAGGCAAGCGCGTTCGGGTTAGATCTCTCGCTCGTGCCGGGGGCAACGCCGAAGAAGCCGTTTTCGGGGTTCACGGCCCAGAGGCGGCCGTCCGGGCCGACGCGCAGCCAGGCGATGTCGTCGCCGACGGTCCAGCACTTCCAGCCGTTTTTGCGGTAGCCCTCGGGCGGGATGAGCATGGCGAGGTTCGTCTTGCCGCACGCAGACGGGAACGCGCCCGTCACATAGCGCACTTCGCCTTTGGGGTTCTGGATGCCGAGGATGAGCATGTGCTCTGCCAGCCACCCCTCGCGGCGGCCGAGCACGGAGGCGATGCGCAGCGAGAAGCACTTTTTGCCCTGCAGCACATTGCCGCCGTAGTTGGAATTGACGGAGATGATCTTGTTCTCCTCCGGGAAGTGGACGATGTAGCGGTTCTCGGGGTCGAGCGTGACCTTGGAGTGCACGCCGAGGATGACGTCGCTGCTGTCGCCGAGCGCGTCGAGCACCTTCGTGCCGATGCGCGTCATGATGGCCATGTTCAGCACGACGTAGATCGAGTCCGTGACCTCGATGCCGTACTTGGCAAACGGGGAGCCGATCACGCCCATCGAGTAGGGGATGACGTACATCGTGCGGCCAGCCATGGCGCAGCGCAAAATCTCGTGCAGCTTGGCCTTCATCTCGTCCGGATCCATCCAGTTGTTCGTGGGGCCGGCCTCTTCGCGGGTCCTGGAGCAGATAAATGTCCGGCCCTCGACACGCGCCACGTCGTTGACGTCGCTGCGGTTGAGATAGCAGCCGGGCAGCTTTTCTTCATTGAGTTTGATGAGCTCGCCGGTTTCCACGGCAATCTTGCGCAGGGATTCGAGCTGGGCCTCCGAGCCGTCGATCCAGACGATCTCTTTCGGGGTCGTGAGTTCGGCAGTTTTCTGCACCAGCTCCAGTACGGACGGGTTTTGCGTCAGTTCCATATTGTGAGGTTCTCCTTTTTGACTAAAATTTCTCGACCTTGATCCGTATCTATACTACAATTCTCTGAAAACACCTTACACCATCCCGCCGCGCCTGTAAACCCCAAAACGGAAACTTTTCCTGTGAACCTTTTCACACAGGCGCATTTGTGCTACAATGCGCGCAGACATCTCTGACCCGAGGAGGGGAGCGCCATGTGGAAAACCATTGTGCCGGCGGCGGCGGTGCTGGCAGCCGAGGCGGTCATCCGCCGGAAGATCAACGCGCTGCCGGCCGAGACCTTCCCGCTGCGCATCGGGCAGCGCGTGCAGCTGCGCCGGGCGCATAACCGCGGCCTGCTGTGCAGCAAGTTTGCACGAAAGCCGCGAGCGGCCGCCGCGCTGCAGACTGCGTCCGCCGCAGCGCTCGCGGCGGTGGCGGCCGTGTGCGTCTGCCGCCGGGGCGGCACGGCGCTGCAGATCGGCATGGGCCTGATGCTCGGCGGCGCGCTGGCCAATCTCATCGAGCGCTGGGCGCGCGGGTCGGTCACGGACTATGTGTACCTGCCGCGGGCGGTCATCCCGTTTTTCCGGCGCATCATCTGGAACGCGGCCGACCTGAGCATCCTGACCGGCTGCACCACGGCAGTGATCGCACTGCTGTGCGAAGAATTGTGATTATGTGAGCCGAATTATGTAAACTGTTTGGATACAACAGCAAATCATTTCTTACAGAAAACGCTTTGTAGTGCACAGTGACAGGATAGGTAAGTTGTTGTTTCGCAAAGGCATTTCTAATATTATGTAAATTAGAATTATGTAAACTGTTAAGTGTGAAGACAAGGACGCCTGATCGAAAATGAGGCTATCTATTATTCTGCGCTTTGCGCAGAATAATAGATAGCCCCTTGCTCCGACCTCGGAACAAGGGGCTATCCTGCCGTGTTCGGTTCCATCACCCGAACCTCCTTTTTGTTTCGTTTTCCCGCCGTGTGCAGAGGCCTTTGTGCTGCACGCGGACTCCGACCGCTGTGAAGGGAAATGCGTATGCAAGATTCCGCACCACTGCGTGCCGACTCCGGAGTCACAGAACCCTGTCTGCTTCCGGACGATTCAGTACATCGGACTCACCTCCGTCGATTCCGCTGAACCTGTATTCTAAAGGCGCTGCCCCTCGTGAGGGGCTGCTGCTCTTCTCTGGTTCTGGCTACAGTATAGCAGTTCGTTTTCTTTTTGTCAATGATTTAATAAACAAAAATCAGGCAGAATGTTCGGCAAAAACGCCGAATTTTCCTGCCTCGCGCCAACGCCCCCCTGCAACGCGGGGCGCTGGCAGATCCTCTGCGGCGGCGCGCAAAAGGAAAACCGCCGTGCGTGTCCGTCAGTGCACAGCGGCAGCAGCTTCGGTTCAGCGGTCGCTCGGAGCGGCGCTCTGACCGCCGAAGATCCAGTCGTCCAGGTCCTGGCCCATGTGTTTTCACCTCCCGTTGAATTCGCATATGGCCATTCTATGCGCTGCGGTGCGAAAAAATGCACGAACCCGCGCCGTGGAAATAGAAAGAACTTGAAACCATTGGCCGATTGCGCTATAATCTATGCATATTTTCCGTAATCGGAGCCTGTCTCCGCGGGCAACACTATTTTTAAAGGATAAGGTGAATCACGAATGAGTGCATCCCAGGACAAAAAGCGCCGCACAGACGAGCGTGCGCTGGGTACGGAGCGCCGCCAGGTCGCCTCGCAGAAGGAAGCCAAAGAGCGCAAGCAAAGCAAGATCAAGTGGACGGTCGGCTCGATCATCGTCGTGCTGCTCGTTGCCGCCATCCTGATCGGCAACTCCAGCCTCTTTTACACCGCGCGCCCCGCGCTGCAGGTCGGCGATGTGAAGTATTCCTCGGCGGAGGTCAATTATGCCTACCGCTCCGCCTACCTCACGTTCTGCAACCAGTACGGCAGCTATCTGAGCTACGTTGGCCTCGACACCAGCAAGGCGCTCGATGAGCAGGAGTGCCGCATCAGCGATGATTTCGACACCTGGGACGATTATTTCAAGGATGCTGCCGAAAAGAATCTGGTGCAGGTCACGGCGCTGTGCGATGCCGCGCAGAAGGCCGGCGTCACGCTCGACGAGGACGATCAGCATGAGATCGACGAGCAGTTTTCCTACCTCGAGCTCACTGCCAAGCAGTATAAGTACAACTCCGTCAGCAAGTATCTGCAGGCGGCCTATGGCAACGGCGTGACCAAAAAGGTCGTGCGCCATATGCTCGAGCGCAGCGAGCTCGCCACGAAGTACTCGCAGCAGCAGTATGACAGCTACACCTATACGCCCGAGGAGATCGCGGCCAGCTACGCCGAGAATAAGAACAGCTGCGATACGTTCAACTATCAGTACTATTTCGTCCAGGCGGATACCGAGGACAGCACGGACGACGACGGCAACGCGACCTCCAAGACCACGGACGCCACGATGGCGGCTGCCAAGGCCACGGCCGACAAGATCGCCGCCGCCACGCATGACGCGGAGAGCTTCACTGCCGCCGTCACGGCCAATGTTCCCGCCAAGACGTCCGAGGACGGGACGAGCACCGCGCCGAGCGTCACGGACAACGCCGATACCAAGGGCTCGAACTTCAGCTCCGCCGTGTACGCCGACTGGCTCTACAGCGCCGACCGCATTGCCAACGACGTGACCGTCGTGGAGCAGGAAAACAGCGGCTACTATGTCGTGCTCTTCGAGAGCCGCGATGATAATGCCTACAACACCGTCAACGTCCGCCACATCCTCATCAAGGCGGAGGACAGCGACGGCGACGGCACGTATTCCGACGAGGAAAAGCAGAAAGCCAAGGCCGCGATCGACGATGTTTACGCCCGCTGGGAGCAGAGCGACCAGACCGAGGACGACTTCGCGCAGCTGGCCAACTCCTTCAGCCAGGACAGCGGCTCGAACACGAAGGGCGGCCTGTACGAGAACGTCTACAAGGGCCAGATGGTGCAGGAGTTCAACGATTTCTGCTTCGATCCCGCGCGCAAGCCGGGCGATGTGGGCATCGTCTTTAACGAGAGCGATTCCTACTGCGGCTATCACCTTGTGTATTACGTCGGCCAGGGCGAGCGCTACTGCGACTACCTTGGCGATCAGGCGCTGCGCACGGATGATTTCAACGCCTGGGAGGGCACGTTCTTTGACGGCTGGACCAGCACCGAGCTCAAGGGCATGAAGTACGTCGGATAAATCAGACACGCGAAAGATATGCGACAGAGCCGCCCGACGGGCGGCTCTGCGTCTATCTGAAAGCGCGGCTGCTCCATGTCGACAGAGCAGCAGGGGAGCTCGAGGGGGCGAAGTGCCCGCCTCGAATGAGATTTCATGCATCCGGCATTTTTGCCGTGCAAAATGCCGGATGGCGACGGCTTGCACTCTGAGCAAGCCGGGCGCCGCCCGCCGGGCGGCTCTGCGTCTATCTGAAAGCAGGGCTTCAACGTTTCCATGTTTCCACGGAGGGATCACCATGATCAAGACAAAAACGCAGCGCTATGACACGACCGTGCTCGACGCGCGCGCCCTTGCCGACGCGCTCGAGATCGAGGAGAAGGCTGGCTGGGAGGTCGCGGAGGCGGGCTATGACGGCACGGACTTCGTTGTGACCTTCGAGCGGGAGGACGCGCGATGACCGAGCAGACCATCCGCACGCAGATGCTCCTCGGCGAGGCCGCGCTCGCGCGCCTGCGCAGCAGCCGCGTCGCCGTGCTCGGCCTCGGCGGCGTGGGCAGTTGGTGCGCGGAGGCGCTGGCCCGCGCCGGCGTCGGCGCGCTCACGCTCGTGGACGAGGACACCGTCAGCGAGAGTAACCTCAACCGCCAGTGCTGCGCGCTGCACTCCACGATCGGCCAGCCGAAGGCGGCCGTCATGGCCGTGCGCGTGCACGATATTGACCCCAGCATCGCCGTTGACGCGCGCGCCGAGCGCTACGAGGCGGCGACGCGGGAGCGGTTTTTCGACACAGAGTATGATTATATTGCCGACTGCATCGACCTCGTGTCGTGCAAGGTGGATCTGATCCGCACCGCGCACGCGCGCGGCATCCCGATCGTGTCGGCGCTCGGCACCGGCAACAAGATGGATGCGAGCCGGTTTGAACTCTGCGACATCAGTCAGACGAGCGGCTGCCCGTTCGCGCGCGTCATGCGCCGCGAGCTGCGCAGCGTCGGCATCACGCACCACGCGGTCGTGTTCAGCCCCGAGCCCGCCATGACGCCCGCGGCGCTGTGCGCCCCGCCGCCGGGCCGCCGGAGCGTGCCCGGCTCGCTGCCGTGGGTGCCGGCCAGCGCGGGACTGCTGCTGGCGCAGAAGATCGTGCTCGATCTGTGCGCTGCGCCGGAGGAGCGGGCATGAAGCCCGTCTGGATCGTGCTGCTGTGCCTGCTGAGCACGGCGGTGCTGGCGGCGCTGGTGTGGCTGCTCGTGTGGTACATCGAGCAGCGCGTGCTGGCAAAGTCGCTCGGCCGTGCGTCGGAGGGCACGGACGCGCAGGCCGCGTGGGAGCAGCACATCCTGCGCAAGCAGGACTGGACGGCCGACTCCGAGCCGGGCAGGGCGGCGCTCGCGCGCGTGCGCGCCGGCGTCGCGGCCATGCAGGAGCAGCCGCACGAGGATGTGTTTCTTCCCGCGCTCGATGGCGCGCGCCTGCACGCGCGGCTCTACCGCGTGCCCCACGCCCACGCCACGGTCATCCTCTGCCACGGCTACCACAGCCACGCCGAGCATGATTTTTCCGCCCAGTTCCCGGCGCTGTATGCCTCCGGCGGCTGCAACCTGCTGCTCATCGACGAGCGCGCGCACGGCCTGAGCGAGGGCAAGTGCCTCACGTTCGGCCAGCTCGAGCGCTACGACATCGCCCAGTGGGTGCACTGGGTGCGCGAGCACTCGCGCGTGCAGCGGCCCATCGCGCTCTACGGTGTATCGATGGGCGCGGCGTCGGTGCTGCTAGCGGCGCAGCTCCCGGAGCTGAGGGGCGAGATCGCCTGCGTCATAGCCGACTGCGGCTATTCCAGCTTCGAGCTGGAGGTCACGGACGCCGTGCACCACGGTACAAATGCGCCGCGCTGGCTGCAAAAGCCGCTCGCGCGCGCCTGCGTGCGCATCCTGCGGCGCAATGGGCTGGACTTTGCGGCCGTCGATACCACGCCCGGCATGGCCGCGCTCGATCTGCCCATCCTGTTTTTCCACGGCGACGCGGACACTTTCGTCCCCCTGCACCACAGCGAGCGCAACCTCGCCGCCTGCAGGCGGCCGCAGCGGCTCGTCGTCATCCCCGGCGCGGAGCACGCCATGTCCGCGCAGGTCGACCCCGAGCGCTACCGGCATGAGCTGCTGACCTTCCTGTGGCGCAACACGAACTACCTCTGGGACGAGCGCAACAAGCCGCTGAAATGAGCCGGCCGGCCGAGCCGGAGCCCCCAAGCATCCAAAAGCAGAGTCTGGAAAAGAGCACCGTCCGGTGCTCTTTTTTACGCCGCGAAATCTTGAATATTTGACGATTAGTAAAATATACCTGACATTATGAATGGCAAACGATACACTTCGCTTGCATGAAAAAGGAGGCTTGGCTATGCACAACATGACTGGACTTTTGGGAGCTGCCGTCGGTGTGGCCATTGCGGCCGTCATTTGGGCCGTAGTGGTCTCCCTGCGCAAGAAGCGGAGCGGCGACGCGCCGCAGTTTGACGAGCGGCAGCTCGCCGCGCGTGCCAAGGCATACAGCAGCGCGTTTTTCACGCTGCTCGGGTATCTCGCCGTCGTGGCGCTGCTCGATTCGGTCGCCGAGGTGCGCTGGGCTGCACGCTCGACGCGCTCTTCTGGCCGGAGGCGGATTCGTGAGCAGCCCCCACTTCCGCTGAAATCTGCGCGCAAATTCGCAAAAATTTCACCACTTAGGTGCAAAAAAGCCGGATATCTCGGACATCCGGCTTTTTTGCTCGTTTTCAGTCCCGCAGCAGGGATGCGGCGGCCGTGCCGATGGCGGAAGCGTTCGGTACGGGCTTGCACACGCAGTAGCGCTGGTGCTTCTGCACGAGAAATGCCTCGAGCTCTTCGCTGACGGCCGGGCGCAGGAGCGTCGAGTAGCGAAACAGCGACCCGTCCACGGCCACGACCATCGGGCGGTAGCGGTTTTTCGCGCCGTCGGTCAGAAAGACGATGGCCGCGATGTTTGCGACGATCGCTTTCGCCGCGCGGCCGAACACGCTCTGAATGACCATGGCGGCGGTCTTGCGGTCGGCATCCGCCGCATCGCTCAGCGCTGCGATGGCGCCGCAGTCCGGGTCTGCGCCGAAGGTGTCCGCGTCGGCGGCGGTCAGCACGTCGAGCGCGCGGAGCTTGTCCGCCGTCTCGGGCGCGAACAGCCCGTCTTTTGCCGCGGCGATGAGGGCCAGGCGGCTGAGCTTGCCGAGGTAGCGGCCGCTCGTCATCTTCTCGAACCGGTACGCGCCCGGTGCGGCCGAGGCCGCGTCGAGCGCCTTGTCAAACGCGCTCTGCGGCACGTCGGTGAACGAGCCGGACTCGAGGTTGACGAGCATCTCGCCGTCAGCGTCGCGGCCGAGCTTTTCGATCGCGCGCACCGGCAGCAGGCAGCACGTGTTCGTGCCCGTGCCGTTGACGAGCCCGGCAAAACCGTTGGCGTAGTTGTTGGCGATGGTGGTCGAGCCGCTCAGGTACGTGGCGGGGGTGTCGTTGATGACCGTGATGGGCAGCTTCGTGCAGCCGCGGCGTTCGAGCTCCTCGGTCAGGTCCGCGCCCACGAGGTGATCCTCCCACCCGGTCAGCTGCACCTCTTTGGTCATGCCGAGCACCTTTGCATCCAGCTCCGGCGTGTTCTCCGCCGGGTAGCTGAAGCAGATGCCGATCTGCGTGACCCGGTCGAGCAACGGCTCGAGCGCGTCGGCTGCCAGCCGGATGAAGTCCATCCAGTCGGCGTCGCGCTCCGAGCCGGGCATGGGCAGCGTGCGCTCGTCCTCGAGGATCGGCTGGCCGAACTCGTAGTGCACGGTGGCGACGCGGAAGTTCGTGCCGCCGGCGTCGATGACGGCGACGCGCTTGCCCTCCGGGGCGGCGACGTGGCCGTGCGGCGCGAGGTAGGCCGGCAGCATCGGCAGGCCGCCCGCCTCGCCGCGCAGGCCGCGCTGCATCGCGGCGAGCAGGGCATCGGTGAGCTCCTGCGTGTCGAGCTGGTCGGGCGCGGCGCCATACTTGCGCAGGAAGGCGAGCACGCGCGCGTCGATGTGGATCGCGGGCGCGGGCTCGTCCTGCTCCGGCGCGGCGAAGGGGAACGGTGTGCGCGGCGCGGCCGGGGCCTCCGGGGCGGGGGCGGGCTTGCTTTTCTTGAAAAACGGAAGCTTCATATGTGTTCTCTCTCTTTCTTACCGAAAACCCCGCGCCGGGCCCGGCGCGGGGACGGTGATGATTCGGTTGCGGGTCAGGCGTTCGGGGCGTCGCCCTTGGCGCTCTCGACCAGACCGGCCGCCAGCGCGGCAGCGCCCTGGATCTCGGACGGGATGATGATCTTCGTCGCGCGGCCGTCCGCGGCGGCGGCAAAGGCCTCGAGACTCTTGAGCTTGATGACGGCGTCGGACGGCATGGACTCGTTGATGAGCCGGATGCCCTCGGCGGTCGCGCGCTGCACGGTCAGAATGGCCTCGGCGCGGCCCTGCGCCTCAAGGATCTGCTCCTGCTTTTTCGCGTCGGCGCGCAGGATGGCCGATTCCTTTTCGCCCTCGGCCGTGAGGATGGCGGAGCGCTTCTCGCCCTCGGCGCGCAGAATGGCCTCGCGGCGTTCGCGCTCGGCCTTCATCTGCTTTTCCATGGCGCTCTGGATCTCCTTGGGCGGGAGAATGTTCTTGAGCTCCACGCGGTTGACCTTGATGCCCCAGGGGTCAGTGGCTTCGTCGAGGATCTGGCGCATCTTGGTGTTGACGATGTCGCGGCTGGTCAGGCACTGGTCAAGCTCCAGGTCGCCGATGAGGTTGCGCAGCGTCGTGGCCGAGAGGTTCTCGATCGCAAGGATCGGCTGCTCAATGCCATAGGTGTAGAGCTTCGGGTCGGTGATCTGGTAGTAGACGACGGTGTCGATCTGCATGGTGACGTTGTCCTTCGTGATGACGGGCTGCGGCGGGAAGTCCGCGACCTGCTCTTTGAGCGACAGACGCTTGGCGACCGACTCGATGAACGGGATCTTCAGGTGCAGGCCGACGCCCCATGTGGTCTTGTAGGCACCGAGGCGGGTGATGACGTAAGCCTGTGCCTGCGGGACGATGCGGATGTTGCGCACGAGAATGATGAGCGCGATCAGGATGATTCCGTAGAGAACGTATGGCATGGTGATTCCTCCTTATTCTTTTGCACCCGCGGTCACGCAGGCGGGTGTGACGATGAGCTTGACGCCCTCGATGCGCAGCACGATGGCCGCAGTCCCGACGGGGATGGGGACGTCAGAGTCGGCGCGGGCGGTCCAGACTTTTCCGCCGACGGACACGGCGCCGCGGCCGGCCAGGTTGTCGATATCCTCTGTGACGAGGCATTCCTGCCCGATGAGCATATCGGCATTCGTGGGCTGGGTGCGGCTGTTGATATATTTTTTCACCAGCGGGCGCGTCACGGCAAAGGCCGCGATCGACACGGCGAAAAACCACACGAGCTGCAGCCACAGCGGCGCGTGGAACATGGCGGCGATGAGCGCGGCGAGCGCGCCCACGGCAAACCAGATCGTGACCAGACCGGCGGTCAGGCCCTCGACGATCAGAAAGATCACGATCAGGCCGATCCAGATGGCCGGCATGGTGCATGGGATCCCGGCGATGACCATAGGCAAAACCTCCTGTTGAGAATGCGCGGCAACTGTTTGCCATAGAAATATCATATCTTATTTACAGGATAAAAGCAAGCAAAACACCCGGAATTCCGGCATATGAAATTTCCGGGCGGTTTTCCTCTTTACTTTCCTAAATAATTAGAGTAAAATAATATCCGAAAAATCGTGTTTCAGCATCCATATATCTGATGAGAAATAAGGAGCGCATATGAATAAACAGCATAAAAAACCGCGCTGCGATGACATGTATCGTGCCATCCTGACGCTCAAGACCGTCGATGAGTGCAAGCAGTTTTTCGATGACCTGTGTACGGTCACGGAGCTGCAGGCCATGGAGCAGCGCTATCAGGTGGCGCAGTATCTCGACGCGGGCCTGATCTACAACGACATTCTGGAAAAGACCGGCGCCTCGAGCGCGACGATCAGCCGCGTCAACCGCAGCCTGCAGTACGGCACCGGCGGGTATGAGATCGTGTTCGGCCGGCTCAAGGAGCAGGCGGAAAAAGCTCCGGAGGAGCAGGCGTGAGCGCTTACGGCGCCCTTGCCGCATGGTACGATGCGCTGACCCGCGATGTGGATTATGCCGCGTTCGCGGACTTTTATGAGCAGTGTTTCCAGCAGGGGCGCGGCGCGTGCCACACCCTGCTGGATTTTTGCTGCGGCACCGGCACGCTCACGCGCTTGATGGCCGCGCGCGGGTATGAGATGATCGCAACCGACGGCTCGCCCGATATGCTCATGCAGGCGCAGGCGCACAATGCCGATCTGCCCGCGGACGCGGTGCAGCCGCTGCTGCTGTGCCAGGAGGCGGCGCAGCTCGATCTCTACGGAACGGTCGACGCGGCCTACTGCTCGCTCGACGGGATCGACTACCTGCCGCCGGAGGAGCTGCCGGAGGTGCTGCACCGGCTGCACCTGTTTGTGCGTCCGGGCGGGATGCTCATTCTGGACATCCGCGATCCGGCGTCGTTCCGCGCGCTCGACGGCGGCACGTTCGTCGACGAGACGGACGATGTCCTGTGCCTCTGGCGGGCGGAGTTTGACGCGGCGGCCCAGACCATGCACTACGGCATGGATCTGTTCACGCGCGCGGGGGAGCTCTGGTCGCGCGCGTCGGAGGAGCACATCGAGTATGCGCACACGCCGGAGCGGCTCGCGCAGCTGCTCACGCAGGCGGGCTTTCTGGACGTGACCGTCCGGCGCGACGGCCCGCAGGCGGATGCCGGGCGCATTTTCCTCACGGCGATGCGCAGCCTGGAATACGGCGTCTGAATTGTGCAAAAACTCCGGATGCGGCTCAATGCGGGCTGCACCCGATTCCAAGATTTCTGAGGTGAAAACAATGGATGAGATCATCCGCGCCGTCTCAAAAGACGGTTTTGTGAAAATTTCGGTCGTCACCGCGCGCGACGCGGTGCAGCGCGCCAACGCCATCCACCACTGCAGCCCGACGGCGATCGCCGCCCTCGGCCGCAGCCTGTGCGCGGCGTCGATGCTCGGCGACCTGCTCAAGGAGGAAAACGGCACGCTCACACTGCGTATCAGCGGCGGCGGGGGACTCGGCAGCATCATCGCCGTGTCGGACAGCGAGGGCAATGTGCGCGGCATGGTCTCGAACCCCGCGTTCGACCTGCCCACGCGCCCGGACGGCAAGCTCGACGTCGGCGGCGCCGTCGGCAAGGACGGTATGCTCACCGTCAGCCGCGACATCGGCCTGCGTGAGCCGTATGTCGGCAGCACGGAGCTCGTCAGCGGCGAGATCGCGGAGGACTTGTCTGCCTATCTCGTCGAGAGCGAGCAGATCCCCGCGGCCTGCGGCCTCGGCGTGCTCGTCGATACCGACCACAGCGTCAAGGCGGCCGGCGGCTTTCTCGTGCAGCTCATGCCCGGCGCGCCGGAGGAGCTGATCACAAAGCTCGAGGACAACATTTTCATGATGGACCAGCTCACGACCATCCTCGACGAGGACGGGGCGGACGCGATTATTCCGCAGGTCATGCGCGGTCTCGAGCCCGAGACCGTCCTGCGCCACCCGATGGCCTATCGCTGTGCGTGTTCGCGTGCGCGCGTGGAGCAGGCACTGCGCCAGTGCGGCGTGCAGGAGCTGCAGGACATGATCGCAGACGGCAAGGACACGCAGGTGCACTGCCAGTTCTGCGACGCGGAGTATGTCTTCACCCCGGCGCAGCTGCAGACGCTGCTCGACGCCGAAAACGCTGACGCCGCAGCGGATTGACCGTGTTCGGGGCGGCACTGCCGCCCCGAAAATGTACATTTGCCGAAAAAATTACCGAAAATCCCTTGACAATTTTTTTGGCGTCTTGTATAATGAGCAAGCTGCGAAACGGGAGCATAGCTCAGCCGGGAGAGCACTTGCCTTACAAGCAAGGGGTCACAGGTTCGAGCCCTGTTGTTCCC
>OICY01000019.1_pt1 | contig 110427 bp, 93 predicted proteins | sample 1581441 | NCBI WGS metagenome assembly OICY01 (sample SAMEA3882514, study PRJEB24775) | human gut metagenome | biome: human-associated habitat; feature: intestine environment; material: feces | place: Netherlands | collected 2009/2010 | reverse complement strand
ACCCACACTGCGCAGATTTTGAGGCTGCTTCCTCTACCAATTGGGATACGAGGGCTTGCACGCAACTCTGGAAGAATACCACATGATTGCGATTTGCGCCAAATCTCGGCGTTGTCATCATTCGGGGACATCGCGTAAAAACAATAATCCTCCCATCGGGAACCAATGGGAGGATTATGGAATCAGCGTTTAACGCGACGATTCAAATCTCAGTCGCAGGCACCAACGGTGTGGACGTAGATGGAATCGGTGCGACCCGGCTGGTGTTCGCCCTGGGCGGAGCTCAGCACGACGATCTTGTCGCCATCGGAGACCTTGCCGGCGTCCTTGAGGACCTTGTCGGTGAAAACCATGAGGTCCTTGCGGGACTTGTCATGGTAATCCTCGTCGACCAGGAAGGACTCGGTGCCCCAAGACAGGGCCAGCCAGTGGAAGGTGTGCTCATTGTTGGTGATGCCGTAGATCGGGGTGGCCGGACGTTCACGGGACACGCGGTGCACGGTGGAACCGGTCTGGGTGTAGGCGACGATGGCCTTGGCGTTGAGCTTGTCGGCCAGGTCGACGGCGGCGGAAGAGACGGCACCTGTGGAGGACATATCCAGGTTCTTCAGCTCCGGGATGCGGTCGAAACCATGCTCGGTGGCGAAGGTGGAGATGCGGCTCATGGTGTTCACGGTGACTGCCGGGTACTTGCCGACGGCGGTCTCGTTGGAGGTCATGGTGGCGTCGGCACCGTCGAGGACGGCGTTGGCGCAGTCGGATGCCTCTGCACGGGTCGGGACCGGGGAGCTGACCATGGAGCCGAGGACTTCGGTGGCCACGATGACCGGCTTGGCGTACTGACGAGCCAGCTCGATGCAGCGCTTGGTGGCCAGCGGGACCTCTTCCAGCGGGCACTCGACGGCCATATCGCCACGTGCGACCATGATGCCGTCGAACGCCTTGACGATCTCCTCGAGGTTCTCGAGGGCCTGCGGCTTCTCGATCTTGGCGACGACCGGGATACGGCGGCCTTCCTCGTCCATGATCTCATGGGCGCGATCGATGTCGGTGGCGAAGCGCACGAAGGACATGGCAATGATGTCGGCGCCGGTGCGGATGGCCCAGCGCAGATCCTCTTCGTCCTTCTCGGTCAGAGCCGGCAGAGACACGGCGACGCCCGGAAGGTTGATGCCCTTGTGGCTGGAGACCGGTCCGGCAACGACAACCTTGGTGTACACGTTGTTGCCTTCGACCTTGGTGACCTCGAGGCGGACCTTGCCGTCGTCGATGAGGATCGGATCGCCTGCATGGCAGTCGCCCGGGAGACCCTTGAAGGTGGTGGAGGTGATGTGCTCGTCGCCTTCGATGTCATCAGTGGTGATGACGAACTCCTGGCCTTCGGTCAGCTGGACCTTGTCCTCGCCGTCGGCGTTCTTCTTGAACCAACCGCAGCGGATCTTCGGACCCTGCAGGTCAACCAGGGCTGCGACGTTGCGGCCAGTGGCCTTGGCGGCGGCACGGAGGTTGTTGTAGACCTTGAGGTGGTCTTCCGGAGTGCCGTGGGAGCGGTTCAGACGAGCGACGTCCATACCTGCTTCGACAAGGCTGGTGATGCCTTCCAGGGACTCGGTAGCGGGACCGATGGTATCTACGATCTTGGCTTTACGCATGAATGCCTGCCTATTCTTGTTGATATTGATTTTGGATCTGACGACCCTGTTTCCAATGGCATAGCTTACTAGCAAAAAGCGCCCACTTCCACCTCAGAACTAGGTGTGTTGTGAGCGCTCACAATTTCGTAGGAGAATAGAAAAGCTCTATTCTCCCAACGTTTGCCGGACTGTCACTTTTCGTTCGCTTTCATGGTGCGCATCTTAATAACACTTGCCAAAGCCGCACCACCAATCGCAAGAACGATCACGACAAGCGACAGCCATGTGGGCACTTCCGGAACCCAGGAAATCGGCTGGCCGCCATTGAGGAACGGCAGCGAATTGCCATGCAGGGCCTCCATGATGAGTTTGACGCCGATGAAGCCCAGCACCACGGACAGGCCCAGCGGAAGATAGACGAGCTTGTCAAGCAGCTCTCCGAGCAGGAAGTACAGCTGCTGCAGACCGAGCAATGCGAACACGTTGGACGTGAACACGATGAACGGATCTTTGGTCAGGCCGAAAATGGCGGGGATCGAATCGAAAGCGAACATCACGTCGGTGGTGCCGATGGTCAGGAACACGATGAGCATCGGGGTCCAATGCTTCACACCGTTCTTGATAGTACGCAGCTTTTCGCCGTCGTATTCATCGGTGATCTTGATGACCTTGCGCAGTGCGTGAATCAACGCGTTCTCATGGTATTCCTCGTCCTCGTCTCCCCCGGCGACGAGTTTGATGGCCGTGACGATGAGGAACGCGCCGAATAGGAAGAACACCCAAGTGAAGCGCGAGATGATGGCAGCGCCCACCAAAATGAACATGCCTCGCAGTACGAGCGCGACGGTGATGCCGACTGACAGCACGAATTTCTGTAGTTCCTTCGGCACCGCGAAATTCGACATGATAATGACAAACACGAACAGGTTGTCTATGCTCAGCGAATATTCGGTCAGCCAACCTGAGTAGAACTCGATGGCAGGCTTCGAGCCGGCGAAGAACCACATGAGTCCGCCGAAGATCAACGCCATGACCACGAAGAACGCGATATGCTGCACGCATTCCTTGGTGGAGGGCACATGCGGCTTGCGCCCGATGATGAACAGGTCCACCACGAAGAAGACGGCAAGCACCGCAAACGTGGCGATTTCAAAAACAAGTGGTGTTTCAGCCATAATCCACTATGGTACGGATGCCGTATGACCGGTCGAGAACTATTTGCTCGCCTCCGTCATCTGCCGAAGTTCCTTTTTCAGGTCACGGATCTCGTCACGCAGACGAGCCGCAAGCTCGAATTGCAGTTGTTCTGCGGCGGTATGCATCTGCTCGGACAGTTGTCGAATGAGATCAGCTAGATCCTGTGCGGGCAATCCGGCCTTGAGAATCTCCTCGTGCCGCCTGCCGGATTCCTCCTTGCTGGTATGTGGCACGCCGAGATGCGAATTGCCGGCTTTGTCCGCGTTTCGGTATCCGGTACCGAGCAATGTCTGGGTGTCGACGTCCTCCTTGGCGAGCATGTCGTTGACATCGGAGATCTTCTTGATGAGCGGCTTCGGATCGATGCCATGTTCCTTATTGTAGGCGATCTGGATGTCACGGCGGCGGTTGGTCTCGTCGATGGCCTTGCGCATGGCTTCGGTGATGTCGTCCGCATACATGACGACGGTGCCGGACACGTTTCGCGCCGCACGGCCGATGGTCTGGATGAGCGAACGGTAGGAACGCAGGAAGCCTTCCTTATCCGCGTCGAGGATTGCGACCAATGACACTTCCGGCAGATCGAGGCCCTCTCGTAGCAGGTTGATGCCGACGATGACGTCGATCTTGCCTTCACGCAGTTCACGCAGCAGTTCGACACGACGCAAGGTGTCCACATCGGAATGCAGATATTCGACTTTGATGCCGCGTTCCAGCAGATAGTCGGTCAGATCCTCGGCCATTTTCTTAGTGAGCGTGGTGACCAGCGCACGTTCGTTCCTTGCCACGCGGTCTTTGATTTCGGCAAGCAGGTCATCGATCTGCCCTTCCACCGGCCGCACGTCGATCTGCGGATCGACTAGTCCGGTCGGACGTATGATCTGTTCGACCACGCCGTCGCTCAAACCGAGTTCGTAATCGCCGGGCGTTGCCGACAGGTACACCGTCTGACCGACGCGTTCCTGGAACTCCGGCCATTTGAGCGGTCGATTGTCCATTGCCGACGGCAGGCGGAAACCGTGTTCGACCAGCGTGCGTTTGCGGCTCGCGTCGCCTTCGTACATGGCACCGATCTGCGGCACGGTGACATGTGATTCGTCGATGACGAGCAGGAAATCATCGGGGAAAAAGTCAAGCAGCGTGTGCGGAGGCGTGCCCGGCGCGCGTCCGTCGAAATGCCGCGAATAGTTCTCCACGCCGGAGCATGTGCCGACCTGCGAGAGCATTTCCAGATCGTATGTGGTGCGCATGGTGAGACGCTGCGCTTCAAGTTCCTTGCCTTGCTTATGCAATTCGGCGGTACGCTCGTCAAGTTCCTGTTGGATGGTTTTGAGCGCCCGTTCCATACGTTCCGGTCCGGCAACGTAATGCGAGGCCGGGAAGATGTGCACCTGCGATTCGTGCGCGATCACGTCGCCGGTCAGCGGATGCAGCGTGGAGATGCGGTCGATTTCGTCGCCGAAGAATTCGATGCGGATGGCCAGTTCCTCGTATACGGGGATGATCTCAACGGTGTCGCCGCGCACGCGGAATGTGCCTCGCGTGAAGGCGATGTCGTTGCGCTTGTATTGCATGTCCACGAATTTGCGCAGTAAATCGTCACGGTCGATCTGCTGGCCTTCCTGGAGGAACAGCATACGGCCAGCGTATTCTTCCGGCGTTCCCAAACCGTAGATGCAGGAGACGGTGGCCACGACCACGCAATCGCGACGGGTCAGAAGGTTCGCGGTGGCGGCGTGGCGCAATCGCTCCACATCGTCGTTGATGTTGGAATCCTTCTCGATGTAGGTGTCGGTCTGGGGAATGTACGCTTCCGGCTGGTAGTAGTCGTAGTAGGAAACGAAGTAGCTCACCGCATTGTCCGGCATGAGTTCGCGGAATTCGGCGCACAACTGCGCGGCGAGCGTCTTGTTCGGCTCGATGATAAGCGTCGGTCGCTGCAGACGTTCGATCAGCCACGCTGTAGTGGCGGTTTTGCCGGTGCCGGTGGCGCCCATGAGCACCACGTCGTTCTCGCCATTCTCGATGCGCGTGGCCAGCTCCTCGATGGCCTTCGGCTGGTCGCCTGAAGGCTTATATGGAGATTTGACCACAAACGGCTTGTTCACTCGTTCAATGTTGAATCCCATGGTTCCGTCTCGCTTCCTTACGCCACTGTTCCATCAGCCTATCAACACAGTCGAACATGTGTTCTACATCCTGGGATGAGTCAATCACCGCATCGGCTATGGATTCTCGTGCCGCACGCGTGGGCTGATGCGCGATACGTGCCTTCGCCTGTGCCTCGCTCATGCCACGGGTGCGCATCATACGTTCCACACGCGTCTGTTCCGGTGCTTCGACTGTTACGATATGGTCGAAACGCATGGGTATGTCATCGATTACTTCCGCCAAAAGCGGAATATCATGTACGACCACGGCATCCGGATTCTTTTCGACCGCCTGCCGTTCCTCCGACAATGCAAGATCGTAGATCAACGGATGTTCGATATCGTCAAGGATTCTACGTTCGGATTCGGCATTCGGATCGGAGAAGACGTGTTCGGACATCCATCGCCGATTAAGACCACCTTGCGCGTTCATCGCATCCGGCCCGAAATGTTCCACGATTCGTTGCAGGCCCACGCTTCCGGGTTCCACGACTTTTCGGGCGAGCACATCATAATCGACAAGCGTCGCGCCCAGTTCACGCAGATGCGTAGCGACGGTGCTTTTGCCGGCGGCGATGCCTCCGGTCAACCCAATTCGAATCATCACAACCGCCATTGTAATGTTTGACGGACTCGCAACATACGCAAATGGCCCCACACCATCAGGTGCGGGGCCATTTATCAGCGGTTTACGCGAATCAGATTATTCTGATTCGTCGAAACTCACTTGCCGAGCAGCTGGTCGCGCAGAGCGGCGAGCTGGTCGGAATCGGCGAGGGTGCCGTTGGAGGTGTTGTCGGAGGAGTAGTTGGACACCTCTTCGACCTTCTCTTCCTTCGGAGCCTGGCCGTCTTCGGCTGCGGAAGCCTCGGCGTTCTCGAGTTCCTTGGCAACGAATTCCTTGTGCTGCTCCCACAGATCGTGAGCGGTGGCGTACTGGGACTCCCACTCCTCACGCTGCTTCTCGTAACCAGCGATCCACTCGTTGGTTGCCGGGTCGAAGCCTTCCGGATACTTGTAGTTGCCCTGCTCGTCGTACTCTGCCGGCATGCCGTACAGAGCCGGATCGAAGTCCTCGGAAGCCGGATCAACGGAGTCGTTGGCCTGCTTGAGGGACAGGGAGATGCGGCGACGGTCGAGATCGACGTCAATCACCTTGACGAAGACTTCCTCGCCCGGCTTGACGACGGTCTCCGGGTTCTCCACGTGGCGGTTGGCCAGCTCGGAGATATGCACGAGGCCTTCGATGCCGTCTTCGACGGAGATGAAGACACCGAACTGAACGATCTTGGTGACCTTGCCCTTGACGATCTGGCCAGGAACGTGGGTGCGGGCGAAGCGCTGCCACGGATCTTCCTGGGTGGCCTTGAGGGACAGGGAGATGCGCTCACGATCGAGATCAACGTCAAGCACCTCGACGGTGACCTTGTCTCCGACCTTGACGACCTCGGACGGGTGATCGATGTGCTTCCAAGACAGCTCGGAAACGTGGATCAGGCCGTCAACACCGCCCAGATCGACGAACGCGCCGAAGTTGACGATGGAGGACACGACGCCTTCACGGATCTGGCCCTTCTTAAGCTGGGACAGGAAGGTCTCGCGCACTTCGGACTGGGTCTCCTCGAGGTACTGGCGACGGGAGAGGACCACGTTGTTGCGGTTCTTGTCGAGCTCGAGGATCTTGGCCTTGATCTTCTGGCCGATGTACGGGGACAGATCGCGGACACGACGCATCTCGACGAGAGATGCCGGCAGGAAGCCACGCAGACCGATGTCGACGATGAGGCCACCCTTGACAGCTTCGATGACAGTGCCTTCGACAACGCCATCGGCTTCCTTGATCTTCTCGATGTCGCCCCAAGCGCGCTCGTACTGTGCACGCTTCTTGGACAGAATCAGACGGCCTTCCTTGTCTTCCTTGGTGACGACAAGGGCCTCAATGGTGTCGCCGACCTCGACGACTTCGTCAGGATCAACGTCCTTCTTGATGGAAAGCTCGCGGGAGGGGATGACACCCTCGGTCTTGTAGCCGATGTCGAGCAGGACCTCGTCATGATCGACCTTGACGACGGTACCTTCGACCAGATCACCATCATCGAAGTTCTTGATGGTGGAATCGACTGCCTTGATGAAGTCCTCTTCGGTGCCGATGTCGTTGATGGCGACCTTGGCGACTTCGTTATTGTTCTCTGCCATTAATGTGGTTTCTTACAAAATAGTGGATGGATAAAATCGTTCTTCAGTTATACGTGCGTGCAAATACACACAAGGCGAAAGTCTACAAGAAGCCATGCACAAAAATCGGGCGTGTCGCATGTCACGACACGCCCGAAAGCACTATCGCGAAACTCACAACTGACGTTCGGCCATCTCCACGACATTCTGCAACAGCATGGCACGCGTCATCGGCCCTACGCCTCCAGGATTCGGCGTATATGCCAAAGCCTTCTCGTAACAGGCTTTATCGACATCACCCTTGACCTTGTATCGGCCGGATTCCTCGTCGAACACGCGGGATACTCCGACGTCGACGAGAATCGACCCTTCCTTGATGTCTTCCGGTTTGACGAAACCAGCCACTCCCATGGCTGCGACGATCACATCGGCCCGTCGCATGTGTTCACGCACATCCTTGGTTCCCGTATGGCACAGCGTGACAGTGGCGTTGACCGCCTTACGAGTCAACAACAGACCAATGGTACGGCCGATGGTGATGCCACGGCCCAGCACGCACACCTCCTTGCCATCCAAATCGATGTCGTAGGCGCGCAACAGCTCGATCACGCCGCGAGGCGTGCATGGCAACGGCGTGGCGATGTCTCCTCGGGCATGCAGCACAAGTTCGCCGAGATTATACGGATGCATCCCGTCGGCGTCCTTCTTGGGATCGATCAGATCGATGATGGCGTTCTCGTCGATTCCCCTTGGCAAGGGCAACTGCACGATATATCCGGTACAGGCGGGATCCGCATTGAGCTGGCGGACCGCATCGGCGACCTGATCGAACGTCGCATTCTCAGGCAGCTCGCGCTTGATGGAATTCACGCCGATTTCGGCGCAATCGGCATGTTTGCCGGCGACATATTTCACGGAGCCGGGGTCTGATCCGACCAAAATGGTACCCAACCCAGGTTGGATTCCCCTCGCCTTCAGCAGTTCCACGCGTTTGGCGAGGTCCGCCTTGGTCCGTGCCGCCACCTTTTTGCCATCAATCCTTGTTCCCATGTGGTCCACTTCCTCGCTAAGTCGCTTGTCGTATTGGCATTTGCAAGTATCGTAGGCTATCTTGGTTTCAGTCGTAAGTCGCGCATGTGCTATATGAGATGGACGCGACCGAAACGACGGACGACCCAAGAGGAAGGCAATCGACATGCGCTCTCACCAGCGTCCATTTTTCCGCATCCTTGCCGCGGGAATCACATTGTGCACGGTGCTGGGCACCGCTTCCTGCTTTGGCGCTTCTTCGGAGCCCGATCAACCAACGGCACCCGACACACCAAAGGAGCAGACCACCCCGATCAACGTGGTGGCGTCGGTCAACCAGTGGGGGGCTTTGGCGGAGCAGATCGGCGGCGTGCACGTCAAAGTCACCTCGATTCTGTCCTCCACAACAGAGGACGCCCACACGTTCGAACCGAAGACCACTGCTGTCGACACCCTGCAGAAGGCACAGGTCGTCGTGTCCAACGGAGCGGGATACGACTCCTGGGCCACAAAAAACCTGGAAAGAGACACCGTTTCCGTTTCGGCCGCGCAAATGGTCGGAGCCGTTGAGGGAGACAATCCCCATCTCTGGTTCTCCAGCGACGCACGCAACGCCATGGCGAAGGAGCTTGCCGACACCTACAGCCGCATCATGCCCAAGCAAAAGAAATACTTCACAAACAAACTCAAGGCGTGGAACAGACGCGAGACGGTAATCGAGAGAAGCATGAAAGAGTTCTCCGATACACATAGGAACGTCTCCTACGCAGCCACCGAGCCGGTCGCATATTATCTGCTCAGCGACATGGGCCTATCCGATAAGACTCCCGAAAGCTACACGCAGTCCATCTCGGAAGGCTCGCAACCCTCGTCCAAGGAACTCCAGGACTTCCAGAAGATTCTGGAGGGGCATCAAGTGGATATGCTGATCAACAATGTTCAGAAGGCGGATGATGCCACAAATATTCTGACCGGCACCGCACACAAATCCGATGTGCCGGTCATCGACGTCACGGAACAGATGCCGGCCGACAGCAAAAGCCTGATTTCATGGATCGCGCAGCTCATCAAGCAAATGAATGAGGCGGTTTCCTCCAAAGATGATGCGACATCATCAGATTCGGACGTCTCTCCCTCTGAATCGAATGGCGAGCAGCCGTCGAACGACAATCCCGACTCCGATTCCGACGCCGCAACGCCGGACAACACAGGGCAGACGGACCCCGGTAAATAAAGCCACGGTCATCCTCCCTCCCCCGATTCGCCGATGTCGAGTAATTCCCCGACATCGGCGGACTCTTTTTTCCAGCAACGGTTACGATCCAGGCGGATTCATCACGAGACTTTTCATCGTCCATGCATGCTTCTTATTGAGAATGATTGTCAACACCGTTTGTGAGAATACTATCGTTGACTTATCAAGGGAGCGAGCCATGCACGACAAGGCATCATTCTGTATCGAATTCGACGACGCAGGGGTCTCACGCGGCGGACACATCATCTGGCAGCATGGCACCTTCCGTATCCCGCAAGGCTCGGTGACAGCCATCGTCGGCACCAACGGAGCCGGGAAAACCACCATGATGAAGGCCGAACTCGGATTGATTCCCATCGCCCACGGCGGCATAACCGTGCTCGGCAAGCCGGCCGGCGCCATGAATCACCGTATAGGGTATGTGCCGCAGAGCTACGCATCCGACATCGAATCGAACATCACCGCCGAACAGTCGGTGCTGCTTGGCCTGACCGGGGCAAGGTTCGGCATTCATCCCATCACCCGCCTGCAAAAAGACAAAGTACGCAATGCGCTGGAATTCGTCGGCATGCAGGACAAGGCGAGATACCGGCTGTCGGAACTCTCAGGAGGCCTGCGGCAACGCGTCGCCATCGCCCAAGCGCTGGTGTCGGACCCCCAACTACTCATGTTGGATGAACCGCTCGCCAATCTTGATCTGGCCAGCCAACGCGCCACAGTGCACGTGCTCGCCAAACTCAACCGAGAACTCGGCATGTCCATTCAAGTAGTGGCGCACGATTTGAACATGCTTCTGCCGATTCTCACCGGAGCCGTATATCTGCTCGACGGGCATCCGCATTATGCGAAGATGAACGAGGTGCTGGATTCGAAGCTGCTCACCCATCTATATGGCACCACGGTGCAGGTGGTCACCACTCCCCAAGGAGATATGTTCGTCACTCCAAGCGAGGATGAGCCCGATGACATTGACGTCGACGCCCACGCGCCGGAGGAAATCGCAAGATTCCACCAACACAACCGCATTTCGCAGGAGGCATGATCATGAACGAAACCGCTTTCTCCTTCGATCCGGATTGGATGGGCACGCTGACCGCGCCATTCATGACAAACGCTTTCCTCGCCGGCCTGTGCATCGCCTTGGCTGCTGGAGTGATGGGTTACTTCACCATCGCCCGTCATTCCACGTTCGCCGCGCATGCGCTGGCGCACATCGGACTGCCAGGAGCGACCGGAGCCGTGCTGTTGGGTCTGCCGGTCAGTGCCGGTCTCGGCGTGTTCGCTCTCGGCGGAGCATTGGTGATCGGCGCACTGGGCAAAAAGGCATCGCAACGCGAAATCGCCACAGGAACCGTATTGGCGTTCGCCACAGGCATGGGTCTGTTTTTCGCACGCTTGTCCAGTTCCGCCTCGCAGCAGATGCAATCGATTCTTTTCGGCTCCATCCTGACGATCACGGACGGGCAGATCGTCGGATTTGCGGTTTTCGACGTGTTGTTGCTGGCCGTTTTGGCCGTTATCTATCGACCGCTGCTGTTCAGCTCGCTTGATGAACAGGTGGCGCAGGCAAAAGGCGTACCGGTGAATCTCATGAACATCTGCTTCATGGCCATTATGGCCGGTGTGATCACCATCGCGGTGCCCGCCGTGGGCACATTGCTGATATTCGCTCTTGTGGTCACGCCCGCCGCGACTGCGAACATCATCTCACGGTCCCCATTCGCCGCGATGGTCGTCTCCACCGTGATCTGTTTGATCTCCATTTGGGGTGGACTGTTGGTTTCCGCCATGTTCCCCGCTCCCCCAAGCTTCATCATCGTGACGATTTCCACACTGTTCTGGATTGTCGCCAAAATAATCGAATCGGCACGCCGCAGGTAGCGAAAGTATCAGCCGATCGGTTCCACCAAGGCGCTGGCGATGGCCGCGATGCCCTCGCCCGAACCGGTGAATCCCATGCCGTCGGTAGTGGTGGCCGTCAGCGACACTTCACAGCCGATGGCATGGCTCAACGCCTGTTGCGCCTCGTCACGACGCTTGCCGATTTTCGGACGATTGGCCACGACGACCACGCTTGCGCTCACCGGCCTCATGCCATGCGCACGCAAATACGCAACCGTCGCGCGGAGCATCTCGTCGCCGTGCTTGCCGGCACCGGCGGAATCGGAACCGACACCGAAAAGCATGCCTATATCACCCAATCCGGCTGCGGAAAGCAACGCGTCAATCAACGCATGGGCTGCGACATCACCGTCCGAATCACCTTCGATGCCGTCACCATCCCAACGCAAACAGGCAAGCCATAACGGCTTGCCTGCATCATGGGACGCGAATCGATGGGCGTCAAATCCCTGACCGATACGCATGGAAATTCCCTTACTTCTTCTTGGACTTCTTGTTCTCCGCCTCGACGCGCGCCAAAGTGTCCATGGCCGCCTCTTCAGGAGCTTCGGTGTGATGATCCTCGTCGCCAGGGCGCGGCGCTTCATAACCAAGGTTCACGTCAAGCAGACGCTGGGCCTCATTCTCATCAAGATGCTCCGACAACGCGATCTCGGAAGTCAGGATGCTGCGAGCCTTGGTGAGCATGCGCTTCTCACCGGCGGACAGCCCATGCTCGTCGACATCACGCTGGGCGAGGTCTCGCACGACTTCGGCGATTTTATTCACATCGCCGGTGGCGATCTTCTCAACGTTCAGCTTGTACCGGCGGGACCAGTTCATTTCCTTTTCGATGATCGGAGTACGCAGAATCTCGAAGACCTTCGCGACCTCCTTGGCGCCGACGATGTCTCGGACACCCACTTTCTTGGCGTTCTCCACCGGAACATTGATGACCAGCCCGTCGGACGACAGCACCGACAGCTGCAGATATTCTCGGGTCACACCCTTGACCGTTCGCTCGGTGATGGCCTCCACCTTCGCTGCGCCGTGACGCGGATAGACGACCATGTCGCCGACCTTGTAACCCATGAATCCTCCGTGAAAAGCTTACACAAAACCCGAATTATTGTGCCATCAGGGTTGGACTTGCCTAAAAATCCGCCAAAAAACCAAAAAAAGACGCGACACGGGCCAATTTTCAAGCATTTCATGCTTACACTTTTCCCATGGCTACAGAATCCAAGATCAAAGAAGATAGCGTTGCCGTTCCTGTTGCACAGGGCGACCTGGATGCAGTAAGCAACGGTACGTTCTACAATCCACACGAGGTGCTCGGCGGGCATCTCGGCCCCGACGAGCATGAGGATGTCGTCACGATCCGCGTGCTTCGTCCGTTGGCGAAATCCGTGACGATCATCACCGAAAATGCCCGAACCCAGGCGGTGCATGAACACAATGGCGTTTTCATGGCACTCATTCCGGCCATCAAGACCGATGACGGCTTCGACGTGCCCGATTATCGCATCAGCACCGAATATGAAGACGGTTCCACCGTGGTGTCCGACGACCCGTACCGTTATCTGCCCACCATCGGCGATTTGGACATGTACCTGTTTGGCGAGGGACGCCATGAGCGCCTTTGGGAGGCTTTGGGAGCGCGCGTGCTGCGCTATGACGATCCGTTGGGCTCCAATGACGGCGTCAAGGGCGAACAGCTGGTGGGCACCGCATTCACCGTGTGGGCTCCGAATGCCCATGCGGTACGTGTGGTGGGAGATTTCAACGGCTGGAACGGACGCACCCACGCCATGCGTGAACTGGGCTCCTCTGGAGTCTGGGAGCTATTCATTCCTGGTGTCGAAGCGGGAACGATTTACAAGTATGAGATCCTCAACGCCAACAACGAATGGGTCATGAAGGCCGATCCGATGGAGCGTTCGCATGAGATTCCGCCGCGCACCGGTTCCATCGTCGTTGACTCCGTCCATGCGTGGCATGACGAGAACTGGATGGACCAGCGAGCCAAGACCGACCCGCACAACGGTCCGGTCAGCATCTACGAGGTCCATGCCTCTAGCTGGCGCAAGGATGTGAAGAACTATCGCGAACTGGCCGACAAGCTGGTCCCCTACGTCCAGAAGGAAGGTTTCACCCATGTGGAATTCATGCCGCTGGCCGAGCATCCCTTCTCCGGCTCGTGGGGTTATCAGGTAACCGGCTATTACGCGATTGATTCGCGCCTTGGCGGCCCTGACGACTTCAAGTATCTCGTCGAGAAGATGCACGAGGCCGGCATCGGCGTAATCATGGACTGGGTTCCGGCGCATTTCCCGAAGGACGCGTTCGCCCTTGGCAGATTCGATGGCACGCCTCTGTACGAGGATCCGGACCCGACCCGTGGCGAGCATCCGGATTGGGGCACCTACGTGTTCAATTTCGGACGCCGCGAAGTGCGCAACTTCCTGGTGGCCAACGCCTGCTTCTGGCTGGACGAGTACCATATCGACGCGCTGCGCGTGGACGCGGTCTCCTCGATGCTGTACTTGGATTACAGCCGCAAGCCGGGCCAGTGGCATCCGAACATCTACGGTGGACGAGAGAACCTCGAGGCCATCGACTTCCTCAAGGAAGCCACGGCGACCGCGTACAAGAACAATCCGGGCATCATGATGATCGCCGAGGAATCCACCGCGTATCCCGGCATCACCGCACCGACCGATGCCGGCGGTTTGGGCTTCGGCCTCAAGTGGAACATGGGTTGGATGCACGACACCCTGCAGTATCTGCACGAGGAGCCGATCAACCGTAAGTGGCACCACAACGAGATCACCTTCTCCATGGTGTACGCATACTCGGAGCATTATGTGCTGCCGATCAGCCACGACGAGGTCGTGTACGGCAAGGGCTCGCTGTTCGGCAAGATGCCGGGCGATGACTGGCAGCGCTATGCCGGCGTGCGCGCGCTGTTCGCCTACCAGTGGGCCCATCCGGGCAAAAAGCTCTCCTTCATGGGCAATGAGGTGGCGCAGTACGGCGAATGGGATCATGACGGTTCGGTGGATTGGGATGCTCTCAATTGGCCTGACCACCGTGGCGTACAGAAGCTCGTCGCCGACCTGAACACCCTGTACAAGGCGTCTCCCGCATTGTGGAGCCAGGACTTCGATCCTGCCGGATTCCAATGGCTGACCAGCGATGACGCCGACCATAACACGCTCAGCTTCGTGCGTATCGGCAAGGATGGCGAGCAGATGGTCGTTGTCGTGAACTTCTCGGGCGAGGCATGGGAGGATTACCAGGTTCCGCTCACCAAGGGCGGCAAGTGGACCGAAGTGCTGACCACGGACGATAAGAAGTACGGCGGTTCCGATATTCACAACGGCACCTTCAAGGCGGTCAAGGGTGAGTATCATTCCCGTGATTGGTCCGCGAAAATCACCGTTCCGGCACTGGGAGCAGTATTCTTGAAGCCGGAACTCTGAGAAAGGCGGAACGCTATGCTCAATTCATCAGCACAATCCACAGTAATTCCACGTACCGTTCTGGTGGTCGAAGATGAACCGACCTTGGCCACCGCCATCGCGCAGCGCATCACTGCGGAGGGTTGGACCGCGCGCGTGGCTTCCGACGGCGCCAGCGCCGTCCAGGCCGCTTCCACACTCCGTCCGGATCTGGTCATCATGGATATCATGCTGCCCGTGATGGATGGTCTTGAGGCCACCAAGCGCATCGTGGCTGAACGTCCTGTGCCTGTGCTGATTCTGACGGCGCGAGACGACGAGGCCGACAAGGTCATCGGTCTTGGTGCCGGAGCCGACGATTACATGACCAAGCCGTTCTCCATGCGCGAGCTCATCGCCCGGTGCAAGGCGCTACTTCGTCGTGTGGACAGGGCGAAGGTCATCGCCAAGAACTCCGAAAACGAGAAACTGCTTGATTTCGGCTCTCTGGTCATCGATCCGGCCCAGCGTATCGTCACCGTCAATGGGGAGCAGGTGCATTTGACCCCAACGGAATTTGATTTGCTGGCCACTTTGGCCCGCAAGCCGAAGTCCGTGCTCACTCGCGAGAAGCTGCTCGAGGAAGTGTGGGATTGGGTGGATGCGTCCGGCACCCGTACTGTGGATTCGCATGTCAAGGCGCTACGTCACAAGCTGGGTTCGAAGACCATTCGAACCGTGCATGGCGTAGGCTACGCGTTCGAACCGCCGGAAGAATAGTATGATGCGCTAAGATTTGGTGGTATGCGTACCACTGATTCAAAACCAGGGCGTTCGGTCAATCCGTTGGATACCGAACGCCCTATTGGTTTGTTCTCTTCGCTCAAAATGGAATTGAGCGTGCTGATCACCATTTCCACCATCATCGCATTCATCATGGCTTGGTTCCTGCTCAAAGTCGGATTGAGCCTGTGGATAGCCATGCCGATCACCCTTGCCGTGGCTTTGGGCATCACCTATTTCTTCTCTAGAGGACTCACCTCTCCCCTGCGCGAGATGCGGGATGCCGCGGAAGCTATGGCGGACGGCGACTACACCGTCCGGGTGCATGTCGATGCCAACAGCCGCGACGAAGTCGGACAGCTGGCTTTGTCTTTCAATGAGATGGCGGAGGAACTGCAGCATGCCGACCAGATGAGACGGGACATGGTAGCCAATGTGAGCCACGAGCTGCGTACGCCTGTATCCGCGTTGCAGGCCATGGTCGAGAACATGGCCGACGGCGTTGTGGAACCGACCCCATCGAATCTGGAAAGCATTCTCAACCAAACGCACCGTTTGTCGGATCTGATCGCGTTTCTGCTTGATTTGTCCCGCATGGAAGCCGGTGCGGCGAGCCTGCAGATCGATAAATTCAATTTCGCGGATTTCATCGACGAAACCGTGGAACCGTTGGAAATCGCCGATGCCGGGCATGCCCACAATATCGAAATCCACGTGCCCGACGACATCGAAATGGAAGGCGATCAGGATCGTCTGCGCCAGTTGTTCACCAATATCATCGCCAATGCGCTCAAACACTCCGCAGACAATACCGCGGTGCTCATCGAAGCGCATGAAAACAAGGATTTCGGCACGATTGTGACGAATGTCGTCAACTTCGGCTCGCAGATTCCCCAAGAAGCGCGGTCCGATATCTTCCGTCGATTCGTCAAAGGCAAGACGGGACCAGGTACCGAATCGGGAGGAACCGGTCTTGGACTGTCAATCGCCCGATGGGCGGCGCAGTTGCATGGCGGCACGGTACGAGTGGTGGATGATCCGCGCGGCGCCGATTTCGAAATCACTTTGCCGAAATATCACATTTCCGATGACGAGTGACGATTTACGCCGTCAAAGGTCTGCCGGCCGGAGTGTGTGCCAACGCCAGCACGGTAATGACCAAAGCTCCCTGTGAAGTTAGAGCGTCAACACAACGACGCATGGTGGCTCCAGAGGTGACGATGTCATCCACCAGAATCACCGCCTTGTTTTGAAGGGTGACGCCCGGACGAACCATGACATGCCCCTTAAGGCGTTGCGCCCTCTGTTCCGTGCCCTTGGTCTCAACGGATTTGCCTTTGATTCCTTTGTTCGTCAACGCATCGCATACCTGTACGCGGAAACCTGTCCGGCACCGTAGAAACGCCGACAACCGTTTTGCCAGCGGCATCATGTGCCGTCGTCCGCGCTGACGCATGGAAGCAATCGACGACGACGCGGGAACGACCAGTATGGTATCGCAGATCTCACGAACGCCATCCATGGCGTCAATCACACCGGCGCGTTCCGCAAGCCTGCACAACGCATCCGAGAACGGACGGTCGCATTCCTCGTCTCCGTGGTCTTTCCATGCCAGAATCGACTGTCTGGCGGCACCCCGATACCATCCGCACGCGAACCATCGACCCATCTCAGCCGTTTCCAATGGTTGGGACAGTTCGCAGTCGAATGACGCAAGACAGGCATCGCACAACACGTCATCAGGCTTGTCGCATCCCGCACAGCCTCGTGGGAACAACAGATTCGCCATATGCGCGAATGAACCCGCCATCAGATTCACGCCGGCTCCGTCATCGGGACAATCTGGCAATGATCTCGCCGCATAATTTCACGGTATCCGCGGGACCGTTCACTTTGACAGCCCTTGTGCCGGCCTTCGCCGCGGGATAATCATTGCCGTCGGGTTCCATCCGGTCTCCGATGAACACGATCTGGCCGACCTCGATATCGAGAATATCCGCGAGTTCACGGACGGCGAACGACTTATCGACGCCACGCTGCGAGATATCAACACTGCTGGAGCCTCCAGGTCTTACTTCAAGATTCGGTAGTTCGGCAGCAACCGCACAGGCCAATCGGTTCTTCTTCTCGTTGGTGGGGTCCCAAGCCTCCTTGGCCTCGACGGGGGCAAGCTGCCCCAATGCGGAAAAGGTGATCTGACTGCCTCTGTCCTCGATGCGCTCGCCCCAGACATGAGTGGCCCAAATGCCTTGCTCACGAGCATTCCGTTCCAGCGATTCCTTCGCCTTGGCACGGTCCTCGTCGCTTAGATCGTGGGAGAACACTTTCCCCCACCGTTGCCCGTCCCACCGGTAGTAGCGGGTTCCGCTGGTCGGCATGAGGTGAAGTTTCGACTTGTCGGCATGGTCGGACAGCCTGTCCACCACCTGACTTTGCAGCAACGAGTATTTGCCGCCGGTGATCACCGCGACGTCAATCAATGATGTCAATGCAGAGAAGCATTCGGCCATGTCCGCTTTCATAGGTTTCTTGGACCGCGCCAACGTGTTGTCGAGGTCAAACCCAATCAGCCGCGCGCCTTCGCACAGCATGTTGACATCAACGATGTTCCAATAAGGTACGGAAATATCCGCCATGATCATTTCTCCCCTTGTCGAGCAGCCCATACCATGGTATCGCATGTTTCGAATAAGCCCTGATAAGGTAGAAACCATGCAACAGATGCCTTGGGAGACCCCGATATACCGCAACCGCCATGGACGTGGCACGCGTACGCCCATGTTTGGTACCAGACTGCCCCGGTACCGTACCAGAAGCGGTATGTTCGACGATATGCTGGTGGCGCAAATCCGCAGACTCAACGGGGCATGGCCTGAGCTCATAGCTCCGGTCCAATTCGCTGTGGAGGATGTTCCGCCATCCGATCCCGCGCCTTGGGAGGACGTTCCGCATCTTGGATCGCAGTCATTTCCCGCCGGGCACGGCATTCCACCCCGTATCGTGCTGTACCGTATGCCGCTGCAATCGCATGCCCGTAACCGTATGGACCTGCAATTCGCAATCAGGGACGAGGTGGTCTCACGTCTGGCGGAAATCTACGGACGCCGTCCGGAAGAAATAGATCCTGATTGGGGCATGTGACTTTCAACGGACAACAGTCATATCCTGATTCGCCCAGACCTGCTCTCTGGCCTCCTTCAAATCGACGGCGCCGATGATGGCAAGTCCGGCGAGTTTCGCACCGGACACATCTTTCTGTCCGACACGAAGATTCCAGACCACGGCTTGGGCGGGATCCTTCAAACGGATGGCGGCGACATCGCCATCATTAATATCGGCGATGCGCACCGACGTCGAAGCCGAGGGACGGATGGCGATTTCACGCCTGTCCACTTGTTTGCCGTCCGTGTCGTAAGCCGTCATGATCGCTGTCCGATCCTCATCCGCGGTGTTGACGAAGCCTACCGTCGCGGTGGATTGGTCAGGAACCGCGATGGCGGAGATCTTCGCCGGAGCGGACGCATTGACTAGGGCGAAATCGGATTGTCCATCGGGGCCATCGTCTGAAATCTTCGCCGTGGCAGACACCGGTTCGGAAGCGGCTATGGCGATGCCAGTAGCGGATTTTGGAACGTCTCCAAGATCGATGGCGGACGCGCGGTTCGCCTTCAGCTCCTGCTGATTGGTCTGCTGTGCCCCCTTGGAGTCGATCCAGGATACGGTGACATCCGTTTTGCGGGACGTATACAGGTACAGTGTCGCATGATCTCCGCCATTCAAGCCGTAGAGGGCCAGAGATTTCGCGAAAGCGTTATTCGGAAGCGCATAATCCGATCCCCTTGGGGTCAATCCGTCCATGGAGACGGTGCGGACGATTGCGGCCACAGGAGTGTCAGTTCCAGTCACCGTGGCATACAGCGCGTCTTGGCCGGAAGCAGCTGCGGAAAGATTCAGTACCGTTTCTTTGCCTGAGGCCACGGTCAGCGTCGATCCGGTGGAGAGCGCCAGCGCGCCGGATTTGTCGGAGCCCCAGATTCTGATGGTCACCGATGTGTCCTTGGCGGAGGGATTGGCCACAACAAGCTGTTGCGTCAAGCCGGTCTTCGTACCGGAAAGCAGGAACGCCTGTTTCAGCGCCGGCACGACGCAGGAGGCTGCTGATACGCCCTTCAAATCACCGTCCGTGGCCCATGACATCACTGAGGAAACCGCGCCGGTACCGTTCGAAGCCGTCAGCAGACGCGTGTCTTGCAATCGGGAGCCGTCATCGACATTGCCGGAAGCCACAAAGATGTCATCGGACGAGTCGTCTTTTTTGTCCAGCATCGACACGGATGCCGTCATGTCGGCTCCCATCGAGGCGACGGATGAATGGAACACCGAACCGAAGGCGGCGTATCTCGCGGAAGACGCGATATTGCCGTTGGATGCCTGGTATTCGCTATCTCCATAGGCATCGGTATCGGCAATGGTCATGCGAGACGGGCAGTACGTCTGCCGCTGCCGGGGGCTGACGGTACGACCCACCGAGGAGCGTTCCACCGTGGGCGTGTCCACATGCAGCCATGATGGCCGGTATATGAGCGTCACGGCCATCAGGACCACGATGAGCAACACCGAGATTACGGCAAGCGCAATACGCAAAGGCGTATTGGGACGAGAATGTCTGCTCATGCTTCCTCCAGACCCTGACGACGAATGCGCGGAAGCGCCACCAGGCAATACGCTACAAGAACGACGCCCATGCACCACAGCCATGAACGACGCCACACACTTGAGCCGGCCTTATCAAGCCCGCTTCGATCGATATGCTGCTTGGATAGATCCTGAACCGTCAAACGATAATACGTGCCATTATCCAGACTGACGACATTCTGTGTCCCGTCGGAGGCTCCAATGTTCGAATTGAGCTGGTTCGAGGCCTCTCGCTGCGCTTTGTCGCCGTTCTGCTTGATAACGTAAATGCCGCCGAAACCCAACTTGCCAAGCTCGTTGATGGCATCGGAATCGGCATTGGCCAGCAACTGGGCGCAATCCTGCGCAATGGTTCTGCTGGACCCGTCGGAACGTCCCGAAACCACTTCGACGCGTTGCGCGGGAGAGCTGTCAATCAAGTCGCCACGACCGGTACGCATCACACTGTAGCTGACCGATTCGGCGCTATCGGCACGCAAGGCAAGCACGCGACGTGCATCATCCTGCCCAAGGAAATCGGTCGCCACCATCGGCAGTCCAGCATCGCTGGTCTTTACCTGGCTGTGATCGCATTCGACATAGTTGAATCCCGCACAGGCCACGACGGAGACGGCCAGCAGGCAAACCAATACGGCACGACCCACATGCGAGGCAATCGACACTGCCTTCGAGCCGCGTCCTTCGATTTCGACGGCGCCGGTCTTCTCATGCTGTCTCAGCATGACGAAACGTCGAACCGCGCCGCCCGACATCATGCAGATGCAGGCGAGCAAGCCCATCATCGCATATGTGGTTCCCGGAAGCATGGAACCGGAGACCGGACCATCCACATCGACGGCCACCGCAATCGCCACGGACAGCAAGGCCGTCGCCAATCCCGCGAACACGGCGATCCACATCATACGGGACACGCGCAGCACGAAAGGCAACACCAATGACACCGCGGCCAGCAATACGATCAACGCCAGCATGGAAACCGCCACATACCGCCATGCGCCACCGTCGGCGCCGATGCCGAACACCCGCAGCAACAGATCGGACAGATTCGCGACGACCGGTTTGCCATCATGCGTGGAGGAGGGCAGCATGACGCTGCCGAACAGCTGACGCCATGTACCGTCGGAAGCGAAACGAACGGCATTGACCAACGTCGGCGCGCATACGAACGCCGCCGGAAGCGGAATCAGCAGCAACGCGGGCTTATGGGAGCGGACGAACAGCAGGAATCCCAGGAAGGTGAGCATCAGCGGCAGCAACAACTGCGGCTGCGCGGCGACGACCGGAATGAAACACAGCGCCGCAACCGCCGCCGCCTGGACCGACGCGTGGGGATTGACCAGATCCTCCGTCCGATACATGCCGACCGCACGGAACGAGAAGGCGAAAGCGGCCGGAAGAAACACCATGACCGTCAGCATCGTGACATCCGCGTCATCATAAAGTCCCATGGACAACGCCAACGCGAACCACGCCAACGCGACCACGCAGCGCACCGCATCCGAGCGGGTGAAGATGCCGGCCAGCGCCCAGAAGGAAAACACCATGAGCGGGGCTGCAAGGAAGAACATCAGTCCGACAGCTCCGGCAACATGTCCACCAGTGAGCACCGACGCCAGCGCAAGCACCAACAGCCATGGCGCGTTAGGCGCACTGATGCCCGTGCCTGAGGCATACGACCATGACGTGGTCGCGGTATGAAGCAACTGGGTGAAGCTCGCGCCCGTGGGCAACAGCTGTGCGGAATACATCGACGCACCCGAACATACGGAACGAAGCACGTCCCAATACAGCACGACTATCCATATGCCGGCAATCAGCGCCGCGCCGAAGGCCAATCCCCATCTACGCAGCAACCGTTTACGCAGATGGTCCTTCTCAAGAGGACTGAGCAGCACGACATCCCTCTGGTCGTGCAACGCACGGCGACGGTCGAGCCATTCCCTGACCTGCCGATGATTCGCAGACAGCGTGGATAGCGATTTAAGCGTGACCTTGCTTTGCCTGCGCAACCGCGCATGGGCGCGCCAAGCACCCCGCAGACGCAGCAGCGCACGCCACGGCATCGCCAGCTCGCAGCATGCATGATACGGCTGTTTGCGCGCCAAGCAAAGCACGGCCAATCCCAACGACTGGATGATGGACCACAGCCAAAGCAACGGCCACCATGAACGGTGCATGTCAGTGTACGCGTATTTGGCATTCGCCTCGCGTACGGCAAGATACGGATCGATGCGACCGTCCTCGTCTTCCACAGGGCGCCCGTTCTTGGAACGGATTCCTTCGAATCGGGCTCTTCTGTGGGCGATGCGAGCCTGGGGAACCACTACGACACGCCCACCGCCAAGACATATGCGGCGGCACAGGTCCGTGGATTCCGCGAAGGTGCCGAACCAGGGGTCAGCCCCTTCGAACGCACGCAACGTAGCCAACGGCACCAACGCGCCCGATAGGGAGACCGACAGCACATCCTGACGCCCGTCATATTGCTCCTGGTCAGGCTCGCCGTCGACCACCAAGGAAACGACATCATGGTGCCCGGCATACAAACCCACATTGTGCAGGTTCTTCGCCTGCCAATCCAACTGCTTGGCACCGAGCAGCGCGGCTGTCGGCGTGTTTCTCCACGCATCCAGCAATGTCTCGAAGCACCGGTCATCCGCCGGCCGCGAATCGTCATGCAAGGTCCACAACGCGCGGATGCCGGCATCAATGCCGATCTGATCCATCGCACGCGTTACAGCGTCCATGAAGGACGCCGCCTGCTTCACTCCCACCAGAATGACCCTCACCGTTTTGGCTTCCGGCACTTCCGTAAGCACATCCTGTGATGAGTGAATGACTTCGAAGGTCATCTGCATGGGCTGCTCGATCTGCCCCGTGCAATCGGCGATAACGATCATTCCTGGAAGCATGCGCTGCGCAAGCACCGCTCCAACGGTAGAAGCGAGGAATCGAAGGTCATGCTGCGCGGTGATCACCGCAGCCACGGACATATCGACGTCCTGCCGATGCGTATACGGTCTGCTGTTCAGCACATCGGTCACGATTGTCTGGATATCGCTGCTGGCGTTAGAATTCATAATTTAAGTGTACGCACGGGACGCACCATGCCTTCAAGCCCGTTCCTTGTGCTCTTTTTTGTAGCGACGACGCTCACGCTCGCTCATACCGCCCCAGATGCCGAAACGCTCATCATGGTCGATGGCCCATTTCAGACACTGTTCACGGACTTCACACTGGGCGCAAACCCTCTTCGCATCCCTGGTGGAACCGCCTTTTTCCGGGAAGAATGCTTCGGGATCGGTCTGCGAGCACAGCGCTTTGTGCTGCCAAGACACGTCATCATCCCGCTTGAACAAACCCCACAGTTCAGCAAGCGGATTCTCAGAAGACTCATCAGTCACGCCCCACATGAGTCCTCCCATAATTGTGTGCGCACCTTTTATGCGCATACTTTCACACCGCTTCAAATTACACACACGCAATGTAATTTTGTCAAGTTTCCCCGTGTCAATGCCTATATTTCAGAAAATCCATGCTAAAGTTCAGCCCAATCTGGGGTCTACAGTCGCAGAATCGGTGAAAATCGGCCATTAACCCTATAATTGCCCATTTGGATAGTGGTAGGTTCTAAAAGCATTGCGTCAAACGCGCATCTCAATCAGGAAGGCAACACCGTGGCAACGTCATCAACCGGCAATAAGCTTCCTAACATCAATGGTCTTCAGGATGCGAAACCACGTCACAGCCTGGGATATCGCGTGCAGCATCACGTCAGGACCGCAGTCGCCGCGGCAATCGCCGCGACTCTGGTGTTCGTCGGCACTGCAGCTGCCGCTACTTGGATGGACGTCAATGGCATCATCAAGAACAATTCGGTCGGCGTGATCGGCCAGGGTTCCCTGAATACGGACGCATCCATCATCGATCCGAACTCCGGCAAGCCGATCGAGTTCGTGCTGATCGGACAGGATTCCCGTGACGGCGCGGAGAACCAAGCCATCGGAGGCAGTTTCGATGACGTCATCGGCAACCATCAGGCCGACACCGCCATGATTGTGCAGATCTCCGCCGACCGCAAGGAAATCAACCTGGTCTCCATTCCACGAGATTCCCTGGTGGACGTGCCTCAGTGCGAAACGTCGAAGGGCACGATTCCCGCACAGTATAACGTCATGTTCAATTCCATCTTCGCAGGTGCCTACAAAACCGGCGGAGATCTCTCCTCGGCGGCCAGCTGCACGCTGAACGCCGTGAACAGTCTCACCGGGTTGAATATTCAGAACTTCATCGTCGTGGACTTCGCCGGCCTGGTCAAGATGATTGATTCAGTCGGCGGCGTGGACCTGTGCATTCCGCAGAACGTCAACGACCCGTACACCGGACTCAATCTCGACAAGGGCATGCACCATCTTGACGGCGTTGCGGCGACGCAGTACGCCCGGATCCGTCACGGCATAGGAGACGGATCCGACACCTCGCGTACCACACGTCAGCAGTATCTCATCAAGCAGCTGATGAGCGAGGCGCTCAGCAAGAATCTGTTCACTGATACCGCGCAGCTGTACCAGCTGGCGAAATCCGCGCTGAAATCGCTCAACATATCCCAAGGCATGGCTGATACCGCGGCTTTGGCGGGACTTGCCATGAGCCTGAAGAATTTCACCATGACCAACCTGCAGACCCAGACCGTCCCCGTGGTCCCAGCACCGTCCGACCCCAACCGTTCCGTCTGGACCGACGAAGCCGACAATCTCTGGGAGAAGATGCGAGCGGGCAAGCCGATTTTCGATACCGCCGATTCAAACTCGGGCGACTCCTCCGACACCAGTTCAGATAATTCAGCCAGCTCCGACGATTCCGGCACGACCGACAGCAACCAGTCGGACACCACTGCCGAGACTCCCGATCCCGTCACGGGACTGATCACCAAATCCGACGGCACGTTGGTCGATCCAAGCACTGGCGGCACCGTCGACCCGGATGACGGCTCCATTCATGACGCGACCACGGGCCAGTACATCGGCCTTGCGGATCGATACCTTAATGCGACCGTATGTGCCGTTCCGGCAAAGAACTGACGTAGACCACGCAATCACGTCCCCTTTCAACGTATGACGCAGGGACGAATCTTTTTGGAGGAACCATGAGTGAAGGCAAAGGAGCAAAAGAGCCTACGAGCGTGCCACCAAGTTTCATTCCGTCATCAGGACGCAAAAAAACCATGCCGTCCACGGATTCCTCCCGCTCGCAAAGCGCACCGAGCCAGCCAGCGAGTTTCGCACCGGCGAAACGTTCCGACCATGCATCATCCGTAAAACCGGCCAAACGCACGGCGCGTCCTTCTTCCTCGGTTCCGCAAAGCTTCCAGCCTGCGGCACGGGCAACGAGCGAGACAAGAAGAAACCCTTCATCATCTCCGGTGTCCTTCGCTCCAGAACATACCCGCACGGCCAATCCAACGCAGCAGTTCCGGGGGTCATCCTCCGTCTCCACGGCGCTCCGATCTGTTCCATCCTCTCCAGCGACGGCTTCCGTGCCAAAAAGAAGACCTCGCGTCGGACGTATCGTCCTTTCCATTTTCCTTGTACTGATTCTCGCACTGGGAATAGGGGTATTCTCCGCTTGGAACTGGGTCGATGACCAGCTCAACAAACAGACCTGGCTGACATCCAAAGCGGACACCGCCGGCGAAAGCTGGCTTATTCTTGGCTCCGACGAACGTGAGGGCACCATCGGAGACGCCGGCGACGTCGAAGGTTTCAGAACCGACACCATTCTTGTACTCACCAAGCCGAAGACAGGATCGTCCTCGCTGATTTCCATTCCTCGCGATTCCCTGGTGGAAATCGATGGGAGCTATATGAAGATCAACGCCGTGGCGCAGCTGTACAGCCGCAAACAGTTGGTCAACGAGGTGGAGGACATCACCGGCCAGAAAATCAACCATGTGGCAATGGTCCGCTTCGGCGGACTCGTCAAAGTGGTCGATGCCTTGGGAGGCGTGGACCTATGCTACGACCAGAATGTGAATGACCCTTATTCGGGTATGAACTGGACCGCCGGATGCCACACCGTGGACGGCAACACCGCTTTGGCGTTCTCCCGTATGCGATATGCCGATGTGCAAGGCGATTTCGGCCGTGCCGCACGTCAGCGCCAGGTGATCAACGCCATCGTCAAGAAGGGCGCTTCCAAACAGACGCTCACGAATTTCAACAAGACCAAAAAGGTCGCCGCAGCGGCGTTGAGCTCCGTAACCGTGGATGAGAAAGCATCGACTTCCTCTCTGCTTCGGATGGCGTTGGCTTTCAAAAGCGCCTCAGGCAAGGATGGCATTTCGGGAAGCGTGTATTGGACCGATCCGGACTATTACGTCGATGGGGTCGGATCGTGCGTTCTGCTGGATGACGCGAAGAACATCCAGCTTTTCTCCGAACTCTCACACGGCACGCATTCCGCAGGAACCGTGGGCACGCTGGCCGAACAGCAAAACTGACGACACGCCGGAGGATGTGGATAACCCACATTCTCCGACCACAACCCTCATATTGGCTTGCGGCATGCCGCCGCTCTTGCCCATGCTGGCCGTATGAACAAAAAGGCCCCTCACCGTATAAGCGAACAACATCTCACTGTATTGAGTTGGAGCGCGCCTTTGCTGGCGCAGCTCATCATGCTGATTGTCATGTGTATGCAACGTCATTGGCTCTATGCGGCGATGCTCGCTCCGAGTCTGCTCGGCAGCGCATTGATGCTCATCACCATGATCATGCGCGTCAGGCATGAAGAAACGAACAGCAACACCATTACTGGAAGCGATTCGCCGGTTCCAACGCATCATAACGGAAACAAAATCGACCATGCTCAGCTTTTCGCCGACATGCCGTCCATAAGTTTTGAGCATCTGCATGGCCTGGACAACGACCCGCTCATATGGCGCACCATCGTGCGTAATTGGCTTGTCCGTTCCCCAACGAACGGCATCGGCATGTCAGAACATGGCATATTCCATATAGATCTGGCATCATCCGGACCACATGCCATGGTCGCGGGGACCACAGGCTCGGGGAAATCCGAACTGCTGATCAGTTGGTGCATGGCATTGGCGATTCGGCATAGTCCTCAAACCCTCCATTTCGTCTTTCTGGATTTCAAAGGAGGATCGACCTTCAACGCTTTGGAGCGTCTGCCGCATACCGTGGGCAACGTCTGCGATCTTGACCTCGCCCATGCCGTCCGTGCGCTGAACGCCATAGAACAAGAATTGGCACGCAGGGAGGCCTTGGTAAGTGCCGAACGCGTTTCCAGATTCGACCAGCTTTCCCATCCCCCTGCACGGCTCGTGGTGGTCATTGACGAATTCCATGCATTGCGCGACCGTCTACCCGACTATATGCAGCGACTCAATCGATTGGCGTCGCTCGGACGCTCTTTGGGTATGCATCTCATCGTATGCACGCAAAATCCCATGGGTCAGGTCCATGCCGATATGAAGGCCAACATATCGCTGAGCATCTGCCTACGCGTCACCGACCAAATGCAATCGAATGAACTGATCGGCACCAAGGATGCAGCTTTGATTCCACCGGCCTTCCCCGGTGCCGCTTACTGTCATGACGGCCAACGCACTGTTCCTTTCCGCTGCAGCGCGGTCCATGACATTGATTCCTTGGTGCATGCCATCAACACCGCATCGGCATTCAGCGGCACCACCAATCCCTCCCCTTTGTTCTCCGCGCCGCTCGCACCACATGCAGGCAAAGACGATTTGACGGCGCCACAGCGAGAGGCATGGCACCATGTGCCTTTTGCTTTGAGCGACGACGGTGTACTCATCTCCACCGCATTCCTTGACGTAGGACACGGCAACATCGCCGTGATTGGCGCATGCGGAAGCGGCAAAACCAATCTGCTGCTCTGCTGCGCCAGCCGTCTCTATGAATCCGGTCGCTGCACCATCCGGTTCACACGCAAGACGAACAGCGAATGGACCACCGACGACGGCAGAACATCGCCGTAGCACGAACGCACCATATGGTTCGTGGATGACGCCGACGAATTGCTCTCCCCTTTCGCAGCCATGCCCGAAGCCGATAAGCTCAAGACCGCACTCGCCGATCCGTCCGTCACGGTAATCGCAGCTGTGGAAAAGCCGCAAAGCACCCTACTTGAACGTTGCCTCACACGTGTTGCGTTTCCTTGCGGAGAGAGAGCCACCGATGTGATGATGGGGATTCCCAGCGCGGTTCTCGACGGTTTCGGCGTCGATGACTATGCCATTGCCGGGCGTGGGGTCTTCATCCAACAAGCACGGGCATGTCCCGTGCAATGCGCGGAATTCCAAGGATTCTAAAAAAACTTGGCTTCTTTTGCGAAAAAGTCTTGAAAAATCATCCGATTCGTGGTTATCTAAATAACGGATAGAACGCCACTTATGGCAAGAGGAAGGCGATTACATGAGCAGTGCTTTCGATTGGCGAGCCAAGGCCGCGTGCCGGGATAAGGATCCGGAACTGTTTTTCCCGGTCGGCAACACCGGTGCCGCCTATCAGCAAATCGAAGAAGCCAAGGCCGTTTGCCGTACCTGCAAGGTGATTGACGCGTGTCTGAAATGCGCGCTCGACACCAATCAGGACTACGGCGTTTGGGGCGGTCTGAGCGAAGACGAGCGGCGCGCGCTCAAGCGGCGCGCGATGCGTGCACGTCGCTCGCAGGCCATGCAGATGCAGGTCTGATTCTTTTCAGGGCATATGGAAGGGCCGGTCGGATTCGATGGAATCCGACCGGCCCTTCCATATGCCATTCCAGTTCTAGAGGTCAGTTATCTTGCGCGGCACGCAGTTTCATGTCGAGCACCACACGGGTACCACCACCGCGACGTGGCTCCCAATGCACCGTTCCGCCAAAATCATTGGTGACGAACGTGTTGATGATCTGTGTTCCAAGCCCTGATCCGGAAGAGCGAGCCATGCCATCATGCTCCTCATCCGCCAAGCCGGTGCCATCATCCTCCACCACCACGTTGAGGTTATTGCCACCGCGGCCCACGGAAATCGTGATATGTCCTTCCTTACGTCCTTCGAAACCGTGTTCCACCGAATTGGTGATCAGTTCGGTAAGCACCAACGATAGCGGCGTGGCATCCTGTGCCGGCATCATGCCGAATTTGCCTACGAAATCGACATCGATGTGCTGGTCGCGCATCGTAGCCAAATCGACGGCCATCTTAAGCAGGTTGGAAATGACCTTGTCATAGTCGACGATCTCATCGGCGGTCTGGCTCAATCCCTCATGCACCATGGCGATGGTCTGCACGCGGCGTTGTGCTTCCTTGAGCTCCTTTTTGACCTCTTCGGACTTGGTCTTGCGCGCCTGCAAGCGCAGCAACGCGGATACCGCCTGAAGATTGTTCTTCACACGATGGTGAATCTCGGAAATGGTGGCGTCCTTGGTCTGCAATTCCTTCTCGCGGCGGCGCAATTCGCTGACGTCACGGCACAGCACGATACCACCCACGCGACCATTGGCGTCCATCAACGGCAGAGAGCGCATGGACACCGCGGCTTTGTTGGCGTCCAATTCGGAATCCACCGCGGCTTTGCCGCTCAGTACCAATGGCAGCGTTTCCAGCACCGGATCGTTCTCATGCAGCAGTTTGGTGCCGATCTCGCTCAGATACTCCCCCTGCATGGTGCTGACCGATCCCAAACGACGGAAACAGCTGATGGCGTTCGGAGACGCGTATCGGACGATGCCGTCGACGGTGAGCACGATGAAGCCATCCGCCACACGTGCGTTATGGCGCTGGTTCATAACCGGGTTACGGTACGGGAACTGGCCGCGCGGAATCATCTCATACAGCTGTTTGCCGGCGCTGATGCTTTCGGACTCATAACGGCCGTTCGATTCGCGTGTGGCCATGTTGGTCTCGCGGACCACCAAGCCAAGCGTCTTGCCATTATGACGCACCGGGGCGTACACGTTGCAGACCTTGGCCTTGCCGACCGTACGCAGTTTCGAGGAGCGGAACACCGATTCGGAGTCCATGGCCGCGTCAAGCTCGGCGCACAGGGATTCCGGGACGACGTTGCCGACCACATCCTCGGCTCTCAGACTCATCACCGTGGACGGACGGCATTGCTCGGCAATGATGTACTTGCCCTCGCCGTTCTGCAGGATTAGCAGCAAGTCGGCGAAACTCAAATCGGCAATCACCTGCCAATCGGCCACCAACTGGTGCAACCATTCACGATCGTCGTCACCGAAATCCGGACGGGTCATCAGGATATGTGAGAAATCAGCCATGCAACCATAATACGCATCAATGGCGAGGTTGCATACCATATGCCCACGTATAATGCGGAAACGCCGATTGACATATCCGACGGTTACGCTAACGTAGGTTACGGTTCCGTAACTTATAGTGGAGGCATCCGATGGCGAAACCTACAAACGCAGAAATCGAGGCGAAACGCGCGGTCATCGCCGAAGCACGCGAGCAGGCCCTGCAGGCGAAAGCTGAGACCATTCGCGTGAAGGCGCACAATAAGGCCGAGAACATTCGACGCAAGGCGGATGCAAAAGCCAAACGTGCCATCGCCAAAGGCGAAGCCCATGCCGCAAAAATCGAAGGCATCGTCCCCGCCGAAATCGAACGCAAAATCAGACTCGACGTGCATGGCAGGCCAAAGCCGCTCCTGCGTGGCTGGATCCACGCCATCGCCACTCCCCTGGCTCTTGCCGCGGGCATCGTGCTGATCTGCCTCGCTCATGGCACCGGGCTCAAATGGGCGTGCGCCGTGTTCATGACCTGCTCGCTGGTACTGTTCGGCAATTCCGCCTGTTATCATCTGGGAGATTGGTCACCACGGGTTACCGATGTGCTCCGTCGCATCGACCATATGAACATCTTTTTGCTGATCGCCGGCACTTATACGCCCGTTTCCTTCGCGCTCACGCCATTCTGGCGTGATTCCATCATCGCGGGCATGTGGATCTGCACCACGGTGGCGCTCATCATCCATGTCATCTGGATCAGCGCGCCTCGCTGGCTTTATGTTCTTGTCTATATTATTTTCGGCGTGTCCGGCGTCGCGTTCATGGGATTGTTCTGGATGTCCCCCTATGCCGGACCTACCGTGGTGATACTGCTGTGTGCCGGCGGCGCCTGCTATATCGCCGGAGCCATCGTGTATGCGCTGCGCAAGCCCGACCCCTGGCCGAAGGTGTTCGGCTTCCATGAGATCTTCCATACCGGAACCGTGGCGGGATACGCCTGCCACATGGTGGCCATCTACATGGTGATCGTGCAATTGTGGCCCTAAGGCGTAATCAACCCCACATGGACAAAACAAAATAAGCCCGTCCCCTCATCGTACGAATGCGATGGAGGAACGGGCTGTTGTTTTCGTCACACGTATGTCAGGCGAGCGGCTTGGCTTCCTTGATGGTCACGGAAATCTCACGGCCGTTCGGAGCGGTATAGGTCACCGTATCTCCGGCATGAGCGCCATTGATGGCGGCGCCAATCGGCGATTCAGGACTGATGATGCTGTAATCCGTGGCGATGGACAGGTCTCGCGTGCCAAGCACGTACACCATTTCACGTCCGTTGACTTCAAGGGTCACTAGGGATCCGTCACCGACCTCACCGGCCTTGGGCGCAGTCAGAATCTTCGCATTGCGCAGTTTGACGGTCAGTTCGTCGATGCGTCCCTGATTCACGCGCTGCGCCTCACGGGCAGCCTGATAGCCGCCGTTCTCGCTCAAATCGCCTTCGGCACGCGCCGCGGAGACCTTGGACAGAATCTCGTCACGGTACTCGCCCTCACGCCAGGCGAGTTCTTCTTTCATCTTGTCGTACGCCTCCTGCGTCAGCAGGATCGTCTTTTCTTCGGCCATGTTATCCTCCTTGACCTTGGAAGAATGATACCCGTCAATCAGCGGGTGGAGATGATGTCGATCACGAACACCAGCGTGTCCTCGCCGCCGATGCCGGCCTGCGGAACGCCACGGGAGCCATAACCGTACTCCGGCGGAATGGACACCACCAGGCGGGAACCGACGTTGTGTCCCGGAACGGTCTGATCCCAGCCCTTGATGACCTGTCCCACACCGATGCCGAACGTGGCCGGCTGGTGACGGTCGAAGCTGGAGTCGAACGGGGTGTCCTTGCCCCAGACCACACCATGGTAGTTGACGGTGACGGTGTCTCCACGGCGGACCATCGGGCCATTGCCTTCAAAGAGCTCCACGACCTTCAGGCCGGCGGGAGCGATCTCAGTCGGGAATTCGATGGTCGGCCGATCGCCGAATTCGGCATTGACAACAGGCATTTCAGATGCCATGGTGAACCTCCTTGAAAAAACACAGTGTCACCAAGATTAGCACCATCCATCGCTAGCATTCAACAACATTGACCGCAAGACCGCCTTTCGACGTCTCCTTGTACTTGGCCATCATGTCCTCGCCGGTGTCCTTCATGGTTTTGATGGCTTGGTCAAGACTCACGATATGCGTGCCGTCGCCCAGCATGGCCATACGGACCGCGTTGATGGCGGTATTGGCCGCCATGGCGTTGCGTTCGATGCAGGGAATCTGCACCAGACCACCGACCGGATCGCAGGTCAGTCCCAGATTGTGCTCGATACCGATTTCCGCGGCATTCTCCACTTGGTGAGGCGTGCCGCCCATCACGGCGCACAGCCCCGCCGCGGCCATGGAACAGGCTGTGCCGACCTCGCCTTGACATCCGACTTCGGCACCGGAAATGGACGCGTTGCGTTTGAACAAGTATCCAATCGCCCCTGCGGTCAGCAGGAACGTCACCACACCATCCTCATCCGCATGATCCACGAAATGCCAATAATAGTGGAGCACCGCCGGAATGACGCCAGCCGCACCGTTGGTAGGCGCGGTGACGATGCGTCCGCCTGCCGCGTTCTCCTCGGAAACCGCCAATGCGAACAGGTCGACCCATGCGGCGTCCGATGATTCGAGTACAGCGTCGGAGCGCCTGCCGTCCCGTTTGAGCACGTCGCTGTTGGATGCGAGCCTTGCATACATTTTTGGCGCCCTGCGGGGCACGTCAAGGCCGCCAGGCAGAACGGTTTGGTTGGTATTGCAACCGTGCTGCACGCAGCGGCGCATCACATGCCATACAGTGTCCAAATCGCTGCGCACCTGCACGGCGGACCGCATGGCCGTCTCATTGGCCCACACCACATCGGCCACACTCATGTGATGTTCATCGCACAGCGAGATCAGTTCGTCGCATGTGGTGAACGGATAGGGCATGTCCATATCGATATCGGTTGAGGAATCGTCGGTCTGATCGGCGAAGGCCGTTCCCGCAGGGGGTTTCTCATGGATGCCGATCATCAGGTCGTCGGCGTCGCCTTGTCTGACGAATCCACCGCCAATGGAATACCAGACCTGTTCGTCGATGAGATTGTTCTGCCGGTCGAAGGCTTGGAATCGCATGCCGTTGGGATGGGCCGCCATGCGGTGCCATACATCCATCACCACATCGCGTCCGTAATCGAAATCGATGCGATGCGTGCCGTTGAGCATCAGCTCGCCGCCTGCCTCGCATTCCATACGGATATTGCTCATGTGATCGGTATCGACGGTTTTCGGTACGTTGCCTTCCAAGCCCGCCACCGTGGCGCGATCGGTACCGTGCCCAAGACCGGTCAGGGCGAGCGAACCATACAGTACCGTTCGCACGCGGCCGACCCGGTTCAGTATGCCGTCACGTTCAAGGGAGGCAGCGAATCTGCTGGCCGCGACCATCGGTCCTACGGTGTGCGACGAGCTGGGGCCGACGCCGATGGTGAACATCTCCAGAATGCTGAACATGTATATTGCGCTCTCTTTTCCGCGTCTTCGCCGTCACGCCGCGTAAAGCACGCTGAACATGCGAATCATGATGAGTAGGCCGATGATGGCAATGACGATTTCCGCGATAAGCAGAATTATCGCAACGGTTTTGCGATTGCCGAGTTTGACGTCGAGCAGTTTTGCGAAAAGGAAAGCGACGAAGCCCAAGGCTGCTCCGTTCAGCGCGATCGCGCCGACCTGGCCGTTGGTAAGAACGCTTTCCCCGACTTTGGCGAGTATCGAATTGATGGTGGCGGTGAACACCAGCAGGCTCCATACGCCGTATCCAATCAATCCTACCGCCGCATAGCCGAACGGGCGGAATCGTTCCTTGAGTTTGAAAGTGAACGATTCGGCGCACCACAACAATGCGAAGCCCACGACGAAGGTGAACGCCACGGCAAGGAATGCGGCTTCCAATGCCCACGGAACGAGTGCCAACGAATGGTCCATCAAGGTAAAGTACAGCGGAGAACATGCGATTTCGCCGATAGCGAGCACGCCGGCAACGATAATCGCCTGCGCAAGCATCAGGGGGATTTCAGTGGCGGGCTGTTCGATTACAGGCTTGATGTCTTTCGAAGTCATGCGTCATCCGTTTCAGTCGGTGTCATACGGTTTGTAATGTCCGACAGTGTACCTACGGAATGTTTCGGGAACGATATGCCACATTTTGCCTACACATTGCCCACATTTTTCCATAACCCACCGTGGAAAAGGGTTGAATCGCAGTGAATCGCGATGATGCCAAAACCGTTGGAGAATAAAGGAAAACCGCCATCTCTGGCGGTTTCCAAAAGTGCCTCCAGCGGGACTCGAACCCGCAATCCGAAGAGGTCGATTTTAAGTCGACTGCGTATACCGATTTCGCCATGGAGGCTTTGCGCCGGCCAGAAGAAAAAGCCGACGCCAAGCTATTATGCCACGTCAGCGCGCAGCAAGCAATCTCTTGCCGTAATCCAGCACGATGCCGTCCAACAGACCATGCTCGCTGGCCATGAAGGAGTCGATGCGCTGGCCATGATCCTCATATGCGGCTTCAGACACCTTGGCAAGCACACGGTTCCACACCAATGCGCCGCCGCCGACCACATCGACGCGTCCGGGATGAATGGTCTTGTAGGTCAGACGCTCCTCACGAGGCATGTGCAGGAACCGGTTGTCAACGGCATAGGCATCTTCCAGCGTGCAGCGTGCGCCGTCCACGGCGGTGTGGTCGTATTCCGTCAATCCCATAGCCAATGCGGTCATGGTGGTGACCGTTCCGGACACGCCGATGATGGTGTGGGTCTTGCCGGCGGGAACGGTCTTGAACGCCTCGTCGATATGCGCGTCGATATCCGCGACCGCCTCGGCGATCTGCCCCTCGGTCGGCGGGTCGTTTTTCAGATGACGCTCCGTCATACGGACAGACCCGATATTCATGGAGAACGCGGCCTGCACCTGCGTGCTCGGATGGGTGACGCCGTCGCCTCCCAGCACCAGTTCGGTGGAACCTCCGCCCAAATCGACCACCAGATAGGGGGCCTCGACCTCGCGATGGACGATGCTGGTGGCACCGAGGAAGCTTAAATCCGCTTCCTCCGTGCCTGGAATGACTTCGGGACGCACGCCCAAGATCTTCTCGATGTCGTCTTCGAATTCCTCACGGTTCTCGGCATCACGGGTGGCCGATGTGGCCACGAAGCGGATGCCGTCCACGGGATGTTCGGCAAGCACGCCGGCGAATTCTCGGGCGGCCTCATAGGCGCGCGCCAACGCCTCGTCGGCGAAGCGATGGGTTTTGTCCACGTCCTGACCGAGACGAATCACCCGCAGGATGCGCGGAACGATGTCTTCCACACCGTCCTCGCTCACACGCGAGACTTTCAGACGAATCGAATTCGTGCCGCAATCAATACCGGCAACGGTTACCGACTTCATTACTCCCACCTTCTACTCTTCGTTTTCCACTGCGCAACGGCATACGGCCGGATCGAACTCATGTTTGATGGCGGACAGGGCCATATCACCGATGGGGTTGGCGCCCTCACCCATCACCAGCGCCTGGGCCAACAACGCGTGCAGGCATTTGACACGCACCGGCATGCCGCCGGCACTGGTGCCTTCGATGTGTTCCTCGCTGTCTTCCAAGGCCAAAGCGATTTCATGGCGGAACGCGAGGTACAGTTCGTGGGCACGTTCGTATCCGGCACGCAGATCCTCGTTTTCGGCCAGCATATCGTTGTATTCCTTCATCTTGCCTTCGGCTTCGATGTGGGAGATGGCCTTCACCGCTTCGGGCCCGGTCAGATAGCAGGTCGTCGGGAACGGGACACCGCCTGGAAGCAACGGCCGGGTGACCACAGCCAAAGGCCGGCCGCATACGCAACGGGCTCCGACGGCGACCATGCCGCGCGGGTAACGTCCAAGCTGACGCTCCACCACGGCGATATCATGTTCGGTGGCGGGTTGGGCAAGCACTTTGTCCGCCAAACCCTTGGCCTGTTCGATAATCGTCATGTCCATGTCACTCCTGTCCGTCTTCCGACGGCTGCTGACCGTCCTGTTGCGATTGGCCAGTCTGTTGTTGACTGTCCTGTTTGTCTTCTTCGCCGGCATGCTGCGACTGTTTCGTCGAGTCGGCCTTCACGGGATCCGACCGATCCGCCTGCTTGAAGGAATATGCAAGTTCCTTATACCACGGCAGGGCGGTTTTCGGTGATTCGTCGTATGTCGTCCCTTTTTTCGGCTCGCTCTTGCCGGTCACCGCTTCGGGATGCTCGACACGAATCGCCTGTTCGCCGGGGAAGACGAATCCCAAACGATCCCTGGCCTGGGCGGTGACATACGCCTTGTCATCCCATCTTGCGATATCGTTCTCCAGCTCGCGTTTCTGCGCGACCAACGCCGCTTCCTGTTTTTTCAGTCCGTTAAGCTCTGCCAGATTCAACGCATAGGTATGGAATGTCGATGCCAACTGGATGGTTCCCAAAGCCACGATGAACAATGCCACGAAGAACGCGACCGGGCCGGCGCCGCCGCGTTGTGATGGTTTTTTTCGTGCCTTCGAACTCATAGCAACGAAAATACCCGTCGCGTTCGACTTGGAACACGACGGGTATTTCTATGTCAACGCATTCATGATGCGCTGGCTACGCTCACTCGGCGATGTACTTCTTGCAGGCCTTGAAAGCGCTGTAGCCGGCGTACTGAGCGGTGGAGCCGAGCTCCTCCTCAATCTCGAGCAGGCGGTTGTACTTGGCGATACGCTCGCCACGAGCCGGGGCGCCGGTCTTGATCTGGCCGGTGTTCTTTGCCACAGCCAGGTCGGAGATGGTGGTGTCCGGGGTCTCGCCGGAACGGTGGGAAACCATGGAGGTGAAGCCGTTCTTGGTGGCCAGCTCGATGGCGTCGAGGGTCTCGGTGACGGTGCCGATCTGGTTGAGCTTGACCAGCAGGGAGTTGGCGGCGCCGAGCTTGATGCCCTTGGCCAGACGTGCCGGGTTGGTGACCAGCAGGTCGTCGCCGACGAACTGCAGGCGATCGCCGAGCTTGGCGGTGATGGCCGCCCAGTCGTCCCAGCCTTCTTCCTGGAACGGATCCTCGATGGAGACGATCGGGTACTCGTTGATGAGGTTCTCGTAGAAGTCGAGCATGTAGCCGGCCTCACGGTCGTCGCCTTCGAAGTGGTACTTGCCGGTCTCCTTGTTGTAGAACTCGGAGGAAGCCACGTCGAGGGAGATGCCGATCTGCTTGCCCGGCTCGTAGCCGGCGGCGGAGATGGCGTCCATGATGTAGTTCAGGGAGTCCTTGTTGGACTTCATCTTCGGAGCGAAGCCGCCCTCGTCGCCGAGGCCGGTGTTCAGGCCCTGCTTCTTCAGGACGTTCTTCAGGGTGTGGTAGACCTCGACGCCAGCCTGCAGAGCCTCGCTGTAGGTGTTGAAGCCGTACGGGGAGATCATGTACTCCTGGATGTCGGTGGCGAAGTCAGCGTGGGCGCCACCGTTCATGATGTTCATGTTCGGGACCGGCAGGATGTGGCCGTTGGTGCCGCCGATGTAGCGGTACAGCGGCTGATCCGCGGACTCGGCGGAAGCGTACAGAGCGGCCAGGGACACGCCGAGGATGGCGTTGGCGCCCAGACGGCCCTTGTTCGGGGTGCCGTCGAGCTCGATCATGGTCTCATCGAGAGCGCGCTGATCGGAAGCGTCCATGCCGATGACCTTCGGAGCGATCTCCTCGTTCACGGCCTTGACGGCGTTGAGCACGCCCTTGCCCTGGTAAACGGACTTGTCGCCATCGCGACGCTCCCAAGCCTCGGCTTCGCCGGTGGAAGCACCGGACGGAACGAGGCCCAGGCCCTGAGCACCGTCATCGGTGTCAAGAACGACCTCGACGGTCGGGTTGCCGCGGGAATCGAGAATCTGACGCGCGTAAACGCTTTCAATTACTGCCACAACTACTCCTTATAAACGTTAGGTTGTGATGACAATGCCAAGAATAGTGCGATTTATGGACGTATGCCAAACTTTGCCCGCATGTTCCATGTGAACGCTCACACTCTTTTTTGCATCCCATTGTCATTGACGCGGTGTCGGTTTCCAGTCCAGATCGTCAAGCAATTGACTGGTCCATCCGACCACTTCGTCCGAGCTCATCGGCTTGGAACCAAGCGAGCCTGCGAATGGAGCCGGTACCAGATACGTCTTGGTCAACGGCCGGTACTGGATGCCTTTGTAGATTCTGGCCATGCGCATCTGCACGGATTCACGCGGCTCGAACTTCGACACGCGCACGTTGCGTCCTTGCGCGATGATCTCGGAAATGCCGAGCTTACGCGCCTTGAACCGCAACCGCGCCACGTCGAACAGCGCCTCGAAATCGACGGGCGGCTTGCCGTAACGGTCGGTGAGTTCGTCGCGCAGCTCGTCGAGATCGTCTTCGGTGCGTGCGGAGGCGAGTTTCTGGTACGCTTCCAATCGCAGTTTGTCCGAATCGATGTAGTCGACGGGAATGGACGCCTCGATCGGCAGGTCGATGGTGACGGCAACCGATTCCTTGCGTTCCGGCTCCTTGTACTGTTCGACCGCTTCGGACACCATACGCACGTACAGGTCGAAGCCGACGCCTTCGATATGGCCGCTCTGCTCATCGCCCAGCAAATTGCCGGTGCCGCGCAATTCGAGATCCTTCATGGCTACGTCGAAGCCAGAGCCGAGCGCGGTGTTCTGCGCGATGGTGGCGAGCCTGTCATGCGATTGCTGGGTCATCGGCTTGGTCGGATCGTACAGGAAGTACGCATACGCGCGCTCACGTCCACGACCGACGCGGCCACGCAGCTGATGCAATTGGCTCAAGCCGAAGCGGTCGGCATGGTCGACGATCAGCGTGTTGGCGTTGGAGATATCAAGGCCGGTTTCGATGATGGTGGTGCATACCAGCACGTCGATGTCGCGATGCCAGAAGTCGCGGATCACACCGTCAAGCTGTTTCTCCCCCATCTTGCCGTGGGCTATGCCGACATGCGATTCGGGCACGAGCTCGTGGATTTTCGCCGCGACGGAGGAGATGTCCTGCACACGATTGTGCACGTAGAACACCTGCCCACCACGCAACAGCTCGCGCCGGATGGCGGCGGTGACCTGCGCGTCCTCGTAAGCGCCGACGTAGGTGAGCACCGGCAGACGATCCTCCGGCGGCGTGGCCAGCGTGGACATTTCGCGGATACCGGTGACAGCCATTTCCAACGTGCGCGGGATAGGCGTGGCCGACAGGCTCAGCACGTCCACATTGGTGCGCAACGCCTTGAGCGTCTCCTTGTGCTCGACGCCGAAACGCTGTTCCTCGTCGATGATGACGAGTCCCAGATCCTTGAACTTGATCTTCGGATTGAGCAGCTTGTGCGTGCCGATGACCACATCCACGGAACCGTCTTCAAGCCCCTTGATGGTCTCGTTGATCTCCTTGGTGGTCTGGAATCGGCTCATGGCAGCCACGTTCACGGGGAAGCCTTCGAAACGTTCGGTGAAAGTCTCGAAATGCTGTTGCACGAGCAGTGTGGTCGGCACGAGCACGGCCACCTGCTTGGAATCCTGCACCGCCTTGAACGCGGCGCGCACCGCGATTTCGGTTTTGCCGAAGCCCACATCGCCGCAGATCAGACGGTCCATCGGAATGGGTTTCTCCATATCCGACTTGACCTCGTCGATGGTGGTGAGCTGGTCGGCCGTCTCCTGATAGGGGAAAGCGTCCTCCAGCTCCTTCTGCCACGGCGTGTCCTTGCTGAAGGCATAGCCTTTCGTACGCTGGCGTGCCGAGTAGAGCTTGACCAGATCCTCGGCGATCTCATGCACATGCTTGCGCGCCTTGGCTTTGGTGGCGGCCCAGTCGGAACCGCCCAGCTTGTTGAGTTTCGGCGTTTCGGCGCCGATGTATTTGCTGACCTGGTCGAGCTGGTCGGTGGGGATGAACAGTTTGTCCGCCGGCGCGCCTCGTTTGCTGGGAGCGTATTCGATGACCAGGTATTCGCGGGTGGTCTGGTTCTCGCCTTTGCCGATGGTACGTTGGCGCATCTCGACGAACCGGCCGATGCCATGCTGTTCGTGCACGACGTAATCGCCCGTTTTGAGTTCCATCAGGTCGATGGCCTTGCGGCGGCGTTTCGGCGTTTTCGCCTGTCCTGCGGCGGATGTGCGGCCGGTCAGGTCGCGTTCGGTGAGCAGGGCGATTTTCGCGGCGTCGTCCACGAAACCGTCGATGGCGCGCGATCGGACGCAATCGAAATTCGCGATGCCGGTTTCGTTGATCGCACGCTTCAGTCGGGTGAGTGTGCCTTGGGCCGCGGCCGTGATCGTCACCGCATAGCCGGCGTCGAGCAGTCCTTCGATGCCGGAGGCCGCTTTGTTTTCGTCACCGCGGTATTCACCGGGTTTGGTGGCATCAAGTTGGATGTGGCCTTCCCGGGTGGCGTCGACGCCGAAGCTGGTGAGTTTCCACACGTCATGTTTGGAGAAGACGAGTGCGGAGATGGTTTCCTCGAAATCGTAGAAATTCGCCTGGTCGAAGGTGATCGGCGCTCCGGCGCCATGTCCGGATGCGGCGACGTGCCAGCTTGCGGCAAGGAATTCGTTGGCGGTTTTCGCCAGATCGTCGGCGGCGCGACGAAGTTTTTCCGGGTCGGACAGCATGACCAGCGCATGCTTGGGCAGCATGCCCTGCACCGGTTCCATATCGTCGACCAGCGCGGGCAGCAGCGATTCCATGCCTTCCACCGGGATGGCGTTGGCGATGGATCCGAGCATGTCCTCGGCGTTGGGAATGGAGCCGATCAGCGATTTCGCACGTTGGCGAATCTGGTCGGTCAACTGCAGTTCACGGCATGGCGTGGCCCATACGGTGGAAATATCCTTACCGTAGGTGCGCTGGTCGGATGCGTGGAATTCACGTATGGTGTCGATCTCGTCGCCGAAGAATTCGATACGCACCGGATGCGGCAGAGTGGGCGGAAAAACGTCGATGATGCCACCGCGGACGGCGAATTCGCCACGGTCCATCACCAAGTCGACGCGCGTGTACGCGTTTTCCACCAGTTTGCGGGATGCTTCGTCAAGAGGCAGTTCCTCGCCTTGGGAGAACACGAGTGGTTCGACGTCCCCCAAGCCTGCGACCACCGGTTGGATGAGGGAGCGCACCGGCATGACCAGAATGCGGATGGGGCCGAACAGCGTGCTGCCCTCTTCGGGATGCTTCAGCCTGCGGAACACCGCCATGCGGCTTGCCACAGTGTCCGCGCGTGGTGAAAGCCGTTCATGGGGAAGGGTCTCCCATGCTTCGAGCTGCGCCACATCGTTTGGGTCTCCGTCATACCAGGAACGGATGGACTCCACGGCTTCCTCCGCTTCGCGGCTGGAGGCGACGACGAGCACGACCGGCTGTTTGCCCGCAGCGCCGGCTGCGAGCGCCGGGCGTAGGCCGTCCGGCACACCGACGGTGATGCTGGGGTCGATGTCTGATTCCGGTTCTTCGATTTCCCCGGCGATGAGCGCGCGGAAATCGTCATCGGTTTCCAGCACGTCGAGGATGCCGGCAAGCGAGCCTGCGGTCGGCAGTTGCGGTGGTTGCGCCGGAGACGTCGGTTCAGCGGCCATTGAATCGCTCCTGGGCTTTGGCGAGACCGTCGAAGATGATGGTTTCGGCCGCGTCGGCACCGTCGGCGAGGAATTCGGGGAGCTGCTTGCGTTGGTCCGGTCCGAAGCCGCCCAGCACCCAGTTCACGGTGTTGTCGTGCGCGTGGGCTCCGCGTTGGGCGTGGCCGACGCCCATGCGCACGCGCGCGTATTTCGGGGTGCCGAGCGAACGGTCGATGGATTTGATGCCGTTGTGCCCGCCTGCGGAGCCGCCGGCTTTGACTTTGATTCTGCCGAAGTCGAGGTCCATGTCGTCGTGGATAACCACGATATGGTCCGGTTCGATCTGGTAGTAGGCGCTGATGGAGGCGACCGCGTTGCCGGATTCGTTCATGTAGGTGAGTGGCTTGGCGAGGAAGAATTTGACGTTGCGGCCGGATAGGTTCATCACGCCTTTGCCGAGCATGGCGAGTCCCTTGTGGTCGGAGAAGTTGACGGACCAGCGTTCGGCCAGCACGTCGGCGGTCATGAAGCCCATGTTGTGGCGGGTGCCCTCATATTTGGAGCCGGGGTTGCCCAGTCCTGCGATCAGCCAGAAATCAGATGCCATAATAATCGTCCATTCCTCTGTGTTCTTGCGTGCTCTCGTCTTGTTTAACCGCACAGATTCTACTGTCAGGTGCTTACAGGTCGAGATGCCAGTAGCTCATGTCGCGCATGGTTCCGGTGGAGTCGGTGGCGGCTTGGGGCATGAGTCCGAATTGGGTGAATCCGAAATGTTTCATCAGTGCGATGGATCCGCGGTTGTCGGCGAAGATGATGCCGCAGGCTTTGCGCATGTGGCGGTTTCGGCATTCGTCAAGCAGTTTGGCCAGTGTGAAGGTGCCCGCTCCCCTGCCCTGCCATTCGGGGGCGATGTAGTAGGCGAGGTCGGTGACGCCGTCGTAGCCGGCGCGGTCGTAGAACACGGACAGCGCGGAGAAGCCGATGATCCGTTCGCCGCCTTTCGTGGCTGCATCCGTGGCAGGCACGGTGGTGACGAACACCGCATATGGATCGTGGTGCGATTCCACCCATGCCTTGCGTTGCGCGTAGGTACGTGGCGTGGTGTCGGCGGACGAGCCGCCGCGGATGACTGCCGCGTTGTAGATGTCGGTGATCGCTTGGATATCGTCTTGCGTCGCGATGCGGAAAGAATAGTCGGCCATGCGCCCAGCATACCCGGCGGCGAACGACAACAGGGGCCGGTTCCTTTGGAAGGAGCCGGCCCCTGCGTATTTCATGAAGGGAATCGGACGGGAATCACTGTTCGAGTTCGATGGCCTTGTTCAGTGCTTCCTGAAGCTGCTTCTGAGCGTCGCCGTAGGCGGACCAATCGCCCTTCTTCATGGCGGCATCGGAATCCTTCATGGCCTGTGCGGCATCGTCGAGTGCCTTCTTCAGGTCGGCGCTCATCGTGCCGGACGAATCGCCATTATTGCCGCCGGTCTTACCGTCGGTATTGGATGGCGTGTCCTGCTTGCCGTCAGTGTTGGTCTTGCCATCGGCGGAATCGTCGTTCTTAGCATCCTGCTTGTCATCGGTGGTGTCGCCCACGTTTTCGGCGTCGCCTGCGGACGCGCCGGAATCGCCGCCGAACACCTGGTCGAGAGCCTCGTCCAGCGTGTCGGCGAAGCCGACCTGGTCGCCGAATGCGACGAGCACCTTCTTCAGCAGCGGGAAGCTGGTGGAGCCGGACGATTTGACGTACACCGGCTGCACGTAGACCAGGCCTCCGCCGAGAGGCAGGGTGAGCAGGTTGCCGCGCTGCACATTGGTCGAGCCGGATTCGAGCAGGTTGAGTTCCTTCGACACGTCGGCGGACGCGTTGAAGTTGTTCTGCGCCTGGCCGGGGCCCGGCACGTTGGAATCCTTCGGCAGTTCCTGCAATCGTATGGTGCCGTAGCTCGAGCCGATTTTGCCTTTCTCGTGGCCCGCGTCGGAATCGACCGACAGGAAGCCGGTCAGGATTTCCCTGGTGGACGAGCCTGCGGGAATGTACGACGAGGTCAGCGAGAACACCGGTTCGCTGGAGCCGCCGGTCTGCAGCGTCAGATAGTACGGCGGCTGCAGGATGTCTCGCTGTTGCGCCTGCTGCGATTCGGTCGGGTCGACGGGGGTCTGCCAGAAATCCTCTCCGGAGAAGAACTGGTTGGCGCTGGACACGTGGTATTTGGCCAGCAGTTCGCGCTGCACCTTGAACAGGCTTTCCGGATATCGCATGTGGCTCATCAGGTCGCCGGAGATTTCCGACAGCTGGTGGTACTGGCCGGGGAAGATCTTCTCCCAGGCTTTGATGACCGGGTCGGACTGGTCCCATACATACAGGTCCACGGAACCGTCGTATGCGTCCACGGTGGCTTTCACGGAATTGCGGATGTAGTTGGCGTTCTTCGAGTTCAGGCTGCTTACCGTGTCGGAGGATTCCGTGGTGGAGTCCTTGGTGGCCTCGCCCAAGTCGGTCATCTGAGAGTATGGGTAGGCGTCCGAAGTGGTGTAGCCGTCCACGATCCACTTGACCCGTCCGTCCACCACGGCCGGGTATACGCGGCCGTCAAGCGTCAGATACGGCGCGACTTTGGCCACACGTTCCTTCGGGGAACGGTCGTAGAGAATCTGCGAATTGGAGTTCACACGGTTGGAGAACAGGATCTGGTCGGAGCCGAAGCGGATGGCGTACAGCAGTCTGGAGAAGATGTTGCCGATCTTCGGACCGCCATCGCCCTTGAAGGTGTTGGTGGCGCCTTCCGAACCGGTCGGATAGTCGAATTCCCAGGATTTGGTGCCTTCCGGAGCGCCTACGATCGAATATTCGGTGGCGTTCGGAGAGAAGTAGATGCGCGGCTCGTACTTTTCGGAATCGGTGAGCTTGCCTTGGGTGGGGATGCCCGCTTCGAAGAACTTCGGCTGGCCGTCGGCGGTCACCTTGTTGCCGTAGGCGGCCACAACGCCATAGCCGTGCGTGTACACGGTGTGGTCGTTGACCCAGTTGCGGTTGTCGAGACCGTCCAGATCGAGTTCGCGCGCGGCGATCACCGTGTCCTGGCTGACGCCGTCGACGTCGTATTTGTCGACCGCGACGGTGTCGGCGAACGTGTAGTACTGCTTGGACTGCTGCAGCTGTTTGAACGTCGGGGAGATGATCTGCGGGTCGAGCAGGCGGATCTGAGCGGTGGATTCCGCGGAATCGGCCAATGCGCCTTCCTCGCCTTCGGTGGTGGCCTTGTACTGTTCGGCCTTCACCTTGTCCAAGCCGTACGCGGCGCGGGTGGCGTCGATGTTGCGCTGGATATAGGTGGATTCCATTTCCTGCGCGTTCGGATTGACGCGGAAGCGCTGCAGCAGCACCGGCCAGGCCACGGTAAGCACCAGGCTCACCACGATGGCGGAGGCGATGGCCACGGTCGGCACCTTCCACGCCTTGAGCGCTTCGGAAGCACGTGCCGCGATGGGTGCGGAACCTTCCAACGTATGGGATTTCATAATCCACAGGCCCAGTATCACGCCAAGGATGGCGGTGATGGCGGCCATGATGAACGTGACGGGGATGGTGGCGTTCACCGTGGTGTAGGTGGCGCCGGTGATTCTGCTGCCTTCCTCGGTCAGGTGCGAGAACACGCCCAGAACCTGATTGGCGGCCCAGGCGAACATGTTGAGCATCAGCCAGATGCCGATCTGGCGGCGGGCGCGTTTGGTGATGCGGAACAGGCCATGGCCGTTCACCGGCATGGTGATGCGGATGCCGCCCATAAGCACGTGGGTGACGATGGAGAAGATGATGCCAGCGAGCAGCAACAGCGAGACAGCGGACATGATGAGTTTCAGTCCGGGCAGCACGAACACGTAGAAGCCGTTGTCGATGCCGAACTGCGGATCCTTGGTGCCGAAGCTTTGCGCGTTGAACATGAGCAGGATTTCGGACCAGTTCGCGTTGAACTGGGAGCCGAACACCAGTCCGACAATCAGGGAGATGACCACGGCGATGCGTCGAGCGCTCTTGGAGCTCACGCTCTTGCCGATTTCGATGGTGTCGCCGTTCACGCGGATGGTGGAGCCGTCCGCAGCGTCGGGACGCGCCCATATCGCCAGCGTGGCGGAGATGAAGCCGACTGCGGCGATGAGCACCGCGTACGCCAGCCAGAGGCCGACCCTGGTGCCCAGCTGCGTCCAAATCACGCTTTGGAAGCCGAGCTGGCTGTACCACATGACATCGGTGACGAACTGCGCGAGCGCGAAGAACAGTCCGATGACGATGGCGAGCGCCAGCACCACGCCGATGAAGATCTTGCTGCCGTTCGACGGTTTGCGCGGACGGTTCGGCTTGCTGGTGATGCGGGGGCCCGAAGGTCGTTTCGGGGGAACGTTCGACGATGGTTGCGGACCGTCCCCTCCGTCGGTTTCGACGTTGAGGATGATCGGATCGTCGTTGCTGGGTTTGCGCGGATTCTGCCTGCCGGCACGGTTCGAGCCGCCTTCGGGATCGAACATGGGACCAAACATATCAAAGAAAGACATGCTAATAGCCTAGCGACAGGCGAGGAACGCCGTTAAGCCGCCAGCCGAACGGATCTGGCCGTGGGCTGAATCGGCTGTTCCGTGGCATGTCCGCATGAAGGGAACATATGGGGAATGCCGGCATGCCATAATGGCGGTATGAAGAAGGCTCATGGGTTTTTCACACGATTGGTGGCTGCCTGCTGCGTGGCGATGCTGCCGGTCACGTTGGCCGCATGTTCCGGCGACGCTTCCCCATCGGACGCCGCCACCGCAGCTTTTTCCACTCGCCGGCCGACGGCCACGCATGATTCCCTCGACAAGGCGCAAGTGCCGTCCGTCCGCGACGATTCGCCGCATGCCAAGGCGGTGCGGGCCGTGGAGTCCATGAGTGTCGAGGAACGGGTCGGGCAGCTGGTTATGGCGCCATTGTTCGCTGGTTCCGATCCGTCATCGTTGTATGACCTCATCGCGAACAGGCATGTTGGTTCGGTCTTGATCATCGGCAACTGGAATTCGGGGACCGCCGGGGTCGCGGCCGCCACATCCACGCTGCAATCGTATGCTCCGGGCGACAACCAGCTGTTGATGTCCACCGATCAGGAGGGTGGTCTGGTCCAGCATCTCAAGGGGGCCGGGTTCGATACCATGCCTTCGGCCACCCAGCAGGGCGCAATGGATGTCAGCCAGTTGAGGCAATCGGCATCCGCATGGGGCACGCAGCTCAAGGCTGCGGGCATCAATGTCGATCTGGCGCCCGTCGTCGGCACGGTGACCGTGGACCGTTCGTCGAACGCCCCGATTGGCGCGCTGTACCGTGATTTCGGTCTTGATCCGGCCGGCAATGCGGACCATGCGAAGGCGTTCATACAGGGCATGTCCGATTCGGGGGTAGGCAGCGCCATCAAACATTATCCGGGTTTGGGATCGGTGACCGGCAATACCGATTTCACCGCGAACGGCATCCTCGACACCACCACCACGTTGGATGGTCCGGAAATCAGCGCGTTCAACAGCACGTTGGAGGCAAGCCCTTCGATGGTGATGATGTCTTTGGCCACATATCAGGCGATCGATCCGAATAATCCGGCCGTGTTCTCATCAACGCTGGTCACCGGCTATCTGCGCGGGAAAATCGGCTTCCAAGGCGTCGTCACTTCCGATTCCCTGTCCGCAACGGCTTTGAGTGGCGTGCAGCCGAGTGATTTGGGTGTGCGGCTGGTCGAAGCCGGCGGCGATTTGGCATGTATCGGCGCCTCTTCCTACGTGCAGCCGGTGTTGGACGGATTGAACGCCAAAGCGGCCGGCGATGCGACGTTCGCGCGGAAGGTGCAGCAATCCGCCATTCGTGTGATGACGCTCAAATACGAGATGGGGCTCGCCAGGTAATCGCAATGCCAAGCACAGGCGGAAGCCGTCTTAAGAGAAAACCAGCTGTACCAGCAGCATATAGACGGCGGTGCCGCCGGCGATCGACAGCAGCATGTTTCTTTTCCATATGTGCAGCAGGGCGATTGCGATAATCGCCAACAATTCGGGAATGCCGTGGCTGCCTGACGTCAGGTGCACTCCTTTGAGCGAGTACACGACGAGCAGGCCTGTCATGGCATACGGCAGGACGGTGCCCAGGTAGGTGATGAAACGCGGCGGTTCCTTCGATTCGGGGAACAGCAGGAACGGCAGGAAACGTGTCAGCATGGTGCCGAGCATCGCCATGATGATGGTGATGACGCCTTGCCACGTGGTCATGATCATCATGCGTTCGTCTCCTTGTCCGCGTTGTTCGTTTCGTTCTCCCCGTCCGTCTTGTCGATCTTCAGGTCGTCCAGGTATGGCCGCAGCAGAATGAACATGACGAGCATGGCGACCAGGGATGGGATCATGAAATTGTCGGCGCCGAACACCCCCAGACAGATCGCGGGCACCGCTATGCCGGTAAGCGCGGCCATGTGGCTTTTGCGTTTCGTGGTCAGCCATTGATCCACGAAAATGACGGCGAACATGGCGGTCATGATGAAGTCGAGACCGGAGGTGCTGAAGGTGATGCGTTCTCCAAGAAGGCCGCCAAGCGTGGCGCCGGCCACCCATGATGACTGGTTGAGCAGGCCGACGAAGAAGTAGAACCATCCGCGATCGACGTCGGCCGCAATGATGGTGCCGTTGTCGATGGCGAAGGTCTCGTCGCACAACGAGAAAATGAGATACGGCTTCTTGGCGCCCATGTTCTTGAACCGGCCGAGCATGGAGATGCCGTAGAACAGATGACGGGTGCCGAGCATGACGGCCAGCATGAACGTGACGAACGGGTTGAACGCGGACACCAGCAGATTCACGGCGACGAATTCCATGGAACCGGTGAAGATGAACGCGCTCATGCACATGGGCCACAGGAACGAAAAGCCGCGCGTGCCCATCAGCACGCCGTACGACAACGCCAGAAGGAAAAAGCTGATGCAGACCGGCGACGTCCGCGGCAACGCCGTTCTGAACGCCTTGCCCATGACGGCGTTCCTGTTCTGCGTCCGCACCATTAAATATCAGCCCTTCTTCCGTTCGCTCCCATGCTTCTCTTCTCATGCCTTCCCTTGCCGCGCCCTGATATACCCCGACGCGCCACAACGACGGCCAACATACTATCGCCGACCCCGACAAACCATGCGCAACCGTATCGACGCGTGGACATCGACGAATTACGTACAAAGCATGCGCGACGAGATTATCATGCTGCATACTGGAACGTAACGAAAAACCTTTGGACAAGGAGCATGAATGAAGACACTGGTACTGGTATTCCACCCGCATCTGGAAAAATCGCAGGTCAACCGCAAGCTCATGGACGCGGCCAACGAGACCGGCGACGTGACCGTGGTGGACGAGTACGCCGCATATCCCGACTTCAAAATCAACGTCGAACATGAGCAGGAGCTCATCGAAACGCATGACCGCATCGTGCTGCAGTTCCCGTTCTACTGGTACAGCTCCCCCGCGCTGCTCAAGCAGTGGGAGGATGACGTGATCAAGGCCGGCTGGGCCTACGGCGGCGGGCGGGCGCTCGAAGGCAAGGAGTTCATGTTGGCCGTGTCCACCGGCTCTCCGGCGGACTCCTACACGCGTGAAGGCAGCCATGTGCGCACCATGGAGGAGCTGCTTTCCCCGTTCGAGACCACGTTCCGTCATACGCATGCCACATATCTGAAGCCGTTCCTCATCCAAGGCGTCGCCACGTCCACCGATGAGCAGATCGACGCCGCCGTGGCGAAGTATCCGGCAGCGCTGATCGGCTGATTCCTCTGCCTGTTTCGGCGCGCATTTCCCGATTTTCCGCAGGGAGCCGTGTTCGTTCCAGACGAACGTGGCTCCCTGTTTGACTTCAAGTACTTGAAGTTCCTATTCTCTTCCAACAGAGCATGAAGGAGCATACGGTGAATAACACTCCAGATACATTTACATCCGCTGCGGAGCAGGACATGTCCGAAACCCGCCAGGCGTTCCTCACCGGCGAGCGCGCGGAGTTCTTCGCGCATGACCGCCGGTACGTCGATACGATTTTCGACGATGGCGAATCGCCGTTGAAGCATGCCCATGACATCGAACTGAGGTCGAGCTCGTTCAAATGGAAGTATCCGCTGTGGTATTGCTCGGATATCGATGCGAAGGACTGCACGTGGTTTGAGATGGCACGTGCGGGCGTATGGTACACGGACCATATCACGGTGGAGGATTCAACGATCGAGGCGCCGAAGAATTTCCGCCGCTGCCATGACGTGACGTTACGCAACGTGGATTTCGTCAACGCCGAGGAGACGTTGTGGGCCTGTTCCGGCGTGACGTTGGACAATGTGAGCGCGCATGGCGACTATCTGGCGATGAATTGCGCGGATGTGAAAGCCGACAACCTACGTTTGGTGGGCAATTATCCGTTCGATGGCGCAAGGAACGTGGAGATTTCCAATTCCCGTCTGATTTCGAAGGATTGTTTCTGGAACTGCGAGAACGTGACGGTGCGCGATTCGTTCATTTCCGGCGAGTATCTGGCGTGGAACTCGCGTAACGTGACGTTCGAGCATTGCACGATCGAAAGCCTGCAGGGCCTGTGCTACGTGGACCATCTGGTGTTGCGTGACTGCCGGCTCGTCAATACGACGCTCGCGTTCGAATATTCCTCCGTCGATGCCGACGTGCGCGGCACGATCGACAGCGTGTTCAATCCTTCGTCCGGCACGATTCGCGCCGACCATATCAACGAGATGACGCTCGATCCGGCGAAAATCGATCCGACGGCCACGACGATCGTGACAGCCGACGCCGCATAACAGTAGGTAGGATTGGCGGTATGACTTACGATTTCGATACTCCGATCGACCGTTCCGGCACGTACTCGCTCAAATGGGAGGAGGCTGGCGACGCGCTGCCCATGTGGGTGGCGGATATGGATTTCCAGACCGCGCCCGTAATCCGCGAGGCGTTGCGTCGGCGCGTCGAGCATGGCGTTTTCGGCTATTCGATCGTGCCGCCAGAATGGAATCAGGCGTACGTGGATTGGTGGGGACTCCGTCATGGGCTTGCCATCGACCCGGATTCGCTGGTGTTCTGCACCGGTGTGGTGCCGGCGATCTCCAGCATGGTCAGGAAACTCACCACGCCGAACGAGAACGTCGTGATCATGACGCCGGTCTACAACATCTTCTTCAATTCGATTCTCAACAATGGCTGCCGTGTGCTTGAATCGCCGCTCGCCTATGACGGCGAAGGACATTACGAGATCGATTGGGCTGATTTCGAAACGAAACTCGCCGACCCGCAGACCACGCTGATGATTCTGTGCAACCCGCATAATCCGATCGACCGTATTTGGGATTGTGAGACTTTGGAACGTATCGGCGAACTGTGCTGGAAGCATCATGTGACGGTGGTCAGCGATGAGATTCACTGCGATCTGACCGATCCGGGTTTCGATTACGTGCCGTTCGCCTCGGTGGGTGAGCATTGCGCGATGAATTCGGTGACCTGCATGGCTCCGACCAAAACGTTCAACATCGCAGGACTGAATTCCGCGGCCGTGATGATTCCGAATCCGGTGTTGCGTCATAAGGTGTGGCGAGCTTTGAACACCGATGAGGTGGCGGAGCCGAACGCCTTCGCCATGGACGCCACCCTGGCCGCGTTCAATGAGGGCGAACCGTGGCTGAACGAATTACGAGCCTATCTGGCCGGCAACAAGGCGACCGCGCGTGCGATGTTCGACAAATACAACGCTTCGGTGCCGGCCGACCGGCGCATCATCATGGTCGAAGGACATGCCACCTACCTGTTGTGGGTCGACTGTTCGGCCATCACGCATGACACGGATGCGTTGTGCGATTATCTCAAGCGCGAGCATAAGGTGATGTTCTCCGAGGGTTCCGAATATGGTGGCAACGGTCATGATTTCGTGCGTATCAACGTGGCCTGTCCGCGTGCACGCATGATCGAGGGTCTTGCACGGTTCATCGACGGTCTGCTCGCGTATCGAGCACAATCGTTTCCAAAGATGGACTGATAAACCCTTGGACTGACGCATGACGGATGCGGCAACGGCCTCTTCAAGGACTATGAAAGGACGCAACATGGTGGTGGTGTTTTTCTCCCGCGCCGGCGAAAACTACGAAGTGGGCGAGGTGACGGTCGGCAATACCGCGAAGCTTGCCCAAGAGGTGGCCCGGCGGACCGATTCGCCGATGATTGAAATCACACGTACCGAGCCTTATCCGGAACGGTACGCCGCGACCTCAGAAATGGTGCAGGAGGAGCAGCGTGTCAACGCGCGTCCGCCGTTCACGCTCAGCGGCGATGTCGATGCGCTCGATTCGTCCGATACCGTGTTCCTTAGCTATCCGATTTGGTGCGGCGATATGCCGATGCCCGTGTACGCTTTTCTGGAAAGCCGCGACTGGTCCGGCAAAACCATTTATCCGTTCTGCACGCACGGCGGCAGCGGGCTTGGACGGACTCCGGAACGTATCACCGCAATCACCAAGACGACGGTGAAGCCGGGGCTTGCGGTCATGGGGACCGACGCACAGAACAACGCAAGTAAAGCCGCCGAAGCCGTCAGCGGGTGGATCGCCAAATCCGGTCTATAGATTCGCAATCCACATCCATCCGTTCCGTCTGCTTCAGCACGCCTTCGAGTTGGAGCAGACGGATTTTGGTTTCAATGCCTCCCGCATAACCGGTGAGACTGCCGTCAGCGCCGACGACCCGATGGCAGGGCACGATAAGCGCGATCGGATTGCGGTGCACCGCTCCCCCGATGGCGCGTGCGGATACCCTACGCCCGTCCGCACGTTTCAACTCCAATCGACGTGCGAGTCCGCCGTATGAAACCGTTTCGCCGTATGGCACTTTCCGCAGCAATGCCCATGCTTCCTTGCGAAACGGCGTGCCTTCCAGCCGCAACGGCACTTCGGTCCGAGGTATGCAACCTGCAAAGTATTCGTCCAGCCATCGTTTCGCGGCGCCAATCGTCGGCGAATCACCCAAAACCGCGGAATCATCGTCCGCATAGCCTGGCTGCCAATCGAACCACAGGCCGAGCAATGCCGTTTCGTCGGTGATCAGCGTGATGCCGCCAAGCGGCGAATCGTAATGCGACTTTGTTTTCACCACTGTCCTCCATCCCTCCACAAAACACCTATCTCGCCTATGGATGGCGGATTTCGTCTTTCGACACATGTTATCTCGCTTATAGATGGCGGACGGCAAAGTGAAAAGCCGCGCTTTTTACCCCCATACGCTATCTCAGGGGGTATAAGTCGAAAAACATCCGCCATCTATAGTGGAGATAGCATCAGGCAGACCCGCAAATCCGCCATTCATAGGCGAGATAGGACCAAAACGAAGGAGTTGGCATGGGATACGCACTCATCACGGGAGCGTCCGGCGGCATCGGACGCGAACTGGCGGCGCTGTTCGCAGCGGACGGACATGACCTGGTGATCACCGCCCGCAGCCAGGAACGGCTTGACATGATAAAAACCAAGCTCGAGCAGCGTTTTGGCGTGCATGTGGTGACGTTCGCCATAGATCTGAGCGAAGCCAACGCACCGAAGAAACTCCATGATTTCACCACATCACAAGGTATTGCGGTCGACCATCTCGTTAATAACGCAGGCTTCGCTGACTGGACGGATTTTCTCGACGCCGACTGGAACCGGCAAAACGAGATGATGCAGCTCAACATGCATGCGCTCGCTGAGTTGACGTATCGGTATGGCCGAGACATGCGCGCCAACGGGCATGGCAGGATTTTGAATATTTCGTCCGTCGCCTCGATGATGGCAGGCCCATACATGGCGATGTATTTCGCGTCGAAGGCATTCGTGCGCTCGCTATCCGAGGCCGTGGCCCACGAATTGCGCGGCACGGGCGTGACGGTGACCTGCGTATGTCCCGGTCCGACCACGACCGGCTTTCAGAAGGCTGCGAATATGAGTGGCCGCAACTTCTTCACCATGACCAAACCGGCCACCGCACGTCAGCTTGCCACGTACGCCTACCGCAGGATGATGCGCGGCTCAACCCTCGCCTACCATGGTCCGCTCACCAAGGCGGGCGCGCTCGCGGAACGGGTTCTTCCCCGCGCTCTGACCCGGCGAATCGCCGCGTTCATGAACGGCGGCAAGCCGCACACGCTTAAGGTTTAACGGCAAATCGCTTGGACGGACGGTAGCAGAGCAGAGCGATGCCGATGAGTACGGCGGTTGCGGCGAGGCTGATCGGGTAGACGATCATGATGGCCTCGAACGTGCGATGCGCGGGGAACACGAACGCGATCCAGGTGATGCGCACGCCGACCACGCCGATTACGGTGAGCAGCGCCGGCACCAGTGAGATGCCGAAGCCGCGCAGATATCCGGACATGACCTCGTACAGCATGCTGAACGTGTAGGCGGAGAACACCATGACGAGTCTGGTGTAGCCGACGGAAATGACCTCCGGTGTCGCATCGAACAACGCCAGCAGACTATGGCCGAAGAACAGCACGACGGCGATGGTGACCGCGGTGGCGATGAAATCCTCCAGAATGCAGATGCCAAGCACGCGCTTGCAGCGTCCGATCCGTTTGGCTCCATAGTTTTGCCCGGTGAAGGTGGCGCAGGCCTGGCTGAACGAGTTGAGCACGTAGTAGGCGATGATTTCGATGTTGAACGCGGCGCTGGAGGCGGCCATGACAACGGTGCCGAGACTGTTGATGGCGGCTTGGATGATGATGTTGGCCACGGCGAACACCGCGCTTTGCACGCCGGCGGGCAGTCCGATGCGCAGAATCTGACGCAGGGTAAACCAGTCGATGCCGAACTCGCGCAAATCAACATGGATGGCTGCGTCAGTATGAACCAGTCGATACAGCAGAATCATGGAGCTGACGACGTTCGCGATGACTGTGGCCGTCGCGACGCCCGAAACACCCCAATGGAACAGTACGACGAAAATCAGTCCCATGGTCACGTTGAGCACGCCGGAAATGGCGAGTACGGCGAGCGGAGCCTGGGTGTCGCCGATGCTGCGGAAGATGGCTGTTTCGAAATTGTATAGCAGGATGACGGGCATGCCGATGAGGTAGATGCGCAGGTATGCGAGCGCCAGGGGGAACACGTCGGCGGTCACGTTGAGCATGCCGAGAAGCGGTCCGGCGAGCAATTCTCCGATGATGGCGACGATCACGCCGCCGATCAGGGCGGTGACGATGGACGTGTGCACGGCGTTGCGCACCGCTTCGCGGCTGCCTCGTCCGATGGCGTTGGCGATGACGACGTTCGCGCCGAGAGCGATGCCGATGAACAGGTTGAGGATGAGTCCGGTGACGGGCGCGTTGGAGCCGACGGCCGCGACCGCGGCGGTGCCGTCGGATTGGGAGAAGTTGCCGACGATCATGATGCCGGATGCGTTGAAGAGTTGTTCCAGAATGCCGGTCGCCGCCACGGGGAGCGCGAATCGCAGGACTTTCGTCCATATGCGCCCGTGCAGCATGTCTATGCCCTGCTTGTTGTGCACCATGTTTTGCCTCCGCCAGCCGCAGCCGGCTCGTCGTTCGCTTCCGAAGGCATTGTAGTGGCGGCACCAAACGAGGGAACCGCCATGCCGTTTTGTAGGATGCTCTAAAAAAGGGCAATGACGTTTTCGAATTCCCTTTGGTGGCGAGTGGAGCCCGCGCGTTAGTATGAAAGGCATGAGTGAAACCGTTTCAACCGCATCCAACGCGGCCGACGCATGGACGAATCCGCTGCGCGACCCGCGCGATCTGAGACTTCCCCGCATCGCAGGCCCATGCAGCATCGTGATTTTCGGCGTGACCGGCGATCTGTCCCGTAAGAAGCTGCTCCCCGCCATCTACGATCTGGCCAACCGTGGCTTGTTGCCGCCAAGCTTCGGTCTGACAGGCTTCGCACGCCGCGACTGGACCGAGGACCATTTCAAGGACTTCGTCAAGGAGAACGTGCAGGCGCATTGCCGTACGCCGTTCAAGGAATCGACTTGGAAGCAGCTTGCGGCCGGTATCCGTTTCGTACAGGGCACGTTCGATGATCCGAAAGCGTTCGAGCGTCTGTCCGACACGGTCGCCGAGCTTGACCGCGACCGTGGCACGCGCGGCAATCACGCGTTCTACATGTCGGTGCCGCCGCGCGCGTTCCCGCAGGTGTCCCGTCAGCTGGCCGACTGTGGTCTGGCGAAAAGCGACAAGGGCGCTTGGCGTCGTGTGATCATCGAAAAGCCGTTCGGTCATGACCTGGCCAGCGCCAAGGAGCTCGATCGCGTGGTCTCCGAAGTGTTCGACCCGTCGAGCGTGTTCCGCATCGACCATTATCTTGGCAAGGAGACCGTGCAGAACATGCTGGCGTTGCGTTTCGCGAACGCCATGTACGAGCCGATCTGGAACAACAATTACGTCGACCATGTGCAGATCACCATGGCCGAGGACATCGGCGTGGCTGGTCGTGCCGGCTATTACGACGGTATCGGCGCCGCACGCGACATCATCCAGAACCATCTGCTGCAGCTTATGGCATTGACCGCCATGGAAGAGCCGGTCTCCTTCTCCGCCGCCGATCTGACGGCTGAAAAGACGAAGGTGCTGTCCGCCGTGCGTCTGCCGAAGGATTTGGCGGCACATACGGCACGAGGCCAGTACGCAGCCGGATGGCAGGGCTCGCACGAAGTGGTCGGCTATCTGGACGAGAAGGGCATCGATCCGGCGTCGACCACCGAAACGTATGCCGCGATTCGACTGGACGTGGACACGCGCCGTTGGGCTGGCGTGCCGTTCTATCTGCGTACCGGCAAGCGTTTGGGCAAGCGCGTCACGGAAATCGCCGTGATCTTCAAGCGCGCGCCGCACCTGCCGTTCGAATCGACCGCGACGAAGGAGCTCGGCAAGAACGCGATCGTGATTCGCGTGCAGCCGGACGAGGGCGTGACCATGCGATTCGGCTCGAAGGTGCCGGGCGGCACTTCGATGGAGGTGCGTGATGTATCAATGGACTTCGGCTATGGCCGTTCGTTCACCGAATCGTCTCCGGAAGCCTACGAACGTCTGATTCTCGACGTGCTGCTGGGCGATCCGCCGCTGTTCCCGACCACCCGCGAGGTGGAGCTGAGCTGGCAGATCCTCGACCCGATCGAGGAGTTCTGGTCCACGCTCGGCCAGCCGCAGCCGTATCGTTCCGGCACGTGGGGGCCGGAGGAGGCCGTTGAAATGCTCGCCCGCGATGGACACCGTTGGAGGATGCCGTGATCATTACCCTGCAAGACACCGAGACCCGCGAGATCTCGGCGAAAATCGACGAACTGCACGAGGAGCGCGGCGAGGCGGCCCTGGGCCGTGTGCTCACCCTGCTCATCTCCACCAACGAGGCCGAGCTCGAGCATGATCTCGAAGTCGCCAACAATGCGAGCCGCGAGCATCCCTGCCGTGTGATCGCGGTCGCCCCGAGCAGCCGCAAGATCAGCCCGGAAGAGGAGCATCCCACCTTCCTTGACGCCGAGATCCGCTTCGGCTCCGACGCCGGTGCGGGCGAGATCATCGTGCTTCGTCCGCGCGGCGGTCTGGTCCGTCACGCCGACACCCTGGTGATCCCGCTGCTCGTGCCTGACGCCCCCGTGGTGGCATGGTGGCCGAACGAGGCGCCCGCGAATCTGTCGAAGGACCTGCTCGGCTCCATGGCCAGCAGCCGCATCACCGACGCGATGCACTCCTCGAACCCGCGGCGCACGATGGACGATCTGCGCCGCAACCGCTCCGCCAAGGACGTGGACATGTCGTGGACACGCCTGACCGTATGGCGTGCGATGATCGCCTCGATGCTCGACCAGCCGCCGCACCTGCCGGTGAGCAATGTGCGCGTGACCGGGCAGAAGGATTATCTGCCGTTGGATCTGCTGGCCGCATGGCTGCGACTGCGCCTGAACGTGCCGGTGATGATTGAGGAGGATCCGAACGCCACGGCCGTCACCGGCGTGTACCTGACGCGCGGCGACGGCGTGCTGAGCCTGGAGCGCCCCTCCACCGACGACGGGTTCGCCGTGATCAGTGTGCCCGGCCAGTCGCCGCAGACCATCAGCGTGCCCGCGCGCACGCTTGAGGAATGCCTGAGCGAGGAGCTTGGCCGCCTCTACCCCGATGAGATCTACAGCGAGGTCGTCTCGCAAGGACTGGATCTCGTCAAGCCCAGGCAGTAGCCACCGAGCGTCGAACCATAATACAAGGAGTGAACGTGACAGAACGTAAAACCGTCGTATACCCCAATCCGCAGGTACTGGCGGAGGCTGTGGCCGCGCGCACGCTGCTGACCATCATCGATCTGCTGGCCGAGCCGAATCGTAAACGTGTGGATATCGCCGTGACCGGCGGCACCGACGGCAACCGTGTGTTCGCCGCGATGAACGCCAGCCCGCTGAACGATGCCGTGGACTGGAGCCGTGTGCACGTGTGGTGGGGCGACGAGCGCTTCGTGGCGGCCGATGACGACGACCGCAACGCGAAGCAGGCTCGCGAGGCCTGGTACGATGCGCTTGTGGAAAGCGGGCGCATGCCGGCGGCGAACATCCATGCGATGCCGGCCGATACCCGCGGCGCCGAAGAGATCGCCGCCTCCCCCGAACAGACCGATGCGGTGCTGGCCGAGGCCGCCGCGGAGTACCAGCGCGAGCTCATCGAGCAGTTGGGCGAAAATCCGGCATTGGATATCGCGATGTTCGGCATGGGGCCGGACGCGCATTTCGCGTCCCTGTTCCCCGACCACGGCGAGGCCGAGATCGACGACCCGCACGTGCTGGTCGCAGGCGTGCGCGATTCGCCGAAACCGCCGCCGCTGCGCCTGACATTGACCGTGCCGATGATCGCCCGGTCGAAGCATACGTGGGTGTTCACCTCCGAAGAGCGTAAGGCCGGCGCGGTCAAGGCCGCCTTCGCCCAGCGCAACAACCCGCATGCCCCAAGCTCCTACGCCGATGGCGAGGAACTGCTCTGGCTCATTGACGAGGGTGCCGCTTCCAAGTTGTGAGGTTCATCCGAAACAGGTAACAGGTAACAGGGGTGTCCCGCGACTCATGCCGTGAGACACCCCTTTTTTTGAGTGTTGATTGATTGTTGAGTGTCGTTTTGACGCAGGTTCCCGCTGGACTGCAGCTTCGTAGGCGGTTTCGCGTTTCCGTAGGCGGTTGCCCCAAGTATCGGGGTCATGGAAAAGGCCGGTTTCCGGCCTTTTCCGCAGCAGGCTCCCAAGACCAACCACCTATGGAACGCAAAAACCACCTACGGAATCCCAATCCGCCGCCTATTTCGCCCCATAGCTTCCGAAAACCTCTCGAAAGGAGGTTAGACGATGGCATTAGACTCCCCTAGAAACGCAAATGGGATGCATCACAACCACAAGTACCATTCGTTCTGCTTACGGAGCGACACTATGCTCCGTCAATGCAACGGTACGGCAATATCGCAGCTCAGTAATATGCATATGCCAGAGGTCTTGCAATGGAACACATCGCAAGACCTCTGGCATATCCGCCCTGACACGGAGGCAAGGAAAAGATCAGGCTTCGATCTCTTCACGGCCCGGTTCGGCCCACAGGGTGTGGAACGCGCCCGGCTGGTCCACACGCTGGTAGGTGTGGGCGCCGAAGTAGTCACGCTGGCCCTGGATAAGGGCGGCCGGCAGACGCTTGGAACGCAGGCCATCGAAGTAGGACAGCGAGGATGCGAACGCCGGAGTCGGCAGACCGTTGACGGCGGCTTGGGCCACCACGTTACGCCAGGACTTCTCGGCGTTTTCGATGGCGTTCTTGAAGTACGGGGCGAACAGCAGTGACACGTTGGCCTCGCCGGATTCGAACGCTTCGGAAATGCGGTTGAGGAACTTCGCGCGGATGATGCAGCCGCCACGCCAGATGCGTGCCACGGCGGCGAGGTCGATATCCCAACCGTATTCCTTGGCGGCGGTGGTGATCTCGTTGAAGCCCTGTGCGTAGGCGACGATCTTGGAGGCGTAGAGGGCCTGGCGGATGTCCTCGATGAAGGCCTTCTTCTCGTCGTCGTTGAGGTTCAACTTGCCGTCGGGGCCGGCGAAGCCCTGCTTCTGGGCTTCCTCACGCAGGTCGGCTTCGGAGGACAGGCCGCGGGCGAACACGGCTTCGGCGATGCCGGTGACCGGCACGGCGAGGGACAGCGCGGTCTGCACGGTCCAGGTGCCGGTGCCCTTCATGCCGGCGTGGTCGACGATGAGGTCGACGAGCGGCTTGCCGGTCTTCTTGTCGACCTGGTGCAGCACTTCGGCGGTGATTTCAATGAGGTAGGAGTCGAGTTCGGTCTTGTTCCACTCCTCGAACACGTCGCCGATCTCAGCCGGAGTCATGCCAAGACCACGACGCATCAGGTCGTAGCTTTCGGCGATGAGCTGCATGTCGGAGTATTCGATGCCGTTGTGCACCATCTTGACGAAGTGGCCGGCGCCGTTGAGGCCAATGTGCGTCACGCACGGTTCGCCTTCGGCCTTGGCCGCGATGGATTCGAAAATCGGCTTGAGGGTCTTCCAGGATTCCTCGGAGCCGCCGGGCATCATGGAGGGGCCGAGCAGGGCGCCTTCCTCGCCGCCGGACACGCCGCAGCCGACGAAGTGCAGGCCGCGGGCGCTGATCTCCTTCTCGCGGCGGATGGTGTCCGGGAAGTAGGCGTTGCCGGCGTCGACGATGATGTCACCCGGCTCCATGAGGTCGGCGAGCGCATTGATCATGGCGTCGGTCGGCTCACCGGCCTTGACCATGATGATGGCGGTGCGCGGCTTGGCAAGGCTGTCCACGAACTCCTCGAGGGTCTTCGCCGGGAAGAACTCGCCTTCGGTGCCGTGCTCGTTCATGAGCTTTTCGGTACGGGCGTAGGTGCGGTTGAACACGGCGACCTTGTTGCCGTGGTGAGCGAGATTGCGTGCGAGGCTGCCGCCCATGGCAGCCAGACCGACGACGCCGACGTTTGCTTCAGCTGACATACTGTTCCCTTTCATGGAGAAACGTAGTACTTTTTATGAACCTTCCCCAGTGTAGCCCCGAGCGCACCCAAAGCGACAGCCCATCTCAGGGATGACGGGCCGTCAACCGGTCGCATGGTTTCAGTTCGTTTTCGTAGGCACGATGGTGCGTACGAATCGCATGGCTTCGGCTGGGGTGAGCGACGGCACGTAGGCCTGCGCGACGGCAAGCGAGATCTGCGGCAGTTTCGCCGGATCCGGATAGCAGATGTACACTTTGGCTTCATCCGGATGGAACTTGAGTTTGAAGCGGAACAGGGAGTGGAATCCGTAAGCCGGTTCCATGATGCCGGCCACCATCTGCAGCACGTGGTCGAGCACGGCGCTCTCCCCCTGTTCGTGGCCTTCGCCGCTCATGCCGGCAAGTGGCGCCGCGGACAAGCTCATGAATCGCACTTCGCCTTCGTCGCGCAGCCGTTCGGCCATGCGGGCGATGAGGAATTCCATGATGCCGTTGACGCTGTCGGTGCGGTGACGCATGAAGTCGAGCGTCCATCCGACCACTTTGCCGTTCTCATAGGTCGGCAGCCAGCTGGTGACGCCCAGCACCTTACCGTCCGCGTCCACCGCGTACAGCAGTTTGACGCGTGGATCGACCAGCTCGTCCACGCCACCCAGGGTGAAGCCCATTTCAGGCAGGGCCTTCTCGCCGGCCCATTGCGCGGAAATCTCACGGATCTGCGTCTGCACGGAGAACGGCGATTCCTTGAATGTGGTGAGCACGTCGGTGATGCCGTCGCGCTTGGCTTTGTTGATGGCGGTGCGTACGTCCTGCCATTTCTTGCCGCGCGTCTGCCATGCGGCCGGGTCGATCACCATTTCGGTGCCGACGTCGAGCGCGTTCCAGCCGGCGGAGACCAACTCGTCACGTTGTTCGGCGTGCACGCTGTAGAACACCGGTGTCAGGGAACGTTGGGTGCAGAAGTCGGCGAACGCACGCAAATCGTCCTCATATTCGTCTGGGTCGCCGAAAGGTCCGGTGACGGTCAACGCGATGCCGTACGACACGCGGTAGGCGATGGCGGAACGGCCGGTGGCGGAGAACCAGTAGTCGTTGCCTTTCCAAGTGGCCATGAACGACATGGATTCGCCGCCGAGTCCGATGATCTCGTCCACGCGGTGACGGTACGCGTCGTTAATCATGGAACGGTCACGCAGGCCACCCCATGCGCAGCACAGCGCGACCAGCCAAAACATCGGTCCGACGCACTGGTAGACGATTTCGGAAAGCAATCCGACCGGCACGAACGCCGGTTCCACGCCACTTAGCAGGCCAATCGGCAGCAAACGCTGCACGTAGTCTGCGATCAGATCGACCAGCAGCGGCGTTTCGTTGAAGCCGGACGGCATGGACAGGCCGTAGCCGACGTACAGCAATCCCAGTAATACGAATGCGGCGAACGTGATGGCGATACCGCGCAGCACGGTCTCGCTTTTCGTGCGAATGGTGAAACATGCGCGGAACAGGATGATGATGACGATGCACAGCAGCGGCAACGCCATCGTGGCCAGCATCGCGTGGAATGCGCCGTGCCGTTGCAATGCGGATATCGCATCCATGTATGCACCGGCGTCGGGGCCGTCCACGTAGGACAGCGGAATAGCCACATAGAACACCGTCGATAGCGCAATGGTGCATGCGTTGAACACGATGCTGAGCGTGGCGGCGAGATGACGGCCTCGATACAGACCCCAGGCGATGAGCAGCAGCATCAGCGTCGGCATGATGGATACCAGCCAGTTGCCGGGCATGGTGAGGCGCATCATGCGGTACTGCGTGAAGCAGTCCGTATGCGAGGCGCCGCTGAGGCAGTCGACCACACGTCCGGTGTCGAAGTCGGTGGAGCCGGTCAACAGTCCGAACATGGACAGCAGGCCGAACGATTGGCGTGACGAGACGGCGACGAGCGAACCGATGGCCTGCACGCCCGCGACGATGCCGATAAGCCGACGCATTTCGTAGATGGCGCCATGCCGGTATTCGTCGCCATGCGTGCAGGAGGCCATCAGATAGCCGAGCACGTGGCCAATCACCGAAGTGGCAAGCAGGCAGTAGTCGCTCACCTCGCCTCGGTAGAGGAACATGATGAGCACGACCGCATAGCCGATCACGCGGATACGGCGGCGCCACAGCATGGTTGTGAACGCGCTGGCGCACATAAGGGTGCCGGCGACGAGAATCAGCGGACCAAGGATGGCGCCATCATGCGAGATCGCATGCCATTGGGGGCTGCGCCCGTCGGATAGGGAGCACAGTCCCATGCCCAAGGCCACGCCACCCAGTGTGGTGATGACGGACACCCATGCGGTTTTGATTTTGCCGATCACCGATTCGGCCAGGCCGAACGCAACCAGCATGAGCGGAACGTCGATGAGCAGACGGCCCAGATTCGGCACGTACAGCATGGATATCGGCGCGGTGTACCAGCGGCCGCGTGCGAGCGCTTCGAAACTTACTTTGGCCAGGCTCGGCGGGAACGGCTGACGTATGAGCGCGCACACGATCTGCGTGCCCACGTTGATGAGGATGACGAACAGCACGAGGCAGACGGTGAGCAGGTGTCGTCTGATCCATCCGGCCAGATCGGCGAGCAGCGCGCAGAAGCCGAACAGTGGTTTCGCGGGTGATGCCTCGGCTGGTTTAGCAGGCGCGGTTTGCGTTTGAGTCATTTCTTTCCTTTTCTGGGATTCTCAGGCTTGCGGGTTTGTGTTCAGGATCGTCATATCGTGATGCGTTTGAGATTCGGATAGTCGGATAGGTTCGGGTTCGCACCATCCAGTCCGGTGTCGTGGCCGAATACGGCGAGCCCGTAACGCAGCACGTCCTGCACGGCGTGCCAGTCGTGTGCGTTGCCGGACGATTCGACGGCGGCGACGCGCATGCCGGCTTTCGCCGCGACCGGCGCGATTGTTTTGACGTTGCGTATTGAGGTGGTGTCCTTCTCCCCCGCGCCTATGATGAGCATCTGATGGGTGGGCGCGTGGTTGCGGATGGCGTTGACCGGCACTTGGTTCTCATAGGCTGTGGTGTCGCCGTCGAAGAACCGGTCGATCATTTCCTGTCGGCTGCCGTTGGTCGGTTTGATTTCGCTGTCGGTGGGAATCATGGTGCCAAACAGGTCGGGATGGTTCACGCCGATCTGCAGCGAACATGTGGCGCCTTGCGAGAATCCGGCGATGGCCCAATCCTTGGCATCCTGTGCGGCGGGCAGGTTGGTTTTCACCCAGTCGACCACGTCCTGCGTCAGGTAGGTCAGCGCATTGCCGTACACCTTCGAATCCACGCATAGCGTGTTGTGCGAATCGGCGCCAAGCTGATCGGCTGCGATGACGATTGGGGCGAGTCCGTCGTGGGTTTTCGCATATCCGTCCATCATGGTTTGGATGCCGCCGGCTTGGAAGACGCGTCCCGGACTGCCCGGCTGCCCGCTCAGCATGAGGACGACCGGCAGGGCCGGCTTGCGTTTCGAGTCGGCCAATGCCGCCGGAGGCAGGTAGACGAGGGCTTTGCGTGCTTCAAACTGCGATTTCGTGGCCGGAATGTCGATTTTGTTGACGGTTCCGTTCGCCGGAATATTGCGGATTGTGCCGTTGGCGGCCTGTTTGCGCCACTGTGCGACGGTGATGAGGTCCTTGCGTTTGGCCAGTCCGGTCAGATCGGCTTGGCTGTAGGAATCCTCGCCGAACAGCGAGCCGATGGTGGCGTATTCGCCGTACGATTGGTCGATGCCGATCGCCGCGGCCAGTATCGCGAATACGGTCAAGATGGCCGCGGCCACGCGCATCATGCCCCTGCTCAACACGATATGCACGATGGCGAAACCAGCGATGGCGAAACCAGCCGCCACCCAAGACATCACACGGGATCCCAATCCGACGCCGAACACCACGAACACGTCGGACAGCAGCCAAGCTACCACATAGCCGACCATTCCGGACACGGCCGCAACGCCGATCGGCAGCACGGTAGCCAGTATGCGTCCGTCCCGTTTCGAAACGGCCGCGCTAACCAGCAGGGTTACGGACAGCACTGCGATGACGGCGAACGCCGCCGCCGGAAACCAGCCTCCGACCAGGCTTATGTTCATAAGCCACTGACGCATATTTCCCATCCCCAACATATAGGTTTTCCTTCAACTTGACAGTTGTAGTACGCAAAATAACGGGCACGCGTCATCCTTATGGCTGATTTCGCCTCAAAACTCAGGGAAAACCCTGAAACCGCCGTGAACCGTTCGCTATTGGCGTATGGTTTTGGCTATGACATACGTATTCGAAGCATCGAACGTGCGCTGTTCGATTATGGTCGACGGCGAACGCCGCACCATATTCTCCGGATTGTCTTTCTCCATCGAGCCTGGCGAAATCGTGGACTTGGTCGGACCGTCCGGCGCAGGCAAGAGCTCGCTGCTGACCGCTTTCGCACGGCTCAATCCGCGCGCGTCAGGCGATTTACGGTTGGATGGCCGTTCCGCCGACGATTTCACCCCGCAGCAGTGGCGCGCGCAGGTCGCGTACCTGCCGCAGAAGCCGGTGCTGTTGGGCGAGACGGTGGCGCAGGCGATTCGTCTGCCGTTCACGCTTGCCATACGCCAGTCGGCGAGAACGAAGCAGGGACCACGCAGGATCTCCCCCACCGACGCGTTGCCGGACGGCAGAATCCGTGAAACCTTGGACAATATGGGTTGCGCCGACATCGATCTGAACCGTCCGCCACACGACTTGTCCGGCGGTCAGGCGGCGCGCGTGAGCCTTGCACGCACGTTGCTGACCCGTCCGAAGGTGCTGCTCGCCGACGAAGTGGACGCCGGATTGGATGACGACAACGCCGACAAGGTGGCACGCATCCTCGCCAAAGCGGCGGCGGACGGCATGGCGATCGTTCGTATCCGGCACCGGCCGCCGGATGGCCATGCCACACGTGTCACACGTCTTGCCGATGGCACGCTCACGCAGTCCGGCAACGCCGAAGCGGACGGTACTGCGACGGGTAGTACTTCGACGGGTAGCACGGTAGAAGGGAGCGTCGCATGAACGGCAACTACTATGCGATCGACATCTGGGGTCTCATCGCCGCGCTGGTGATGGTGGCCATTGCCGCCGGCATCTCCGAAACCATGCGTATGGGCGTGGGGCGCACGCTTCTGTGGTCGGCTTGCCGTGCGCTGCTGCAATTGTGCGCGATGGGCTTCATCATGGAGTACGTCATCCGTTCGAACAATCCGTGGCTGGTGCTGCTGCTTGTGGCGTTCATGCTCATCGCGGCCGTGCAGATCACTCTTTCGCGTGCGAAAGGTGTGCCGAAGGGCTTGGCTGGACCGGTGTTCCTGAGTCTGGTCGTGACCATGCTCATCATGATCTCGTTGGTCACCGAGCTCATCATCCGTCCGCAACCGTGGTATGCGCCGCAATTGGTGGTGCCGTTGACCGGCATGCTGCTGGGCAACACCGTTTCGGCGTTGGCGGTGGGGTTGAGCCGCTTCTTTGAAAGCATGAAGGAACGTCGTGACGAAGTGGACACGCTGCTGGCGTTGGGTGCCACCACGTGGGAGGCGGCACGTCCAAGTATCGTCTCGTCGATCCGTCTGGGATTGCTGCCCACCACCGCCTCGCTTGCCTCCGCCGGCATTGTGACGGTGCCGGGCATGATGGCCGGTCAGATCATCGCCGGCGGCAACCCCATCGACGCGGCGAAATACCAGTTCATGATTCTCGCCACCATCGCGGCGCTTACGCTGCTGGCGGACAGCATCATCATGCTGATGGTCTATAAACGTTGCTTCACCGCGCTCGACCAGTATCAGCCGGTCAACGGCTGATACTGCGATATCCCGTATAGAAAAAGCCGTTCATTCCTTGCGATTGCTGGAATGAACGGCTTTTTGCTTGACCGTTGACGTACGTCAGCGGGAGCGGAACGGCGCCTTGCGGATCTTCGCATGCTTGCGGAACGGCTTGCCCTGCCTTTCGCCCGCATGCTTGTCGTGGCGTTCTCCGTGACCGCCACGACGACCGGAATCGCCATACTTGGCTTCCATGCGACGGTCATAACGCTTCGCGTCCTCGCCTCGCTCGTCATGAATCACGCGGATTTCCTTGCGATGGATGCGTTTGCCGCCCTGACGGCGGTCGTCGCGTTCGTCGCGGTTCCTGCGGTATTGGCGATCGTCCTCGTAACGGCGTTCGGCACGGGCTTCGGCCTTGCGCTGCTTCTTGGTCGGCGCGCCCTGCTTTTTCGCATACTGCTTTTTGCCGGGCTTCCTATCGGATTGGCCACGCTGATCGGAACGCTCGTCGGAGCGCCGCTTGCGATTGTCGGTTCCACGCTGTTCGCCGGCTTCGGCACGCTGCTGCTCATGCAGCCGCGCGTACTTTTCGCGACGCTTGTTGTTGCGCTTCTCCTCGTGCTTCTCGCGCTTCTCCTCTTGGATTTCAGGATGTTCCCAACGATGCTCGCGTGCCTCGTATTCGCGGTTGTCGCGGCCTTCGAACTTGGCGGCGCGACGTTCGGCGCGATTCTGTTTCGGTTCGAAACGCTGCTCGCGTTCGGCGACTTCGGCGCGCTCTTCACGTCCCTTGCGATTCGCGCGGTCCTTGCGTTCGGACTTGAACGGCTTGCCGCCCTTGTCCTTGCCCCGGTCCTTGTTGCGTCCACCGGAACGGTTGCGTCCGGAGCGCCCGCCGTTTTCCGCGAAACCGTCGCCGCCCTTGCCATGCCTGCGACGCGGATTGCCCGCCGGCTGGGACTGCTCAAGCGTCCAACCGAAACGCGGTTCGGCCGACTCGCCCACCAATTCCAACACTTCCGGGGAATCGTGGGTCACTTCGATCGGCTTGACCTTCAGTCCGGCCTCATGCAGCATGCGGCGGGTGCGGCGGCGCTGGTTCGGCAGAACGATGGTCACCACATCACCGGAATGGCCGGCTCGCGCGGTACGTCCGGAGCGGTGAAGGAACGATTTCGGGTCCTCCGGAGGCTCCACCTGCACCACGAGCTCCACGCCGGACACGTCGATGCCGCGGGCGGCCACATCGGTGGCGACCATGACGTTCACGTCGCCGGATTCGAAGGCTGCGAGATTGCGGTCACGCTGGTTCTGGCTCAGGTTGCCGTGCAGCTCGGCCGCCGGAATGCCGTTCTTCGTCAGGTCCTTGGCGAGCTTCTGGGTCTGGAATTTGGTGCGGGTGAACAGGATGCGGCGTCCCTTGCCGGAAGCGAGGGTGCGGACCAGCTCATGACGGTCGCCCTGCGTGGTTTCGAACACGTGGTGGGTCATTTCGTCGACGGCCGCGGTGGCGGAGTCGACGCTGTGGATCTTAGGATCGGTGAGGAACGTGTTCACCACCTCGTCGACGCCATGGTCGAGGGTGGCGGAGAACAGCATGATCTGCGCGTCGAACGACACTTGGCCGAGCAGGCGCTTGACCGGCGGCAGGAAGCCCATGTCGGCCATTTCGTCGGCTTCGTCGATCACGGCCACTTCGACCTTCTCCAAGGTCAGCGCATGCTGTTCGAGCAGGTCCTCAAGACGGCCCGGGCATGCGACGACGATATCGGCGCCGGCCCTTAGATCGCGGATCTGGCGGGCGTAGCGCACACCGCCATACACGGTGGTGGTGGTCATGCCGTACATCTGCGCGAGCGGCATCAGCACGTCGTTGATCTGGTTGGCCAGCTCACGGGTCGGAGCGAGCACCAGACCGCGCGGGTGCGGCAGGAAATCGTCGGCGCGCCGTTCCTCGGCATGCCCCTTACGCACCTGTTCCACCTCATGGCGGAACTGGCTCATGTTCTCGTACTCGTCGGCGTCGACCTCACCCAGTCGCGCGACCAGCGGAATCGAGAACGCCAGGGTCTTGCCGGAGCCGGTACGGCCTCGGCCGAGAATGTCACGACCGGCCAGGGAATCGGGAAGGGTGTCGGCCTGGATCGGGAAAGCGGTTTTCTTGCCATCGGCCGCGAGCACGCGTACCAACGGGCCGGGAACGCCGAGTTCGGCGAACGTCTGGGGGCGTTCCTCCTCCTCGCCCGCCTCATCGAAATCGGCGGCGAGGGCATCTTCATTTTCAATCACAGCGGTATCGGGCACAATGGCCTTTCATGTCAAACATTGCGCACGTTGCGCAAACCTGTTAACAATAGCCCATGCCCGATACTTTTGCCTTGGCTGTGACTGGTGGCCGACGCTACCGGTAGTTGCGTTCGATGAGGATGTCGGAAACCGTCAGATTCGCGTCGTTGACGAGGTTGAACAGCACCACTTCGGCGAGTTCGGCAGCACTCATGAAGGAATGCTGCTTTTCCAACGATACGTAATCATGGCTATCACGATAGAAATCGGTGTCGATGCCGCCCGGATACACACCCACGACTTTCACGCTGGAACCCTTATATGCGGCTTTCAGACTCGTTGTGTAGCCTTTCTCACCCCATTTGGTGGCGCAGTAGACCGATTCGTTGGCGTTGCCGCGTGTGGCGGCGGTGGACATGACATTGGCGATTTTGAGGTCCTGCTCGCCGTCGGCCTTCAATGTTTCGACGCTCCACAGAATCATGCCTTTGAGCCCCTTAAGGCACTTGTCCACGTCGGCGGCCTCGTAGTCGACCGGCTTTTTGAACGACGGCTGTCCCGCGTTGTTGATGAGCAGGTCGATGTGGCCGATCTCCTTGATGGCCGCGACGGAGTCCTTCACGAACGCCTCGTCGCTGATGTCGCCGACGAAGGCGCGGTATTCGTCCGCGCCGAACGTGCGGGACAGTTCCTCCTGACGGGCCGTGTTGAAATCGATGCCGGCCACGAACCAGCCTTTGCCGATCAGCTGACGTGCCAGCTCATATCCCAAGCCAAGCGCGGAACCGGTCACAATCGCGATTTTCTTTCCTGCCGCAGTGCTCATGTTGTCTCCTTTGCCACATTGCGCAATCGCTTATAGATACCATCATAAAACGTATGCGACGCAACACGTCAATCGATTGACGAAAACGGCAATGAAAAACGCCCGCCGACCTTTTTGGCCGACGGGCGTTGAACTAGCCAGCGTGAGATGCGATCCGTTACAGGATGTCCGGATCGTCCTTGGCGATGGTGCCGGTCGCCTTGCCGATGGCCTTCAGGCCGTGGTAGGCGACGAGGATGACGACGGTGCCGATGGCGATGCCGTTGAAGGAAATGCCGTTGAAGGCGAACTCGAACTGGCCGACGGCGATGATCATGGTGATGGCGGCCACCATGACGTTGACCGGCTTGTCGAAGTTGACCTTGTTCTCAACCCAGATGCGGATGCCGACCATGCCGATCATGCCGTACAGCAGGGTGGTCACGCCGCCGAGCACGCCGGCGGGGATGGTGTTGATGATGGCGCCGAACTTCGGGCACAGGCTCAGGATCAGCGCGAACGCGGCGGCGCACCAGTATGCGGCGGTCGAGTAGACCTTGGTGGCGGCCATCACGCCGATGTTCTCGCCGTAGGTGGTGGTGCCGGAGCCGCCGCCGAAACCGGCGATGGTGGTGCCGAGACCGTCGGCGAACAGCGCGGTGCCGATCTGGTCGTCATAGTCGCGGCCGGTCATCTGGGAGACGGACTTGACGTGGCCGACGTTTTCGGCAACGAGTACGAGCACGACCGGGATGAACATCGGCAGGATGGTGAAGTCGACCTGCGGCAGACGGAATTCCGGCAGACCGACCCATGCGGCCTTGCCGATGGCTGAGAAGTCGACCTGGCCACGGAAGCAGGCGTACGCGTAGCCGATGATCACGCCGATGAGGATGTTGAGTCGGCCGAGCAGACCCTTGAACAGCACCGCGACGAGCAGCACCGCGACGAGGGTGACGATGGCGGTGTCGGGAGCGACTTTGAAGTTGTTCCACACGCTCGGAGCCAGGTTGAAGCCGATGATGGCCACGATGGCGCCGTTGACGACCGGCGGCATGATGATGTCGATCCACTTGGCGCCCGCGTAATGGACGAGCACACCGATCAGGGCCAGCAGGATGCCGGTGACCATGATGCCGAAGGATGCGACGGCGAGGCCCTTGTGGGCGCTGGCGACGGCCGCGATCGGGGCGATGAAGCCGAAGGACGAGCCCAGGTAGCTCGGCAGCATGTTCTTGTTGATCAGCAGGAACAGCGCGGTCGACATGGCCGTGAAGAACAGGGTGGTGGATGGGTCGAAACCGGTCAGAATCGGCACCAGGAACGTGGCGCCGAACATGGCGATGACGTGCTGCGCGCCGATTTCCGCGGTGCGCGGCCAGGTCAGCCTCTCGTCAGGTTCGACGACCTCGCCGGGCTTCAGCGTTTTGCCGTCGCCGTGGAGCTTCCACGTGAACAGGCCCGCGATTGGATTGGACATGCGATTGTCTCCTAACTCTCTCACGGCACGAAACACGAACACGTGCCGCACAATCACAGGCCATTGTAGCGACTACGCCGATACGTATGGTTTCAAAGTGAGGTAGGGGGCAATCATCACAGCCAGGATACTTATGGACACGATAGGTCACAGATGACGGTCGACGGCATGTACCACGTCCACCAAATCGCCGTTCGACAACACAGGACGTTTGAATTCGCGCCAATCGTCCACCTTCACCACCCAGCGTCCGTCCGTCTCGTCGAGCACCGGGCGTGCCGTCTGCTCCCAACGGAACCGCTTATGGGTGCGCCCAGTCGACGGGTCGCGCCGCGAATAGTGGAAACACGTGCAGTTGGTGATCTTCCATTCGTCGGCGGCCGCTCGATGCATGAACTCCTCGTCGGACAGGTCCTCCAACGTGAGCATGAGCGCCAGCATGAGGTCGCCATGGCTGACCATCACCACGGATTCCGCATCCGACTTGCGGTTCAGGGACGTGAGCAGGTTGTGCACGCGGTTCTCGGCCACGTCGGCGATGGACTCGCCCGCCGGCGGACGCCAGTACAGCGGATCGGTGTTCTTGAACATCCAGTTGCGCGCGTAGTTGGTTTTGAAATCGTCCTTCGTGATGGTGTTGATCTCACCCCAGGAGCGTTCGCGCAGCACGCGAGTCTCCTCCCATTTCGCCTTAGGCAGGGCCATCGTGGCCGCCGTCTCACGCGTACGCACGTACGGCGAAACGAGGTAGCGGTCGAACAGCGGCTGCTGCGCGACGAGCCAACGGCCAATGCAGTCGGCCTGCTTGCGTCCGGTGGCGGTGAGCCTCCACGAACGGTCCGGCACGGTGACGTTGTCCTGCGTATACAGCGAGTTGTCACCCTGTTCGCCGGCGCTGATGATGACGTTCGCCTCCGACTCGCCATGTCGGATCACATACAGATCAAGGGGCATTCCCATATTCGTTTATTCCTTCGCTTTCATCCACATCCTGCGCGCACGTTCCTTGTTCCGCCGTTCATTCGGCCGGTGGCGCGCATCATCATTGAATGCTTCCACCGTAGCTGATTCGCGCGTGTTTCGCACGCGCGGACACGTCGATTTCACGATTGGCACACCCGAATTTCGCGGTGCCGTCACCGGCGGTTCACCGCAACCGGCGTGGTAGACGCCGTGATCGCAATCACTCCGGCCAGATGCCGTTCTGCGCGTACTTGGTGCGGTACTCCCCCGGCGTCATGCCGGAATGTTTTTTGAACACCTTCGAGAAATGGCTTTGCGACCGGTATGCGAGGATCTGGGCGATCTCGTCGAAGCTGTATTCCGAGTATTTGAGCATGTTCTCGGCCGCTTCCATACGCTTGTCGGTGATGTATTGCGATATGGCCGTGCCCGTTTCGCGTTTGAACAGCTCCGACAGATACGTGGGATTCAGATGCACATGCTCGGCGAGGATGGGCACGGTGATTTTCTCATGCAGATGGTAGTGGATGTAGTCCAGGCATTCGTTGACGGCTTTGGAATGTGTTTCCGCCTTCTGCATGTCGGCCATGGCCCATGTGAAGAATGTCATCATGTCGGTGTGCAGGCGGCGCACGTCGTCGGGCGTTTTGCAGTTTTCCAGGTTCTGGATGTACAGGTCGGAGGCGTTGTAGGCGTCCTCCTCGTCCATACCGCCTTCGATGGCGAAACGTGTGGCGAGCGTGATGGTGGTGACGAACCGGTATTTCGCGTTTTTGAGCGGATCGTCCGACAGGTAGCCGTACAGTCCGGAGTCCCACAGACGTGTGCTTTCGGCGATGGCGTTGATGTCGCCGGAACGCATCATGTCGTATTGCTTCATTTCCTCGACGTACCGGTGGTGCCGGACGCGGTCCTCCCTGGAAAGAAAGTCCAGGTATCTCAGCTTCGCTTCGTCAACAACAGCCATGCTTCTCCCCGCTATTTCCGATCGTCCAAATCGAATCCTCCCTCAAGGATAAAGCTCTTCAGCAGCTTCGTGGCGAGAAGATTCGCCGTGAATTGGGAGACCGGACTATCCGGCTTATCGAAAAACGCCTTTGCCAAAGACCTGTTAACCGACGCTTTCAACCGGTCGAATCGTCCGAATTCGTTCAGGGTTGTCTCTGTAAGGTCAAGCCGCATCATCTCGTTGAGCAACGCCCCATCCACGTCAAACGCCTTGGTGATTTGCTCCACTTGGCTGTTTTTGGCGCTGTTCGCGTAATACGTGATGTAGTCGCGCAGCGTCTTGCCTTCCTCCAACTCGATTTCGCCACGTTCCACATCATGCATGAACAGTTCGGCATACCGTTGTTCCTCTTGACTGAGCGAAGCAAACGACTTATGCAATTCCTCCTCGGCTGATGTCAACAGGGCCGGATCGCCTCCGCCAAGCGCCTTGAGCCATTTGGTGAAGTTGGCGTTCATATAATCCGTATCAATCAATCCTGTATCTATCTCAGTGATATGGCCGTCAAGTTCATATGGCGCTTCCGGACCGCTGCCGGAACCTTCGCCGCTGCTGAACATTTCCTTATACCGCTGTACAAGAATCAGATATGTCCGTTCATCGAACTTCGGCCGCACAACCTCCACGGATCCATCGTCATGGGTGACGGAGTATTCCTGCCGCCCCCAAGTGAAACCTTGCACTTTGGCGGATTCCAGGAAATCATTGAGTTCCACGAACAGTTTTGCGAACTTGCGGCACGCCTCCACCGATTCCGGCAGTCGCATGAAATCTTCCACGCCTCCGGCACTGAACACGGAGGCGATTTCTTCGAAACGCGCATCCATCAGGCGCACGTTTTCCGGCAGTTTCTGCACGAACAGATCGAGCGGCTTGTCTCCGGAATACAGTTTTACCGCCGCTTCGATATACCCCTTCATGGTGTGTGGCTTGCGGTAGTAGCGGATAGTTCCGAAAGGCTTATCGGGACCGAACAGTCGATTCGTGCGACTGAACGCCTGGATGATGTTCTCATAGTCGATGATTTTGTCGAGGTACAGCGTGTTGACCCACTTGGAATCGAAACCTGTCAGCATCTGATCAACCACAATCAGCAGATCCAGCCGCTCCTCACGGTGCTGGTCGACCGTCAGGTATGGACGCTTGTGGGAAAGCCGCGCGGTGATGTCTTTCTTCATCTTCGGCCATGTGGGGATGATGAAATCCTTGTCGAACAGTTCGTTGTAATCGCCGATGATTTCCTTAAGCGCATCCTCCTTGAGGATTGCGCCGTCGGAATTGTCGACGTTGGGGTCGAACAGCGCGGTCACGTGCATCTGCGGAGCACGTTCCTTGAACAGATGGTAATAGCTGATCGCCTCGGGAATGGAACTCGTGGCCAGCATCGCATGGAATTTGTTGCCTCTGCTCAGCAATGGGAATTGGTCGAGAATATCCTCCACGACCTTGTCTTCATGTGGCGTGCCTTGCGCATACTGCGCTGCGGTCAGATAGTCCTCAATGCCTTTGACATGTTCTCCGGCCTGCGTTTCCATGGGTCCCATCGGCATTTGCTTCGGATCCATGTAATGGTAGAACACCTCAGCTTTCGCCGGATCTGCCTGGGCTTCCTCAACCGTCGCGGCTTTCGCTTTCTCCAATGCGACCGCTTGACGAACATCCTTGTCTCGGTAGGTCAACACCATGTACGGGTCGAATCCGAGCACATTGCCATCGCGGATGCCGTCGGCGATGCTGTATCGGTGAAGGCAATCGCCGAACACCATTGATGTGGTCGCGCCCTTCTTACGGTTCTCCTCATGAATCGGAGTGCCCGTGAAACCGAAATACAATGCGTTCGGGAAGGAATGGCGAATATCCTGCAGCATTTCGCCGAACGTGGAACGATGGCATTCGTCGATAATGAATACGATGCGTTTGCCGGCGAGCTTCTTCACTTCCTCTTCGGTGATATGCCCCTCGCCCGCTTTGATGTTGCTCATTTTCTGGATGGAGGTGACGATGAGCGTGTCTTTGGGGTCGATGCTTGCCAGTTTCGATTTGAGCACATCCGTGTTTTCCGTGCCCTGCACATCATCGGCATCATCCGCGAACGACCGGTATTCCAGCAGCGACTGCGTGCCCAATTCGACACGGTCCATGAGGAAGACCACCTTGTCGGCATCTTTCGAGCCAGCGATGAGCTGCGCAGCCTTGAAGCTGGTCATGGTTTTGCCCGAGCCAGTGGTGTGCCACACATAACCGCCCGGACGGCCCGGCGTGCCGCTTGGCACCGGCTCATCCCATTTGCAGGTGCGTACACGGTCGGAAATGGCGTTCACCGCCTGGTATTGGTAGCTGCGTAGCACTTTGAGGCATCCGTCTGCGGAATCGGCGACCGTATAGAACCCGATGAGCTGGTGTGCCATGGGAATGGATAGCAGATCAGATGTGAAACGCTTCCATTCATCCTGCCCGACATGGTTGTTCGCCGCTATGGGCTCATTGTTGAAGTCAGCCCAGTGGAAGAAGTAGTTGCTGTTGAAATCGCCTTCACCGGGATTGGCGAAGTACACGGCATCATCCGGATTCATGGCCACGAAGACCTGCACGAGTCTGAACAGCCCGGTGAACACGCCTTCATGCGCGTATTTGGCGATTTGATTGGTGGCCTGGCTTATGGGAATGCCGCTTTTCTTCAGTTCGATATGGATGACCGGCATGCCGTTGATGAGCAGGCAGACGTCTCCTCTACGATCGTTCAGCATTTTGTTTTTTGCCGGATACATCGGCTGTCTTGCGATTTGGTACCGGCTTTGCCCAGCGGCGATTTCCTGGCGATCGTAGATCTTCAGGCTGATTTCCTTACCGAAATGTGCTGTGTCTGCGGGATTGTCACGTTTGATGGACACGGTCTTGCCGTTGATGAAGGAATTCAACGCCAATGGCGTGCGCAATGTTTCGATCTGTTCGAGGATCTGCGCCATCTCACCCTTGGTAAGGCGCTGCCCGTTCAGGCGATCGATGCCTTTGTTGTTGTCGAATAGGATGTTAGCCCAGTTGTCGATGAGATCCTGTTCGGTTGGATATTCCAACACACCATCGGTCCACCCGTGGCGTTTCAGCACCGCAACCAGATCGTCTTCGAAATCCGATTCCTTATCGTAGAACATGTTCCATCTCCCCGAACGCACCATCACTTTTCCGAGCTCAATCTTACGAGCGCAACCCCTAACATCCAAGAAACAACACCACAATACTTACGCTGATGAAGGGTGATGAGGGAGTCCAGACGGTCGAAGAACGCGCCGATTCGGCGCTGTTCTTCTAAAGATGGAACGGCAATTTCTTCATTAAGGAAGTCTTTTGCAACGAGTTCATGCATCATTGTTGATGCTTTAGTCGAGCGTGTCAACACATCCTTCATAGCTTTTTCATTGTTGATACTGTATTTCCAGTACATCAAGTCAAAAGGCTGGATCGGCCGAAAAACCTTGAAAACATGCGAAACAATACCATCGCCAATTGTGTTTTCCACCAAACGCCCATGCGCAAAGTTCTTGCTTCGATTTCCCTCGAAAGCTATATCTCCCAAGCGCATGACATTGTATGTTTTCAAATAGTCATCTTCAGTAACATAGACAACGGGATTGAAATACATATGTGCAACAGAAATAATACGATCCCTGCCGTAGGTCAAATCATTTTTTTCTGAGACCTCTTTATATAGCTCCCCCAGCTTACGCTGTTCCCAAGCGGGGGTAATTAAAACCAGGAAAACAGCCGTATTACCGTCAATCTATACGGCTGAGCTTCCTTCTTGTGAGCATTAGAGCGTATCCGAGCAGGTTCCGACCGCGCCATTGGCTCGGATTGAACCTGGCTGGGTCATGCATCGACAGGCCGATGCCCCAGATGCGGTCTTTGACGGCGCATTCCGCCAGCAGCGCGGTGCCGGTTACCTCAAGCCGCGCCCCGAGTTCGGCGTTCTGGCTGAATTTGGCAAGTAATCCTTCATAGACCTCGATTTGACGAACGCCGTTCCACACGTGATCGTCATAACCTGCCACCAGTCGACCAAGGCGTTTAATCTCGGCCACGTCATCGGTTTCGAGGATTCGCGCGGCTGTTTCGACATCGTTAAAACAGCATGCCTTGCGATGCATCATGTACTGTTCCATCGAAGAGAACTCGACACCGTCTACAACGAAGTGCGACGGATACCAGTTACTCAGGTACCCGTTCTCCTCATCGGGATTATGGAAGCAGACGATGCCTGTCATTCTTCGCCGACTTTCCGCACCGCAAGTTCCAGATCGAGATCATGCAGCCCGAAATAGGCTTTCTTCAGAAAGTCCAGCGGCACCTTGGCGATCACTTCAGAACTGGGAATGGCGTAGAACCATTGGTAGTAGGCATAGAACTCACCGATCCAATCAGGCGCGAACCCTTTAAGCGCCTTGCCGTCCTTCAACTGGTAATGCTCGGTCTCGGTGAAATACTTCCATAGCTCTTCCGCATCCATCGTATTGACGTAGGCTTTGGCTTCATCAATGCTTTTGCGTGTTTTGCTCGTCATATACGTGGCGATGAAATCCTCCGTGCTCTTGTTAGGGAACGACTGCGCCACGTAGTCGAAAAGCTTGCCTTGGCTTTCCACCACATCATCCCGGTAGACCTCTGGATATGTCCGCATTGTCACCACCCCCTAGAGCAACGTGCTGAACACGTTGGTCACCGTATTGGCATCGGAATCGATAAGGTCACGCATGTTCTGCCGCGCCTCAACATCCCTCTGATTGTATTTGTCGTTGAATTCGCTGTAGCTCACGGAAAGCAAGCCATCGTTGACTTCTCGCAATTGCCCATATGCCTTTTCGGTCTTGACACAATACTGAGTTCCCAGACCGCCAAGCGACAGCAGTTCCTCCAAGATATCGACGTCCACATTGTCTCGGACGAATTCTTTGGCGATGTAGAAGTACGAGGCGTTCGCACGCCAACCTTTGATGATGTCATAGCTGCTGGTATCGATGCCGTATTGGGCGATGAATTTTGTGGCAAGCACGCGATAACGCTTGGAATCGGCGGCATCACGATGTTTCATCAGCTCGGCCAGCCAGGCAAGCACGCTATGTTCCTGAAAATCCAGGATGCTCAGCCCATTCGTGTCCAGTTCGTACTGGTGGACCCAGCCATTGGACTCATCCGGCCTGCACACGGCCCATTCCTTGGCGAGTTCCACATTCGCGGTCAGATAGAAACCACGACCGTAGTCATGCTTGTCGTTGCCCAAACCATAATCGGGGGTCACTGACTCATGCGGGGAACCGTGAAATAACGTGATTGTTGCCATGAACACCCCTATACGAACATCTTGTCGAGCATGGATTTCTTAATATTCCGCAGTAATTCGAGCTTACGCTGATGAAGGGTGATGAGCGAGTCCAGACGGTCCAAGACAATACCAATTTCACGTTGTTCATCTTTACTTGGCAATGAAACGATGGCTTTCCCAACAAGTTCTTTGTTGAGATTATTAACCGTGCTTCCTGCTGCGAACATGCGATATTGATTAAGCATCTGTGGAGCACCCAACATATGGCAGAGGAAAATAGGATCGAAGTGTTTCTGGGCATCGCGGATCAGCAGCCAGCCGTCATGAATACAGCCTCTAATGGCCATGATGTATGGTCGTCCAAAGCTCATAGAGTTCGATAAAACTAGATCCCCCGGATACACCTGGCGGGTTTTTGCGAGACCTTCAGGTTTTATTTTCTCGGTAGTTTGGGTTATATATCGGCCAAGTTCTGGAGCATCGCCAATTTTCACCCAATTAAGTCCACAAGGATCATCTGTAATGTATCGCTCAATCGGTCGTGGCGAACCTCCTCTCTCAATTTCAACCAGTTCAGAGAGCTTACGCTGTTCCCAAGGGTCAGTGAAACCAGCGAAACGAATCTCCGGATACAGGGAACCCCCTTTAGGGAACATCTTGTCGAGCATGGATTTTTTCAGTACGCAGAGCTTGTCATACTTACGCTGATGAAGGGTGATGAGCGAGTCCAGACGGTCGAAGAACGCGCCGATTCGCTTCTTTTCATCCATTCCTTTCGGCATCAGAAAAATGAGCTGACAAAGCGTCGAATATTTCACCCGACGTTTTTCGATAAGCGAACCTGTAGCCGCATCGTCAAATCTTTTCAGGGCAACTGATGTTTTAAAGTACGAGTTCCAGAAGCCGCTGCATTTGTCATTGTCAATAGAAAATACATCGTAATACCCGGAAACACAGACACTAAAAGAGTTTTTGTTATATCCAAATGCTCCGAATCGGAGATTCATTGGATTAGTAACGAATTCATTGGGACTGACGATTTTAAATAAATCTTCTGTCTTGGTTATAAGAGAAGTACGCTCATAACGATCCGTTTTGGGAGTTATACCATCTTCAATAGTCAGACTAAAAATTGGATTACTTTCAAAATCTGATGTGCGCACGTTTCGTTCTTGGAGGATGTCACCCAGCTTACGCTGTTCCCAAGGGTCAGTGAAACCAGCGAAACGAATCTGCGGAACTAGTGTTTTTCCATGCTGTTCGACCATAATTATTCACCCCCGAGCAGTGCTTTGAGCTCTTCCAAGCCCGCCAGATCGCGGGCATTACCGGTCAAATCGCCAAGCATTCCGGACAATTCCTTCTCCGCTTCATCGATTTGGCCGCATACATCGGCATACGTGGTGGCGTACTTGTTCTTCAACGCGTTCACTTTGCCAATGAGCTCGTCGATCACGGCATTCGGCAGTTTTTCCAACTGCTTCTGCAATGGCGTAATCCACTTGGCTTCCAGCAACCTTCTGGCTTCGTCATCGCCCAACGCCTTGATCGCATCGCAGGTCTTCTCCTCCAACGCATTTCGCTTGGTTTTGATACCGGACTTCAGTTTCTTTGACTCATCGAACAGCTTTTGGGCCTGCACCAAGCCGCGCTCAAAATCAGAAGCCGGATTCTTGCCGATCGCCTTAACCGCTTTCTTCAACTCGGCAGCAACGAAGGCATCACCGTCCTGATTAACCGCATCACTATTCTGCTTGTCATCCTCATCGAAACCTTCCAAAATGGTTTCAATCTCGGAATCAATGTCCTGCACACGGCGTTCGTCCGCCTCGATCGCGGCCAAATCATCGTGCAGCAGCTCACGCTGAACCAAGTCGAAGGGCAGAACGCGGCCAATCCAGCCATCCTGCACTTCCACATCCTTGCCGCCTTTTTTCTTGATGACCATGTTCGGGTCCACGGCTCTTACCGCATCGAAGCCTTCGGAACCCAGCACTTCCAAATCAATGGAGATACCGTTCCACGCATCATCAAGCTTCTGATAGGCGTCATACGGGTCGATCAGCGCGGTATTGGCGATCATCGCATCCAGTTCCTCGCCAATGGCCGTTTCCTGCCCGAGCGCATCCACCTGTTCGGGATGCTCCACCAAACGGGAGCGTAGGTCAGCAGGCAGGCCGGAAATGGCTTGCCCATACGAGGCAATGAACGTTTTTACATCGGCATTGTTGTGCACCACAGTGGCGATATCATCATGGTCACAGGCATAGCAAGCACCATTATCGCGGAACAGCTCAGCCTTCAGACTCGGCCAGGCGTTCCAATATTCCCCAAGCTGCTCGACCTCGCTCTTCGGAACGCCTCCGAACATCGAAGCGTACACATCCCATGTCTCCGCATTCTCAGACGAATCAACATACCGGGGAATGTTGAGGTTGTAATCATTGGCGCGAATCTCGTCAATGGACACCAAACGGCTGAATTTGGGCACCGTGCGGTTGTTCGACACCACGTCGACAATGCGTTTGATGTCAGAAGCCTGTAGCTTGTTGTTCTTGCCGTCCTTGATGAAATGTTTCGACGCGTCAACAATGAGCACCCTGTCGTCATCGCGTTTCTTGCGCAGCACCATCACGATGGTGGGGATGCCCGTACCGAAGAAAATATTCGCCGGAAGGCCGATAATCGCCTGAATATGGTGGTTTTCAATCAGATTCTTACGAATCTGGCCTTCCTCGCCACCACGGAACAGCACACCGTGAGGCAGAACGATGGTCATGATGCCATCGGCACGCAGATGGTACAAGTCATGGAGCAGGAACGCATAGTCCGCCTTGGACTTCGGTGCTATGCCATAGCTGAAGCGTGGATCGATCTCCTTGTCAGTAGGATCCCAATTCTGCGAGTAGGGAGGGTTGGAAACCACCGCATCCACGAACAACGGATTGTATGTTTCCTCCTTGTTTTCCAACGTGTCGAACCACGGCCAGTCGTCTTCCAAGGTGTCGCCGTTGCGGGCGACGATGTTGTCGGGAAGAATACCGCGCATCACCAGATTCATACGCGTCAGGTTGTAGGTGTTCTCCTTGAGTTCCTGCGCGTAATACATGATGGAATTCGGATTGCCATTGCGCCGAGCCACAGACTGGCCAATATGAATCAGCAAAGAGCCGGAACCGGATGTTGGATCGTAGATCTTGATCTGCTCGCGCCCCTGCAAATGCCATGCGACGATTTCGCTCATCAGCTGGGAGACCTCGGACGGTGTGTAGAATTCACCGGCCTTCTTGCCCGCATTGGCGGCAAAATTGCTGATGAGATATTCGTAAATGAATCCGAGCACGTCATAATCCTGACGGCTATCCATCGGAATGTCCTTAATGAGATAAATCAGGTCTCGTGCGGCCTTGGACTGGCTCCTCGCATCGGTGCCAAGCTTGGAAAGTCCGGTCTGCAGGGTGTCGAAAATACCGTCGAACACTCTCTTACGCGCTGGATTGATGTTGCGGGAGAACGCCGAAAGCGCATCACGCACGTTGGAAATCTCGAAATCGTTGCCCTTTTTGACCCATGTGGAAAACAGGTTGTCATAGGAGATGAAGTAGCCGCACTCATCCTGTACGCCTTCCACAATGTCCGGATTATCCTCCGTAAGCAGCAGCAGGTCATCCTCGGTGAAATCGGTGTCCTTCAAGCGCATCAGCTCGTTTTCTGAAAGGAACTTGTAGAAGATGAAGCCAAGAATGTAATCCTTGTATTCGTTCGCCTCAATCTTGGAACGCATCTTATTGGCGGACTCCCAGATTTTCGAAGCGAGCTGCTGCTTGTTCATCTATCCCTCCTCATTGCGGTGCCGGCAAAATGCGCGGCTCCACGAGCGACTGCACATCTTTCACAAGAATACCGCACCCCCGCTTGGGAACAGCGTAAGCTGGGGGAACTGTGTTCTTTTTCTAAGGGATGTGGGTATTCGAAGAACGATCTGAGAGATCAGGGCACTCCAATTATTTTGTATGGCAGGTTGTATACAAATTACGAGACTCAGATACATTCCGTTGATACTTTCGTAAAACCTCTTGAAAATTCTGTTTACAGCGAAGGTGGAGAGGTTATCATTCCTGCCTCCGGAGAAACGGCTGAGGACATATCCATTGCGTCAGTCGTTGAAAAACCTGGGATTATCCTAGGCGGCGACCTAAATGTCATAACGTCTTCAGCCGACATCGATCCGGTTTTTCTTGCTCTGGAATTATCTTATGGAAAGCCGCATTTCGATTTAGCGAAAAGAGCTCAAGGCAAATCTGTCGTGCACATTCACAATGAAGATATTGCGAATGTGTTTTTTGGCCATCCAAACATCGCCGAGCAGCGCCGAATCGGTGCATTCTTCGACCGTCTGGATTCGCTCATCACCCTTCATCAGCGTAAGTATGATGGCTGCGCCAATCCCCTATTTTCAGAAAGGCGCATCTCATGCAGGAAACCATCACATCAGAATCGCTGTTCTGCGACTACTACGCCCAGTGGGTGAGAACGTACAAGGAAGGCGCCATCAGAGACGTGACCATGGGCAAATATCGACTTACGCAATCCTGGCTCGGCAAGCTCATCCCTGAACTCAGACTCACCGATATGGATCGAACCGCATACCAGCAGCTCATCAACGGATATGCACAGCATCATGAGCGCCAAACCACCATGGATTTTCACCATCAGATCAAAGGCGCCATTCTCGATGCCGTTGACGAAGGACTCATCCCGCGTGATCCAACGCGCAAAGTCATCATCAAAGGCAAGCAGCCACGCATTAAGAAAATGAAGTATCTCAACCAATTCGAGCTGCATGCCATGCTCGCGGACCTTGATCTTGGGGCCGAGGCAAGCTGGGATTGGCTTATCCTCCTTATCGCGAAAACCGGACTCCGATTCTCTGAGGCGCTTGGGCTCACACCCGATGACTTTGATTTCGCACACCAGACGCTTTCCGTCAACAAAACTTGGGATTATAAAAACGGCGGCGGTTTCGTACCCACGAAAAACGAATCGTCCGTGCGTAAAGTGCAACTCGACTGGCAACTCATCATGCAAATGTCTGGATTACTCAAGGATCTTCCGCATGATAAACCTATTTTCGTGCACGGCAAGGTCTACAACTCAACAGCCAACGACGTGCTTGCAAAACATTGCAGAAACGTGGACGTGCCAGTTATTTCCGTCCATGGTCTACGCCATACACACGCATCGCTGCTGCTGTTCGCCGGCGTATCGATCGCCAGCGTGTCACGCCGTCTAGGCCATGCCAGCATGACTACAACTCAGGAAACCTATCTGCACGTCATTCGCGAGCTGGAAAACAAGGACGTAGATATCGTCATGCGGGCACTATCGACACTTATCTAATGGGGGGTTCCTACTCTTTTCAGATATTCGAAATAATCGAGCCACTCGAAGCGGCATATACCGTTTTTCACCATCTTCAGTAAAAGCGCCAAACACCGTTGCCAGACTCAATTCCGTAGGTGGTTTTGTGGTTCCGTAGGTGGTTGGTTCTGGTATTGGTGTCTGAGAATGGCTTAATTTAAGCCGTTTCTCAAACGCCTTTCCTCCGGCAACCACCTACGGAAGCGAAAAACCACCTACGGAACACCCGCTTGGGAACAAACCCGCCGCAAGTCACCAGGCCAAGACGAATCTCGGCACACGAGGAACCGGAAATTGTCGTTCCGGAGCGCAGCCGCACGGTCACACGCCACACTCCGGAACCAAAGGCTTTTAGAAATAGGTGCTACAGCCAAGCTTGACGGCGAGGACGATGCCGGTGAGCACGGCGGCGGCGCGCATGATGTTCTCGGGGATATGGCGTGTGACCGGAGGGGCGATGGAACTGCCGATGATGCAGCCCAGGCACATGGCGATGGCGAACGGCCAGTAGACGGAGCCACGGCAGATGAACATGATCGCGGCGGAGATGTTCGCGCCGAAGCCGACCACGGTTTTCAGCGCGTTGATCTGGTGGAACGGGCCGATTTTGCCCAAGTCGAGGATGGCCAGGGCGAGCGTGCCGGCGGCGGCGCCGAAATAGCCGGAATACACGCCGACGAAACTCACGCCCGCCCACAGCCACCATGGATCGTTGCGCAATGTGCCGTCCGCCGTTTTGCTGGCGATTCGTGCGGCCCGCTCACCTTGATGCGATTGCGGCAGCGCCTGCGCCACGGCGTCGCGCGCGGCGGCTTTCTTACGTGGGTTGAGCGCGATGATAAGCGCGCTGAACAGGATGAGCGGCGGCACGGCGAATTCGAAGACCTTCGCCGGCAGTTCGAGCAGCAGCAGGCCGCCGATGATGCCGCCGACCAGGCCGATGCACGCGTAGACGGCCACGCGTCTGCCTTGGCCTTTGAGCTCCTTGCGGGCGGAGAGCAGGCCGCCGATGCCGGTGCCGCACACGCCCACCGTGTTCGTGGTGTTGGACAGCACGGGCGGAATGCCGAACGCCAGCAACGCAGGATAGGAGATCAGCGAGGACGCGCCGACCGCGTATCCGACGAATCCCGCGCCGATTCCGGCGACAAGCACCAGCAGCAAAGTGGTGATGGACACTCCTGCGATCATGACCGCTTCCCCTTCGTAAAACTCCTACGTAGTCCTCCTATAAGTAACGGGAGCCGAGCTTAACGGCTCGGCTCCCGCATATCACGCGTTTGCCCAGAACGTGGCCGGGCAAACGTCATATCAGTGGTTGCGCTTGGCGATCAGCGACTCGGTCCAGTAGGCGGCGAGCGGAATCAGCGCCCACTGCAGCGCGAGACCGGGCAGGCCGGCGGCCAGATCGCTCGTCCATGTGGCGGCGATGGCCTTGCTGGAACCGAACGCGAACACGGCGATCGCGGTGGCTGCGGTCAGCACCACACGTCCGGCGAGCTGTGCGATGACCACCTTCGCCAGGCTCGGCAGCTTGATGCCGCGCAGCAGACCGGCCACCAGGCCGTACGCGCACAGTTCGACCATCATGAGCGGCAGCATCGCCAGCATCGGCATGCCGGACAGCAGGAAGCTCACGAGCGGAGCGGCGGCGCCGGCGATCGCGCCGACGGCGGGACCCGCGATCAGGCCGACGAAGATGATCGGCAGATGCATCGGCAGGAACGCGACGCCCAGCATGGTGCCCTGTCCGGAGACGGCGCCGATGACGTGGAACAGTTGCGGCAGCACGACCGCTGCGACGATGGCGAGCAGGGTGGCTGCTGTCTTGGTGCCGAGACTCAGTTTCGGCAGGTCGGTGCGGCGCAGGGCGGCCGCGGGCATGGTTGCAGAATCAGACATTTGTTTTCTCCTTAATGTTTCCTTCTCTTCGGATATGCGTATACGTCATACCGGCTCGACGACCGACCCACCGTCCGGCAGCGCGGTGTCGACCAGCAAATCGGCGACGGCTTGGATATTGGTCGCTTCGAAATAGCGGTTTTCCAGCGGAATCCACTCGTCGACGAATCGTTGCAACATGCGTGGATTGCGTCGTTCGAGCCGACGCAACTGTTCGGCAGGATCGACCGCAAGACAGATCATGCAATCGTAATACCTCCGCAAGGCGGGGTGCATGCTGTAGCTGCCTTCCACAATGGTCAGCTGGGCCGGTTCGACGGCGTACGCGACGGCGAAATCGCCTGTATGGCAATCCCATGGCCGGTATTGCGCGGCTTGTCCGGCGGCGAGCGGTGCCAGCACTTCCGTTTCGAACCGTTCACGGTCCACGTTGCCGCCGGGTTCGGCGAAACGTTCCGGCGTGCGCTGTTCGGGACGGAGGAAGAAATCGTCCATGTGCAGCACGTTGCCGCCGAAACGCCTGTTGAGCATCGCGGCAAACGTGGTTTTGCCAGACGTGCATGGCCCGTCGATTGCGACGAACACACAATCGCGTTCGGCAAGCAACGTTTCGATACGTGCGATTGCGATGCTGGCTTCCGTAGGCTTCGCGGGTTTCGTGACCATTGCGTTCGCCGTCAGTCGAGTACGGTCAGACGGTACGCGCGCGAACCGATGCCAAGTTCCTCGGCGTATTCGAGGATGTGTTCGCCGTGGAGCGAGGCGATGCGTTCGGTGACGGACGCTCCGTCGGGGGCGGTGTGGATGAGGTCGACGCATGCCTGGTCGAGTGCCACCGGGTCGAGCGAGGACAGCACGCCGATGTCATGCATGTCCGGTTCCGTCGGGGAGGCCAGGCAGTCGCAATCCACCGACAGGCGGTTCATGACGTTCAGATACATCATCTTGCCATGCATGTGGCTGATCACGGCCTCATCGGCTTCGGCCATCGATTCGAGGAATGCATCCTGAGGAGTTTCCACCCACTTGTCCTTGGTGACGCCGGCGGAATGGATCCAGCGTTTGCCGTTCGACGAGGCTATGCCGATGGACACGTTCTTGAGCGCGCCGCCGAAGCCTCCCATCGGATGGCCTTTGAAATGCGACAGCACGAAAATGGAATCGTAGTCGTCGATATGCTTGCCGACGATGTCGTAGGCGATGTGGCGGTGCTTGGCCACCGGGATCTCGATTTCGCCGCTCATGTCCATGATCTGGATTGGCGCAAGATCGGCGTATCCGTGCTTTTTGAACGTGGCAAGGCTTTTTTCGGGGGTTTCACGATTGCCGTCGTATGCGGTAGCGCATTCCACGAGCGTGCCGCCGATCTCCTGCACGAGGTCCTTGACGAGCGAAGGATTGAGATTATTGGATTTTTCCGATTCGCCGGAATGGACTTTGATGGCCGTTTTGCCTTCCGGCTTGCGTCCGAGCGCATGGTAGGCGGCGACGAGGCTTTCCGGTGTGATGATCGGCGTGAAGAACACTTCCGGTGCGGACTGCGCGTCGGTGCGGTGTTCCAGTCCTTCCAGTCGCGAGGCTTCGAATTGCATCTTGACCCTCCTTGATTCTGCCTGTGTTTTTGGCTTGCATCTCCAGCGTACCAACTTAAACCCGACTTGAAGCAAACAGACCTCAAACCCGTTCGAGATATGTTGCAAAATATGGATTCCCGCGCGTGTCTCCCCATCCGGCCGGCTTGTCCGCATGAACCGGAACACTTGACGCTCGTGATTGATTTTTGCAAGAAATGGTGGACTCGCATAGCCACCAAGGAAATGGCGTTCATTGGCATCGTCACGTTGGCGGCCTCTCTGGTGGCTTCGTGGCTCAAGCAGTTTCCGGGATTCAGCCTGTTCGGCGCGTTGATCATCGCTCTGCTCATCGGCATGGTCGCGCAGTTCCCGATCCGCAAATGGTATTCGAACCGTTCCGCCGAACATAAGGCCGGTGTGAAGGATGCGGCCGGGCTCATTTCGAACAAGCTGCTTCGCCTGGGCATCATCCTGCTTGGTTTCAAGCTCAATCTGACGGTGCTGTTCACGCAGGGTATCAAGTGTCTGCCGATCGCGGCAGTGGTGGTGACGCTCACCATCGTGGTGTGCTACAACATCGCACGCAAGCTTGGCGTCGATCCGCAGCTCGCCATTCTCGTGGCGGGCGGTACCGGCATCTGTGGCGCGGCAGCCGTCATGGGATTGTCCGGCTCCATCAAGGTGCCGCCGGAAAAAGAGGATGAGAAGGCCAACAATGAGGTGATGGCCGTGGCCATCATCGCCATCATGGGCACCATCTTCGCATTGCTGGAAATCGCCCTTGGGCCGTTGACGGGCCTGAGCAAGACGCAGTTGGGCATCACCGCTGGCGCGTCCCTGCACGAAATCGCCCATGCCGTGGCCGCCGGCGACGCGTTCGGCGCGGTGGACATCGCCACCATCATGAAGCTTTCCCGCGTGCTGATGCTGGTGTTCGCGGCCATCATCATCGCCGTTTGGTGGGATAAAAACCATTCCGAAATGCCGGCCGACGGCAAACGCAAAGTGTCGTTCCCGTGGTTCATGCTCGGTTTCATCGGCGCTTCCATCATCGGCACGTTCGTGCCGTTCATCGGTGCCATCGCACCGAATCTGGTGGACTTCGCCTACATCGTGCTCGGCATGGCCATGGCGGCGCTCGGCATCAATGTGAATTTCAGCGCCATCGCGAAGAAGGGACAGAAAGCGTTCCTGGCGAGCTTCCTCACGTCCGTGCTGCTCATGTGCTTCGCGGCGGGAATCGCGGCGCTGTTCTTCTAATCGCCTTCCGTTGTGCCACGCTGTCGTTTTGCGGAGGGCAGTTGGATTTCGGACAGCAGAATCGCACCGAAAATCAGCGCGAAACCGCATAACGACGGCACGGTCAGCGTTTCGCCGGTGAAAATCACGGATACCAGCATGGCGAAGATGCATTCCGTGCTTAAGATCACGGACGCCTCGGAAGTGGGCAGATTCTGTATGGCGATGGTTTGAAACACTTGGGCGATCACCGTGGAGCCGATCACCAGGTAGGCGATGCACAGCACGATGTCCCACCGCGCCCAAGCCATGGACGGTCCGCCTTCGGTAAGCACCGCGCCAGCACCGAACAGCAGGGCGCACCACACGAATTCGGCAAGCATCAGCGCGATCGCGTCGAAATCCTTGCCAATGAAACCAACCAAAACCAGATTCAACGCGAAGAAAAACGCGCCGATGATAGTCATGGCGTCACCGAAGCTCATATGCATGAGTTCCGCGCCACCGCCGCCGCTCAGCGACACCAGACCAATGCCGAACGCGCAGACGAACGCGGCCACCAGATGCTGCCAGCTGGGGCGTTTGCGCGTGAACGCCCACACCACGAACGGCACCATCACGCAATAGGTGTCGGTGAAGAAGCTGTTGCGTCCGGGAGACGTGGTTTCAAGTCCTTTGAGCTGGAAGATGAATCCCAGCCAGTAAGTCAACGCGAGTATCAGACCGGGAACGATATAGCGGCGCAGGCGAATCCTGCGAAGACGTGGGAAAAACACGATGGCCATAAGCAGTACCGCCGAAGCCATGCGGAAGAACATCATCCACTGTGTCGGCATGTTCTCCTGCACATGCTTGAGCATGGTGTAGCCGGACCCCCATACCGCCGCGTTGACCAGCATCATCACGCGGGCGACCGGCTTCGATACGCTAATGCCTTCCGATGATTCCTGCCCCGCGTCTGCCATCCGTCCCCCCTTACACGCTTCCACACATCCGACGTCGTATTCACGTCATGCTTTCCGAAGGAAACTTTAGACGTGGCTGCGGAAGCAACACGCGGGAGCATGCTACTGCGCTTTGGCCGCCTGGCTGTTCACCCAGTTGTCAGCCATGTCAATGGCTTCGTCAAGCGTGACCTTGGCCGCCTTGTAATACTTGGAATCCTTGATGTTGCTGCTTTCGACGAGCTTCTGTCCGGAGTCCGCGGCCTTGGACAGCGCGGACAGCAGTTTGCGCCCGGTCAGGGTCAGGGAATCGTCCTTGCTGAGTTTGTCGACCAGTTTGTCTGCCTCGTCGATCGACTGTTGCAGTTCCTTTTTGGATTCATCCAACGATTTCGTGTCGGAAGTGCCGTTCGAAGAAGTGCTGTTCGAAGAGGCTCCGTTCGATTGCCCGGATGGGTTATTGGACGATTGTCCAGCTGCCGCGCCATCCGAATCGGCCTTCGGATCCTGCAACGCGGTTTCGGCGTTTTTCTCTTGGATGCTTTTCAGACTGGCGTTCAGGGAATCGGTGGCGCTGTCCAACGTTTTGGCTACGAGATTGAGCTGCGTGATGGTGGCTTCCGCCTTGCAGCCTTCCGTATCGACTGTGTTCTCGGCGCTGGTGGCCGCGTCCGCGAACGCGTCGATGATGTCGTTCACGCCGAGCGCGCCTCGAATCAGCTTCTGCAGTTCGCTGCCGTTTTCGGAAGTGTCGAGCACGGCTTTGCGGGCCGAGCTGAATTCCGCGAGCGATTGCCGGCATGTGGCCAATGCTTCCTGCTGCTTGTTGCGGTAAACGCACACGCCGGCACCGCATGCCACGATGAGGGCCACGACCACGGCAAGGACGATCGGCCATGCCTTGCGGGGGCTGGAAGGCTGTTCAGTGGTCTGGTACTGATAATCCATACGTGTCACCCCTTGCGAACCGATAGCTGTCATCGTTCTTCGTCTTGTTAACCTTGCCTATTGTACGGGCTTGAAGATGGGAATATCCTGAATGGGCATCCTGCGCACACCAATGACGCAGGATCGGGCTGGCATATCGTCTCTCCGCAGGCGTGCCGCATGTCCATCACGGCCAGCAGCCCCCGTTTGTCCGCTCGTTCGACAGCCATGTCCACGAAATCGACCGGCAGATGCCGTTTGTCGGCGATTTGCCGCACCGTCAATCCTGCGGCGATGTCGCCGGCGATGCGTGCGACGATATCGTTCCGGCCGTCGCCGTATGTATCAGCCGTACGTGGCGTGCGCCGCCATCCGTGCGCGGAAGCGCCGGACCGTTCCATACCGCTCACCATATCAACCGCAATGTTTGGAAGGCGATGATGGCGATGACGTATGCCACGGCCAAGCTCAGCAGGACGGATCGCGCCGCGACTTTCGTGCCGAACTGCCGTCGCATTTCGGCGACCGTTGCAAGACATGGCGTGTAGGCGAGCGTGAACAGCAGGAAGGCGATGGCCGCCGCCTTGCCGTGGCCGTGCGATGACTGGTCGAACGAGGCGCGCAGCTTCTGTCCCAGCGTTCCCTCCCCGGCTTGTTGGGACGTCGCATCATCCGGTTCGTCCGCATGGTATGACTGCGACATCGAACCGACCACGACCTCTTTGGCCACGAATCCCGTGATCAGCGCGGCCGAGGCATGCCAGTCGTCGAAACCGGCCGGCGCGAACACGGGAGCGACCGCGTCGGCGAGCACGCCATACGCGGAATCATGCACGTCGTCGACATGAGCGAAACCGCCTGCGTTGGCGGTTACCGGAATGCCCTGCAGCAGCCACAGCGCCGTGATCATTGAAATGATGATCACGCTGGCTCCACGGATGAAGCCCCATAGACGCAGCAGCACCGAACGTGCCAGCTGCAACGCGCGCGGGCATTGGTATGCGGGAAGCGCCAGCATCAACGGTTCGGGTTCGAGGCCGCGGAACATGGTGTGGCGCAGCAGCACGCCGACCAACAGGATGACCATGACCGAAGCCACGTACATGAGGAAGACCACGAGACCGGCGTATTTCGGGAAGAACGCGTGGGCGAGCACCAAAAACACCGATAGTCGCGCGGAACATGCCGCGAACGGCACCAGCATGCCGGTAAGCACCCGTTGCCGGGAATCGGATAGGGTTCGTGTGGCGGCCAAAGCCGGCAGATTGCAGCCGAAGCCGACGATGATCGGCAGGAACGCGCGACCGTCCAATCCCAAGGCGCGCATGGCACGGTCCATCACGAACGCGGCGCGGGCCATGTAGCCGGAATCCTCCAAGATTGACAGCAGCAGGAACATGATGCCCATCACCGGAATGAACGTCAGCACGGTGACCACGCCGTCAAGCAGACCGTCCACCAGCAGCGAACGCAGCCAGCCGCCGCTCACGGATGGTCCGAACAGGCCGAGCAGCAGGTCGAGTCCATCTGTGCACCATCCGCGGAAGGTCACGTCAATCCAATCCTGCATGGGGCTGGCGAGCGTGGTGGTGGCCTGGAACACGACGAACAGCACCGCAAGGAAGACGAGGACGCCAATCACGGGGTGCAGCAGCACGCGGTCGATGCGGTCGGACAAGGTGACGTGGTCGACCGCATGCATGTCGAGGCCGCGCAATATGCCGGCGGTCCAGTCGAGTCGTGCGTCGGCCCGCGATTCGGCCCAGACGCTCAGGCCGTCGGCGGTTTTCATGTCGGCGTCGGCTGTCGCGGTTGGCAGTGCGGTCAGCCCGTGCGGAACGGGCGTTCCCTCGAAACTTGCGGCGATCGCGTCGGCCAAAGCCTTGCCGCCGTCTCCGGTACGTCCGTCAATCGCGACGACCGGCATGCCGTCCAGCAAATGGGACAGTCGTTCCGCATCGACGCCGCAGCCGTTGCGGACGGCGAGGTCGTTCATGGTGAGTGCCACGACGGTGGGCAGCCCGAGCTCCACCACCATCGACAGCAGGTACAGCGATCGGGACAGCGCGGTGGCGTCCAGCACCACGACGGCAAGGTCGGGAACGGGCATGCCCGACGCGCCGGTCAACGCGTCGACGGCAACCTGCTCGTCGGGACTCATCGGAGATAGCGAATAGGTTCCGGGAGTGTCCACAAACTGCCAATTCTGCGGATTTTTCGTCGTTTTCGAGCTTTTGTACCGGTATTGCCCGCAAGTGATGGACACCGTGGTGCCTGGCGCGTTCATCGTACGGGTCCTCGCGCCAAGCAGCGCGTTGAACATGGAAGATTTGCCAACGTTCGGATTGCCTACAAACACGACGCGTTTTACATTTTCGACGTTTCCCATATTGCCGGAGCCGCCGCCCATGCCGTCATTCGCGGGTCTGTTGACACGACAAGCGCGATGCCGGCAACAGCCATTCTGCGAACGGCAGCAGTCGCCGCCCCTCAGGTTCCGTAGATTCAACATTCGCGCATATTCCCGTTCTCTTCGCGTTACGCAACGTCGTCTTGCGCATGTTCATCCCGCGCGAACCGTACCCGGACGGCACGCGCGGTGCCGCCGTCCACCGCGACACGTTCGTTTCCGAATGCGACGACCCTTCCGCCGAAAGCGCTCCGCTGCATGACCCGTAAACCCGCGCCCGGAGCCAATCCTATCTCACATAGGCGGAACCGGTGCCGGTCATCCAGGTCGATGCCGTCCACGACAACGCGCATGGCGCGCGGACAGTCGCGCAGCGTCATGATGGCGCCGCGCTCCCCCGCCCGACGCCGCACCGTGTCATCGAAGCGGCGAGCATGCGTATTATCCATGTTTTCACACATAGCAGGAAACGAAGCAAAGCACAAGAGTGTTTTTCACGGAACTGAACCGCACCCCAATTGTTGGACGTCGGTAAGTGGGATGCAGTCTGAGACCGCGATCTGGCACGCATCATCCAGACTTTGGTCGACGATCCCATTGAGCAACGCATTCGCGAACGGCGCGTCCAAGAGCAGGACGGCGAGGCCGTTGCCGACAATGCCCCGGTCAATACAGGCTGTGGCAACGCTGCCGACAATGCCACTGCCGAAAAACGCAAGCCCAGTGCCGCCACATTGGCGGCAATAACAGTACCGGCACAAGCGGCACCGACGCGGTTGCCGACAATCCGCTGGAGCTGGTGGAATCCGGTTGGTCTGTAAGCCAACAGGGGTACGTTAGCTACGCATTCGCCCTGCGCAACACCAGCACAACCCTGCAGGTACAGTATCCAGAAGTCGCCATCACCGGCGAACCAAAGACGGCTCCATCGTGTTCTCGCAGACGCAAACGCTGAATATGGCGTTCCCGAATCAGACTATATATAACGCCGGGCAAGCGGGTCAAGGTACCGCACCGGCCACCGTGGACTTCGTTGCGCTCAGTCCGAATGAGTACAACGTCACAGAAGCACAAGGCACTGCCACTTTCCCCATCAGCGGAATCTCCAAAGTGCGCAACAACGACGGCGGCACGACCTTCAATGGCGAAGTCCGCGCCGTGACCGATGGTTTCAAGCCTTCAGATGGACAGCAGATCAAGGTTTCCCTAGTGTTGCGGGATAAGCAAGGTGCCATCATCTATGGAGAAATGGCATTTGTGGATTGGCCGGACAATGGCCAATCCATGCCTTTCTCGATACTGGTGTACGATTTGCCGGACTACACGTCCTACGAGTCGTACGCACAAATTTGGTAGTTCGGCTTAATCGCCATCAGGCCGCGTTACGCGCCGCATCGACACTAGTGTTGCGCCGTGCCTGGCCGAATACACGGCCAGCCATCTTCTCATCGGTCTCGGTCTGGATGATGGTGCGCATCGGGCCCATGCAGATGGCCGAAGCCAAACCGTTCACCACATCAATCAGCAAATACGCCAGCAGCTTGTGGACCACGCCAAGACCAACGACGGAGACGCCCACCAGAGTGATGCCGAAGGCGACCACGCGCATGTTGTTGCGGATGAGCTTGGCACCGATGGTAGACATCAGCGCGCCGCCGAGCAGCATACCGATGCTCCATCCCAGCTCGTTGGCGGCGAGTTTATCGGAGGCGGTGGTCAGGTTGATGAATCCGAGATTCAAATCGATGCCCTCATATTCGCGGGTCATGAGCAACAGCGTAAGGTTCATCGGCGCCACGGCCACGAAGCACACCAAGGCGTCACCGAGCACCACGTTGCGCAGGTTCGCCCGGCGCCATGTGTAGCTGAAACCATCTTTCAAGTCAGCAAACACACGACGGACGCTGGCAATCAGCGAACGATCAGCATTGGCATCCGACATCGGTTCGAGTGTGGGTTGCCCGCTATTCTCCGCTTCAGCCATACGCCTCGCAACATGTTCCGTGCTCTTCTTCGGCGCTTTGATCAACGCCACAAAGCCGACGCCGATAATGGCCGTGGTCACATCGACTAACAGAATCGACCACAGCGGCACTGTGTTGATAAGCACAGCAGCCACCGCAGGTGCCACAATCATATTCACCGAATTAATCACGCCGTATATTGAGTTGACGCGCAATAGTTTGCCCGAGGGAACAACATCCGGTATGAACGACTGCACAGCGGGCGTCTGCACCCCGCCTCCCGCCGAACGAATGAACAGCACCACGAAAATCATGGTCAGACTCGCCCATCCCATCGCGAAGCTCAGCGACAGCACGACGGTGACCACAGCAATCACCATATCCGGCAGCATAATCAGCAACTTGCGACTGTGACGGTCGGCCCAGGAGCCGCCGCAAATCGAGACGATGGCCTGCGGCACCACGCCAAACAACGTGGCCAGCAGCATGGCCGAACCGGTTTTAGTCTGCAATACGATCCACCACCAGATGGCATATTGCACAATATTGGAGCCCAGCAGCGAGAACGCCTGGCCGGTGAGTAGAAGCACTACACGGCGGATCCACGCACGCTCGGATTCCCCGTTGGCCACTGCTGCGGCATAGGCGGCACCGGGTTTGTTCGCGCTATGGACCGCTGCGCGCGCATTCGCATTGTCATCGCCGGAAACCTCTGGTGTTTCGCGCACAGTTGGTTCAGTTGTTGTACTACTAGAAGACATACGAGTGTTCTCAATTCTTCAATTCCACTACAAAGGTCACATCACGGCATACGCACGCCGACGCGCGTATGCGTGCACGACTCCAGCAACGAGCCGTACCCGCCGTTAGATGGCAGGCTTCAGTATCGTGACGCCATGCGTTAGCGTCACCATGCAACGATAGGAACACACTATTCGATAGTATAATCATGAAGGCGTGACGTTGCCCTTGCGCAGGTGCCGTAAGACTCCGCGGACAAAGCGATGAGGCTTCCCCCGCGAGAAGGGAAGCCTCATATTCCATTCATTCTATTCAGCGATGATGGCGCCTAATCACCGATCATCCTTTGGGAACAACGCGTCGAAGGCATGTTCCATCACGGACTTACGGCGGATCACACCGACGAGTCTGCCATCACCATCCACCACCGGCAGTTTCTTGAACTGCTTCTTGGCGAGGATTCGGGCCACCTCTCCAACATGCTGGTCGGGCGTGGCGGCAACGACCTTACGCGTGGCGATGTCCATCACCTTCTTGCCGGAGAGCGCCTGCACCTTGGAGGCCACGGTTTCGTCGTCGAACACCACCATCGTCGAACCAGTGCCGGTGGAAACCGTACGGGATTCATAGGTGGCAATCGATTTCATGACATCGCCGTCGCTGACGAAGCCGACGAGCCTGCCATCGCCGTTCACCACGGGAAGGCTGGAAACGTTGAGGCGGATGAACTCGCGCACCACATGCGTGATGTCATCGCTGTCCAGGCAGCTGTAGGGATGATCGTCCATGATCCCACTGATGGACTGTTCCTGGGTCTGCTTGAACAGGGAGGAGGCAGGGGCCACGTATGCGCCGGCGTAGTGATGCTCGGCGTGCTGGCCTTCAGTGGTTTCGGCCGCGACTTCGGCGGAGGCTTGCGCCTCGTAGGCCTTGGCGTTGCGTGCGGCCTTCTCCTTGGCACGGCTGGTGACGGTGAAGATGCAGATGATCAGGGCGACCAGCGAGATGGCGGCGCACAGCAGGTAGGAGAACGCGATGCCGCTGGCCGTGGCGGACTTCACACCCTGGGACATGTGCGAGGCGGTCACGGATGTTTCTGCGGTAACCAGAAGCGAGGTCGCAATGGCTGCCGCGATCTGGCGGCCGGTGTTGGCGATAGCGTTGCCATGGGCGATCATGTCGTTCGGCAAAGCGTTGACGCCCCAAGTGTTGATCGGCATGTTGGCGATAGCCTGACCGGATGCCTGCAATGCGCAGAACACGGCGACAAACAGCACTGATGTCCTGGTGTTGATAGTGCCGAGAAGACCAAGAGAGATGGTCATGAGCGCAAGGCCGCCGATGCCCACGCCGCGCGGGCCGAATTTGTCGAATGCGGCACCGGCGACCGGACTCAGGATGATGCCGACCGCCGCGGCGGGCAGCATGACCATGCCGGTGACGGTGGCGGATTGGCCGAGTACATTCTGGATGAAGATAGGCAACGTCACGTTGGTTGCGGCGACTGCGGCGTTGATCAGAGTGACCAGAATTGCGGAGTTGCGGAAGTTGCGGGTGGCAAGGGTGTCAACGCGCAACAATGGCTCATCGAGCTTGACTTGCTTGTATACGAATGCGACGAAGGCCACAAGACCAACGACGATTGAGGTAATGACGACCGGACTGGCCCATCCCATCGTGGAAGCGGACGAGAAGCCATAGAGCAGGCCACCGAACGCGATGGTCGAAAGGATCACGGACAGGACGTTGAGCTTTGGGTTCTTCAACTCGCCGACGTTCTTGAGCATCATCGTGCCTCCGACAAGGATGACCAGTGCCACAATTGCGATGCCAATGAACATCGGGCGCCATCCGAAACTGTCAATCACCAGACCACCGACAACCGGGCCGATAGCCGGGCCGGCGGCCATGACGATACCGGCCATGCCCATGGCGGTGCCGCGCTTATCCGGCGGATAGACGAGCATCGGCACTACGGCGACCAATGGCAACAGCACGCCGGAGCCGGCGGATTGCAGTATGCGTCCGACGAGCAACAGCACGAAATTCGGCGCGACGGCACACAGCAGTGTGCCGACCATGAAAGTGGCAAGGGCTCCGGCGAAGAGCTTTCGGGTGGAGAATTTATCAATCAGATAGCCTGAAATCGGCACCATGATGCCCGATACCAGCATGTAGACGCTGGTCACCCACTGCACGGTGCCGGTGGTGATATTGAAATCACGCATCAGTGCCGGCAAGGCCGGTGACATGACGGTCTGGTTGAGCAGCGCGATGAACGAGCCGACGACGATCACGCCCACGACGATGAATCGGGCGTGCGAATCAATAGGCTTTACGGAACTGGCGGCGGACCCGAATTCCGCGGTTTTCTGTGAGGTCACAGCATTTCCTTCTGTTGGTAACGGCATGTGTGGGCGATCCGGCCCCATACTTGTGTCAAGACGCGGGGACACCGATGAGTCCGGGGTAAAGGAAAAGCCGCCATCCGTTCCGCATTCATATACGGCAAACGATTCGCGGCTTTGCGTAAGTTGATGGCTATGGTGAGCGATTCATGCGACGTCGACCGCGGATGGGCCATCGGTGCATCCCGGCATAAGGCGTGTCCCCGCTACACCAGCATCGAGAATAGGGCCATTTGCGGATTGGCAAACAGAACATTGCCGACGAACGACCCACGGCAGGCGTGTGCGATGAACATCGCGTAGCGATACAGGTTCATGGCATCTCCTTGATGGGTCTTCGTACGGCAGATATCGAGAAGCCTATCATCATTCAAATCGACGGTGAAACCCACGCATGCCCGACAATACACAAAATCTTTACAAAAGGATTGGGCTTACCGCATACGATCCGCCTGGGTAGCGGTCCGAGGATGAATCAGGGGCGAGCCAAGGGTTGCATCTCGTGTTTCCGTCATGATGTCTGGCAAAATAGTGAAGCCGGACATGCGAGGCATCGACCGGAATCGGAAAGGGGCAAATCATGCGAGTTCTCGGCAATATCCTGTGGATCATTCTTGGTGGGTTGGCCATCGCAATCGGATGGGCATTGGTGGGACTGATTCTGTGCATCTCCATCATCGGCATCCCGCTCGGCATTCAAGCGTTCAAGATGGCGGGACTCACCCTGACGCCGTTTGGCAAAACCGTGCAATACGGCGGCGGAGTCGGCTCTGCCTTGGCCAACATCCTGTGGGTGGTGCTGGTCGGCTGGTGGATGGCGCTCGGCTATCTGGGAGCCGGCGTACTCAACTGCATCACCATTATCGGCATTCCGTTCGGCATCCAGTCGTTCAAAATGGCCAAGCTTGCGCTCTGGCCGTTCGGCGCACAGATCTACAGTTTGTGAATTACTCGAAATCACATACCTACAAAACCAAAGATTGTTGCTGTACCAACGTCTAGTCGTTGGTACAGCAATTACGGCAACATCTCCCCTTACAGGAAGAAGTCGTCAATCTCTGCTTCATTGTGCAATATCTCGGTTTCAGAGACACCAATGAATCTTGCCAAATCAACAGATGCGGCGAAACGTAGCTGTATATTTAAATCAAGATTGAATGCATAAGTCTGCAGCTCCCCTAGTTTCCGGTATTTATCGAGAAGAGTTTCCAATATTTGCGCGTATTGCACGTCGAGATTCGCGACGAACAAGTCCGCTTTGCGCTGATATTCAGCGATGATTGCCCGCTCTCTTGCACTCAATATGTTCTTGCCAAGACCAAGCACATTCGAAGCGACAATTGACCCGATAAGCGCGCCCACAACGGGAACAGGAATAAGCGTCTGACCAATCGCCGCTCCTACCGCCGCGCCGGTAGCATCAAGGGCATTGATAGTTACCAAGCTCAAGAAACCGTCATCATCAATCTCTCCGGAACGGAATTTCATGACAGCATCTATGAGTCCAAAAGTTCCGGACGCTATCGCCCCTGCGCTCGGAGCCGAAAGATGACAGACATTGGTCAATCCATAAATTGCATAGCCCGAAAACCCGCCTTTGAAGGCACCCTCTGCTGTCTTGACGCCTCCTTCCTTCCAATCCTCAGCGGTAAACTGCCATATTTCCTTGCCTTCTTCGTGCTTTTGATACACGAAAATGCCGAAGTTCAATCCACCTTGGATAGCAGCACCCACCCCGGCAGCTTTGTTAGCCTCGCCTAGATTCGGCTGAGCTTTGTGATATGCAGCAGCCTTATCCGTATTGGCCTTATTGGAGATTTCGCTCTTTTGCTCGGATGTCTGCCGTTTAATATTGTCGGTTTCTTCAGTAAAAGTCCGGTCAATCGCTTCTCTTTGGACCTGATCATATTTCAATACCGATGATTGCATCCATTTGTCCCAGGACAGTCCCCGGATGTTACTTTCCTCTTCGATAATCTGCTTAATTTTCTGCACTTGGTTACTGGTTAGCGGTTGTCCGTTGAGAAAGACTTCTTTATCGCCATGCATGACCGCACGAAAAACGTCCATGTGGTCCTTTGAAAACATCATATCCATAGAACGGTATTCCGCAGATGTCTTCAGCTCGTTCATTAGGTTCGCATAGAACTTTACCTGCACTGGCTTGCCGTTAATCAACAAATCAGCAGGACCATTATTATTAAGCGTAATTGTTGATTTTTCCAACCCTTCAAATGCTCGTCTGGCGTTAGCGATTCCCGTCTGCGCGAATTCAGCGATAAATCCATGCATACCATTTTCACCACCACGCCCACTGTTGACAATGTTCATGACATTTTGATTCGCTAAATCAAGGTTCCTTAGCGCATTAGCTTGTCGCTCGGCGAGATCTTTCAGCTGACCTGTTTCATTATTAAGAATCTGTCTCAATGTGTCCATCAGAGTAGACACACGTAGCTGATTCAAATAATCAATATACGCGGCAATGCCCTGAGCAACATTGTTATCGATGGCGTGCTTGTCAGCAGTATTCTTGTCAGTCATCGAGTTCCAGTTCCTTGTTAATCATTTGCGCTAAGGTGAGCGTCATATTGACCAGTAATCCCGCCTGCATTTTCTCTTCGTGGGAGAACTGGCTGTAATCGGCGCCTGTCACCGCAGCATTCGCACGCTGTACACCATCTATCTGAGTTTGCGTTGCCTCAGTCAATGCCGCGACTTCGGCATTCTTCACATTGAATTTGCGAATTAATACTTCCACATTCTGGCGCTCAAGCAAAAGCTTGTCAGCAGTTTCTTTGTTTTTATGATTCGCATAAATACCAGAACCAATTGCCGCAGCGCCCGCCACGCCAGCGATGGTCCATCCAACCGGACCAGCCAAGCCCAGGAACGCGGTTCCGACTGACATGCCACCGCCACCTGCAGCCAATGCACCGCCACCAAGCCAAGCCAGAGCAGCACTATTTGCTGCAGCTCCGGATAATGCAGAAATGGCAGTACCGGTCGAAGCTACACCGAAGGTGGTGGCCACACCCATTGCAGCCGTAGGTCCCATGGTTGCTACTGCGATTCCCAAAGCACTGAGGGTGGCTCCTGCTCCAGACCCTCCTTCAGCTGCTTTTGCTTGCTTTTCTGCCTCCTTAATCTCATCCTCTTTATTCTCGAACGTCGTTACTTCGGTATTGATCTTATGCAGTTCAACGGCAAATTCTTTTGGCGTATTAGCCAATTGATTGATATGTTGTTCAACATACTTGACATGCACAATAGCGATTTTTCTCAAGTCATACAGCGCTTGCGTACTTTTAGCTAAATCATCCGATACGTTTTCATAGCGTTCTACGGCATTGTTGTAATCCTCAACAGCCTTAGCTCTTAGTTTGGAATTAAACAAATCGACCTTATCGGCACTATCCTTGACGTTTTTAGCGATTGAGACGGTACCCTTTGCCATGCTGTCAGCCGCTTTGCTCACTTCGCCACTTGCGACGGCCGCAAACTGTGCCACGCTCCCTGCAACAGCTGCCGTCATTTTGCCCGCATCGCCGGCAAGCTTACCCGCATCGTTGGCGATCTTACCTGCCCCTTTGGCAACATCTTTCGTGATTTTTCCCGCTGTGTCACCGATATTTCCGGCTATTTTACCGGCTTGTTTGGTGAAATCATTAAGACCTTTGCCCAAATTATCGAACATGTTGCCCATGGTTGTTGCTCCCCTTTTCACGCACCTGCCATGATGTCCGTCATCGACGGCAAGTGCTTCGTTGCACTTATAGGCCAAGTGTACTCATAATTACGTAGCTGCGGTACATGACCATACATGCACACTGCGTAGTTTGACGGATTCGCGAAGAAGCCACCATGAATGACCAAAACGTAACTTGCTTACACACACCGTGATTTGACGGATTTGGACGTAAGACCTTATGGTGTGCACACCATGATTCAACGTATCGCATTCAGCAGCAACGGCGTGAACGAACACGCCAAGCGCCAGCAGACGAACCTGCCGGCGATGCTCGAATGCGCCTTCAAACAGGGTTTGCGTACTGCTCAGTTCCAACCAATAACCGGAAACAAGCGCAGCCTGCTCGCTGCCATACAAATCTGATCAGTACACCTCTCATTGGCGCATAGCTGAATCATTGCCGGTGATATCGAGCCGGCTCGTTCGCACCATGCCTCATAAACGCACCTGTACGAGCATGTGTTCTTGGCATCGCCGCAACTCAATGCACCGCAGCAAAACCCATTGCATACCATCACATATTCAGAAAGAACAACAGATCATGAAGTATTTCACTACTGACACGCATTTCGGGCATCCGCTGGTCAGCGTGCTGCGCGGATTCACCACGTTCGACCCTGGGCACACACAGTATGACGCTCTCCTCTCCTCGCAGGGACGCAAGGCCGCCGAGGATTGGGTGAAGGGCGTGGTGCTTGACGATTCCCGGCTCAATTTCCGCAAGGCCGCAGACACCGATGCGCACGATGAAGCAATCGTGGCCAATATCAATCGGATTGTCGGCGAGGACGACGAGCTGTGGATTTTGGGCGATATCGGATACCGAACATCGGTCCGGCATCTGAAGAGCTGCCTGCGTCAACTGCGCTGCAGGCATCTGCACGCGGTTATCGGCAATCACGATGACTGGTGGCTGGACGATGCACCCGCGCGAGATCTGTTCGAATCGATTGAGCCGAACAGCACGGCGGAGCTGACCGGTCTCGGAATTGGCCGCCCGCAGGCGACGGAGACCGTCAATCTATCGCATTTCCCCTACCGTGAGGATCTTGCCTATGGCTGGCCGGATGATGCCGTACGTTTCCGCGATCAGGCATTGCCGTTCGACGGACATCGTCTGCTGTATGGTCACACGCACCAGCTGTCTCCGGAGGGCGCACGCCACGAAGCCCTCAACGTTGGACTGGACGCATGGAATCTGCAACCGGTAAGCGAAACACAGATTGCCGACTGGTTCCATGCACACGCGACCGATTCAACGCACGTATCACCGCTGGATATGCCCGACTCCCCCGGGCCGGCGCCCATTGACTCCGCCGCACAGCAGGAACCAGGCGGCTCGGTTTCGGCAGCCGAATCATAATACAAGCAATATTGGGGCGAGCAGAACCTTATGCCATCGCTGGCACCTGTCTCGCCCCACAGCACAACGAAAGGAGCTTGGCTATGGCAAAGCTCATTATTCTGCGAGGACTGCCCGCTTCGGGCAAGTCCACGTGGGCACGCTCATGGTGTGAGGACCCCGCCAACACGTGGCCGCATTGCGTGATTTCTCTCGATGACATTCGGCTCATGATCGCCGGCTCGGCACAGGTCCGAAACCGACTGCAATCCGAGCACGGCAAGCGATTCAATGACATGGTGGTTGCCATGGGACGGCACATGATTGCCGACGCATTGGATGCGGGGTGGGATGTGGTGGCGGATGCGCAACACGCTAATCCCCGGTATGCAGCCGAACTGGCGCTACTCGCTCAACGTCATGGCGCACTGTGGGAAACGAGGGATTTTGACGTTCCTCTAGACGAATTGTTGCGTCGCAATGCGGCGCGTGATACCGCTGACCGTGTTCCGGAAGATTACATTCGTTCGTCCTGGAAGCATTTTCACACCGCGATGTTCCGCCCGTTGGAACCGGGCGATCCGAATGGAAACCTGTTGGAGCGTATGCGCGCGGACCCTTACGTTCGGGTTATTCCGGTGCGCGGCGAAACAGACGTGTATGCGTGCAATTTCACTGCAGAGGCATTTCGTGAACATCGGTGGACGGATCGCACCATCAATGCGCGAGGGCTTTTTGTCGGCGGCAACGGTCAGGTGGTGCAACGCGGGTTCGAGAAGTTCTTTGCTGTGGACGAGACGGAGGAGACATCGTTCGCCCAAGTCGTCAATCACGCTCAAGAACATCCAGAGTCGTTGCCCGTGCGCGTTGAGCGCAAGGAGAACGGATTTCTCGGGCTCGTGGGCGCGGCGGGAACTCCTGGATTGTTCCGCTTCTGGTCGAAGTCGGGGCAAACGGATTATTCCGCGCTTATCGAGCGCCTGTTTCCTTCAGATTCAGCGGTACGTGCCGAATTGTGGCGTATGTTGCATGAGTGGAATGTCACGGCGGCGTTTGAAGTCATCGATCGCGAGTCCGACCGGCACATCGTTGGATACGAATCATCCGGGCTGCGCTTGCTGCATCTGATTCGTAATGCCGAATCGTTCTCCATCGATGCCGCTCACGAGGAAACGTTCACTCTTGCCGGCGGCTTCGTGCGGCCGGAAACGGTGGCGATCTGCCATTCGCCGGAAGAAGTCGCCCAGGCAATCGGCGAAGCCAAGGCAAGCCCGCGTGAAGGCGTGGTGCTATATTTTGCCGACGGTTGGATGGTGAAGGTGAAGTCAGACCGGTACAAGTTGGTCAAGGCGATGCGCCCTCTTATGCAACGCGTGCTGCTGCGTGGTCGTTCCTTCAACAAGTCCGGCGACATTGCCGATTTGGCTCGCCGTATCATCGATTACGCACACGAACACCACATCGACCTGGCCTACGAGCGGCAGGCATTCGGCGAGCGCGATATCGATATGACCAAGGTCAACGACATCGTGGACCACGTGCGGTAACTGCTGAGTTCTAGCGCAATATCTTCTGACCAACGTATGTATCACGAAAGCATGTGTCGTGAAAGCATGTATTGCGCTAGAACCAAATCATTCTCGTTGAGGCCGGATAATGAATCTCTATGCTTTGAACATGACGCACCATATGCCGGCATTTCCTTGCGCGAACAACTGTTCATTACGAACATTGTACTGATGCCGTTACAGAACAGAAGAGGGTGCTGTCCTACTTTGCTGACGACGTTGCATTGAAGCTCGACTCATGCCATGTGTTCTACACTCCGAACGTGGGGATCCGAGGCGTATCCAGCTACGAGCACAGCTTCGATTTCCTGTTCCAGCGTAGCGCCAACCATCCGACCCGGTTCTGCCAGGCACCGAACCGATTCGACAAGGACGCCGTGAAAGACATCATGTTCGGTTGGGATGACACGAAGAAGGATCCCAAGCGCAGGGATTCCCGGCTGATAGTCATCGGCGACGACCGGCAGACGCCGTTGCAGCGCGGCGCGCTCACCGCGTTCCGCAACTACGGTGTGACCGTTATCCCCTACTCCAAATTGGAAGAGCGGGCTCCCGTGGAACTCGCCGCGTAGCTTCCGAGCCATATAAGGACTCATCCCGACGACTCACCGCGAGCACCGGGATGAGTCCTTGGTTCTTGTGTTTCGCTATATGATCTTGTGTTTCGCTATATGATCTTGTGTTTCGCTATATGATTGAGTCATGTCGGACGACAATGTCCGGCACGAAGGGAGACCCATCATGAAAAAGGCAATCGCACTGCTTGTTGCGGCGATGTTGCTTACCGGCCTGTCCGCTTGCGGGGGAAGCACTACGGCCGATGCGCCGGCCAAATCCGATGGCACGTCAAAGACCGAGACCAATAAGGAAGAACCCAAACCCCAGCCGGCCGATCTGACCGGCACATGGAAGCAGACCAATTCCAACGACCCGAGCTCATACATGGAAGCTACCATCAGCGGCGACACCATCGAGGTCAACTGGATCGGCACCGACACCAAGAGCCTCTACTGGAAGGGCACCTATCAGGCACCGGCCGCAGCCGGCGATTGGAAATGGACCAGCCAGGGCGACACCGAGACCATGGCCAGCGCGCTCCTCGCCTCGCAGGATGCCACCAAGGACTTCACCTACAGTGAGGCGGACGGCGTGAGCTGGGAGACCACCGCGCTCGGTACCACCATCACCGTCAAGACGGTCAAGCAATAAATCCCGTGTCGGGCGGATCAAGCCCTAAACACGAAACCGCCCCGGTCACTCTGCGAGCGCCGGGGCGATTCTGTTCCTGGATAAGGGTTATTTGATTCCGTTGGCCTTCATGTAGGCTTTCATGGTTTCGTAGCATTGTGCGGTTTGGAGTGCGTCGTCTGCCGCGCGATGGCTTTCCGTTTGTGCGATGCCGAATCGGCGGATGATGTCGACAAGGCGGTGTTTCGGCTCTTCTGGGTAGAGGGCGCGGTCCAGTGGCAGGGTGTCGATGGTTTTGTTGCCGATGTGTCTCATGCCGAGTCTGGTGGTGTTGGCGAGGAGGAAGGCGGCGTCGAATTCGTTGATGTTGTGGCCGATGAGGGTGTCGTTCCCTATGAATCTGATGAAGTCCGGGAGCACTTGGTCTACGGTCGGCTGGTTGCGCAGATCGGCGTCGGTGAGTCCATTGAGACGTGTGATCTCCTCGGGCAACGGACGTTGCGGGTTGACGAGCTGGCTGTACCGTTTGACCGGTCGGCCGTTCCTGACGCGGATGGCCCCGATCTCCACGATCCTGTCATCGCTTGGCGAGAACCCGGTGGTCTCCAAGTCTATGGAGGTGTAGTTGTCCACCATGAGGTCTTTGGCCTTGACTGGCTTGGACTTCATCTTCGTGACGCTCTTCGGCTTCTTCTTGAATCGCGCCTCCGGGTCGACTTTCCTTGCCGCCATGGCGAATCCGACGGCGAGCGCCACGAGGGCGATGATGGTGACGATGGTGAGAGGCAGACCGCTGTCGCGGTTGTCGTCGAATGGTGCGTAGATGGCGCTTGCGGCGAACAGCGCCGCGAGGATCCAGTAGAGTGTGCGCTTCCTCATGATTGTTCTCCTTCCGCTTCATTGGCCGCGAGTCGTCGTGCCCGTTGTTCGAGGTTGTCGATTTCGGTTTGCAGGTCCGTTATTTTCCGTTTGCGTCGGTCGATGCGTTCCCTGATTTTTTCGACCGAGACCTGTTTCCTGCTGCCGTAGGGGTCTTTGGCGTCGAGTTCGTCGGCTTTGATGCGGGCTTTCTTGATGTAGCTTCTGGATAGCGTCTCGATTGCGGAGAGGGTGGAGTCGATCAGAATGTTCCTTGGCTCGCGGGCTCCGCCGGCGACGCCGAAGTATAGGGCGCGACGCTGGTTCATCCGGTCGAGGAACGACTGGACTTCATGGCATGAGTGAATCAGTGCGCGTGGGCTGTCCACGAATTCCAGATGGCAGAGCAGCACGCAGGCGTAGTTGTGGGCGACGAGCCGGTCAAGTGACTGTTGGAATGAGCGCGTTTTCGAGCCGGTCTTTCTTGGCTTGTCGCATAGGCGCATGGCGGCCTTGGTGATTTCGATATCGGAACGGCCGGTATCTTTCTTGTGCGGTGATGGGCGGCTCATGTCGGCGAGCAGGCAGTTGCCGTGCGATACGGCGTTTCGCATCTTTCTGACGATGAACAGGAGATGCTGATATGGGTGGTTCTCGTTGTGACGGTATCGCCAGTAGGTGTTGAACAGAGTCAGTTGGTCGTTGAATCCCAAGAGTTCCCAAAGGTTCCATAGGGCAAAATCGCCTTGCAGGCCGGTTTTCATGTCGTCGGTGTAGGGATTGTCGTGCATGGTGGGCAGGTTGCCGCTGAAGCACCTTCTGACGCAGATGTCGGCGATATCCGGGTTCTGATCCTTCATGATGAGCTGGTTAAACCTGACCTTGATGGAATGCTCAATGCTGGAGCACATTGACCATACCAGTCGACTGAGTGCGAAATCCACCAGCGAGAGTTCGACCAGATGACCGAAATCAAGGTTGTCGTAAACGTATCCTCCGGATTCGTCGATGGTTTTCCGGTAGTTGTTCTCGTAGGATTTGATCTTGAAGAAGTACGAGTTGTTCGAGAGGAACCTTCGGGCTTTCTCTTCATCCATCAGGTCGAAGGTGACGCCATGCGAGACGAGGGTGTTTATCTGCTCATCCAGCGTCGCTCGTTGCTTCACCTTCACCTCTCAGAATAAAAAACGGCGGCCGATGAATTCGACCGCCGTTCCGAGCCGCCTCGGCGAACCAAGGCTTCCCTACGTTGTATGCCATACAATAGCCGCAATCTCCGGACTTTTCAATGATAATCAGCCGTGCGCCCAAGTCTTTCCGTTGGTTCTACGGCGTGTCGCTGGCATGCGGCGCGATGTGCCTCATCCTCGCCATCGGCGGACGGACCATCGCCGCCGGGGTCTTCGGCTACCTCGCGGGAGGAGAACGATGACCGAACGTTTCCTGAGCCTCAAGGAGGTCGGCGAGCGCCTCGGCGTGAAGAATCCCGCCGCGAAGGGCTACTGTCTTTCGTCAAATAAATCTGCGTGTCGTCACCAGTTAATCTGAACACCATCGGCGTTCAAAATGGACACCGTCACCGGCGGCCGGGTTGGTTCCGCTCTTTTCGTTTATTTCATCAGGGAGTGGCTGTTGCGGTATGACTCGCCACGGAACCTGACGATCCTTCCGTGGTGCACGATGCGGTCGATGACCGCGGCGGCCATGTCGCCGTCTCCGAACACCTCGCCCCACCGTCCGAACTCCAGGTTCGTGGTGAACACCACGCTCCGCTTCTCGTAGGAATCCGCGACGACCTGGAACAGGAGCCTGGCCCCGTCGATGTCGATCGGCAGGTAGCCCAGCTCGTCGATGACCAGCAGCCTGGCGCGGCCTATCGCGCGCAGTTCCGCGTCGAGCCGGTTCTCGTCCCTCGCGCGCCGCAGACGCATCACCAGCGACGACGCGGTGAAGAACCTCACCGGCATGCCCCTCTCGCACGCCAGCATGCCCGTGGCGATCGCCATGTGCGTCTTGCCGCATCCGACATCGCCGTAGAGCACGAGGTCCTCGGCCCGGTCCACGAAACCGAGGTCCATGAGCTGCTCGCGCCCCCAGTCGGCGGGGAACGACGCCATGCCCCAGTCGTATCCGTCGAAGCCCTTGACGCACGGGAATCCCGCGTTCCTGATCAGCCTGGCGCGCCTGGATTCCGTCCGGCTGGCGTTCTCGGCCCTGAACAGGTCGGCCAGCACGCCGAGCTGGCCGGGCGTGGCGCCCGCGACCACGGAACGCAGCACGCTCCTGGTCAACGGCAGCCCGCATGCGAGCTCCATGACCTCGTCCGGGGTGGATTTGCTCACGGTCCGGCCGCCCCTGCGCCCGCCTGCCGCGGTGTCCGTCGTCTCACTCATCACGGTCCTCCCTCATGAACCTGCTGTATGCGTCGAGCCTGGCCCTCGATTCGGGACCGTCGCCCTGCGCGAGCCGTCTGGCGGTCTGGTCGATCGCGGCCCTGTCGGGCCTCCTGCCCGCGGCGATGATCTCGGCGACGGCCATGGCGGCCGCGTGGAAGCCGCTCGCCACGGCCGCGTGGCGGATGTCGTCGACCAGCAGACCGCGTTCGCGCGGCTCCATCCGGTCAAGCAGCGCGCGCGTCTCCTCCGGGAACTCGGAGCGTATCGGGCTCTCTCCCCACGAACGCGGCTTGCGCGCGATGATGGCGAGCAGCGAGAGCGGATCCGTCGCCGTATCGGGGCTGCGCCCCCACCTGCGCTCCAACGTGACGATCGGCTCGCCGTCCATGGAACGCAGCTCGACCCGCAGGGCCCGCACGCCGGCCATGAGACGCATGGAATGCCATTTCGGGCCCGCGAGGTAGCGGTTCGAGTCGATCGTGACCGTTCCGGTCCTGTCGGCCTTCACCCCGCGCCAGTCGCACGCGTCGAACATGGACGGCGGCAGCGGGAGCATGTGGTCGAGGTCCGTCTCGAACAGGTCCCGGATCGGCACGTCCTCGCGGTAGTGGACGCCGCGCGCGATCTCGTCGCAGCGTTCCAACCACGCGTCCGTGAGCCGGTCCCATCCCTCCGCGGACGGCGTCGGCACCATCAGGTTGCGGCGCAGGAAACCGACCGCGTTCTCCGTGCTTCCCTTCTCCCAGCCGGAATAGGGGTTGCAGAACCTTGTTTGTGTTCAATAAGAAATTAGTGTTTTAGTCACGAAAATTTTTCGGGTTTA